>Ga0310344_10000055_pt1 | contig 101698 bp, 92 predicted proteins | sample HC15DNA20200_MG_FD_203801 | JGI IMG/M metagenome (GOLD analysis project Ga0310344, IMG submission 203801) | Marine microbial communities from station ALOHA, North Pacific Subtropical Gyre - HC15-DNA-20-200_MG | ecosystem: Environmental > Aquatic > Marine > Oceanic | place: Pacific Ocean: North... | reverse complement strand
ACAAGGGCCTGGCCGAGATCATCATCGGCAAGCACCGTGGTGGTCCGACCGGTTCGTGCAAGCTCAAGTTCTTCGGTGAGTACACCCGCTTCGACAACCTCGCGCACGACTCGGTGGGCAGCTTCGAGTAAGCCCGGCGCCGGTGGGGTGAAGACAACGCGCCCGACTTGGGCGTATGCTCGCGCCGTCCGCGGCAGCCGCCGCCACCGCGGACCGCACGGCGCGGGATGCGCGGCAAGGATGTGTTGGAGGTGGGCGTGGTCAAGCGCTTCTTCCTGTTCCTGTTGGCCCTGATCGTCCTGGGCTTCGCAGGCGTCTATGTGCTGGCCTGGCGGCCGTCGATCAAGGCGATCGACCCGCCCGCAGCCGGCAGTTTCGATCCAGCCCTGGTCAAGCGCGGCGAAATGCTCGCCGGTGCCGGCTATTGCGCCACCTGCCACACCGCCAAGGGCGGCGCGCGCTATGCGGGCAATTACCCGATGCGCACCGATTTCGGCACGATCTGGTCGAGCAACATCACCCCGGATCCGGAAACCGGCATCGGGCGATGGTCGGAAGAGGCCTTCGTGCGCGCGATGCGCAAGGGCGTCAGCCGCGAGGGATACCAGTTGTTCCCGGCCTTCCCGTACCAGCACTTCGAACTGGTCAGCGACGAAGACCTGCATGCGCTGTACGCCTACCTGATGCAGCAGCCGCCGGTGCGCCAGCAGCAGCGCAAGCCGGACGTGCCGTTCCCGTTGAGCTGGCGCCCGTTGCAGGCCGGCTGGAAGCTGCTGTTCGTGCGCGAGGGCCAGTTCGGCCCGGTGACCGGCAAGGACGCGCAGTGGAACCGGGGCGCCTACCTGGCCGAGGGCCTGGGCCATTGCTCGGCCTGCCACAGCCCGCGCAACCGCCTGGGCGCCGAGCGCGGCGGGGATGCACGCTACGCCGGCGCGGCGATCGACCAGTGGTACGCGCCCCCGCTGGACGCGCGCAACCACGCCCCGGTGCCGTGGAGCGAGGACGAACTGTTCGCCTACCTGCGCCATGGTGCCACGCAGCTGCATGGCACGGCCGCCGGGCCGATGTCGCCGGTGGTGCACGAGGGCCTGTCGCGGTTGCCCGACGAGGACGTGCGCGCGATCGCCGCGTATTTCGCCGAGCGCTTCGGCACGCGGGGCAAGGCGATCGCCGCCCCGCAGGCGGCGCTGGCGCGCGCCGAACAGGCCAACCGCATCGGCACCGCGCAGCAGGTCGACCCCGGCGCGAATCTGTACAACGCGGCATGTTCGTCGTGCCACTACAACCGCGGCCCGGTGCCCTTGCTGGCGCGCCCGGAGCTGGGCTTCAACAGCGCGCTCACCGCCGACGATCCCTCCACGCTGATCCAGATCATCCTGCACGGCATCGGCGTGGACGAAGGCCTGCCCGGACAGATGATGCCGGGCTTCTCGCACAGCTTCAGCAACGCGCAGGTGGCGGCGCTGGCGGCCTGGCTGCGGCGCACGCGCACCGACCGGCCGCCGTGGCCGGACCTGGAAAAACAGGTCGCCAAGCTGCGCGAGGAACCTTCCTCGGGCACCCAGAGCGGACAGACCGGAGCCCATCCATGAGCCAGTTCCAACTCAACGGCCAGCCGGTCGAGGTGCATGCGGACGACGATACCCCGCTGCTGTGGGTGATCCGCGACGAGCTGCGGCTGACCGGCACCAAGTTCGGCTGCGGCATCGGCATGTGCGGTGCGTGCACCGTGCATCTCAACGGCCGGGCGATCCGTTCGTGCATCACGCCGGTGGGCGCGGTGGCCGGGCAGCAGGTCACCACCATCGAGGGCCTCTCGCCGGACGGCCAGCATCCGCTGCAGCAGGCGTGGGTCGCCGCGCAGGCGCCACAGTGCGGTTATTGCCAGCCCGGGCAGATCATGCAGGCCGCCACGCTGCTGAGCGATTTCCCCAATCCCACGGATGCCGAGATCGAAGCAGTGATGGCCGGCAGCCTGTGCCGGTGCATGGCCTACGTGCGCATCCGCAAGGCGATCCACCTGGCGGCAGAGGCGATGCGCGCGCCGGTGCCGGCGCCGGCCACCGCACCGGAAGGAGCGGGCGATGAATGACCTGGGCACCCCCCGTGGACTGCGCCTGACCCGGCGCGGCTTCCTGATCGGTGCCGCCGGCACCGGCTTCGTGATGGCGTTCGCACGGGCCTCGCTGGTGCTGCCCGAGCAGGCGGCGCAGGTGGTGGCCACGCGCAGCTTCGACCCGAACCTGTGGTTCCGCATCGATGCCGACGGCACGATCACCGTGCATGTCATCCGCGCGGAAATGGGCCAGCACGTCGGCACCGCGCTGGCGCGCATCCTTGCCGACGAACTGGAGGCGGACTGGTCCCAGGTGCGCGTGGAGCATGTGGACAGCGACCCGAAGTGGGGCCTGATGGTGACCGGCGGCAGCTGGTCGGTGTGGCAGAGCTTCCCGTTGCTGAGCCAGGCCGGCGCAGCCGGGCGCACCGCGCTCATCGAGGAAGCGGCCAAGCTGCTGGGCGTGCCGGCGGCTTCGCTGCAGGCACGCAACAGCGTGGTGAGCGGGGCGGGGCGTTCGATCACCTACGCGCAGATCGTGCAGCGTGGCGACCTCAGCCGCAGCTGGAGCGCCGACGAGCTCAAGGCGATGCCGGTGAAGGCGCCGGCCGAGCGGCGGCTGGTCGGCGTGGACACCCAGGCGCTGGACATCCCCGGCAAGACCGATGGCAAGGGCGTGTACGGCATCGACGCGCACATCGACGGCATGGTGCACGCCGCGCCGGTGGTGCCGCCGACGCGCAACGGCTCCAAGGCCGGCGCGGTGGACGAAACGCTGGCCAAGCAAGTGAAGGGTTACCAGGGGCATCTGGTGTTGGACGATCCGTCCGGTACCGTGCCCGGCTGGGTGCTGGCACTGGCCGATTCCACCTGGGCGGCCATGCAGGCCGCGCGCCGGCTCAAGGTGACGTGGAATAACGACGACACCGCGGAGGTCTCCGAACAGCAGGTGCTGGACCACGCGGCCAAGCTGATCGCCGACGCCAATGCCGGCGCGCGCGTGGTCGAAGGCCCGGTGGAGGACGCCTTTGCCAAGGCGGCTGCCTCGCTGGAGGCCGAGTACACCACCGCCAGCGTGCTGCATTTCCAGCTCGAACCGGTCAACGCGCTGGCCCTGCAGAAGGACGGCGTGTGGGAGGTCCACACGGGCAACCAGTGGCAGTCGCTGATCCTGCCCACGCTGGCCAAGGCCCTGGGCGTGGGCGAGGACAAGGTGGTGCTGCGCACCTACCTGCTGGGCGGCGGCTTCGGGCGTCGGCTCAACGGCGACTACACCGTGCCGGCCGCGCTCGCCTCCAAGGCACTGGGCGGCAAGCCGGTGAAGCTCACGCTCACCCGCGAGGACGATGCGCGCTTCGACTCGATCCGCTCGGCGTCGCTGCAGAAGCTGCGCATGGGTTTCGATGCCACCGGCAAGGTGGTGGCCATGCAGCACGATGCCTGCGCCGGCTGGCCCACGCAGGTGATGGCCGGCGCGCTGCTCGGCAAGGCGAAGGGCAATGGCGCGCCGTACGACCCGTTCGCCATTTCCGGCGCCGACCACTGGTACACGGTCGGCGCGCATCGCGTGCGCGCGATCTCCAATGACCTGGCCAACCGCGTGTTCCGGCCGGGCTGGCTGCGCTCGGTAGGCCCGGGCTGGACCAACTGGGCGCTGGAAAGCTTCATGGACGAAGCCGCGCACCAGCGCGGCCAGGATCCGCTGGCATTCCGCCTGGCGCTGCTCGATGCCACGGGCGACAACGCCGGCAGCGCGCCGAACGCCGTGGGCGGCGCCGCGCGGCAAGCCGGGGTGCTGCGCCGCGTGGCCGAACTGGCGGGCTGGGGTCAGACGTTGCCGCCCGATACCGGGCTGGGTATCGCCACCTCGTTCGGGCAGGAGCGCGACATGCCGACCTGGGTCGCCTGCGTGGCACGGGTGAAGGTGGACCGGCAAACCGGGCACGTGCAGGTGGAGCAACTGAGCGTGGTGACCGACTGCGGCACCGTGGTGCATCCGGATGGCGCGCTGGCGCAGACCGAAGGCGCCACCCTGTGGGGCCTGAGCATGGCGCTGCACGAGGGCACGCTGATCGAACACGGGCAGGTGCGCGACATCAACCTCAACAGCTACACGCCGCTACGCATCGCCGATGTGCCGCCGCTGCAGATCGAGTTCATTCCCAGTACCGAGGCCTCGGTGGGGCTGGGCGAGCCGGCCACAACCGTGGTGGCGCCAGCGATCGGCAACGCGATCTTCGCGGCAGTGGGGGCGCGCGTGCGCCATCTGCCGATCACGCAGGAGGCGGTGCGCAAGGCGCTGGGGTAGTGCGCCGGCTTGGCCGCGGCCCCCCGTAGCGCATACCCTCCAATCTCCAGGGAACGGGGATGAAGCATGCGATCTGCTTTGCGGATGACCGGCAAGGTCATGGTGGGCGCGGTCCTGGTCGTGGTGGCGTTGTACGGCGTGCTGTGGGCGATCAATGCGCACGACCAGGCGCCATCGGCCAAGGTGCAGGCGTTCCACGCCGAACGGATGCGACGTCCCGCGCTGGCCGAGGCCGACAATGCGTTTGTCTATCTGTCCGGCATCGACGCCGAAGAAGGCCAGGACCCCCGGCAGGTGGGCGCGGCGCGCATCAAGTGGCTGGCCTCTACCGCCGGACGGGGGGCGCCCGGGTTACCGGGCGGCAAACGGGGGCTGCGCAAGGCGCGTTCGCAGGCGGTGCAACAGCTGGCCGGCACCTGCTCCCAGGACGCCAAGGCCTGCGCCGAGGCGCTGCCGGCATCCGACGCGGCGCTGACGCAATGGCTTGCCGATGAATCCTGGTTGCTGGAGCGTTACCACGCACTGATCCAGCATGCCGGTTGGCGGGATCCCGACGCCGCGGACATCGCGCTTGTCCTCCCGCCTTACCAATACGCACTGGACGGTCAGCAGCTGCTGCTGTTGCAGGCGTGGCAGCGCGCTCGTGGGGGCGATGCCGCCGCCGCGCAGACGATGCTCGACAGCGACTTGCTGTTCTGGCGCCGCGTGTTGCGCGAGTCGGACCTGCTGGTCAGCAAAGGCATCGCGGCGGCCGCGATCCGACGCCATTTCGCGTTGGGGAACCTGGTGCTGCGCGAACAGGCGATCGTGCCGCCCGCCGGGTGGGCGGTGCCGTTCACCGTCGAAGAGCGCTCCATGCGGCGTGCATTGGCCGGTGAGCTGCGGCTGGTCGAAGGGGCGACGGACAGTGCGTTGGCATCCGCCGTACCGGCGCAAACCTGGTTGGAGCGCGTGATCTATGCGCTACAGGCGCCGTTCTTCAAGCGGCAGGCCACGATCAACCTGATCGCCGCCGATTACGAAGTGCTCGCTGCGGTCAGCGAGCGCCCACTCCCGGAGATTCCAGACGCTTTGGCAGAAGCGCAAAAGAACACGGCCGCCGTGGGCCGGGGATGGCTTTACAACCCGACGGGGCATCTGCTGCAACAAGTCGGCAGCGGCACGTTGCTCTACGGCGACTACCTGTTCCAGTTCGCCGACCTGGAAGGCCTGCGGCGCACCGCCTGGACGACAGCGGACCTGCGCACGCGCGGCCAGGATCGCGCGGGCATGACCGCCGCGCTGGCCACGGCTCCGCTTCGCGATCCTTACGGCGGTGAGCCGTTGCGCTGGTCTGCTGCCCAGGATGCCGTGGTGTTCGATGCGCGCGCAAAGCAGCTCGACCAATCGCGCCTATGGGTCATTTATTGACCAACATCCGCGCGCGCGACGTGTTGCGCCGCGTCAGCCATCGTGCGCGCGCGCGGGCCCACCGTTATGGATCAAGCCTCTGCGTACTGCCCGCAAAGGTCATATAACGAAAAGTTGACATTCGATTCGTCCTCGCCATAGAACAGCGCTGTCATCGAGGCTTGGAGGGAGCCGAATGCGCTGTCATCACCTGTCCCCGCGCGGGACCGTTCGTCGTCACCAGTTGGTCCTGGCCTGCGCGTTGGCGCTCGGCGCCGGTGCCGTCCAGGCCCAGCAGGCCACCACCCAGAACACGCCGGACCCGACCAACCTGGACGCCGTCCAGGTCACCGGCATCCGCGCCGCCATCGAATCGGCGGTCGCCACCAAGAACGAATCCACGTCCATCGTGGAGGCCATCTCCGCCGAGGACATCGGCAAGCTGCCCGACATCAGCATCGCCGACTCGATCTCGCGCCTGCCCGGCATCGCCACCCAGCGCGTGGACGGCCGCTCGCAGGTCGTGCAGATCCGCGGCATGTCCGAACAGTTCGTCGGCACCACGCTCAACGGGCGCGAGCAGTCAGCACCGGCGAAAGCCGCGGCGTGGAGTTCGACCAGTACCCCGCCGAATTGATCAACGCGGTCACCGTGTACAAGACCGCCGATGCGGCGGTGGTGGGCCAGGGCCTGTCCGGCACCGTGGACCTGCAGACCATCCGCCCGCTCAGCCTGGGCGAGCGCCGCATCGTGGTCACCGGCAATGGCGAGAAGAATTCGCTCGGCGACCTGAGCCCGGACGGCGACGACAAGGGCTATCGCGCCAGCGCCTCCTACGTGGACCAGTTCGCCGATGACACCATCGGCATCGCGCTGGGCGTGGCGCGGTTGAACTCGCCCTTCCAGGAGAAGCACTACAAGGAATGGTGGTGGGCCAACACCGACGTGTGGGGCCAGTCGCAGCCGGGCAAGCCGGCCGACGCCATCGCGCTGCAGGGCCAGGAAGCGTGGGTGAAATCGCGCGACCTCACCCGCGATGGCGTGATGGGCGCCTTCGAGTTCAAGCCCAACGAACACTTCCACAGCATCCTCGACGTCTACTGGTCCAAGTTCCAGCAGGACGAAGTGATGCACGGCGCGATGTGGACCAATGACGCCTACTGGACCGGCATGAACGGCCAGCCGGCCGGCTACGAGAACATCGGCCTGACCGAGCGCAACGGCTACCCGATCATCACCAGCGGCACCCAGACCGGCGTGCAGCCGCTGGTGCGCAACGACAACAACACCCGCGAGGACAAGCTGTTCTCGGCCGGCTGGACCAACACGCTCACCTTCGACCCGTGGACGGTGAGCCTGGACCTGAACTACTCGCGCGCCGAACGCCGCCAGTCGCAGCTGGAGACCTACGCCGGCCTGGCCGACCCGCAGGACGTGGGCTTCCAGGTGCCGATCAGCGCCGGCTATGGTCACTATTCGCTGGCCGACCTGTCCGACCCCAACAGCGTCTACCTGTGGGACGTGCAGAACTACGGGCATGACGGCCGCCTGGAGAATTCCTGGCAGAAGGACGAGATCAAGGCCGGGCGCCTGCAGTTCACCTACAACGTCGATACCGCCTTCGTGCGCAGCTTCGACTTCGGCGCCAACATCAACCGCCGCAGCAAGGACAAGCGCTCGGACGTGTACTTTGCCACGCTGCGCGATGGCCCCACGCTGGTGGATCCGTCGCTGTTGATGTCGCCGACCTCGCTCGGCTTCGTCGGCATGGGCAACATCCTCACCTTCAACCCGCGCGCGCTGCTGGACCGCTACTACGACGTGGCGATTTCCGAAAGCAACGACGACCTGCGCAAGGATTACGTCGTCGACGAAGACGTCAACACGTATTACCTGCGCGCCAACATCGACATGGACCTGACCGACCGCATCCGCGTGCGCGGCAACGCGGGCATGCAGTACATCAGCACCGACCAGTCCTCCACCGGCTTCAACGCCAACGGCGGGGCGATCACCGGCAGCCAGACCCTGGGCGCGCGCTACAACGACGCCTTGCCGAGCCTGAACCTGGTGTTCGACTTCGGCGACGGCTGGAACGTGCGCTTCGGCGCGGCCAAGCAGCTGATGCGCGCGCCGATCAACTACCTCAGCGCCGATTCCAGCGCCGCGGTCAGCCAGACCACCAGCCTGTGGGAAGGCAGCGGCGGCAATCCGACGCTGGAACCGTACCGCGCCAACGCAGTGGACCTGTCGTTGGAGAAATACATGGGGCAGGCCAGCTACGCCAGCGTGGCGCTGTTCTACAAGGACCTGGAGACGTACATCTATCGCCAGACGATCCCGTGGGACTTCACCGGCTACGACCCGGATGGCGAAACGCCGATCTCCAACATCGGCACGTTCTCCACCTGGGCCAACGGCACCGGTGGCTACATGCGCGGTGTCGAGGCGGCGGTGACGCTGACCGGCGACCTGTTCTCCGACGCGTTGGACGGCTTCGGCGTGCAGCTCAATGGCTCGTACACCGAGTCGTCCATCGATCCGGACCCGAACGACAATACCCCCGGCACCGATACCATCCCGGGCCTGTCGAAGGTCGTCGCCAATGCCACGCTGTTCTACGAGAAGTACGGTTGGGGCGCGCGAATCAGCCAGCGTTACCGCGATCCGTACCGCGGCGAGTATTCCTCGCTGTTCGGCCAGCGCCAGTACCGCAACACGCTCAGCGAACGCAGCGTGGACCTGCAGCTGAGCTACGAATTCCCGGACACGAGCGCGTTGAAGGGGCTGTCGCTGATGTTCCAGGTCAACAACCTGACCAACGAGGCGTTCCGCACCGAGGTCAGCGAGTCCACCAACAGCACCGGGCTGTTCCTGCCCGAGGAATACACCGAGTACGGCCGGCAGTACCTGCTGGGCTTCAGCTACAAGCTGTAACGGGCCATACCGCCCTGCAGGGGCACGCGCGACGGCCGGGACTTCCCGGCCGTCGTCGCATCGGCATCGCGCAGGGGCCGGTATCATCGCCGCGTCCGAAGCGGGGTACTTGTTCGATGGAATACGCGGTGGTGTGGCTGCGGCGCGATCTGCGCCTGGACGATCAACCGGCCCTGCGCGCCGCGCTCGATGCCGGACAGGTGCCGATCCTGCTCTACATCCATGCGCCACACGAGGAAGGACGCTGGGCGCCGGGCGCGGCGTCCGATGCCTGGCTGCACCGTTCGCTGGGCGCGCTGCGGGAGGCCCTGCGCTCGCGCGGCTCCGACCTGCTGCTGCGCCGCGGCGACAGCCGGGAAGTGCTGGATGCGGTGATCGCCGAAAGCGGCGCCCGGGCCGTCTACTGGACCCGCAAGTACGAACCGGCGACACAGCCCCGCGATGCATCGATCAAGCGCGCGTTGCGCGAGCGCGGGCTGACCGTCGAGAGCTTCAACGGCACGTTGCTGTTCGAGCCATGGGAACTGGCGACCCAGCAAGGCGCACCGTACAAAGTGTTCACGCCTTTCTGGCGCAGTGCGTTGAAGCAGTGGCGCCTGCCGCCACCTTGGCAGGCGCCGTCGCGGCTGCCCGCGCCGCCGGCGCTGGACGGTGACGACCTCGACGCGCTCGGCCTGGCCCCGACGCGCGACTGGGACACCGGCTTCTGGGCGCACTGGCAGCCTGGCGAGGCGGGCGCACACGAGATGCTCGAAGCGTTTGCCGAGGGCGCATTGCACGGTTACCGCGACCAACGCGACCAACCCGACCGCATCGGTACCTCGCGGCTCTCCCCGCACCTGCATTTCGGCGAGATCGCGCCGTGGCGCATCTGCGCCGAACTGGCGCGCCATCATCGCGCTGGGACAGCGGCCGACGTCGATGGCTACGTCCGCGAACTGGGCTGGCGGGAATTCGCCTACCACCTGCTGCATCATTTTCCGCACACGCCGACGCGCAACCTCGACACCCGCTTCGACCATTTCCCCTGGGCCACGCGCGATGCCGCGACGCTGCATGCCTGGCGCCACGGGCGCACGGGCATTCCGATCGTCGATGCCGGCATGCGCGAGCTGTGGGCCACCGGCTTCATGCACAACCGAGTACGGATGATCGTCGCCAGCCTGCTCACCAAGCACCTGCGCCAGCACTGGCGCCTGGGCGCGCGATGGTTCTGGGACACCCTGGTGGATGCCGACCTCGCCAACAACACGCTGGGCTGGCAATGGGTGGCAGGCACCGGTGCCGATGCCGCGCCGTACTTCCGCGTGTTCAACCCGGTCACCCAGTCCAGGCGCTTCGATCCGCAGGCGCGCTACATCACGCGCTGGGTGCCGGAACTGGCGGCGCTGCCGCTTGCGCAGCGATTCGCGCCCTGGGAATACCCGCAGGCGCTGGCCGAGCACGCGCCGGCTTATCCCGCCACGCCGATCATCGACCTGGCCGACGGCCGCGAGGCCGCACTGGGCGCCTACGCCCGCATGCGCGCGGCAAGCTGAACATTCGCGACAGGTGCCTGAACGCGGCCCGGCCGCGTATGCGCGCCATGCCTTTTCATCATGTCCTGCTCGCGCCTGCCTGTTTATTCTCGCCCGGTATCCCGCCGGACGACCCGGCTACAAGGAGGAATCATGTTCCGAGCAGCGAACAAGCAGGTGTGTGTCGCCGTTGCCGCCGCGCTGGCCCTGTCGGCCTGCGCCACGGGCGGCTCGTATGTGCAGCAGGATCCGTACGGCAATCCGACGCAGCAGCAAAACAAGACGGGCCGCAATGCGCTGATCGGCGCTGCGATCGGCGTGGCCGGCGGCCTGCTTACCGGTGACAGCGCCACCGAGCGCCGCCAGCACGCGATGGTCGGCGCGGGCATCGGCGCCCTGGGTGGCGCGGCGATCGGCCAGTACCAGGACCGCCAGGAACGCGCGTTGCGCGAGCGCACTGCCAACACCGGCATCGAGGTTTCGCGCCAGGGCGACAACATCACCTTGAACCTGCCGGACGGCGTGACGTTCGACTTCAACAAGGCCACGCTGAAGCCGGACTTCTATTCCGCGCTCAACGGCGTGGCAGCCACGCTGAAGGAATACAACCAGACGATGGTGGAAGTGGTGGGCCATACCGACAGCGTGGGCACCGACGCGGTGAACCAGCGCCTGAGCGAGCAGCGCGCCGATTCGGTCGCGCAGTACCTGACCGCCCAGGGCGTGCAGCGCGAACGCATGGAAGTGCTTGGCATGGGCAAGCGCATGCCGATCGCCGACAACAGCACCGATGCCGGCCGTGCGAAGAACCGCCGCGTGGAGATCCACCTGATCCCGCTGCGCGAAGGCACGCCGGGTACCGCCGGCGCAAACTGAACTACACGGAATATCCCGGAAAGGGCCGCGAAAGCGGCCCTTTTTTCATCCAGCAAACCCGTTCGACACCGACCGTTTTTCGATCCGCCTGCGGGGACCTGTCGGGCCGTCGGGTGCAGGGCCTTTCCGGGACCGTAGGCGACATGGATGTCGCCTACGAGCCTCCATGGATGGATTCACGGCGTGTCCCGGAAAGGCCCTGCACCCGGCGGCCGCGCGCCGCACCAGAGGCGCCGCACCCGAAGCGCCGCACCTCCAAGCCAGCGAAAATCCAGCAGACCCCTCGCAACGCAACACCCACATCCCCCATTGGATTGTTCGCAAAGCCAAGCACGCGAGCGGTTCCTAACATGCCTGACCCCGGCGTCCCAGCGCCTCACTGTCCAAGGTCATCCCATGTTCCGCCCTCTCTTCCTGCTTGGCGTACTCGGCGCGGCGCCGTTGCCGCTGCTCGCGCAATCCAGCGGCGAAAGCCTCGCCAATTCCACCTGGGTGCTGTGCGAACGCGCGCAAACCGGCGAAGGACAAACCCGCGATGCACTGGTGTTCGACGCCGACGGCACCGGCCGCGTGATCCGTGCCCAGGGCAACGTCGCCTTCCGCTACCAGCGCAACGCAAACGCCATCACCCTGAGCCCGCCGGGCGCCAGGCAAGCGGTCATGCTGGACATGGAAACAAGCGGCGAGCGCATGCTGCTGCGCGCACCGGATGGCCGGCCGGTCGCCAGCTACGCACGGCAGGGCAGCGCGGCCATGGCCCGCTGCACCGCGCGATAAAACCCCGGCGGCGTCCCGCGCGGACGCCGCTTCGCGCCCGTCAGGCGGTTACCTTCTCCAGGATGCGCTTGCCCTCGGCCTGCATTTCCACTTCGGCCTCGTCCACGTGCGCGGCGTCTTCCTGCGCCTGCCGCGCCTGCGCCGCGGCCAGCTTCGCCGCCGGGCACTGCGCCATCATGTAGTTCGCGTCGAAGTTGAGCTTGTCGACCAGGAAGTCGACGAAGGCGCGCACCTTCGGCGATACCAGCCGACCACCGGCGAATACCGCGTTGAAATCCACTTCCGGTCCCGTCCAGCCGGCCAGCACGCGTCGCACCATGCCCGACTCGATGAACGGCTTGGCCATCACGTCGCCGGTCAGCATCAGCCCTTCGCCGCACAGCAGCGCCCCGTTGAGCGCCGAGGGATCGTTGGCCACCATCAGCGGGCTCACCGCGAAATCGCGCAGCTCGGTGCCATCGGTCAGCGACCAGAAGAAGCGGTTGTTGCTCACCGTGTTGGTACGGCTCTTGCGCATCGCCAGCGTGCGGTGGAATTGCAACTCGTCCGGATGCAGCGGCTCGCCATAGCGCTCGATGTAGGCCGGGCTGGCGAACACCTGCGTACGCAGGCTGCCGAGCTTGCGCGCCACCAGGTTGGAGTCGGGCAGCGAACCTACGCGCAACGCCAGATCCGCCTCGCCGGCGATCAAGTCCAGCTTCTCGTTGCCCAGGTGCATGTCCAGCTGGATTTCCGGGTACAGCGCATGGAATTCGCCCAGCAACGGCGCGATCCACGTGATGCCGATGGAGTAGGGCACGGTGAAGCGCAGCCAGCCACGCGGACCGGACTGCAACTGGCCCACCGCGCTTTCGGCTTCTTCCAGTTCGCGCGCGATGCGCTGGCAATGCTCGTGGTACACCGATCCGGCCTCGGTGAGGCCGATGCGGCGCGTGGTCCGGTGCAGCAGGCGCGCGCCGAGGCGCTGCTCCAGCTCCTGCACCTTGCGGCTGACGGTGGTCTTGGGCAGGCCGAGCGCGTTGGCGGCGGCGATGAAACTGCCCTGTTCGACCACCTTGACGAAGATCAGGGTGTCGTTGAGATCGCGGGTCATGCGGGGGACTCCGGGATGGGGGGCGGGGAGGGGTAACGGATTAGACCGTCTCCGGGACGATTATTCCCCTAAATCCGGACTAATCAAGTGCGGCTTCGGGGCGTAACTTGGCGCCCATTCCAGAACCCCCCGAGGTGCGCCATGTGGCTGCGTCGTCTATTCGGCTTGCCGCCTTCCCGCAAAGAAGCGCTGGAAGGCGCCTTTGATCCCGTCACCCTCAACGTGAATGCGCGTGTGCCGCAGGCTTTTCGCGAATTCACCCCGCCGCCGCAACGCCAGGGCGGGGGCCAGTTCCGGTTGGCCGCGCGCCGCGATGGCCGGCTGGGCTCGATCCGAATTGTCCCGATTCCGGGAGTAAAAGTCCCATGAGCGGGATGCTCCAGCCGGAAGTGCTGGTCCTCGGCGGCACCGGCACGGTGGGCGGCGGCGTGATCGCCGCGCTGCTCGAAGCCGGCAGCCGCGTGCTGGCCGTGGGCCGCAGCGCCGAGCGCCTGAAGGCGCTGCGTCATCGCTTCGGCGATGCACCCGGTCTGGACACCCTGGTCGGCTCGGTGGCCGACGACGCCGGCGCTGAAGCCCTGGCTGCGCGCATCGCCGAGCGCGAGCATCCGCTCAGCGCGGTGGTGGCCAGCCTCGGCAGCCCGCTGAGCAGTGGTCGCATGATCGACCGCCCGGCCTCCCAGCTGTTGCGCCGGCTGCAGCGCGACCTGCTGCCGCACCTGGCCGCCGCGCGCCACCTGCTGCCGCTGCTGGCCGATCTGGGCGGGCGCTACGTATTGGTAGGAAGCCCGTGCGCGCTTCGGCCGTGGGCCGGCCATGGCGAAGCCTCGGTCACCGGCTCGGCCACGCGGATGCTCGCCCAGGTGCTGCACGAGGAGGCCCAGCCGCTGGGCGTGCGCGTGCAACTGCTGCAGGTCGAAGAACCGGTCTGTGATCCGTCGAACAAGCGACAGGCCTGCGCGGAATGGTTCAGCCCGCTGGCAGTGGGCCGCTGCGCGGTGTCGCTGCTCGCCGGGCGTGGCCAACCCGGGCAGGTGATCGTCAGTACCGACAAGAAACTCGCTTCGCAACCGGTCGCAGGAAAGCTGGCCGGTATTCCCTTCCCCCTCTCCCTCCACGAGGTTTCCCCATGAACACGAACGCCACCCCGTTCCTGTCTTCCTTCCGCGCCCCGTTGCGCAACGCCCTGGCCGCGGCAGTGTTCGCCGCGGTGCTGGCCGGGTGCGGCTCGCAGGCCGCCGAGCAGGGCGCGCCGCCGCCGCCCGCCGTCGGTGCCGCGCCGGTGCTGGTCAAGCAGGTCTCGCAGTGGGACGAATTCACCGGCCGCATCGAGCCGGTGGAGAGCGTGGAGCTGCGCCCGCGCGTGTCCGGCTACATCGACAAGGTCAACTACGCCGAAGGCCAGGAAGTGAAGAAGGGCGATGTGCTCTTCACCATCGACGACCGCAGCTACAAGGCCGAGTTGAACCGTGCCCAGGCCGCACTGGTGCGCGCCCGCAGCCAGTCAGAACTCGGCCGCAGCGAGGCTTCGCGTGCCCGCAAGCTGGCCGACCAGCAGGCGATTTCCACCGAGAGCTGGGAGCAGCGCAAGGCCGCCGCCGACCAGGCCGTGGCCGATGTGCTGGCCGCCGAAGCCGCGGTGGAAACCGCCCGGCTCAACCTCGACTGGACCCGCGTGCGCTCGCCGATCGATGGCCGGGCAGGGCGCGCGCTGGTCACCGCGGGCAACCTGGTCAGCGCCGGCGATGCCGCCAGCGTGCTGACCACGGTGGTGTCGCAGGACAAGGTCTTCGTCTACTTCGACGCCGACGAGGCCACCTTCCTGCGTTACAGCCAGATGGCCCGCAGCGGTGAGCGCCCGAGCGAGCGCGACGGCCAGCTGCCGGTGCGCATCGGCCTGGTGGGCGAGGACGGCTACCCGCACACCGGCCGCGTCGATTTCCTCGACAACCAGGTGACCCGCAGCACCGGCACCATCCGCGTGCGCGCGGTGCTCGACAACGCCCAGCGCCAGTTCACCCCGGGCCTGTACGCCCGCGTGCAGCTGCTGGGCAGCGGCGAGTTCAAGGCGGTGCTGGTGGACGACAAGGCCATCCTCACCGACCAGGACCGCAAGTACGTGTACGTGGTCGACAAGGACAACAAGGCCCAGCGCCGCGATGTCCAACTCGGCCGCACCGCCGAAGGGCTGCGCATCGTCACCAGCGGCCTGGCCGCCGGCGACCGCGTGATCATCGACGGCGTGCAGAAGGTCTTCATGCCCGGCATGCCGGTCGACGCCAAGGCGGTGTCGATGCAGGCACCGCCGCCGGCCAACAAGACCGCGATGAACTGAGGCTGCCGCACCCGTAGTTCGCGTCCCCGCGCGCCGGCTCCCGAGAGGGTCGGCGCCGGGCCGGCGTGGCCCGGATCGAGCATCCGGCACGCCGGCCATACCACCCAAGGACCTTCCCCATGGACTTTTCCAGATTTTTCATCGACCGGCCGATCTTCGCCGCGGTGTTGTCGATCGTCATCTTCGCCGCCGGCCTGATCGCCATCCCGATGCTGCCGATCGGCGAGTACCCCGACGTGGTGCCGCCTTCGGTCGTGGTGCGCACGGTGTACCCGGGCGCCAACCCCAAGGTCATCGCCGAAACCGTCGCCACGCCGCTTGAAGAAGCGATCAACGGCGTCGAGAACATGATGTACATCAAGTCGGTCGCCGGCTCCGACGGCGTGCTGCAGATGACCATCACCTTCCGCCCGGGTACCGACCCGGACGACGCGGCGGTGAAGGTGCAAAACCGCGTGGCCCAGGCCCAGGCCCGCCTGCCCGAGGACGTGCGCCGCCAGGGCGTGACCACGCAGAAGCAGTCGCCGACCTTCCTGATGGTCGTGCACCTGACCTCGCCCAAGGGCAAGTACGACACGCTGTACCTGCGCAACTACGCCCGCCTGCACGTCAAGGACGCGCTGGCGCGCATCCAGGGCGTAGGCGACGCGCAGGTGTTCGGCGGCGGCGACTACGCCATGCGCGCCTGGCTGGACCCCGAGCGCGTGGCCGCCCGCGGGCTGACCGCCAGCGACGTGGTGGCGGCGATGCGCGAGCAGAACGTGCAGGTCTCGGCCGGCCAGCTCGGCGCCGAGCCGATGCCCGACAGCAAGTTCCTGACCCTGATCAACGCCCAGGGCCGCCTGCGCAGCGAGCAGGAATTCGGCGACATCATCCTCAAGACCGGCAGCGACGGCGAGGTGGTGCGCCTGGCCGACGTGGCGCGCATCGAGCTGGGTGCGGGCGACTACACCCTGCGTTCGCAGCTGGACGGCAAGAACGCGGTGGGTATCGGCATCTTCCAGGCGCCGGGCGCCAACGCGCTGGACATCCGCGACAAGGTGATCGCGCAGATGGACGAACTGCAGGCGCGCTTCCCGGAGGACGTGAAGTACGAGGCGGTGTACGACACCACGATCTTCGTGCGCGACTCGATCAGCGCGGTGGTGCACACGCTGCTGGAGGCGATCCTGCTGGTCGTGCTGGTGGTGATCCTGTTCCTGCAGACCTGGCGCGCTTCGATCATCCCGTTGATCGCCGTGCCGGTGTCGGTGGTGGGCACCTTCGCCGCGCTGTACGTGCTGGGCTTCTCGATCAACACGCTGACCCTGTTCGGCCTGGTGCTGGCGATCGGCATCGTGGTGGACGACGCGATCGTGGTGGTGGAGAACGTCGAGCGCAACATCGAGGAAGGGCTCAGCCCGCTGGCGGCCGCGCACCAGGCGATGAAGGAGGTCTCCGGGCCGATCATCGCCATCGCGCTGGTGCTGTGCGCGGTGTTCGTGCCGATGGCCTTCCTGTCCGGCGTCACCGGCCAGTTCTACAAGCAGTTCGCGGTGACCATCGCCATCTCCACGGTGATCTCGGCGATCAACTCGCTGACCCTGTCCCCGGCGCTGGCCGCTCGCCTGCTGCGGGCCCACGACGCGCCGAAGGACGCGCCCTCGCGCCTGATCGACCGCATGTTCGGCTGGGTGTTCCGCCCGTTCAACCGCTTCTTCAAGCGCAGCTCGGAAGGCTACCAGGGCTCGGTGTCGAAGATCCTCGGCCGCCGCGGCGTGGTGTTTGCCGTGTATGTCGTGCTGTTGCTGGCCACCGGCCTGATGTTCAAGGCCGTGCCGGGCGGTTTCATCCCGACCCAGGACAAGATGTACCTGATCGCCGGCGTGAAGCTGCCCGAAGGCGCCTCGATCGAGCGCACCGACGCGCTGCTGCGCAAGGTGACCGACATCGCCATGCACACCGAGGGCGTGGAGCACGCCATCGCGTTCCCAGGCCTCAATGCGCTGCAGTTCACCAACACGCCCAACACCGGCGTGGTGTTCCTGACCCTGCAGACGTTCGCAGACCGTCATCGCTCGGCGTTGGAGATCAACGCGGAAATCAACCAGAAGGTCGCCGGCCTCGGTGATGGCATGGCGTTCGCCTTCATGCCGCCGCCGATCCTGGGCCTGGGCAATGGCAATGGCTACCAGCTGTTCATCGAGGACCGCGGCAACCTGGGCTACGGCGCACTGCAGAACGCGGTGAACGCCATGCAGGGCGCCATCGCGCAGACCCCGGGCATGGCCTATCCGATCGGTACCTACCAGGCCAACGTGCCGCAGCTGGATGCCGAGGTGGATCGTGCCAAGGCCAAGGCGCAGGGCGTGCCGCTGACCGAACTGTTCGACACGCTGCAGACCTACCTGGGTTCTGCCTACGTCAACGACTTCAACCAGTTCGGTCGCACCTGGCAGGTGATCGCCCAGGCCGACGCGCCGTTCCGTGACAGCGTGGAAGACATCGGCCGCCTGCGCACCCGCAACGACCGCGGCGAGATGGTGCCGATCGGCTCGATGGTGACGATCAAGCAGACCTACGGCCCGGACCCGGTGCTGCGCTACAACGGTTACCCGGCGGCCGACCTGGCCGGCGAGGCCGACGCGCGGATGCTGTCCTCCACCGAGGCCATGCACAAGGTCGAGGAGTTGGCCAAGCAGGTGCTGCCGAACGGCATGAACATCGAGTGGACCGACCTGAGCTACCAGCAGTCCACCCAGGGCAAGGCCGCATTGGTGGTGTTCCCGCTGGCCGTGCTGCTCGCCTTCCTCGTGCTGGCCGCGCTGTACGAAAGCTGGACGCTGCCGCTGGCGGTGATCCTGATCGTGCCGATGACCCTGCTGTCCGCGCTGTTCGGCGTGTGGCTCACCGGTGGCGACAACAACGTGTTCGTGCAGGTGGGCCTGGTGGTGCTGATGGGCCTGGCGTGCAAGAACGCCATCCTGATCGTCGAGTTCGCCCGCGAGCTGGAGCTGCAGGGCAAGGGCATCGTCGAAGCGGCGCTGGAAGCGTGCCGCCTGCGTCTGCGCCCGATCGTGATGACCTCCATCGCGTTCATCGCCGGCACCGTGCCGCTGGTGTTCTCGCACGGCGCGGGCGCCGAAGTGCGCTCTGCCACGGGCATCACGGTGTTTGCCGGCATGCTCGGCGTGACCCTGTTCGGCCTGTTCCTGACCCCGGTGTTCTATGTCGCCCTGCGCAAGCTGGCCGGGCGCCCGCTGGTTTCGCATGCGCCCGAAGCGCACGCTCAGCACGTCTGATCCCTATCCCCCTTGAGGAACCATGCAATGACTACTTCGCAGAAGATCGCCCTCGTCACCGGTGCCACCCGCGGCATCGGCCTGGAAACTGTGCGCCAGCTCGCCCAGGCCGGCGTGCACACGCTGCTGGCCGGCCGCAACCGCGAGCGCGCGGTGGAAGCGGCACTGAAGCTGCAGGCCGAAGGCCTGCCGGTGGAGGCCATCGCGCTGGACGTCACCGACGCCAAGTCCATCGCCGCCGCGGTGGCCGAGGTGCGCGAGCGCCACGGCCACCTGGACATCCTGGTCAACAATGCCGGCATCATCGTCGACGAGTTCGGCCGCGCCCCGTCCGAGCAGACGCTGGAGACCTGGCGCACCACCTTCGACACCAACCTGTTCGCGCTGGTCGCGGTGACCCAGGCATTCCTGCCGCTGCTCAAGGCCGCGCCGGCCGGGCGCATCGTCAACGTGTCCAGCATCCTGGGCTCGATCGCGCTGCACAAGGACCCGTCCTCGCCGATCTACGACTTCAAGGTGCCGGCCTACAACGTCTCCAAGAGCGCGGTGAACGCCTGGACCGTGCAGCTGGCCTACGAGCTGCGCGATACCCCGCTGAAGGTCAACACCATCCACCCCGGCTACGTGAAGACCGACATGAACCAGGGCCAGGGCGAGATCGATATCCCCGAAGGCGCAAAGAGCAGCGTCGAGCTGGCGTTGATCGGGCCCGATGGCCCGAACGGCAGCTTCAGCCACCTGGGACAGGAGCTGCCGTGGTGATGATCCGACAGGCATTGACCGCGGCCATCGCCGCGGTCGTCCTGGCCGGCTGTGCGGTCGGCCCGGACTACAAGGCCGGTCCTGCACCCAGCGTCGTGTTGCAGGGTGCGCAGGATCCGGCATTCAACAGCGAATCACCGGTGGGCCAATGGTGGGCGCAGTTCGATGACCCGGTGCTGGAAGGCCTGGTGCGCGACGCGCTGGTCGCCAACCACGACCTGCGCATCGCGATGTCGCGGGTCGCCGAAGCGCGCTCGGTGTTCGTCGAGCGCCGGCTGGACCAGGCACCTCACGTCACCGCCGGTGGCGACTATGACCGCCGCAAGCAGCCGGACCTGAGCACGCCCGACGGCGAGCGCGTGTTGAGCGAGAGCTACACGCTCGGCTTCGATGCCCGCTGGGAGCTGGATCTGTTCGGCCGCCAGCGCCGTGCCGCCGAGGCGGCGCGCGCGGACCTGGACGCGCAGCAGGCCGGCCTGGCCGATGCGCAGGTGACCGTGGCCGCGGAAGTGGCGCGCAACTACTTCGAGCTGCGCGGCGTGCAGAAGCGCATCGACGTGGCCAAGGAGACGCTGGTCAACCTGCGCGATACCCAGCAGCTGACGCAGACGCGTTGGCAGCTGGGGGCCGGCAGCGAGTTGGACGTGCAAAGCAGCCGGGCGCGGTTGAAGGCCATCGAGGCCGACATTCCGCTGCTGGAAGTGGCGCAGGCGCAGTACCGGCATCGCCTGGCGGTGCTGGTCGGGCGCCAGCCCGACGCACTGGATGCATTGCTGGTGCCGAAGGCCACGCCCGCTTACGCACGTGCGCTGCCGCTGGGCGACACCACCGCGCTGCTGCGGCAGCGTCCGGACGTGCGCCAGGCCGAGCGCGAGCTGGCGGCGGCGACCGCCCGCGTGGGCGTGGCCACGGCGGACCTGTTCCCGCGCATCAGCCTGAGCGGTTTCGTCGGCTTCCTGTCTGGCGATGCCGGTTCGCTGACCAACAGCGGCAGCAAGGCGTGGTCGGTGACGCCGTCGATCAGCTGGGCGGCGTTCGATTTCGGCACGGTGCGCGCACGCCTGCGGGCGAGCCAGGCCCAGGCCGACGGTGCGCTGGCGCAGTACGAGCAGAGCGTGCTGCTCGCGCTGGAGGACACCGAGAACGCGTTGACCGCGTACTCGCGGCAGCAGGCGCGGCTGGCGATCGTCGCAGAGCAGGCCGATGCGGCACGCAAGGCCGAGACGCTGGCTGAAATCCGCTATCGCGAGGGGTCGGAGGATTTCCTGACCCTGCTCGACGCGCAGCGCACGCAGCTGCAGGCCGACGATGCGTTGGCCGACGCGCAGGCGCAGGTCAATGTCGGCGTGGTGGCGGTGTACAAGGCGTTGGGCGGCTGGCGTACTCCGGTGGACGGAGAAACGCCGGTAGCGATGCGCTGAGCATTCGCGGCCCCAGGTGATGAGGCAAGCCCCGGCGCGGATGCGCCGGGGTTTTCTTTGCAATGCAGGCGGGACTTGTAGGAGCGGCTTCAGCCGCGACCGCCTGCCATACCGCGTCGCGGCTGAAGCCGCTCCTGCAGGAACGCGCGGATTACAGGTTGTCGGCGATGCGGTAGTTGTCGCGGCCGTTGTTCTTGGCCAGGTACAGCGCAGCATCCGCGCGCGAGAACCAGTCCTGCCAGTGTGTTTCACCGGCATGCCGGGCCGCGCCCAGCGACACGGTGATCTTCCCGCCCGGTCCGCGCAGCGCCCCCCGGATCGCCCGCCGCAGGCGCTCGGTGGCCAGCTCCAGCTCGGCCAGCGACTCGACCCGCAACAGCACCACGAACTCTTCGCCGCCGAAGCGGAACACCTCGTCCTCGCCGCGCACTTCGAAACGCAGGATCGTGGCCAGGTCCGCCAGCGCCGCATCGCCGGCCGCATGGCCGTAGAGGTCGTTGATGTCCTTGAAATGATCCAGGTCCAGGATGATCAGGCCATTGAGGCGCTCGTGGTCGCGGCGCTCGTCGATCTGCCGGGTGAGCGCGCGTTCGAGCATGCGGCGGTTCGGCAGGCCGGTCAGTGCATCGAGCGAGGCCAGCTCCTCCAGGTGGACGCGGTCGTCCTGGATGCGCAGCGAGAAGGCCAGGCCCAGCACGAGGGTCAGCAGGTTCACGGCGATCACCGACACGCCCTGGCCCACGCTGGTGAGCAGGCCCGGCAGCAGCAGCGGCACCAGCACCAGCGGCACGTTCATGAGCACCGCGCGCCGCGGCTCGCACAGGAAGTAGTTGCCCATGATCGCCGGGAACAGCCAGGGCAGGGCGTTGGCGCCACTGAAAGTGCATGCCAGCAGGCAACCGGCGACGTTGATCGCGGCAATCAACAGCCCCTGCTGTCCGGCATGCATGGCGCGGCGCGCGCGCCAGACGCGAAGAGCGGCCAGCACGAACAGCAGCGCCGTCAGGCCGGCGCCCAGCAGCTGGCCTGCCCAGGCCAGGGCGATGGCATACACCAGCAGGAACAGGGCGGTCATCGGTGCCAGTACCCGGTGGGTACCGGCCCGGAAGTCACGCCTAAACTGAACGATCACGTCGCGCTGGGGTCCACGAGGCTCACCGGGTCATCGACCATGGAGAGGCAAAGTTGAAGGCGCCGTTGCCGGCATGGGGCCACGCTGCTGGCGAGCGTCCGTCGTGCGTGGGCAGGCAGCATCATGCCGCCGGCCGACCGCCTCCGGTCGCCTTGTGCCTGTGAAGCATGGAGGAGGGGTGCCCGCCCGTCCCCGGCTGGCGCCCTACGGATACCGCGGCCAGGACCGGGTATCCGCCGCCGATTGTAGCCATGGCCGTGCCCGCGCGCGTGCCGGCCACTGTTCGCGGTCATGGCGGGTTTCGGGAAGTCAGCGCCGGCAAGCTGCGAACCTCCGTTCAGGCAGGGAACGGGCCGGGCGGCGGCGTCAGGCCGGCCACCCGCAACATCTGTTCGCCGCGGGAACGCACGTGCTCCTGGTCCTGGGGAGAAGCAACGCGGACCAGCTCGGCCAAGCGGACCTGGAAGGCCGCGTGATCGAAGCCGGTGGCATCGGCCGTGCGGGGCACCGGAAGCGCCTGCTCCAGTGCATCCAGGTCGGCGTCGATTTGGTCGCGGGTCGGCATGGGGCGAAAAGGGCGGGCGGGAGTGCCGCCCGTGAAGCTATTCGCGCGGCACGTCTTCGCGCGGCACATCCGCGCCGGGCTTGTTGCGCTTGGTGAACGCGCGCGTCACCAGGAATACCACCGCGCCGACGAGCGCCACGACGGCGACAAGAAACAGCCAGGATCCACCAGTCATAACCACCTCCCTTCGGCACAGCACCTTGCGGCCACGCGCATAGGGCAACAGATGGCCGGTGATGCGGGCGTGCATGCGCGCGTTGGCCTTCATTCGAAGGTATGCATGTGCAGGCGGCGCGGACGCAGGCACACTGGGTGCCTGGCCCAAGCCGAGGGATTGCCATGCGCCAAGAAATCGCCGTGCCCACCTCCCGTGAGCAGCTGTGGGGACTGCTCGCCGAGGCGGCGGAGATCGAACACCACCTGATGTGCTGCTACCTCTATGCGGCCTTCAGCCTCAAGGAGCGGGCCGAGGAAGATCTCGCGCCGGGCGAACTGGCCGCAGTGCAGCGCTGGCGGCAGGAAATTCTCGCCGTGGCGATCGAGGAGATGGGCCACCTGGCCACGGTGTGCAACATCCTCTCCGCACTCGGTGCCCCGGCGCACCTGGCGCACCAGAATTTCCCGGTTGCCCCGGGTTACCACCCCGCCGGCGTGGTGGTGAAGCTGACCCCGTTCAACCCGCAGACGCTGGAGCACTTCATCTATCTGGAGCGGCCGGAAGACAGTTCGCTGTCCGATGGCGCCGGCTTCGAACCGGCGCGTGACTACCAGCGTGACAGCCGCATGGACCGGCTGATGAGCGTGGCCACCGACTACGCGACCGTGGGCGAGCTGTACCGGTCGATCCAGCTTGGCCTGGAGCGGCTGGTCGACACGCTGGGCGCGGCGCAGGTGTTCATCGGCGACCCCGCGCACCAGCTCAGTGCCGAAGTGGCGCGGTTGCCCGGCCTGAAGGTGGTGCAATGCCTGAAGACTGCGCAGATCGCCATCACCGCCATCGTCGAGCAGGGCGAAAGCGCCGCCGCCACGCAGGAGGTCTCGCACTACCAGCGGTTCCTGGCGATCCAGCGCGAATACCAGGCCTTGCGCGATGCACGCGCCGCCTTCCGCCCGGCGCGGATGAGCGCGCACAACCCGGTGATGCGGCGTCCCCCCACGCCGGAGGGCAAGCTGTGGGTGACGCTGGAACCGGCCGCCAGCCTGATGGACATCGGCAACGCGCTGTACAACCACAGCCTGCGCTGCCTGTCGCTGGCCTATGGCGGCGTGGATGCCGCCAGGCAGCGCGTGCTGGTGCAATCGAGCATCGATCTGATGCATGTACTCACCCCGGTGGCCACCTGCCTGGGCACGCTGTCTGCCAGCCCCGACCTGCCGGAGGCGACCGCCGGCATCAGTTTCGCCACGCTGCGTGACGCAGCCGCGCTGCTGCCGGGTGCGGCGAGCCTGGACTTGCTGATCGAACGGCTGGAGGAAATCCGCCTGCGCTGCGACGAAGTGCGCGGGCGGCATGCGGATGTCGACCCGTTGCTGCAGGCGACCTGCAAAGGGCTGAAGCACACCGTGGCGCGGCTGGAGCGCGCGCGGGATTCGGCACCGGCGGGCACCGATGTGGCGGACGCAACACCCGCCAACGCGCCGGCGGCAGTGGCTGCGGCGCCCGCGGCACCCGCGGCCGTGGCGCCCGCACCGGCCGCGCCGGTTTCGTCCGAACCGCATGCGATTCCCGAACCCATCGACGAAGGTCGCGGTGTGCAGCGCATTCCCGGCCCGCATATCGACCTGATCTACCACGGCGAGCGCTGCATCCATGCACGCCATTGCGTGCTTGGGTTACCGGGAGTGTTCAAGGCCAACGTGGAAGGTCCCTGGATCGACCCGGCCGCCGCCAGCGTGGAGGAACTGGTGACCGTCGCGCACCTGTGCCCGTCCGGCGCGATCGGCTACCGACGCCATGATGGCGGTGCGGAAGAGGCGCCGCCGCCTGTCAACCTGGTGCAACTGCGCGAGAACGGCCCGCTCGGTTTGCGCGCGCAGATCGTGCTCGACGGCGAAGCCATCGGCATGCGCGCCGTCCTGTGCCGATGTGGCGCATCCCGGCACAAGCCGTTTTGCGACGGCAGCCACAACGACATCCACTTTCAGGCCACCGGCGAGCCGGCGACCGTCGCCTCCGAGCCGCTGGCCCAGCGCGGCGGCGTGCTGGAGATCGAAGCGGAAATCAACGGCCCGCTATCGGTGACCGGCAACCTGGAAATCTGCTGCGGCACCGGGCGCACGATCAACCGCGTCAGCAGTACACGGTTGTGCCGCTGCGGCGGTTCGGCCAACAAGCCTTATTGCGATGGCACGCATCGCCGGATCGGCTTTCGCAGCTGAGTACCTTGCGGGCGAGGACGTCGCGGCGCGACGCCCTCGCCCTGCACGTCAGTGCGCCACCACGCTGGTGCCCGACGGCACCATGTAGCAGGCCTTGGCTTCCTTGCACGCGCTGGCGTTGAGCTCGGCGATCTGGCTGGCCAGGTATTGCTCCGGGGTCAGGCCCATGCGGTTGCGGTAGGCATTGTCGGCGTCGGCCTTGGCGACCTGTTCCTGCTCGCGCTGGCGTTCGGCGTTGGTCGCCTCGGCTAGCGTCTTGACGCGCTGCTGCTGCGCGGCGGTCAGGTTCATCTGCTCCAGCACGTTCGCATTCGGGCGCGCGCGGCCGAGCGTGATGTTCTGGATCTCGATAGGCAGCTGCTGCTCCTTCACCAAGGCACGCACGCTGGCGGTGACCGCGTCGTCGATCTGCTTGGCGGTTTCCGGGTCGCTCATCATCCGCGTCATGTCGTAGCGCTTGACCTGGTCGCGCACGATCGCCGCGTACTGGCTGGCCACGTTGTTCTGGAACCAGTTCTGGCCGAAGCGCGAGAGCAGCAGTGCCGGGGCGGTGATGCGGTATTGGATCTGGGTGGAGAAGTCGAGCAGGATGTTGTCGCTGGAGGAGAAGTCGTCGAAGCCGACCTGCACCGTCTGCGGCGTCACGTCGATGTAGATCTTGTCGGTGGTGAACCACGTGTACGTGCGGCCGGGGTTGCGCACGTCGTCCAGGCGCACGCCGCCGTTGCCGAACATCAAAGGCTTGTCGACCAGTACGGCCTGCTGCCCGGGTTCGGGGGAGACGGCGGTGCAGGCGGACAGGGACACGAGCAGGGCGGCGGTCAGCAACGGGTAACGCATGGTCTCTCCATGAGGCGGTGTGGGCGGTCCGTGCGGGACGGCGGGGGCGCGCGGCGGCGTCCCGAGCCGCTCCCCAGCGGCCGGGAAAGTGTCGCAGGTTGGTGGTTCGCGCGCACCGGCATGTCGTTGGTCACATTGACACCCGGCGCGGTGGCCGCCGAAATGGCCCCATCGATCGGGAGCACACCATGGACAAGGCGGTTGTCGCGCTGCTCGGCGCGATCCTGATGTATGGCGGTTCGGCGCACGCGGCCGATACCTGGATCCTGCGCACGGAGTTGTGGGGCAACCCGGCGTTCTCGACGTTGCAGCTGGAGGCGAAGGGTGACGCGACGACCGGCACGCTCGATGGCGATGCCGCGCGTGGCAGCCTGCAGGGCGGTCGGTTGCGGCTCGCGGTGGAGGATCGCGCCCGCGACCAGTACGACCTTCGCCTGCGCGGCGACAAGCTCGAAGGGCAGGTGGACACGGCCGACCCCAACGACGCGCAGCGTCGCGTCACCCACCCGGTCACCGGCTGGCGCCTGCCCGCCGCGCCGGCTTCGCCGCGCACACTGACATACACGCCGCAGGGCTGGTCCAATACCTTCGATGCGGATCGTCCGCCCGTGCTGGTGATCTGGCCGGGCGACGTTGTGCAGACACGCACGCTCGATTCCGGTGGCGTCGACGCGCAGGGCGTGACCCGGGCGTTGTTCGGCAATCCGCAGAACGGCCCGTTCTTCATTGCGGGCGCCGAGCCGGCCGACACGGTGGCCGTGCACATCCGCAAGCTCACGTTGAACCGCGACTATGCCGACAGCCTGGACAGCGTGGTAGGACGCGCACTAGGCAGCAGCCTGGTGCCGCAAGCGGGCGCGTTGGGCAAGCCGGTGCGCTGGCGGCTGGACCGGGAGCAGGGCATTGCCCGTCCCGAGCACGCCGAGGGCGCGCTGGCCGGCTTCAGCGTGCCGCTCCGGCCGATGCTCGGCGGACTGGCACTGGCGCCGGGATTTGGTTCGCCGGCGATGTCTACCGGCGATACCGGGCGCAGCGGCGGGAACATGGATTTCAACGAAGTCATCGAAGGCAACCTCGTCTACCTGCCGGTGCAACAGCCCGGCGGCTTGCTGTATCTCGGTGACGCGCACGCCTTGCAGGGCGACGGCGAGACTTCGCAGTACGCGTTGGAGACGTCGATGGACGTCGTGTTCTCGGTCTCGCTCATCAAGCGCAAGGCGATCCAGATGCCACGGGTGGAATCGCCCACGCAAATCATGGTGCTGGGGCAGGCGGGCTCGCTGGATGAAGCGATGCGCTTCGCCAGCACCGGCCTGCTGCAGTGGCTGCGCGAGGATTACGGGATGACGATGTCCCAGGCAGCCCAGGTCTTGGGCGCTGCCGTGCAGTATGACGTGGCCAATCTGGCCGGCCGCAGCGTCGGGCTGGCGGCGCGGTTGGACAAGGCGTTGCTGCCGGCCCCGCGGCGCGTGTTGAGCGTGGATTGAGGGCGGCGCGGTGCGCGAGGGAGGCGCACCCGATCCCGGGCCCGTGGATTGTCCGGCGCTTCAGCTTGCCGCAGGGGCTCATTCCACCCGATTGCCGGCGTAGGCATCCCGGCCCTTCTGGGTCAGGTCGATGTCGCCATCCTCGCCGAACTGCGCATAGCCCGTTTTCACGGCCCAGTGCGCCTGCTCCTCCGTGATGGCCTTGCCTTCCTTGATGTGGGTGAGGATCTGGTATTTCTGGTCGTGGGTCGGTTCCATGGAAGCTCTTCCAGCGGAGGGATCACCACGGTACCCATCTGCCGTTAGCGCGCTGTCGCCGCGCGCCCGTGGCACTGGGCCGCCGGACTTGCAGGGCAACACGTGTGAGGCTTTCGTCACGACGATCCGGCGTGAAGCGAATACCGTGTGGACAACGTCCGCGCCGCGGGACGCATGACAGTTGAAGGCTCGCGCCTGCACCTGCCGATCTTTCTCCAGATAAGGTGCTCCATGCAGCCTCGAGACCGAGATTTCACCTCCGACAGAATCATTCCTGCACGACTGGGTAGCGAAGAATTGCGCGCGGACATCGACCAATTCCTGCGCACCGGGGGTGAAATCGAACGGCTGGGAAATACCCCGTTCCGAAAGCCCGAGGAATCCACGCAGGCACGGTGGCGGAGCAAAGCCCCGGCCGGGGTGGCAGGTGGAACGTAGATCGATCTCCGGTGGTCTGAGTGCGCGCAACGAAATCGTCGAAGTGCGCGGGGGATACGTGATCCATCGCTACTGCTTCGCCGACCACTCCCGTTGCGACTTCCACGTAGCCGGTCCCAGGCTGCGGCACGTTGTCTTCGACGTGGAGCCGGGCGAAGCGGAGCAGGTGGTCGACCAGCTTCGCGCGTTGATCGATGAGGCGGTCGGCGCCCGCGGCTAGGGCCGGTGGTGTGGTCGATCACCCAGTCCGGGGGAAATCGGTGAGGCCTCGCTTGCTGCGAGGCCACAACACTTGGCGATGCTACAAACAGACGGGAGGTCGACTTGCGTCGTCCAGCATCGAATCAACGTGCTGGGGAACGACGGCCTTCGTCATGCGTGGCTGACTGCCGAATGTTCAAGCTCGAAGCTGGATGGCAAGGAGTCAACAAGTTGTTCAAGCGAAACAGGGCGTCCCGTAAGGTACCCCTGAAGTTCATCGCATTCATGACTCAACAGCCATCGACGCTGGTCCTCATGCTCTACCCCTTCAGCCACTACTTTCAGCCCGAGTCCATGGGCCAGGCGGATCAGGGACGCGCAAATCAAAGCTTGCCGATCATTAAGGAATATCTGGCCGATGAATGTGCGGTCGAGCTTGATCACGTCTGCTGGCAGCCGGTCCAGATAAGACAGCGAGTTGAAGCCGGTCCCGAAGTCATCAATGGCGACATGGACTCCCAAGTAGCGCAGGTAGGCGAAGCTCTTTCGCCACAAGGCATCGTCGTCGATCAGTGCAGATTCGGTGACTTCTATGCCGATGCAATCTGGACCGACACCATGCAGCTCGCTCAGCTCCAGAAGGTCACCGGGCAGGTTCGCGATGACGGAAGCGATGGCCGGCACGTTGATGGTGACAAGGCAGCTGAACCCGCGCGAACGGACAGTCGTAATGGTTTCGCATGAACGCTTGATCACGAGGCGAAGAAGGTCCCTGCTCAGCCCCGCGCTTTCAGCGATTGGGATGAACTCAGAAGGCGGGATGGGCTCGCCATCCAGTTTCCATCGAGACAGCGCTTCGTACTTTCGGACACGTGAAGTCCGGGAGCTTTCAATGGCAGGAACGATCGGTTGGAAGCAGACTTCAATCTCTTCCTCTCGTATCGCGCGTCGCAACTCCACGGCCAGTCGGCGCCGGCGCCGCGAGCGGTCGCCGAGTTCGGCGGTATAGCCAGAGGGTAGGGACGGGTCGCTATCGCTGCTTCGTGACCTTGCTGCCAGCCCAGCGCATGCAATGATCTGCTCGGCTTGGCTCCCGTCCTGAGGAAAGCGCGATACGCCGCTTCGCAATGCCAGTTGCCATTGGCCCCCCTCAGCGGGAACCGGTTTTTCGAGAAATTCGCTGGCCTTGACCACGAGTCTTCGCAAGCCTTCCGGACGAGCGCTGGCCACCAGGATGCAGTTGGGAGGCTGGAATCCCCACAGGTCTTCCGCTTCTGCAGGCCGCAAGTGGGCGATGATCTCCTTTGCGACCGCTTGCGAGACGCTACTCCCGAATAGCTCAGAGACTTCAGCCAGGCCCTGCAGGCGCAGGCTGACAATTTCATAATCGGAGCCCAGGCGCCCGGAATCGAGCATATGGGCAAGCGAGCGCGGGTTGAGCAAGCCCGTCGCTGCGTCGTGGCTCGCCATGTGTTCCAGTTCCTTGGCCATGGAGGTGAAGGTGCTTACGTCCTCCACCAAGGCCAGGCGCAGGCCGCATCCCTGCGGTAACAGGTCGACGGTGGTGACCCGGACATCCAGTAGCGTCCCGTCCTTGGTCAAGTGCTGCCAAACCCGGGACTTGTTCGCGTCCAGCCGATCCTTGCTGCCGGCCAGCAGCACTACTTCCGGCCGTGCTTCAGCGGGCCGTATGTCGAGAATGCTCATCTGACGGAAATCCGCCTGGCTGTAGCCGTAGTGGCTGATGGCGGCGGCGTTGGCCCAGATAAAGCGAAGTGTCTGAATGTCATAGACCCACATGGGGAGTGGGCTTGCTTGGAGGAAGTGCTGGAAATTTGAGGGGTCGAACATCACGGCGCTCCGTCATCAGCGCCCTGGCGCCAAGTGAAGATCCACATGGCAGGGGATGACTCTATTCGGCAGCGGCCTTAAGTCGCCAAACTTGAGTGTCGGGGATGTCGGGAAAATACCTACGACCAATGATGTGGCAAGGCTTACTGTCTTTCGCCGCTAATGACGGCGCGCGGCGCGGGTGCTGCTGCGGCCCTCGACGCGCCTGGATCGCAGCGTCGCACATGAAAAAGCCGGAAACCCTGCTATTGCAGATGTTTCCGGCCTTTCTCGGACCTCATCGGTCCTTGCATTGGTGGAGGTGGGCGGAATCGAACCGCCGTCCGAAGGCTCTCCATCCCCGGCACTACATGCTTAGCTCACCGTTGAATCTCACCCCGGAACAGCACGATGTGCAAAGCGCGCCCCGGAGCCAGGCCGCTTTGTTTAACCTATGGGGCGATTGACCCCCGCTTCTGACCCCCAGCAACGCAAGTCCTCGATCACGGAGCCGAGGACCTATGAAAGCGACCAATTACCTGCAGCGGCTCGAAGACCGCTGGTATGTGCGGGTGAAGATCCCGAGGACACTACAGGGGCGCCTGAAGAATCCCCACGTCTGTCGGGCGATGGGTACCAGCGATCTGGCCGAGGCGAACCGGCCAAAGTGGCCGGTCGTTGCGCTGATCCAGCGTGAGCTGGAGAGGCTCGTACGGCACCACGAGGGGGGAGCGGGAAGCTGGTGTCGGGCAACAGCGATGTCGCGGAGGCATCCGAGAGGCCGCCTGAGGAGATGATACTGCCCGAGCGCCTCGTCCGTCCGTTGCTGGGCGAGATGAAGACGCTTGACCCTTTGGTCGACCGTTGGCTGGCCGATGCCGCAGACGAAACAACAGCACAGGCAGGCGCACCGTGAACTTCGGGAGTTCCTTGGGGGGCGACCGGCCCGCCTCAGTGGTGTCCTCGCAGGTGGCACTGGAATTCGTCGAAGAACACCTTAAACGCAGCGATCTCTCGTACAACACCAAGCGGCGCAAGCTGAACTCGCTAATAGCGTTATGGGAATGGCTCGCGATCCAGCGAGTCGTTGCCCGTGGAGCCGACCCGTGGCGTGGATTCAAGCTAGGCACCAAGAAGACCGCGACCATGCCGGCTCGCAGGAAGAGGCCTTGTACGGACGACGAACTGTTGCTCTTGTTCGCGCGGCGTCCCGCGTATGTCGGCCTCGATGATGTGATGGTGCTCGGATTGCTGACCGGAATGCGGCTGGACGAGATTTGCGCCCTGCGCATGATGGGCGTGCGGCCGGACCCTGAGGGCGGCTACTGGTTGCACATCCGAAAGGCGAAGACCCGCGCGGGAATCCGCACCGTGGTGGTAGCGCATGACCTTGGCATCCAGATCATGTCCCGACGTTGGATCTCCGATGGAGCACCTGACGCACAACTGTTCACCGAATTCCGCGGCGGTGGTTATGACGGAAAGCTGTCGTGGGGCGTCAGCAAAGCGTTCGGCCGCCATCGCACTAGCTGCGGACTCACAGGCGAAACCGACTTCCACTCGTTCCGGCGGTCCTTCATTACCGCATTGGAGAACGCCGTGGTCGACCAGTTGCAGATTGCTCGCTACGTGGGTCACTAGCTTCCAGCCTTAGCGTTCGCCGTGTACTCCGGTGGCAGCTCGGATAGCACTATGCGCAAGTTCGCTCGAAAAGTTGAGGTTTCGCGTTGTTTGTCTCACATGCTTTCACGCTTCCTTTCATGAAGCATGCGGTACCAGATTTTGCAGCGGAAATTTTTGCGGGAATTTCACATCAACCGCCACTACCGTTACCCCCCGTACCTCTCGGACTTTTATCAGCCATGGCTGCAGTGTTTGGTGCTACTGGAAGGGGCGCGGTAGCGGCGGGAGCGGAGGCAGGTGCAGCGACGGGGACGGATACTGGTACTGCCACGGCGCTCGCGGCTGCCGGCTTGGGGGTTGCAGCGATCAACCCCGCAAGCTGAACGCGCATGACGTCGGTTGACACCGATCCAAAGACGCGGAGAAACTTGGCCACACCCAGCACGGCATCTGCGTCGGGGAATGTCGTAGCCGCCGTCGGATGGGCAATTTGATTACGGTCATCCATCAGGCGGTTGAGTTGATTCTGCGCTTCTAAAGTGGTGTCGCCGTCTGTCAGCTTCGCAAGGTGGAGCTTCAGCCGAGCCTGCTTGCCAACTTCTCTCCAAAATTCGGTGATCCCAACCCGCTTCATCAGGTCGGAAAGGATACGATCCTTCATATTGGCTTCGGTGATTGAGAGTACGTTTGAACTGACAGTAACGGGGGCCTTTGCTCCTGCCATGTTGCTAACCAGACTCTCCAGCACCGCATCCGCTCGCCCCTCGTCAAAACCGTAACGACGCGGATTGGTGGCGACGTCCAGCGTGCGTGCGCGGAGCTCGCTCTTCAACGTGGCCGGCAGGTCGGAATACTTCGCCGCTTTGGCAGCGAGTTCGTCTGCCACAGCTTCAACAAGTTGGCGCACGAAGTACTCGAAGCGTCCCGCCAGATACAACAGCAGTGATCCTGCCAATATCGGAAGGTCGGTTCGCCGCGAATGCGAGGCGGCGCTCAGTGCAATAGCTTCCGGCCACGGCTCACTCCCGTCTGCTACGGCCATCGGCACCGTGCTCGCTCCAAACTCCCGGAAGCTCTTAACGAGCCCAAGGAGGTGCTCAGCTCGCTCCATGTCGCCATCGAAGTCTCGAAGAATCTGATCGAGATCGCTCATGGTGCGGGGATTCCCACTTCGAGAATCGCGCCTGCGAGGTCGACTCGCGAGCGGACAGCTTCGATTGTGTTGCCTCGACCAACCAGAACATCGTAAGCATCGGGGGTGTGGAGAGCATCCCGAAGATTCTGCCGGATGGTCGCTGCATTAGCCCGCAGGTCCACGTTGGGACTAAGGCTCAGCGCGATCATCATCGCGTCGTAGAGGGGGCGACTGGGCCGATTAGTGGTTGGGAGTCGGAATGGCTGACCGTCGAAGAGTTCGAACAGCCTGGTGAGCAGACTTCGAAACTCGTAGTCCCAATTGGAAATCACCCTGACATCGACATCTACATTTTCTTCCATGAAGCGATCAAGAATCCGGCGAAGAGAGCCCGAGCGCTTTGTCACGACGGCATCCCGCAGGGCGAAGAATCGCAGGACGAGCTCAGCGTCCGCCATGGAGGCAAACAGCGGATTCCTGAGGAGCTGATCGCTTGGCTCGTTCTCTTCACCCGGTGTGTATGAAGGGATACCCCATACCTGGGTGAACGGCTCAGACCGCGCCAGTCGAATGAGCAAGGCGTTAAGGGGGCCGGGATAGAGAGCGTTGCGTAACTCCTGTGGATTCAGCTTGATGCCGCCAGTGTTTAGGCGGTCAAACAGTGCATGCCTGATGTCGAGTCCGTCCGAACTGATACCTGATGATTCCGCAAGCAGCACTACTGCCGACAGACTCCGGCGCAGAAGCCCACGTTGCAGGACCAGTGGAAGATCGTTGAACCGATGATGATTGAGTTCCGGCCAGTACTCCAATCCGATCAATGAGAAGTTGTTGGCCAAGAACTCGCGAATCGTGTCGAGCCTTTGACGACCGTCGATCACTTCGTACTCGTTGTAGTCGCGCTCGAAGAGGAAGATCGGAGGCACGGGAATGTTTAACAAGAACGATTCGATGAGTAGCGAACGCTTCTTGTTGGTCCATCGTAGTCGCCGCTGGTAGTCGGGGGAGGTGTCGATCAGCTCGCGCCCTGGCTGGAGCGCATGCCGCAAGTAGTCCAACTGGTAGTCCTTGGTCTCGCGGACTACGCGCAGCTGACTGCGGGCGTACTTCTCAGCGGGGTCACCGGAGGGGCCGACAATGCCTGGTGACTGACTTTCCTCTTCGAACCAACGGTCGACTTCTTCCGCCGTGATCTTGCTCTTCTTGGTCATCGGACCGCTTGCTCCATCCCCATTCGAAGATGTGATGTTTATTCGAAAAGCGCCACGCGGCAAGGGGGATGACCCAGCAATTGCACAGATGGCCCGCGCAGTGTGCAAAAAGACCTAATGGACATTGCGCCATTCTGTACAGAGGTCGGATGAAGCTGGTCAGTTACCTGCGGGTGTCCACCTAGAAGCAGGGTCGGAGCGGTCTCGGGCTTGCGGCCCAGCAGTCCGCCATCGAGGCTTACGCCGCCCAGCGGCACGGCCTGGTGACGCAGACCTTCACTGAGATCGAGAGCGGCAAGAACACCGAACGTCCGGAGTTGGCGAAGGCGCTGCATCTCGCAAAGGTCACGGGCGCCACCTTGGTCATCGCCAAGCTCGACCGACTCTCCCGGAACGCCGCTTTCCTCCTGACTCTGCGGGATAGTAGGGTGCGCTTCGTGGCCGCCGACCTCCCCGACGCCAACGAGCTGACGGTCGGCATCATGGCCCTCGTGGCACAGCAGGAACGCGAGGCGATCAGCCGACGCACCAAGGAGGCATTGGCGGCAGCAAAGCGACGTGGAGCGAAGCTGGGCAACCCGAACGGGGCTGCAGCGATCCGAAAGGCACGAAAGGGCAACGGCGGCTCCGTGGCGGCGATTCAAGCGAACGCTGACCGCCACGCAGAAAACCTCCGGCCCGTGCCGCTCGCCCTCCGAGCGGCCGGCATCGAGAGTCTCGGCGGACTGGCGGACGAACTCAACTCGCAGGGCATGCTTACGCCGCGGGGCGGACGTTGGCACCGGTCGTCGGTCAGGAACCTACTGGCGCGGCTCGGCTAGGGTCGCCTAATTGGAACGAGGGCCCGGTATCGGACCGCTTGTTCGGGCTGGTTACGCGACTAGGCCACCAAGTCCCTGTATAGGAAAGGTCACCCAAATCCCCCCTCGTCCCCATGTCTGCAGTCGCGTCGTGGACACCTACCCCTGCACCTCTCATGTCCAATGAGTTATTAGAGACCCATCGGGTCTTTCACGAGACCGCCCTGAAGACAGTTCTCGCTAAGCTAACGAGCTACGGCAACGAGATCTCCTGCGACCACGAACTGGCCCCATCCGGTCTCTGCGAACTGGCCGCGTTGACGTTAGACAACCAACTGCGGCGCCGCGTCCGTTTCGCCTTGCGGAATGGGCAAGACCACCGGCGTACGCGCCATCCTGAAGACCATGCACGAGCTTGGGCTGCCCTATTCGCATTGTCGTGGCGTCCTCGAAGGTGGAGGAGCTTTGCGTCTTGATGCGCAGGCTGATCGACGAGGATGGCATTCCGGAGCACATGGTCGGGCTGCAACACTCATATCCCTGTTGCGAAGCGGGCCAAAGCCGGGCAGCCGGGCTTCGCCTCCGAAACAGCAGAGAATGCCGACACACAGTTCCTTCTGGTCACTCACGCCAACGTGCAGTCACCTTCCCGCGCGTGGATGGATCGTTGCGACCTGGTGCTATTCGACGAGTCGCTTGTTGTAGGTCAAGCCCATTGCCTACCGCTGGTCAGAGATCTGAAGGCGCAGTCGGTGTTCACCGAGGTGCTTGCTTTGGAAGGCCATGCGAAGACGACGGAGTCCAGCCTGGAGCCGGCTGCGGCGACGGCGCGGCAGCTTTTCGACCAGTTGGCTCGGGCGACCAGTGAGGTTCTAGATTGCAACGTTGGCGTGGTCAGGGCGAGTTGTGTCGATGGTGCCAATGTGCAACGGGCTCGCAGTGCCTTGGCTCACGTCCCTGAGTCCTTCCCTCTGATCCGTCAGCTGCTGGGCTGGACGGAGGCCGCGACCGAACTTCGAGTCTTCGGAAATGCAGAGGACCGCACCACGCTGTTGACCTACTCAGTCACCGTTCCCGACCACCTGCAACGTGTGATCATCCTTGATGCAAGCGACCCCACTCGGGAGATCGTGCATCAAGATCACCGCATGGCCCGCGCAGAGGACGTCTTGCCTTCGTTGGCTAAGTTCAGGTCGCTCCCCGGCGGTCTCCCCTTCATCAAGTTCCACCGCAACGTTCAGGTTCATCTCGCTTGCGATGGTGGCGGTCGAAGCACGCTTACCTCCTCGCTCCGAAAGGACTCGGATCCAAAGATGCTGGCGAAAGTCGCTCGACTGGTAGCGAGCAAGCCCTCAGAGGGCCTCCTCATCTTTACGCACAAGGCCCGGGAACGGGACGCGGATTTTGCGAAGCGGATCCTGCAAGTGCTCGTCGACTAGGGCGTGGATCCCGAAGCGACCGTTCCTTCGGCCGTACCCGGAATGCCCGGCGTGCCGCGAGTTCAGGTCACTACCTGGGGCCGGGAGACCGGGACCGACGCGTTCCCGATGTACGCGAACGTGATGCTGCTCGGCGTCATGCGCAAGCCAGCCGAGGCAGTGGCGGGGACGTATCTCGGTCAAGTGGATGACCTGCGAAGTCCGTGCATGAAACACCTTGTCAAGCAACTGACTGACTCGGAGACCCGGCAGTCCATCTATCAGGCCATAAACCGCGGCAGCATGCGACGCGTTCTGGCCGAGGACGGTGTCACCCAGTCATGCCCATGCAGCATCTATGTGTGGCGCATGGACGCAGATCTTGAGTCGCAGCTCGGCGTCGTTCTTCCCGGTTGCCCGAAGTGGAAGGAATGGCGAGAGCCATGGGAGAAGATCAGGGAATCGGATGTCGTAATGAGGATCCGCGCTGTGCTTGATCAAGTCGAAGCAAGCGGCATGACGAGGATTAGCTGCCAAGCACTGAAGGAGCTGGCCGCGCCTCTGGTGCGCGAAAGCATGTTCCGGAACGCACGCAATACCGCCGTTGAGCAGGAAGGACGCTGGTTCATGACCAAGTCCAGCTTGGAACTCCGGGTCGCCACCTGACGAACATTGGCACCGAAGAATAATCTGGCGCCCAAAGACATTCCGGCCGCCCAGAAAAAACCGTCATAGTCCTAAAAAAATCCAAGGAGCCTGACGGTTCTTTTTCGCCCCTCTTCGGTGGGGCGTTTATTTTTTCTAAATGGTCGGCTTCCACTCGCGCGGATCGATGTCAGACGCCGGAACCAGCTGGTAATGCTTCTCCTCACGAATCTTCACTGCGTCCGCTTCAACTTTCAGCAAAAACATTGCGATCCTGTCACCTTCCATGAACTGCACCGAGATCGGCAGACAGTCCAGCTTCGGGTACTTCTGGGCGCAAAATTCGATATCTTGCTTGGTCTGGACAACGCTGAGCTGGTCGGTCCCGCCCTTGGCCTGCACAGGAATGGCGAAGTGACGGCCATTTTTGTCGACGCCTACATAAAGCTCGTCGATCTCTATCTGGCCACGTCCGGTCACAGTAGTGCGAAGGTGGTTCTGCAATGAATAGGTCGTCAGACCCAGGAAGATGTCGATCAGCCGATTGTATCGAACGATGGCCAACAGGGCCTGTTCGTCGCCTTGCGCGTACTGACGGATGATTTCTGGCGTGGCGTCCGGAATCTTGATGGCTTCGTAGTCGGGGTTTGGCTTGATGCGGTTCAGCGGAACCTGCCGAAACGCGTAGACCGAACGTCCCTGCATTTCGATAACCCATTCGGTTCCGACTGCGGCAGTGTCGACAATGGATGCAGGCAAGGCGGTCCGGAAGCGGAAGGAGTACAGAAGGTCGCCAAGGTTCTCCGGCAGTTGCACGTTGAGCTTGGTCGCCATCTTCTTGATGTCGTCCCGTTCGAACTTGACTTCGGTAACCCCATGCTCCCACTTCGAGGCGAAGATCTGTTCGATGATCTGAACGTAGCGGTTTGGCTGCCGAGGCTTTGCCGAGCTGGTGGCCTTCTTTCCATTAGGCATGCGCATCTTCCAAATCTAGTTCGTTGGATTCGACCAGCGCTGCTTTTCGCGTGCGCTGTGCTATGACCGTTCGCGCGACGCTGAAGTACGCCGCAGCTTCCTTCATGTCGAATTTCAGCAGCGTCTCGTCGCCGGTTTCGATGACCTTGGTCGGCTTCTTGGGCCGATAGCCCAGTGCGCGGGCGATCTCGGACCCAACGGCGCGGCCAAGCAGCGGTGGAACGGAGTTTCCGATCTGACGGAAGCCGTGCCATTTCGTGACGTGGAGCCGGAACCAGTCCGGGTAGGAATGCAGTCGGGCGGCTTCCCGCACCGTGATGACGCGAGGGTGCATAGGATGGATCGGGCGAGGAGACGTGAACGCGCCTCTCGCGCTGTCCGTTCCGGCACGTAGCGTGTTGCAGAGACCATCGGGGTCGAGCTTTCGGAAGCGGCTTACCGGCTCGGTCTTGCCAAACTCAGTCTCAGCGAAACGCTCCTTCGAGAGTTCCGTATGCTCGGTGCGCAGGCTGGCCGTCAGCAAGTCGGGATCGAATTCTCGCGCATACCCGTAATCGTGCGGATCGACGTCGAGACCACGTAAGCGACGGGCGTACTCGGATTTGGTGGCGAATTTGGTGCGGACGGAGTCGGATTCCAGCAGCGTCTTAAACCGGTCGGCATTTGGCAGGTCGCCGATGGCTTCCGATACGGTGGTTCCATCCGTTGGCTTGGGGTAAGCGGGCAGCTTCAGTCCGCGGCGAGCACCCACAAGGAACAGTCGGCGCCGATCCTGTGGCACGCCGTAGTCGGCGGCATTCAGCACCTTGTAATCCTCGACGACGTCATAGCCCACCGCCTTCAGGGCTTCGATGATCTCGGTCAGGAATTTCCGGTGCTGCCCGAGCGTCAATCCCTTGACGTTCTCGAAAACGAAGTACTTGGGGCGCAGTTCGGCGATAAGGCGAACGTAGTGAAAGACCAACTGGTTGCGCGGGTCGTCGAGCGCCCGCTTACCGATCATCGAAAAACCTTGGCACGGCGCGCCGCCGACGACCACGTCCACCTCACGGTCACCGATACCGGCCCTGTCGCGCAGAGCTTCGCCGGTTAGGTCCGCGACGCTGGCGCAGATCGCCTTGGAATAGGGAAAGTTGTATTCGTGAACGGCACAATGGATGGGGTCGATCTCGACAGATGCGGCGACGTCGAAGCCTGCCTGCTCGAAACCCAAGGATAGGCCGCCTGCTCCAGCGAAGAGATCAATGACGATGGGGCGGTTGCTGGTCTTGGTCTTGGAGGAACTCATGGATTCTAGTCGCGACGGTCTCGGGGTCTTTCAGTTCGCACTGCCATACGGTGAGGGCAGTCCATCCCTGTGCTTGTAGCGACTGAAGGTTACGCAGATCCCTCTCACGGTTTGAGACGATCTTGGCCTTCCAGAAGTCGACGTTGCTCTTGGGGACTCCGGAAAGCCTACAGCCTTCGTGGCCGTGCCAGAAGCACCCGTGTACGAACAAGACTTTCCGGCGCGAAGGAAAGACCAGGTCCGGCCTGCCAGGCAACGTTTTCCCGTACAGGCGATACCGGTACCCCATTGCGAAGACCATCCGACGGACGATCAGCTCCGGCGTCGTATCCCGCGACTTGACGCGGCTCATCAACCAACTGCGGCGTTCGGGCGTCAGCCTATCCATCGGGCTGAGATTACCAACCGGCCTCCCCGGGGCGAGTGAGAGAAGCGCCCTTGTCCGGTCGACCGACCCTGCGGGAGCCATAACGCACTTCGCCGGGATGGCGCTCCCGATACTGCCGAAAAACAAACGGGGGCCAAGCACCGGAGTTGACCCCCGAGCGTGACCCCCGTTATGTTCAAGCCTCTTCAATAACAAGGACTTGCGTTGTTGGTGGAGGTGGGCGGAATCGAACCGCCGTCCGAAGGCTCTCCATCCCCGGCACTACATGCTTAGCTCATCGTTGAATCTCACTCCGGAACAGCACGATGTGCGAAGCGCATCCCGGAGCCAGCCCGCTTTGTTTAACCCATGGCTGACAGGCAGCCACCACAGGCGATTCCGTGATGATGACCCTACGTCGCGAGCACGGACACAAGCGATTTCGGGGCTTAGGCCTTAAGCGGCCAGAGCGTAGTTGTCGTCGTTGGCAACTATAAGTTTGCGGCTGGATTTACGAGGAAAGCTGCCCCCTCGGCATGCGCCAAGCGACTTCGCGACCCCCGTCGAAACCAGTGCACCCCCGGGGATCAGCGTGAAACGCTGACCATCACAGTGTAGGGGCGGGGCAGGGGGTTCACAAGGGCGCGTGTGAACCGGCTGGGGTGGGCTTCAGTTCGGTCCGGTCCCGCCTGGAGCCGCTCCCGCGCTCCCGCCGCGGCTCAGGCATTCTTGTTGTGCGCGCGCATCGCACGCTGCTTCTCACGCTGCCAGTCGCGTTCCTTGGCGCTGTCGCGCTTGTCGTGCGCCTGCTTGCCCTTGGCCAGTGCGATTTCCAGCTTCACCTTGTTCTTGCTCCAGTACATCGCCGTCGGGATCAACGTGTAGCCGTCGCGCTCGACCCGGCCGATCAGCTTGTCGATCTCGTGCCGGTGCAGCAGCATCTTGCGGTCGCGGCGTTCCTCGGCCACGACGTGCGTGGAGGCGGTGATCAGCGGGGTGAACTGCGCGCCGTACAGGAAGATTTCGCCCTGGCGGACAAATGCATAGGCGTCACCGATATTGGCCCGCCCGGCACGGATCGACTTCACTTCCCAGCCCTGCAGGGCCAGGCCGACCTCGTAGCGCTCCTCGAGGTGGTACTCGTGGCGCGCGCGCTTGTTCAACGCGATGGTCTTGTGGGCCGTCGCGCCGTTTGCTTTATCCTTGCCGGGTTTCTTGCTCATCATCCTATTGTCTCCTATTCGCGACCGTTCGGCCCGCCGTCCGGTCCCGCAGTGCCTCGCATGCCTACCATTCGCCGCAGTGCCCTGGTCGAACACAGCGCCTCGCGCATGTTCGACCTGGTCAACGACGTCGCCGCCTATCCGCGGCGGTTCACCTGGTGCGACCAGGCCCAGCTGATCGAACAGGATGCCGACCGCCTGGTCGCGCGCCTGGACCTGGGCCTGGGCTCGTTCCGCACCTGGTTCACCACCGAGAACACGCTGCGTCGCCCGCACAGCATCGATATGCAGCTGCGCGATGGCCCGTTCAAGCGCCTGCACGGCCGCTGGGAGTTTCATGCGCTGGACGAGGACGCCTGCAAGGTCACGCTGAGCCTGGAGTTCGAGCCCAGCTCGCGCCTGCTGGGCCCGGCACTGGCACTGGGCTTCCAGGGGTTGGCCGACCGCATGGTCAACGATTTCGTGCGCGTGGCCGACCGGGAGGCCTGAGCCGCATGCGCGTGGAAGTGCTCATCGCCTGGCCGGACCATTACCAGTCCCGGCTGTTGGAGCTGGCGGACGGTGCGACCGTGTCCGAGGCCATCGCCGAAGCGGCGCTGCCGGGAGCCGGGGAGGCCGATGGCGTGGCCGTGCATGGAACCATCGCCCGCCCGCAGCAGGTGCTGCACGACGGCGACCGGGTGGAACTGCTGCGGCCCTTGCTGGCCGACCCCAAAGAGGCCCGGCGTCGCCGGGCCAGCCCGATGCCGGGCGTCAAGCGCGGTTAGCGGCCGCGCTGGCCCTTCTTGTCCTTGGCCAGGTTGCGGCCGAACTGGCGCGGCGCGGCCTTGGCCAGTTCCAGGTCCTGCTCGGGGAAGTAGTCACCCTCCCAGCGCACCACGCGGTCCTGCTCGAAAAACACCGTGAAGTTCTTCTTCTCCACGTGGGCCAGGCGGTCCACGCGCTGGGTCGAGGTGTAGTCCCAACGTTCGGCGTGGAAGGGATCCGGGATCGACGGCGTACCGAGCAGCGCCTCGACGGCCTGCTTGCTCTGGCCGACCTGCAACTGGTCGACAGCGCTCTTCTTGATCAGGTTGCCCTGATAGATCGGCTGCTTGTAGATGATGCCGCAGCCAGCGGTGGAGAGGGCGACAACGGCGACCAGCAGGAGATTGCGCATCGGTACGGGAGGCGAGTGAAATCAGGCCGATGATACACTCCCGGCGGTCGCCGCGACCCATCCCGAGGCAGCTGGCGCTAAATTGCCTATGAATGGAGACTGCCATGGAATCCCATGACCTGCGCAAAGTGGGGCTGAAGGTCACGCACCCGCGCATGCGCATCCTCGAGCTGCTGGAGCAGCGCGGGACGCAGCACCACCTCAGCGCCGAAGACATCTACCGCCAGCTGCTCGAGCATGGCGACGAGATCGGCCTGGCCACGGTCTACCGCGTGTTGACCCAGTTCGAGGCCGCCGGTCTGGTGCTCAAGCACAACTTCGAGGGCGGCCAGGCCGTCTATGAGCTGGACCGCGGCGGCCACCACGACCACATGGTGGACGTGGATACCGGCAAGATCATCGAATTCGAGAGCGAAGAGATCGAAGCCCTGCAAAGGCAGATCGCCGCCAAGCACGGCTACGAGCTGGAGGAGCATTCGCTGGTGCTGTACGTGCGCAAGAAGCGCAGCCGCTGAGCTCGGCCGGCGGCAGGAAGAAAAAAGGCGGCCGATGGCCGCCTTTTTCGTGTCCGGGCACCCGGAGCGCTTCGCCACCGCGCGCCTGCAATGCGCCCCTTACCCCGCCGCCTGCAGCAGCTTCTTCGCCGCGGCACGGGCTTCCTTGCTGACTTCCACGCCGCCCAGCATCCGGGCCAGTTCCTCCTGGCGCGCGCCGGCATCCAGCAATTCCACCGCGCTCTGGGTCATGCCCTCCACCGGCGCCTTGCTCACCCGGTAGTGCGCGTGGCCCTTGGCCGCCACCTGGGGCAGGTGGGTCACGCACAGCACCTGGCGCTGCTCGCCGAGGGCCCGCAGCTTCTGGCCGACGATGTCGGCCACCGCGCCACCGATGCCCGAATCGACCTCGTCGAACACCATCGTCGGCACCGCATCCAGGCCCAGGGCGGCCACCTCGATGGCCAGCGACACGCGCGAGAGCTCGCCGCCGGAGGCCACCTTGCGCAGCGCCCGCGCCGGCTGGCCGGCATTGGCCGCGACCAGGAACTCCACCCGCTCGGCGCCCTGCGGGTCCGGGCGGTCGCCCGGCTGCGGCTGCAGCTCGATCAGGAACTGTCCGCCGCCCATGCCGAGCTCGCCGATCAGCCCGGTGGTGGTGCGCGAAAGCGCTTCGGCCGCGGACGCGCGGCTGGCGGTCAGCACGGCGGCTGCCTCGCGCCATTGGCCGGCGGCGGTGGCGATCAGGCGGTCGATCTGCTGCAGGCGCTCGTCGGCGCCGCGCAGGGTCTGCACCTCGGCCGCGAGGCGGTCGCGGTGTTCGGCCAGGCCCTCGGCCGGGACGCGGTGCTTGCGGGCGAGGTCGTGCAGGCGGCCTAGCCGGCGCTCCATCTCCTCGAACTGTTCCGGGTCCGCTTCCAGGTCGTCGCCGATGCGGTCGAGCAGGGCCAGCGCCTCGTCGAGCTGGATGGCCGCGCCATCCAGCAAGGCGTCCACGTCGCGCAGGCGGGGCTCGTGCTCTGCCACCCGTCCCAGTTCGTGGCGGCCGGACTGCAGCAGGCCCAGCACCGACTGGCCGTCCTCGCCGTTGAGCTGGCTGGCGACCCGCTCGCAGGCGCTGATCAGCGCGGTCGCGTGGGCGTGGCGGCGGTGTGCAGTGCCCAGCGCGGCGATCGCCGCCGGGGCCAGGTCCTCGCGTTCCAACTCGGCCAGCTGGTGCTCCAAGAAGGCGATGCGGTCGGAGACATCGCCCTGCGCCGAGAGCGCGTCGCGTTCGGCCAGCAGGGCCTGCCAGTGGTCGCTGGCCGCGCGTACCGCCGCGCGCGCCTCGCCGTTGCGGGCGTAGGCGTCGAGCAGCAACAGCTGGCTGCCGCGCGAGAGCAGGGCCTGGTGTTCGTGCTGGCCGTGGATCTCGACCAGGAAGGCCGCCAGGGTAGCCAGCTGCGAGAGCGTCACCGGCCGGCCGTTGATCCACGCCCGCGAGCCGCCATCGGCGCGGATCACCCGGCGCAGCTGGCACTGGCCGTCGTCGTCCAGCGCCTGTTCGGCGAGCCAGTCGCGGGCGGGGTTGGCGTCGGCCAGGGCGAACTCGGCCGACAATTCGGCGCGTTCGGCGCCATGGCGGACCACGCCGCTGTCGGCGCGCAGCCCGGACAGGAAGCCCAGCGCGTCCACCATCAGCGACTTGCCCGCGCCGGTCTCGCCCGACACGACGGTCATGCCCGGGCCGAACTCCAGCTCGGTGGCGCGGACAACGGCGAAATCCTTGATCGAAAGATGGGTCAGCATGGGGTCGGTGGTCGATGAACGGTAAAAGCTTAGGCGGTCGGGCCGGCGGCAGGAAAGGGCGGGCGGTGCTTGCCAAGCCGCCGCGCAGTCATTATCTAGTGACGCGTCTCACTGGCTGATCCCATGCGCCCGCCTTCCATTCCCTCGCTCGATCCCCGCGCCCGGCACCTGCTGCGCACGCTGATCTCGCGCTATATCCATGATGGCGAACCGGTCGGGTCCAAGACCCTGGCCCAGCACGCCGGGCTGGATATCAGCGCGGCGACCATCCGCAACGTGCTGGCGGACCTGGAGGACCTGGGCCTGCTGGCTTCCCCCCATACCTCGGCGGGGCGTATTCCCACCGCGCACGGCTACCGGGTGTTCGTCGACAGCCTGGTGCAGATGCAGCCGCCGGCCGAGGAGGAGGTGCGCCGCCTGCGCAGCGAGCTGGCCAGCGGCGCCGGCACCCAGTCGCTGCTGGGCAGCGCCTCGGAGATGCTCTCGGCGATGACCCATTTCGTCGGCGTGGTCAGTGCCCCGCGCCGCGAGCAGTTCGCCTTCCGGCATATCGATTTCGTCGCGCTGGACGCGCGCCGCGTGCTGGCGATCCTGGTGTTCGCCGACAACGAGGTGCAGAACCGGGTCATCGAGCCGCGCCGCGCCTACGAGCCGGCCGAGCTGGAGCGGGTGGCCAACTATCTCAACGCGCATTTCGCCGGGCGCGCGCTGGCCGATATCCGCGCCAGCCTGATGCGCGAGCTGCGCACGGCCAAGGATGAAATGGAGCAACTGCTGGCGCACAGCGTGGAGTTGGCCGGCGAGGTGCTGGTGCCGGCCTCGGCCGAGGACATCGTGCTGGCCGGGCAGACCCGGTTGATGGGCGTGCAGGACCTCTCGGACCTGGACCGCCTGCGCGAGCTGTTCGAGGCCTTCGCCAGCAAGCGCGAGATCCTGCAGCTGCTCGAGCGCACCATCCAGGCGCCGGGCGTGCGCATCTTCATCGGCGAGGAAACCGGGATGGTGCCGCTGGGCGACGTCTCGCTGGTCACCGCGCCTTACGCCGCCCATGGCCGGGTGCTGGGCGTGCTGGGGGTGATCGGCCCCAAGCGCATGGCCTACGAGCGGGTGATCCCGCTGGTGCAGACGGCAGCCCGCGAGCTGGGCGCGGCGATGGAGCCCCCGGCGGGCTGAGGCCATCTCCGGGTTGGCCATCGAGGGCGACGATTGTCCCGATCGAGCGCTTGAAACAATCCCTTCTCGCCCACATAGCGCGAGCAGGGGCGGGGTGTCGCCTGCCCATGGACGCGCAAATGAACCAAGACCACCCAGAATTCGATTCCGAGAACCCCCAGCAGGCCGCCGCGCCCGCTGACCCGCTCCAGGAGGAGCTGGAGTCGCTGCGCAGCGAGATCGCCCTGGTCAAGGCCGACGCCCTGCGTGAGCGGGCCGACCTGGAGAACCAGCGCAAGCGCATCGCCCGCGACGTCGAGCAGGCGCGCCGCTTCGCCAACGAAAAACTGCTGGGCGAACTGCTGCCGGTGTTCGACAGCCTGGATGCCGGACTGGCGGCCGCCGGTGCCGAGCCGAGCCCGCTGCGCGATGGCCTGGAGCTGACCTACAAGCAGCTGCTCAAGGTCGCCGCCGACAACGGCCTGACCCTGCTCGACCCGACCGGCCAGGCGTTCAATCCCGAACACCACCAGGCCATCAGCCAGATCGAGGGCGCCGCCGTGGCCCCGGGCCACGTCGCCCAGGTGTTCCAGAAGGGCTACCTGCTCAACGACCGCCTGCTGCGCCCCGCGCTGGTGGTGGTGGCCAAGCACGACTGACCCATGCCGGCGCGACCAGGGCTGAACCTGGCTGGCGCCGGACGGAACGCAGTTTCGTGGTGATGGCTTGAATGCGTTGGGGCCATCCCCACATCCGAACCAGCCGCCGGCATGGCGCCGGCAAGAAAACGAACAAGCATCTCTTCAGGAGTCATCCCTCATGGGCAAGATCATCGGTATCGACCTGGGCACCACCAATTCCTGCGTGGCGATCATGGATGGCGGCAAGGCCCGCGTCATCGAGAATTCCGAGGGCGACCGCACCACGCCTTCGATCGTCGCCTACACCAAGGACGGCGAAGTGCTGGTGGGTGCCTCGGCCAAGCGCCAGGCCGTCACCAATCCCAAGAACACCTTCTACGCGGTGAAGCGCCTGATCGGCCGCAAGTTCACCGACGCCGAAGTGCAGAAGGACCTGGACCTGGTGCCGTACAGCATCGTCCAGCATGACAACGGCGACGCCTGGGTGGCCACCGCCGACGGCAAGAAGCTGGCGCCGCAGGAAATCTCCGCGCAGGTGCTGGAGAAGATGAAGAAGACCGCCGAAGCCTTCCTGGGCGAGACGGTCACCGAGGCGGTCATCACCGTGCCGGCGTACTTCAACGACAGCCAGCGCCAGGCGACCAAGGACGCCGGCCGCATCGCCGGCCTGGACGTCAAGCGCATCATCAACGAGCCGACCGCCGCGGCCCTGGCCTATGGCCTGGACAAGGACGGCGCGGACCGCAAGATCGCCGTGTACGACCTGGGCGGCGGCACCTTCGACGTGTCGATCATCGAGATCGCCTCGGTGGACGGCGAGAAGCAGTTCGAGGTGCTGGCCACCAACGGCGACACCTTCCTGGGTGGCGAGGACTTCGACAAGCGCGTCATCGACTACCTCGTGGAAGAGTTCCAGAAGGACCAGGGCATCGACCTGCGCAAGGACCCGCTGGCCCTGCAGCGCCTGAAGGACGCTGCCGAGCGCGCCAAGATCGAGCTTTCCTCCGCGCAGCAGACCGAGGTCAACCTGCCGTACGTCACCGCCGATGCTTCCGGCCCGAAGCACCTGAACATCAAGCTGACGCGCGCCAAGCTCGAAGCGCTGGTGGAAGACCTGATCCGCAAGTCGATCGAGCCGTGCCGCACCGCGCTCAACGACGCCGGCCTGCGCGCCAGCGACGTCAACGAGGTGATCCTGGTCGGCGGCCAGACCCGCATGCCGAAGGTGCAGCAGGCCGTGGCCGAGTTCTTCGGCAAGGAACCGCGCAAGGACGTCAACCCGGACGAGGCCGTGGCACTGGGCGCGGCGATCCAGGGCGGCGTGCTGGCCGGCGACGTCAAGGACGTGCTGCTGCTGGACGTGACCCCGCTGTCGCTGGGCATCGAGACCATGGGCGGCGTGTTCACCAAGATCATCGAGAAGAACACCACCATCCCGACCAAGGCCTCGCAGGTGTTCTCCACCGCCGAGGACAACCAGTCGGCCGTGACCGTGCACGTGCTGCAGGGTGAGCGCGAGCAGGCCCGCTTCAACAAGTCGCTGGCCAAGTTCGACCTCTCCGGCATCGAGCCGGCGCCGCGTGGCCTGCCGCAGGTGGAGGTGTCCTTCGACATCGACGCCAACGGCATCCTGCACGTGTCGGCCAAGGACAAGAAGACCAACAAGGAACAGAAGGTCGAGATCAAAGCCGGTTCGGGCCTGTCGGACGACGAGATCCAGCGGATGGTGGCCGATGCCGAGGCGCACCGCGAGGAAGACAAGAAGTTCCATGAGCTGGTGCAGGCGCGCAACCAGGCCGACGGCCTGATCCACGCCACCCGCACGGCCATCACCGAGCACGGCAGCAAGGTGGGCGGCGATGTGATCGGCCGCGTCGAATCGGCGCTGTCGGACCTGGAAACGGCGATGAAGGGCGACGACAAGGGCCAGATCGAGGCCAAGACCAAGGCGCTGGAAGAGGCCGGCCAGTCGTTGTACGCGGCTGCGGCCGCCGCCGAGCAGGGTGGGGCCGCCGGCCCGGGCCCGGACGCCGGTGCCGCCGGTCGCGGTGGCGACGACGTGGTGGACGCCGAGTTCACCGAGGTCAAGGACGACAAGAAGTAAGTCGTCTTGCCGATAAAGCGAAGGAGCGGTGCCCCGGCATCGCTCCTTCGCCTCATCTGCTCCCCGTAATCCCTACACAGGTTCCCGTAGTCCTCCATGAGCAAGCGCGATTATTACGAAGTCCTGGGCGTAGCCCGTGGCGCCAGCGACGATGAACTGAAGAAGGCCTACCGCCGTTGCGCGATGAAGTACCACCCCGACCGCAACCCGGGCGATGCGGCGGCGGAGGCTTCGTTCAAGGAGTGCAAGGAGGCCTACGAGGTTCTTTCCGACGGCAACAAGCGGCGGATGTACGACGCGCACGGCCATGCGGCTTTCGAGCACGGCATGGGCGGTGGCGGCGGCCCGGGTGGCCCGGACATGGGTGACATCTTCGGGGACATCTTCGGCAACATTTTCGGTGGCGGCGGCGGTCCGCGCGCGGCGCGCCGCGGTGCCGACATCGGCTACGTGATCGAACTGGACCTGGAAGAGGCGGTCAGCGGCATCGAACGCCGCATCGAGATCCCGACGCTGGTCGAATGCGAGCCCTGCCACGGCAGCGGTTCGGAGGACGGCAAGGTCGAGACCTGCGCGACGTGCCAGGGCCGTGGGCAGGTGCGCATCCAGCGCGGCATCTTCGCGATGCAGCAGAGCTGCCCGCATTGCGCCGGGCGCGGGACGATCATCCAGAATCCGTGCAAGACCTGCCACGGTGCCGGGCGCATCGAGGATGAGAAGGTCCTGTCGGTGAAAATTCCCGCCGGCGTGGACAACGGCGACCGCATCCGCCTGGCGGGCGAGGGCGAGGCGGGTCCGGCCGGCACGCCGCCTGGCGATCTGTACGTGGAAGTGCGCGTGCGGGAGCACGAGATTTTCAGCCGCGATGGCGACGACCTGCATTGCGAGGTGCCGATCCGCATCACCCAGGCGGCGTTGGGCGACACGGTGCGCGTGGCCACGCTGGGCGGCGAGGCGGAAATCCGCATCCCGGCCGAGACGCAGACGGGCAAGCTGTTCCGCCTGCGCGGCAAGGGCGTGCGTTCGGTGCGCAGCCGCAACCCGGGCGATCTGTACTGCCGGGTGGTGGTGGAGACACCGGTCAACCTGACGGCCGAACAGCGCAAGCTGCTGGAACAGTTCGAGGCGACCTTCTCCGGTGAGGAGGCGCGCAAGCATTCGCCGAAGTCCGCGACTTTCATGGATGGGGTGAAGGGGTTCTGGGATCGGATGACTTCCTGATCCACTTTCAATGCTGACCAGAAGGCCGCCTTTCATGGCGGCCTTTTGCTTTGCTGGGGTTTTGGTTCTTTCGTGTGCGGCGCTTTCGTTGATATCGCGCGGGCGCCCGGGGAAATGCCCTGGCGGGGGACGCCAACTTCCGCATCCATGCGGGGCTCGTAGGGCGACATCCATGTCGCCCCACGCCCCCGCCAGGGCATCCCCCCGGGCGCCCCAATAAATCTCGTTGCCAGCGGAGTGAAAGACATGCCGTCCCGGCAACCGTTTTGCCTGCGCGGATTCGCCACGCGTGCGACGGCTCACCGAACACGGTAGCCCTGCTTTTCGATCCGCTCGCGTGGGGATCTATCGGGTGGACGGGCGGGCGGCCGCATCGGGGGCGTCGGGCGACATGGACGTCGCCCGACGAGCCCCGCAGGGATGCGGTTGTTGGCGTCCCCCGATGCGGCCGCCCGCCCGTCCACCGCGCGACGTCAATGCAAGCGCCAAAAAAAACATCCAGACGAAAACGACCCGGCCCCAACCCCACGCGCAGTCCTAGAATGGACAACCATGAACACCCCAACCGATAGCCACCTGATCCACGGCCGACGCCAGCGCCCGGACGGCCCCGTCCCGGTCGACGTCATTTCCGTGCAGTCCCAACTCGTCTACGGCCACGCCGGCAACAGCGCCGCGGTGCCACCGCTGCGCGCCCTCGGCCTGCGCGTGGCCGAAGTGCCGACCACGCTGCTGAGCAATGCCCCGTTCTACAGCACCTTGCGCGGCCGCGTGCTGCCCTCGGACTGGCTGGCGGACCTGCTGCTCGGCGCCAGCGAACGCGGCCTGCCCGCACGCGCCCGCATGCTCGTCTCCGGCTACTTCGGCAGCACTGCCAATGGTGAAGTCTTCGCCGACTGGCTCGAACGCGAACAGGCGCATGCCCCGCAGATGCGCTACTGCCTGGACCCGGTCATCGGCGACACCCACACCGGCCCCTATGTCGAAGCCGGCCTGGAACGCGTGTTCGCCGAGCGCCTGCTGCCGCGAGCCTGGCTGGTTACCCCGAACGCCTTTGAACTCGGCCGCCTCACTGGCCTGCCGAGCCTGGCGCAGGAAGATGCCATCGCCGCCGCGCGGGTGCTGCTCGAACGCGGTCCGCAATGGGTACTCGCCCACAGCGTCGCCGGCGAGCCGGGAGAACTGGTCACCTTGGCGGTCAGCCGCGACGCCGTGTTTCGCTGGCGCACGCCGCACCTGCCGGTCGATGTCGCCGGCACCGGCGATGTGCTGATGGCACTGCTGATCGGCTTCCTGCTGCGCGATGCCCCGTTTGAAACCGCCGTCAGTCGCGCGCTGGCCGGCGTGCACACCGCGCTTGAAGCCACGCTCGCCGCCGGCTTCGAGGAATTCGACGTGCTGGCCGCCGCGCCCGCCGCGCTCTCGCCGGCCGATCGCTTCCCCGCCGAGCGCCTCGCATGACGCTGCGCCCGGTCGTCGGCATCGTGGGTAGCGCCGGCGCCTATGGACGCTGGCTGGCGCGCTTCCTGCGCGAGCGCATGGGCCTGGCGGTATGGGGCCACGACCCGGCCGACCCCGCCTCGCTCGACGAGGCCGAACTGCTGGATCGCGTCGATGTATTGGTGTTCTCCGCGCCGATCCGCCAGACCCCCACGCTGATCGCGCATTACGCCGCGCTCTCCGCAGGCCGCGAGCGCGAGCAGCTGTGGCTGGATGTCACCTCGATCAAGCAGGCGCCGGTCGCCGCCATGTTGGCCTCGCAGGCCGAGGTCGTCGGCCTGCATCCGATGACCGCGCCGCCGAAGTCGCCCACGCTGAAGGGCAGGGTGATGGTCGTCAGCGAGGCGCGGTTGGCACGCTGGCGCCCCTGGGTCGAACAACTGTGCACCGCGCTGGAGGCCGAATGCGTACCGGCCACGCCGGAGCACCACGACCGGGTGATGGCGCTGGTGCAGGGCATGGTCCATGCCACGCACCTGGCGCAGGCCGGCGTGCTGCGCGATTACGCCCCCCTGCTTGGCGAGTTGCAGGCGCTGATGCCGTTCCGCTCGGCGTCCTTCGAGCTGGATACCGCAGTGATCGCGCGCATCCTGTCGTTGAACCCGAACATCTACGAGGATATCCAGTTCGGCAATCCCTACGTGCCGGAGATGCTCGACCGCCTGCTGGCCCAACTGGCCACGCTGCGCGAGCTGGTGCGGCAGGGCGACGATGCGGCACGGGCGCGCTTCCGCACCCAGTTCCTGCGCGAGAACCACGATGCACTGGCGCCGGCCAGCCTGGAAGCCGGCAACTACAGCTACGAACGCCTGGGCTACCTGTTGGCCGATCTCACCGAGCCGCTGGCCACCAGCGTCTACCTGCCCGAGGATCGCCCCGGCTCGCTGCGCGCGTTGCTGCATGTGTTCGAGCAGCACGGCGTCAACCTGTCGTCGATCCATTCTTCGCGCACGCCGGCCGGCGAGCTGCACTTCCGCATGGGCTTCGAGCCGGACAGCGATCCGGCGCGGCTGGCGGCCGCCAAGCAGGAAATCGACGCCAGCGGCATTGGCCGCGTGTTGCCGCAGCGCTGACAGGCGCGGTCATCCACAGGGGATGTGGATGACCGTTGAATGAAGCTGTGGATAAACCCGTGCAGCCCAGCCGTGGCGGGGCCTGCGCCCGGTGTGGCGAAGAATTCGCCAGTGCGGCTCAGGCCGTGGACAGGCGCAGCTCGCCACCGGTGGTGGTGTATTCCTGGCCCTGCCGGACCAGGTGCCGGCCGTCGGCCAGCTCGTAGCGGGGCGTGTCGTGCGACGGCCCCTGGGATTGCTCGCGGAACTCGATGATCACATACGACTCGCCATCGGAACCGGTGGCGGGGAATTGCCGAAATGACATGATGTGCCTCCTCGGATGTAGCCGCCGGCCCATGCCGGCGAGGGCGAGGATGCGCGCGCGCGCGTTACCGCGCCGTGCTCAATCGATGAATTGCAGGCGCGCCAGTTCAGCGTAGAGACCGCCCTGCGCGAGCAGCTCGGCATGCGTGCCCTGCGCGATGATGCGCCCGCGTTCCATCACCACGATGCGGTCGGCCTTGAGCACGGTGGCGAGCCGATGGGCGATGACCAGCGTCGTGCGACCGGCCATCAAGCGCTCCAGCGCCTGCTGCACGGCGCGCTCGCTCTGTGCATCGAGCGCGCTGGTGGCTTCGTCCAGCAGCAGCACCGGCGCATCCTTGAGCAGGGCGCGGGCGATGGCCACGCGCTGCTGCTGGCCGCCGGACAAACGCGCGCCGCGTTCGCCCAGCTCGGTATCCAGGCCCTGCGGCAGCTCGCCGAGGAACCCTTCGGCTTCGGCGGCGCGCGCAGCGGCGCGCACGTCCTCGTCGCTGGCGTCGAGCCGGCCGTAGCGGATGTTTTCCGCCGCGCTGGCCGCAAACAACGCCGGCTGCTGCGGCACCAGCGCGATGTGCTCGCGCAGCTGCAGCGGGTCGAGCGCGCGCAGGTCCATGCCGTCCAGCGAGACACTGCCGGCGTCCGGGTCGTGGAAGCGCAGCAGCAACGAAAGCACCGTGCTCTTGCCAGCGCCGGAGGGGCCTACCAGTGCCACCGTCTCGCCGGGTCGCACGTGCAGCGTGAAGCCATCCAGCGCGGCGTGGTCCGGGCGCTGCGGATAATGGAAGACCACGTCGTCGAAGCGGATCTCGCCGCGCAGCGGCGAGGGCAGGGCGCTCGGCGCCTCGGGCAGCGCCAGGCGCGGCTGCTCTCGCAACAGTTCGGCAATGCGCCCCATGCCGCCGGCGGCGCGTTGCAGTTCATTCCACACCTCGGCCAACGCACCCACCGAGCCCCCGCCGATCAGCGCGTACAGTACGAACTGGCCCAAGGCACCGGTGCTCATGCGGCCATCGACGACATCGTGCGCACCCATCCACAGCACGGTGACGATGGCGCCGAAGAACAGCACGATCGCTACGGCGGTCACGATGGACTGGGTGCCGATGCGCCGCCGCGCCGCGGCCAGCGTCGCTTCCAGCGCGGCACCGAAGCGTGCGCGCTCGTAAGGCTCGCGCGCATGCGCCTTTACCGTGCGCACCGCGCCCAGCGTTTCGGCCGCGAGGGTGTTGGCATCGGCCACGCGGTCCTGGCTGGCACGCGCCATTTTCTGCAGGCGCCGCGCACCCAGCACGATGGGCAGCACTGCCAGCGGAATACCCAGCAGGGCCCATGCCGCCAGCCGTGGGCTGGTGACGAACAGCATCACCAGGCTGCCGATCACGGTGACCGTGCTGCGCAGCGCCACCGACATCGTCGAGCCGATCACCCCCCGCAACAGTTCGCTGTCGGCCGACAGCCGCGAGACCAGCTCGCCGCTGCGGCTGCGGTCGTGGAACTCCATGTCCATCCCGATCAGGTGGGCATACAGGCGCCCGCGCAGGTCCGCCACCACGCGCTCGCCCAGCAGCGAGACGAAGAACAGTCGCGCGGCCGTGGCCACCGCCAGCACCGCGGTGACCACGAAGGCCAGCGCAAAGGTGCGGTTGATCGCGCTGGCCGCGCTGAAACCGTGGTCGATCACTTGCCGCGCCACGGTGGGCAGTACCAGTGTCGCCGCCGAGGACACCGCCAGCGCCAGCAGCCAGGACACGAACAGCGGCAGGTGACGGCGAACGAACGGCCACAGCGCGCCGAGGCTGGCAAGGCCGCGCAGGCCGGGGCGCGGGGTATCCGGGGTCGAACTCATGCGGGAGGCTGCTCGCGAACGTTTACCCGGTTGCGGGTGGCGTCGCGCAACTGGTTTTTCAAGCCCGGCAGGCGATCCGCCGGCAGCGATACCTGCAGCCACGCGCCTTCGGCGTCGAACGCCTCCCGCTGCTTGAGGGCATGGCACTGGCTCATGGCGTTGTGCACCGCGCCCAGGTCGTCGAAGCCGCAATGCAGCCACGCCGTCGCCATTTCGGTCAGCGGCAGACGCGGGGCGGTGCGCAGGCATTCGGCGGCGGTCCCTCCGTAGGCGCGCACCAGGCCGCCGGCGCCGAGCTTGATGCCGCCGTACCAGCGGGTGACCACCACCATGAGGCGGTCCAGGCCCTGGCCGTCGATGGCCGCGAGGATCGGCCGTCCGGCGGTGCCGGCCGGCTCGCCGTCGTCGCTGGAGCGGTACTCATCGCCGATCCGGTAGGCCCAGCAGTTGTGCGTGGCGTCGGCCACCGCCACCTGCGCGAGGAAGGCCAGCGCCGCGGCGGCATCATCGATGGGTGCGGCATGGGCGACGAAGCGGCTGTGGCGGATTTCCTGGCGGTGACTGACCGCGTTGGCGAGGGTCTCGGACATCACACGCATTCTAACGGCCGTACCGGTGTCGGTCGGCCTGGCGCGTGCGCCACGTCAAGAACGCGGGATGTGGCGCCTATCAAAACCACGCCCAACGGTTATGCTGGGCGCCACAGGGGAGCTGCCGGGAACGGCGGCCATGGATTTCACAATGCTGATCAGCCCAACCGCCATGGCCCACCGCCTGCGCATCGCGCAGGCGTGCGATCGCGCCGCCGCGGTCCTGGCCGGCCTGATGCCGGCGGGCAGCTCGCTCGCGCTGGCCTGGCGGGATGGTCGGCTGGACGACGACGCGCACGGGTGCTCCGCCGGTGCGGGCGAGGCGCTGCGGACCCGCGCCGCCGACGGCCTGACGCGCCGCGATGCACCCGCTGCGGCCGAACGCCTGCACGTGTGGCGCAGCGAGGACGATTTCGCCGTGCTGGCGCTGGCCTGGGACGGACCGGCCAGGGCGCCGGCGGACGAACAGGCTTGGCTGCACCTGGCCGAATGCGTGGTCGGCGCCACGCTGGATAGCGCATTGCTGCGCGCCGAGATCGAGGACCTGGAAAAATCCAAGCTGCTGCAGCAGGCGCTGTACGAGATTGCCGACCTGGCCGGCAACGAGCTGGACCTGAGCCAGATGCTCCAGCGCATCCACGCCGTGGTCGGCTCGCTGATGTATGCGCAGAACTTCTACATCGTCGAGTACGACGCCGCCGCGGCGAGCATGCGCTTCCTGTACTTCGTGGACGAGCAGGACGGCTTCGTCGCCGACCCGTCGCGCAGCTATCGCCACGAGGACCTGCCCAACAGCCTGACGCTGGCGCTGCTCTCGCGCGGCGTGGCGCTGAGCGGCCCGTCGGACCAGCTGTCCGAACGCCTCAACATTTCGCACGATCCCACCCGCGGCCCGGAGAGCTTGGACTGGCTCGGCGTGCCGATGCTGCGTGACGGCCAGGTGGCAGGCGCCATCGTGGTGCAGAGCTACGACGAGAAGGTCGGCTTCAGCGAGCAGGACCGCATCCTGCTGGCCTATGTCGCCCAGCACGTGCTCACCGCCATCGACCGCCGCCAGGCCAAGGTGCAACTGGAGCGCCGCGTGGAGGAGCGCACGCGCGAGCTGCAGCACGCCAACCGCGAGTTGCAGGATGAAATCATCGAGCGCAAGCGCGCAGAGAAGCTGCAGCTTGCGCTGTTCCGCATCAGCGAGCTGGCCGGGGCCTCCGAGAGCCTGAGCCAGTATTACGCCGAAGTGCACGACGTGGTGGGCGGCCTGCTGGATGCGCGCAACTTCTACATCGCGCTGATCAACGACACTGGCGATGGCCTGGAGTTCGCCTATTCGGTGGACGAGCACAACGGCGTGCGGCCGGCACGCAAGTTCAGTGGTGGCCTCACCGAATACCTGATCCAGACGCGCGCCGCCCTGCTGGCCACGCGCGCGGACATCGACGCGATGGCCGCCGCCGGCAAGCTCACCAACATCGGCGCGCAGGCACACAGCTGGCTGGGCGTGCCGTTGTTCATCGACGACGAGGTGGTCGGGGCGATCGTGGTGCAGAGCTATTCGCCGCAGGTCAGCTACACCCCGCATGACCAGCGCCTGCTGGCGTTCGTGGCCCACAACATCGGCAACGGGCTCGCCCGGCAGCGCAACCAGGCGCGCCTGCGGCTGGCGCATGCCGAGCTGGAAGTGCGCGTGCACGAGCGCACGCGCGAGCTGGCCGAACTCAACGAACAACTGCTCAGCCAGATCGCCGAGCGCTTGCGCGCCGAACAGCGGCTGACCCACCAGGCGCTGCACGATGCATTGACCGGCCTGCCGAACCGCGCGCACCTGCTGGACCGCCTGGACGAGCTGATCCAGCGCGCCGCGCATGGCGATGGCGAGCCCTTCGCCGTGCTGTTCCTGGACCTGGACCGTTTCAAGCTGGTCAACGACAGCGTCGGTCACGCGGCGGGCGACCGCATGCTGGTCGAGGTGGCGCAGCGCATCGTCGCCACCGTGCGCGCCGACGACGTGGTGGCGCGGCTGGGGGGCGACGAATTCGCCATCCTGTTGCGTTGCCCCGAGGGCGTGGAAGCCGCGCGCGAACTGGCGCAACGCCTGCAAGGCGTGCTCGGCCAGCCGATGTGGGTGGCCGGTCGCGAGCTGTTCCCCTCCGGCAGCCTGGGCGTGGCGTTGTGGAACCACCGCTACCGCACCGGCGAGGAGATGCTGCGCGATGCGGACGCGGCGATGTACCGCGCCAAGGCGCAGATCGCCGAGCGCTTCGCAGTGTTCGACGAGGCCATGCGCGAGGAAGCACTGCGCAGCCTGGACCTGGAAGCGGACATGCGCCGTGCGCTCAACAACCGCGATTTCCATCCGTTCTACCAGCCCATCGTGCGGCTGGAGGACAACGTGGTGGTGGGCCACGAGGCGTTGTTGCGTTGGGAGCACGAGAGCCGCGGCCTGCTGCGGCCGAACGTGTTCATCCACCTGGGCGAGGACAGCGGGCTGATCGAGCAGGTGGACTGGCAGCTGTACGAGCAGGTGATCGAGCACCTGGCACGCGGCGGCGAAGCCTATGTATCGGTCAACGTCTCGCCACGTCACTTCCGTTCGATGGATTTCGCCGAGCGCCTGCTGGGGCTCATCGATGCGGTGGGCGCGGACCCTGCGCGGCTGCGGCTGGAAATCACCGAGGTGGCGCTGCTGGACGATGCCCCGCGCACACTGCGTATCCTGCGCACGCTGCGCGAACGCGGCGTGCTGATCCAGCTGGACGATTTCGGCACCGGCTATTCGGCGCTGTCCTACCTGCACCGCTTCCCGATTTCCGCCTTGAAGATCGACCAGAGTTTCGTGGCGGGCCTGCACCAGGGTGGCGGGCAGGATTCACTGGCACTGGTGCGCAGCATCCTGGCACTGGCGGCGACGCTGGGCATCGAGACGGTGGGCGAGGGCATCGAGACCGAGCAGCAGCGGCGCACACTGCGCGAACTGGGCTGCCACTACGGGCAGGGCTACCTGCTGGGCAAGCCGACGCCGCGGCCGGAAGGCTTGGCCTGGGTATAGCGGAAAGACGCGGTGGCCTGAGGTCGCCCTGCTGTTGCGGTGGCTGTTGCCATTGCTGTCGCCATTTCCATTGCCATTGCCGTTGCCTTTTGTAGGAGCGGCTTCAGCCGCGACCGTGGAATTGCCGATCGCGTGCGGCGGGAGCGAGCCTAGGTAGTTCTTTTTTCCCCGGGTCGCGGCTGAAGCCGCTCCTACAGTGGGAGATCGGGTCAGCGAGCGAGATCAAGCAAAGCGGGAGATCAAGCAAAGCGTGGATCAGGGCGTGCCCACTCAACGCAATGCGTTGCGCCGCTTCTCGTCGATCCACTTCGACGCCTGCGCCGGCGAGTAATCCCGCATCCACTGCAGCATCTGCTCGATATCGCTGCCGTACCAGAGATCCGCACGCTGGTCCGGATGCAGGAAGCGCTCCTCCACCATGCGGTCGATCATCCCGATCAGCGGCGCGTAGAAGCCTTCCACGTCCAGGAACGCGCACGGCTTGTTGCCGATGCCCAGCTGGCGCCAGGTCAGCATCTCGAAGATCTCTTCCATCGTGCCGAAGCCGCCGGGCAGGGCGACGAAGCCATCGGCCAGGTCGAACATGCGCGACTTGCGCTCGTGCATCGAACCGACGATCTCCAGCTCGGTCAGCCCGCGGTGCGCCACCTCCCAGTCCGCCAACTGCTTGGGGATCACGCCGGTCACTTCGCCGCCAGCGGCCAGGACCGCATTGGCCACCGTGCCCATCAGGCCGACGTTGCCGCCGCCGTAGACCAGGCGCAGCCCTTCGCGGGCGATGCGGTCGCCCAGGGCGATGGCGCGTTCGGTGTAACCGGGCTTGCTGCCGGCATTGGAGCCGCAATAGACGCAGATGCTCTTCATGTCAGGTTTCCTGCTGGTACATTCCAGAAAAAGCGAACGCCGGGCTTGCACCCGGCGTCGGCTGGAGCGGTCGGGAGCGCGGCGGCGCCGAGTCCCGGGCCGGCTCAGTTGACCTTGTGGATGGCGCGCTTGCTGACGGCCATCGCGGCGTCGTGGATCGCCTCGGACAGGGTCGGGTGCGCGTGGCAGATGCGTGCCAGGTCGTCGGCCGAACCATTGAACTCCATGGTCAGCACGCCCTCGTGCACCAACTCGGAGACGCCCACGCCCACCAGGTGCAGGCCCAGCACGCGGTCGGTCTCGGCATGGGCAATGATCTTCACCAGGCCCGCCGGCTCGGCCATCGCCACCGCACGGGCGATCGCCGCGAACGGGAAGGTGCCAACCTTGTACGGGATGCCCTCGGCCTTGCACTGCTGCTCGGTCTTGCCGACCCAGGCGATTTCCGGCTCGGTGTAGATCACCCACGGGATGGTGTCGAAGTTGACGTGGCCCGGCAGGCCGGCAATCAGCTCGGCCACCGCGATGCCTTCCTCGAAGCCCTTGTGCGCCAGCATCGGGCCGCGCACGCAGTCGCCGATCGCCCACACGCCGTCCACGCCGGTGTGGCAGTGGTCGTCGACGACGATCTGGCCGCGCTCGTTGACCTGCACGCCGGTGCCGTCGGCCAGCAGGCCCTTGGTGGCAGCCTTGCGGCCCACCGCGACCAGCAGCTTGTCCACCGTCAGGCTCTTCTCGCCTTCGCTGTCGGTATAGGTGACGACGACTTCCTTCTTCTTGCCCTTGCCGGTGACCTCGGTCTTGGAGACCTTGGCGCCCAGCTTGATCTCCAGGCCCTGCTTCTTGAATTCCTTGGCGGCGGCCTTGGCGATGTCGGTGTCGGCGGCGGCCAGGAATTCCGGCAGCGCTTCGAGGATCACCACTTCCGAGCCCAGGCGCTTCCACACGCTGCCCAGTTCCAGGCCGATCACGCCGGCGCCGATGACCGCCAGGCGGTTCGGCACTTCGGTGAAGTCCAGCGCGCCGACGTTGTCGACGATGGCCTCGTTGTCGAACTTGGCGAACGGCAGCTCGATCGAATCCGAGCCGGCGGCGATGATCACGTTGGTGCCCTTCAGCTCGACTTCCGAACCGTCGTGCTGCTTGACCTTGACCACGTTGCCCGGCTGCAGCTGGCCGAAGCCATAGTAGGCGGTGATCTTGTTCGCCTTGAACAGCATCGCGATGCCGCCGGTGAACTGCTTCACGATCTTGTCCTTGCGGCCGATCATGGTGCCGACGTCCATCTTGGCATCCTTGAAGCTGATGCCGTGGTCGCCAAAGATGTGGCCCATGTTCCAGTACTGGCGCGAGGAATCGAGCAGCGCCTTGGACGGCACGCAGCCCACGCGCAGGCAGGTGCCGCCGAGAGCCGGCTGGCCGTCCTTGCCGAGGGCTGCGTCGATGCAGGCGACCTTCAGGCCCAGCTGCGCGGCGCGGATGGCGGCGTGATAGCCGGCCGGGCCGGCACCGATGACGACGACGTCGAAGTTCTCTGCCATTTTGGAATCCTTGTGCTTGCGCGGGGAGTGCGCTGTGGCCGGTCGGGGAGCACCCGGCGGGCCGGAATCTGGGAGGGCGGGGCGGTCATGGCCGATGTGGCGCCGCCAGCCCCCACAAGCAACCCCCTCGCCGTGCGGGCCGAGGGGGCGGGTGTGGCTTGGTTTACAGGCCGAACAGCATCCGGCCCGGGTTTTCCAGCTGGTTCTTGATGTCCACCAGGAACTGCACCGAGTCCTTGCCGTCGATGATGCGGTGGTCGTAGGACAGCGCGATGTACATCATCGGCGCGACCACGACCTGGCCGTTCTCGGCGATCGGGCGCTCCTTGATGGCATGCATGCCCAGGATGGCGCTCTGCGGCGGGTTGACGATCGGCGTGGACATCAGCGAGCCGAAGGTACCGCCGTTGGTGATGGTGAAGGTGCCGCCCTGCAGCTCTTCCAGGCTCAGCTTGCCGTCGCGCGCCTTCTTGGCGTAATCGGCGATGCCGGCCTCGATGTCGGCGAAGGACATGCGCTCGACGTTGCGCAGCACCGGGGTCACCAGGCCCTTCTCGGTCGACACCGCGATGGAGATGTCCGAGTAGCCGTGGTAGATGATGTCGTCGCCGTCGATGGAGGCGTTGACCAGCGGGAAGCGCTGCAGCGCGTTGGCGGCGGCCTTCACGAAGAAGCTCATGAAGCCGAGCTTGATGCCGTGGGCCTTCTGGAACTCTTCCTGCAGCTCCTTGCGCGCGGCCGACACCTTGGCGAGGTTGACCTCGTTGAAGGTGGTCAGCATCGCGGTGGAGTTCTTCGAATCCATCAGGCGCTTGGCGATGGTCTTGCGGATGCGCGTCATCGGCACGCGCTCTTCCGGGCGCGCGCCGCCGGCGCGGGCCACGCCGCCGGACTTGGCGAAGTTGACGATGTCTTCCTTGGTCACCGCGCCGCGACGGCCGGTGCCTTCCACCTGCGACGGATCCACGCCCTCGGTGATGGCGGTGAAGCGCGCGCCCGGCGGCAGGCTGTCGGCGGCCGACTTGGCGGCCGGGGCCGGCGCGGCGGCCTTCGGAGCCGGGGCGGCAGCCGCGGCCGGCGCCGCCGGAGCGGCTTCGGCCTTCTTCTCTTCAGCCGGGGCAGCCGCGGCGACCGCGCCTTCCTCGATGATCGCCAGGACCTGGTTGCTGGTCACGGTGCTGCCGGTCTCGAACTTGATTTCCTTCAGCACGCCGTCCACCGGCGAGGGGACTTCGAGCACGACCTTGTCGGTTTCCAGGTCGACCAGATTCTCGTCGCGCTTGACGGCTTCGCCGGCCTTCTTGTGCCAGCTGGCGATGGTGGCGTCGGAAACGGATTCGGGCAGTACCGGGACTTTGACTTCGGTGGCCATTTGAGGAGCGTCCTAGGAGTTCTGTTCTGGGGGGTAAAAGTTATTCAGCGACCTGGTCGTTGAACGGATTGACCAGCGCATCGGCAACCAGCTTCTGCTGCTCGGCGATGTGGTCGGCCATGTGGCCGGCGGCCGGCGAGGGCGAGCGGGCACGACCGGCGTAATGCAGTGCCTGGCCGTCGGCCAGCACGGCCTGCAGGTGGTGCTTGATCTGGTACCACGCGCCCTGGTTCTGCGGCTCTTCCTGGCACCACACCACGTCGGTGGCCTGGCCGTACTTCTTCAGTTCGGCGGCCAGCAGCGCGCGCGGGAACGGGTAGAGCTGCTCCACGCGCAGGATCGCCACGTCGTCCTGGCCACGCTTCTGCGCGTCTTCCAGCAGGTCGTAGTAGACCTTGCCCGAGCAGGCGACCACGCGCTTGACCTTCTGGGCGTCGGCGGCGGCATCCGGGATCAGGTGCTGGAACTCGCCGTTGGCCAGCTCGTCCAGCGTGGAGACCGCCAGCTTGTGGCGCAGCAGCGACTTGGGCGTCATCACGATCAGCGGCTTGCGCGTGCTCATGCGCATCTGGCGGCGGATCATGTGGAAGCACTGGGCCGGGGTGGTCGGCACGCAGACCAGCATGTTCTCCAGCGCGCACAGCTGCAGGAAGCGCTCCAGGCGCGCGGAGCTGTGCTCCGGGCCCTGGCCTTCGTAGCCGTGCGGCAGGAACAGCGACAGGCCCGAGATGCGGCCCCACTTGGCCTCGCCGGCGGCGATGAACTGGTCGATGACGACCTGCGCGCCGTTGGCGAAGTCGCCGAACTGCGCTTCCCACACGCACAGCGCGTTGGGGTCGGTGGTCGAATAGCCGTACTCGAAGCCCATCACCGCCTCCTCGCTGAGCAGCGAGTCGATCACGGTGGCTTCTTCCGGGTTCTCCACCAGCTGGCGCAGCGGCAGGTAGTAGCTGTCGGTCTTCTGGTCGTGGAGGATCGCGTGGCGATGGAAGAAGGTGCCACGGCCGGCATCCTGGCCCACCAGGCGCAGGCGGTGGCCTTCGCTCAGCAGGGTGGCGTAGGCCAGGTTCTCGGCGAAGCCCCAGTCGGCCGGCTGCTCGCCGGCCGTCATCTTCAGGCGGTCTTCGTAGATCTTGGCCACGCGCGGGTGCAGCTCCACGCCGGCCGGGATGGTGTTGATGATCTTGGCCAGCTGGTCCAGCGCACCGCGCTTGACGGTGGTGTCGACCTTGTCGGTCAGCTTGCCCGACAGGTACTTGGACCAGTCGATGGCGAACTCGTCCGGCTTGCGCGTGGCCAGCTCGGTGGTGAACTCGCCCGAGTCCAGCTTCTCGCGGTAGCCGTCCACCAGCGCCTTGCCCTCGTCGGCCTTCAGCACGCCTTCGCTTTCCAGCTGGGCGGCATAGAGCTCGCGGGTGGTCTTGTGCTTGCGGATGGTCTGGTACATCACCGGGTTGGTCGCCGCCGGCTCGTCGGCCTCGTTGTGGCCCCAACGGCGGTAGCAGACCAGGTCGATGACCACGTCCTTCTTGAACTGCTGGCGGAACTCGTAGGCCAGCTTGGACACGAACATCACCGCGTCCGGGTCGTCGCCGTTCACGTGGAAGACCGGGGCGCTGATCATCTTCGCCACGTCGGTGCAGTACAGCGTCGAACGGGCGTCGTCGCGGGTGCTGGTGGTGAAGCCGATCTGGTTGTTGATGACGATGTGCATCGTGCCGCCGACGGCGAAACCGCGCGCCTGCGACATCTGGAACAGCTCCATCACCACGCCCTGGCCGGCGAAGGCCGCGTCGCCGTGGATCAGGATCGGCATCACTTCCTTGCGCGCCGCGTCGCCGAAGCGCTCCTGGCGCGAACGCACGGAACCGGCGACCACCGGGTCGACGATTTCCAGGTGCGAGGGGTTGAACGCCAGCGCCAGGTGGACCTGCTTGCCGTCGCCCACGGCGATGTCGGCCGAGAAGCCCATGTGGTACTTCACGTCGCCGGTGTGGGCGCGGTCGTCATGGGCGTGCTCGAACTTGCCTTCGAACTCGTCGAACAGCTTGCGCGGGTTCTTGCCCAGGGTGTTGACCAGGACATTGAGGCGGCCGCGGTGGGCCATGCCGATCACGATGTCCTTGACGCCTTCCTGGCCGGCCTGGCGGACCATGCCGTCCATCATCGGGATCAGCGCGTCGCCGCCTTCCAGCGAGAAGCGCTTCTGGCCGACGTACTTGGTGTGCAGGTAGCGCTCCAGGCCTTCGGCGGCGGTCAGGCGCTCGAGCGTGCGGCGGCGGCTTTCGGCGCTGCCGGCGATCTTGCCGCCCGCATTCTCCAGGCGCTGGTAGATCCACTGGCGCTGGTCGAATTCCGGGATATGCATGAACTCGGCGCCGATCGAGCTGGTGTACGTCGCCTTCAGGCGCGCCAGCAGGTCGCGCAGCTTCATGCGCGGCTGGCCGCCGATGCCGCCGGTGCTGAACTCGCTGTCCAGGTCGGCCTGCGAGAGGTTGTGGAACGGCAGGTCCAGGTCCGGCGGGTTGACCGGCGGGGTCAGGCCCAGCGGGTCGACGCGGGCGCCGAGGTGGCCGCGCGAACGGTAGGCGGTGATCAGGCGGCCGACATTGCGCTCGCGCTCGTCGCTGGCGCCGCCGGACAGGCCCGCATTGGCGGCGTTGCGCGCCGCTTCGCCGATGTGGGCGATGACGGCCGAATGCGGTACGTCGCCGGCCTCACGGCCCTTGAAGCCGTCGAAGTAGGCTTTCCACTTGGGATCGACGCTGTCGGGGGAGACGAGGTACTGCTCGTACAGATCCTCGATGTAGGCGGCATTGCCGCCGGCGAGTTGCGAAGACTGCGCAAACTGCTTCAGGAGATTGTCCACGATGGTAAGTCGGGTCGCTTGGGAATATGGGGGCTTGCACGTGGCAGGGCCACTTGATCGGCCGCAAGGCCGGTCTGGCGGTGTCAGAGCCCGAAAATTATACCCCCACGCGCCCGCAAGAGGGCGTATGTAATCAGGTGCTTGCGCGCGGGACGGTCAGGCCCGCGACAGAGAACGCATGCCGGAGCGGCTACAGGCCGAGTGCGCGATGTTCGCTCCAGGGCCTGCCGCGCTCCCATATCTGCTCGAAATGCGTGCGTAGCTGGCGCGCGCGGGCGGCGCCTTCGAGCCAGGTTTCGCCGTCGTCGTGGCGGTTGCCCGTAGAACGAAAGTAGTAGGCCTGCGCGTCGCCGACCAGGTAGGCCGAGGGGTAGCTGGCGTCCACCGGATCGCGCACCGCGCGGAACTGGAACACGGTGGGCAGGCGTTGGGCCAGGCGCAGCAGCGGGGCATCGAGCAGCTGCGGGCTGGCGGTGTCCTGCAGCAGGATGCGGGCCTGCTTGTCGTGGCGCAGGGTGGCGAAGCGGCGCAGCGCGGCCTGTACGGGGGCGGCATCGAGCAGGCCGGGGTCGAGCGCGCGGCTGTAGATGCGCAGCTCGCGCCGGACCTGGCCGATGAGCGCGGCGGTGGCGTGGATGGCGGCCGTGGCGTCCTCCACCGCCATCGGGCCGTCCAGCCGGCGCTGCAGCAGCCCGGGCTCGCCGGGCACGGGAAGGAAGCCGGCCCAGGCGAAGAACGCGCTGGCCCCTGCCGGGGCATGCAGCCGCACGGCTGGCCAGCCGCGGCGGCGGGCGCCCTCGAGCAGGGCCTGGAGCAGGGCACGGCCCACGCCCTGGCCGCGCCAGTCCGGCAGCACGCCCAGGCCGCCGATGCGCTGGTCCGGCGAGAGCCGGCCGGCGCCCACCGGACGTCCGTCGGGGGCCCGGGCCAGCACGTGCAGGCTCAGGACGTCGAGCGCGTCCCACGCGCGGGCCTGCGCAGGATCAGCTTCGCCCGCAAACAACTCGGCCCGCAGCGCCAGCAGTTCGGCGGCATGGATGCCGCCTTCGCTGTGTTCCAGCAGGAACCGGGCGGGCGCGGCCACGCTTATTCCTCTTCGTCCGCGTCGGATTCGGCAGGCAGGTCTTCCGGGTCGATGTCCGGGTCGATCTCGCCGCCGTCGGTGTCGTCGGCCATCGGTTCGAGCAGGGCATGGCCGGCACCGGCACCATTGCCCGGCTCGCCGGCCTCTTCGTCATCCCATTCTTCGTCGTCGTCGAGCGCGGCGGCGTAGTGGCCGAGTTCGACCAGCGCCAGCAGTGCCTGCCGGCCGCGCTCGGAGAGCTGCGCCCAGGCGGTTTCGTCGATTTCCTCCAGCGCGGCCAGGCGCTGGGCATCACGCAGCGGCACCGGGAAGGCATGCCCGCTGACGAACAGCAGCGCGCCCTTGCGGGCGCGGCGCCAGGCCACGCGCGACCAGGGATGGCGGTAAAGCACTGCGCCCTCGGCCAGGGCCTGGGCCAGCGCGGCGGCGTCCGGGGCTTGCGGCGGCGGCGCGATGTCGCCGGAGGCACGGTAGGTGGTGATGAAGCGGCCGAACCATTCGCCCAGGCGGTCGGGGTCGTTCATGCGCAGCGCATTGAGCGCGGCGATGGCGCGACTCATCGCGGCCTCGTCGATCTCGTAAGGATCGGCCGGCGCGGCGAGGTCTTCGTCGTGGTAGCGCACGGCTTCATCGGCATCGGCGATCAGCGTGTCGAGGTAGTCGGCGATCAGCTCGGCCGAGGCCGGTGCGCGCATGCCCACCGAGAAGGTCAGGCACGGGTCCTCGGCAATGCCGTGGTGCGGTACCAGCGGCGGCAGGTAGAGCATGTCGCCCGGTTCCAGCACCCAGTCGTGGGTGGGCTTGAACTGGCGCAGCAGCTTGATGTCCACGTCGTCGCGGAATTCCAGCGGCGGCGCCTTGCGTCCCATCGCCACGCTGGCATCGATCTGCCAGCGGCGGTGGCCGAAGCCCTGCAGCAGGAAGACGTCGTAGTGGTCCACGTGCGCGCCGACCGAGCCGCCGGTGGCGGCGAAGCTGATCATGATGTCGTCGATGCGCCAGCGCGGCAGGAAGCGGAACTGCTCCAGGATCGCGCGCACGTCCGGGTCCCACTTGTCCACGTCCTGCACCAGCAGGGTCCAGTCGTGGTCGGGCAGGCCGGGGAAGTCGGTTTCCTCGAACGGGCCGCTGCGCACCTGCCAGTCGTCGCGTGCGCGGTCGTGGGCGATCAGGCGGGCCAGCACGCCTTCCTCGCAGGCCAGCCCGGCCAGGTCTTCCGGCGTGACCGGGGTCTGGAAACCGGGGAAGGCCTGGCGGATCAGCAGCGGGCGCTTGTGCCAGTAATCGCGCAGGAAGCGCGCCACCGGCATTCCTAGCGGGTGCTGCGCGGTGGCCTGGATCTCGAAGGGAAGGGTGGATTTCTTCATGGGGTTCCTGCGAACAGCAGCCGGGGTGCGGCCGGATTGTGGCCCAGGCGGGGTGAGGGGCGTCTTGCGCCCGATCAATCCCGGCTCAGGGCCCGGAAGTGGCGACGGCATCGTAGCCGGCGGGCGAAAACTCGATCAGGCACCAGCCGTGGCCGAAGGGATCGGCCAGCCGCAGCAGCCGGCCCCATGCCGCCTCGCGGACGCAGCCGCGGGCCGCGACCGGGTCGCGGCGGCGGTCGGGCAGGTCGTCGGCCTCCAGGCCCGCCGCCAGGGCGCGTTCCAGCGCGGCATCGAGGTCGTCGACCACCACGTCCAGGTGCACGGGTGTCCAGTGCCGGGTGTAGTGGCGGGGCAGGCCAGCGGCGCCGGGACTGCCGGCAGGCTGTGCCAGCAGGTACAGCGGGACGGCCGCGCCGAGCAGTTCCAGCGCGCCATCGCCGAAGCGACGGCCCGGCCGCAGGCCGAAGGCCTCGGTGTACAGGCGCTGGGCGGCCGGCAGGTCAGGGACGTCGAGGTTGACCAGCAGCTCCATCGCAAACCTCCGCTTGGCTAGGGCGGCCGCCGCGCCCCCGCTGGGGCGGGGCCGGGTGGGTCAGATCGCGCGCGCCAGGCCTTCGGCCAGGCCGGTGTAAGCGCCGGGGGTGAGCTCGCGCAGGCGTTGCTTGTCGGCGGCCGGCAGGTCCAGCGATTCGACGAACGCGCGCATCGATTCGGCGGTGATGCCCTGGCCGCGGGTCAGCGCCTTGAGCTGCTCGTAGGGGTTGGGCAGGCCGTGGCGGCGCATCACCGTCTGCACGGCTTCGGCCAGCACTTCCCAGGCCGCGTCGAGGTCGGCATCCAGGCGCTGCGGATTGATCTCCAGCTTGCCCAGGCCCTTGGCCAGCGAATCCAGCGCCACCTGGGTGTGGCCGAAGGCGGTGCCCAGGGCGCGCAGCACGGTGGAGTCGGTGAGGTCGCGCTGCCAGCGGCTGATCGGCAGCTTGGCCGAGAAGTGCTCGAACAACGCGTTGGCCAGGCCGAAATTGCCCTCGGCGTTCTCGAAGTCGATCGGGTTGACCTTGTGCGGCATCGTCGAGGAGCCGACCTCGCCTTCCTTGAGCTTCTGCTTGAAATAGCCCAGCGAGATGTAGCCCCAGATGTCGCGCGCCAGGTCGATGAGGATGGTGTTGGCGCGGCGGCTGGCATCACCGATCTCGGCGACGTTGTCGTGCGGCTCGATCTGCGTGGTGTACGGGTTGAACACCAGGCCCAGGCCCTGCACGAACTTCTGCGCGAAGGCCGGCCAGTCCACGTCCGGGTAGGAGACCACGTGCGCGTTGTAGTTGCCCACCGCGCCGTTGATCTTGCCGGTGAGTTCGACCGCGGCGATCTGCGCGCGCTGGCGCTGCAGGCGGGCGACCACGTTGGCCAGTTCCTTGCCCAGCGTGGTGGGCGAGGCGGTCTGGCCGTGGGTGCGCGAGAGCATCGGCTGTGCGGCCTGCGCATGGGCGAGCGTGCGCAAGGTGGAGATCACGCCATCCAGCGCCGGCAACAGCACCTCGCTGCGCGCCTGCGCCAGCATCAGGCCGTAGGACAGGTTGTTGATGTCCTCGCTAGTGCAGGCGAAATGCACGAACTCCAGCGCCGGGCCGAGTTCGGCGTCACCTTTCAGGCGTTCCTTGATGAAGTACTCCACCGCCTTGACGTCGTGGTTGGTGGTGCGCTCGATCTCCTTCACCCGCGCCGCGTCGGCCACCGAAAAGCCTTCGGCCAGCGCGCGCAGGGTCTGCGCGGCGGCCGGGGAGAACGGCGCCAGCTCCACGATGCCCGGCTCGGCGGCCAGCGCCAGCAGCCATTCGATTTCCACCTTCACGCGGGCGCGGATCAGCCCGTACTCGGAGAAGATCGGGCGCAGTGCATCGACCTTGCCGGCATAGCGGCCATCGAGCGGGGACAGGGCGAGCAGGGCGGATTCCGTCATGGGGGCGGGCAGGACTGGCGACAGGGGCGCACATTCTACGCCGCCCGCGCCGGGGCGATGGCACGCAGCGTCCGCCCGGTCCGGCTGGGCGGGGCCCGGGCCGGCGCGTATCGTGTGCAGGTCAGCCAGCGGCGCACGCCCGCGCAGCCAGCGCCCTTCCCCTCGAATCAGCAGTGCGGAGATTGCGTATGAGCGACAAGTACCGAACCGAACACGACAGCATGGGCGAACTGCAGGTGCCCGCCGATGCCCTGTGGGGCGCCCAGACCCAGCGTGCCGTGCAGAACTTCCCCGTGTCCGGCCAGCGCATGCCGCGCGGCTTCATCCGCGCGCTGGGCCTGGTCAAGGGCGCGGCCGCCCAGGCCAACGCCGACCTCGGCCTGCTGCCCAAGGGCGTGGCCAAGGCGGTGCAACAGGCCGCCGCCGAAGTGGCCGAGGGCGAGCACGACGACCATTTCCCGATCGATGTGTACCAGACCGGCTCGGGCACCTCGTCGAACATGAACGCCAACGAGGTCATCGCGACCCTGGCCACGCGCCTGCTCAAGGGCGGCAAGGCGAAGGTGCACCCGAACGACCACGTCAACCTGGGTCAGAGCTCCAACGACGTCATCCCGACCGCGATCCGCGTGAGCGCGCAGCTGGCGACCGTCGAACAACTGCTGCCGGCGCTCAAGCATCTGCGCAAGACCATCGACAAGCGGGCCAAGGGCCTGGGCAAGGTGGTCAAGACCGGACGCACGCACTTGATGGACGCCATGCCGCTGACGTTCGCGCAGGAGTTCGGCGCGTGGTCGGCGCAGATCGCGTCCAGCCAGGCGCGCATCGAGGACAGCCTCAAGCGCCTGCGCCGGCTGCCACTGGGCGGCACGGCGATCGGCACGGGCATCAATGCCGACGCGCGCTTCGGTGGCAAGGTGGCCAGGCTGCTGTCGGGCAGCACGGGCACGCGGTTCGAGAGCGCGGACAACAAGTTCGAAGGGCTGGCCGCGCAGGATGATGCGGTGGAGCTATCGGGCCAGCTCAATGCCACCGCCGTGGCGCTGATCAAGATCGCCAACGACCTGCGCTGGATGAATGCCGGTCCCCTGGCCGGGTTGGGCGAGATCGAGCTGCCGGCGTTGCAGCCGGGATCCTCGATCATGCCGGGCAAGGTCAACCCGGTGATTTCGGAAGCGACGGTGATGGCGTGCGCGCAGGTGATCGGCCACCACACCGCGATCACCGTGGCCGGGCAGACGGGCAATTTCCAGCTCAACGTGACGTTGCCGCTGATCGCGCTGAACCTGCTTGATTCGATCGGTCTGCTGGCGAACGTATCGCGGCTTCTGGCCGATTCGGCGATCGCCGGGCTGAAGGTGCGACAGGATCGCGTGCGCGAGGCGCTGGATCGCAATCCGATCCTGGTGACCGCCCTCAACCCGATCATCGGTTACGAAAAGGCGGCGGCGATTGCCAAGCGCGCCTACAAGGAAAACCGGCCGGTACTCGACGTGGCCCGGGAGGACAGTGGCTTGCCCGAGGCGGAGTTGAAGCGGTTGCTGGATCCGGGGGCGTTGACGCGGGGCGGGATCCAAGCGGGGGGTGGTGGTGCGGGTGGGTGATTGGGTTGGTCGTGGCGGCTAGTAGCGCTGGCTTACGGTGCGGGCGCCGCCCTGCCGTACAGGGTCGTCACGGCTCGGGCGAACATCCTGTTCGACTCGCCGCACGCGGGCCATCCATGGCCCGCTGACGCCCCTATACGGCAGGACGGCGCAAGGCGCATCGTTTTTCATGCTTCGATCCTAGACACGCCGAAGGTGGGTGGGGGAGAGGAAAAGCCCTCGTCTGCACCTCCTTGCATCCATCAGTCCCTCACCTTGCCTTTGCTCTTCCGGTCGCGGCTGAAGCCGCTCCTACAAGTTGGAGGGGGGCAGGGACTGTGGGTGCTGGCTTTGGCGGGTGTCGTCCGGTCGCGGGGATTTGGAGGGTCTGCGGGGAGGGCGCGCGTTCGGGACCGTAGGCGACATGGATGTCGCCTACGAGCCCCCATGGATGGGTTCACGGCGTGTCCCGAAAGCGCGCCCTCCCCGCAGACCGTGCACAAAGCGCGAACAGCCGACCCACACCGAAGGCCAGCCCACCTGAAAGAACCGCGCAAACAAAAAGGGCGGCCCTCGGCCGCCCCACAAAAAACTCCCCTTATCTCCGCTCTCCGGAAATATTCCCGAAACTCTCCTGATAAGGCTTGAGCGTAGAAATCCGGGAAAGCGCCTGATCGCGCAAGGCATCGACCTGGGCATTGGACTGCAACTTGACCCCGCGGTTATCCGGATCGGCCGGCGCCGAAGCGAGGGTTTCCTGCCGCAGCATCTGCAACTGTCCGAACAACTGCTGCAAGAGCATCCGCTGGTCTTCGGGCAACGGCACTTCGATATCGTCGATGCGCAACCGCCCCTCGGGCGTGATATCGGCATTGGGCGCCGGTGCGCGGCGGATCTGCACCACCTGGGTGGTCACCGATACGCGTGGCTTGGAGCGCTCGGCGCGCGCGGCCGACTGCTTCTCGCAGGCCACCAAGCCCGCACACATCAGCACCGCCAGCGCGGCAAGAAAAAGCTTCTTCATCGGACGCGACCATCGAGGGGGGGAACCTCGTCCATTCTACGCCGCCCCGAAAAAAGCCGGCCTACCCGAAGGCAGGCCGGCCCAACCACACACGCCTTACTTGCGACAATCCGTCACATCCTTCTGCTCGAGTCCGCCGTAAGGCTTGAACTCGGGCACCAGCGCCACCGCCGCCTCCTGCGCGACGCGCATCGTCTCCAGGTGGTCGCACAGCTTGGCTGCCGCAGCCTTGATCCCGTCCGTCTTGGCCTCGATCTTCGCGTCGATCTGGTCGGTATCGCCGCTGAAAAGGCCCTTGATCGCCTCCGTCGCCGCCTGCGCACCCAGTTGCGCACCCGCCTTGCCGACCTCGATGCCCTGCTGGACCATGCCCTGCAAGGCCTTGCGGTATGTCGTCATCGCCTGGCGCTGCGCATCGGTGGTCGTCACCGTCTTGCCGCCGAGGACCAGATCGCCACCCGGCGTGATCACTGCATCGGGCAGGGTGTCGCGGCGCAAGGTCACCTGGTCGCCCTTGAACGTGACACCGCCGTTGAAGCTGATCACCTTGTCGCGCTTGCCGCCGTCGGCCTGCGCGCTGGCATTGCCCGCGTTGGCGGCGGTGTCCGAATCGTCACGGCCGCAACCGGCCAGCGGCACCAGCGCACACGCGAAGGCGGCGGCCAGCAGCAGGCGGAATGGGGAAGGCACTCGCATCGTCAATCCTCCTTCGGAACGCTGGTCTTGCCGCGCACGCCGCTGTGGTTCACGTCGCCGCTGCCCTTGCGCTTGACGGTCAGGTCGCCGGCCACGTCGCGCACCGTCAGGTCGCCCGAGCCGATCGAATCCACCGTCACGCTGCCCTTGGTGTTGCGTACGTCCACGTCGCCCGAGCCGACCGAGCCGACATGCACGTTGCCAGCGACCTCGACCAGGTCCAGGTCGCCGGAACCGACCACGCCTACCTCCGCGCCGCCATTGACCTGCGTGGCACGGAAATCACCCGAGCCGATCGAGGTCAGGGTGAGCGCGCCGATGCGCTCGAGCTGGATGTCGCCCGAGCCGGCCTTGGCCGTCACCGCACCCTTGATGTCACGCCCCTTGACGTCACCCGAGCCGGTGTCCACCACCAGCGAGGCGATGCCGTTGACGTCCGCATCGCCCGAGCCCACGTCCAGGCGCACCGGCAGCGTCGCCGGAATGCTGGCGTGGATGTCCAGGTAGGCATAGGTGTTGCCGATCCAGAACCCGTCGGACTTGCGTGCCAGGGTGACGACCAGCTGGTCGCCGGACTTGCGCTGGGTGACGGTCAGCTGCTTGAGCCGCTCCGGGCTGGAGGCGCAGGCGCGACCGGTGAGGTTGCCGGCCGTGCCCGGACCGCCCTGGATGTGCAGGTCGTGGTGGTTCACCTCGAACAGCACGCTCTTCACGCCGGCCAGGTCGAGCTTGAGCTCGCGCGGCTCGCTGGCCTTGCACTGCGGTTCGTCGGCCTGCGCGACGGCGGGCAGCGCCAGCAGCATCGTGCAGAAAGCAAGGGTCATGCGCATGGATGTTCCTCTCCTGGAATGCGGATGGATCGATCAGTTCTCGTCGCGCCAGCGGCGCATGTAGATGGCCCCGACGATCAGTGCCACGCCGACCACCACGCCGATCCACAGGTCCGGTGTCGTGAAGACGTGCCAGCCGTCGCTGAGGTCGAACACGCGGGCCAGCTCGTCCGGCGTGTTGATCTCGCCCTTCGGGGTGTCCACCAGCACGTACCAGGTGCCCGGCGCCACGCTCAGCAGGCCGCGATAGACCACGATGTACCAGAGGATGTCGTGGCGGATGTTCAGTCCCGGCAGGATGTCCATCATGCTGACGATCACGCAGGCCAGGATCGGGATCAGCACCGCCCACAGGAACGGCTTGGTGCGCGACCAGGCCGAGCAGAACATCAGCCAGCCCACGGTCGGCAGTGCCCAGGCCACGTACAACGGCAAGGTGGCCAGCGCGGTGCCGACGATGCGCAACGGATGCGAGTGGGTGAACACCGCGCCACCGGCCGGCAGGCCGTTGACGGTGACCGTCAAGCCGGTGATCAGCCACAGCGCCAGGCCGATGGCCAGGCCGACCAGCAGCGCGACCACAGGTGCCAGCACCAGCGCCCACGTGGCCTTGGACAGCACGGTCTGCGTGTCCGACAGCGGCAGCGACTTCCAGAACAGCACGCTGCGGTCGCGACGGTCGTCGTACAGCGCGCCCAGCGAGTAGAAGAACACCACGAAGGCGAGCACCACGCAGACCAGCAGGATGCCGGCCAGCAGCACGCCGTCACCGAAGGCGCCGACGATTTCATGGATCTTCTGCGGGCCCTCGTCCAGGTTGAAGCCGCCGTTGTAGTTGCGGCCGGCGATCGAACCGATCACTGCCAGCAACCCGTACAGCAGCACCACGATCGAGCCGGTGATCACCGGTGCCCACAGGAAGCCGCCGCGGTGCTCCCAGAATTCGCGCTTGAGCAGCCAGCCGAACTTGCGGGCCTGGGTCACATGATGGGTGGGAGCGGTGTTCATGCGTAGGTTCCCTTCATGATGGCGACGAACAGGTCGGCCAGGCCGGGGTTGCGGGTTTCGCCCAGGGCGGCCAGTTGTGCCTTGGGCTTGCCGTCGAACAGCAGCACGGTCTTGCCGAAGGGCAGGCTGCGCTCGTCGATGGCGCCCAGGGCGCGGGCTTCGGGCAGCGCGTCGGCCGACACCAGCACTTCGGTGTAGCGGTCCGACAGGTGTTCCATGTCGGCGGCCAGCACGATGCGGCCGTCGCGGATGAACAGCACGTCGGTGAGGATGTGCTCGATCTCCTCCACCTGGTGGGTGGTGATGAGGATGGTCTTTTCCTCGTCGAAGTAGTCCTCCAGCAGGCGCTGGTAGAACTGCTTGCGGTAGAGGATGTCCAGGCCGAGGGTGGGCTCGTCGAGCACCAGCAGCCGGGCGTCGATGGCCATCACCAGCGCCAGGTGCAGCTGCACGATCATGCCCTTGGACAGCTCGCGCACCCGCAGCTTCGGGTTGAGCTGGGTGTTGGCCAGGAAACGCTCGCACTTGGCGCGGTCGAAGCGCGGGTGCACGCCGGCCACGAAGTCGATCGCCTCGCCCACGCGCAGCCAGCGCGGCAGCACCGCCACGTCGGCGATGAAGCACACGTCGTTCATCAGGGCATCGCGGCTCTGGCGCGGGTCCAGGCCCAGCACCTTCAGCTGGCCCTCGAAGCCGGTCAGGCCGAGGATGGCCTTCAGCGCGGTGGTCTTGCCCGCGCCGTTGGGGCCGATCAGCCCCACGATGCGGCCGGCGCCGACGCTGAAGGACGTGTTGTCCAGCGCCAGCTTGTTGCGATAGGCCTTGCGCAGGCCCTGGGCGTTGACGACGTTGACGCTGCTCTCTGGCACGACGGCATTCATGGCGTTTTCCCCGAAGACAACAGTTCTTCCAATGACAGTCCCAGCCGCTGGATGCGTTCCAGCACGGCCGGCCATTCTTCGTTGAGGAAGCGGTCGCGCTCGCTGCCGCGCAGTTTCCGCGCCGCCTCCTCGGTCATGAACATGCCCAGCCCGCGCCGCTTCTCGACCAGGGCCTCGTCGGCCAGTTCCTGGTAGGCGCGCGAGACGGTGATCGGGTTCAGTTGGTACTCGGCGGCCACCTGGCGTACCGAGGGCAGGGCATCGCCCGGCTTGATGATCCCGTCCAGCATCATCGCGATGACGCGATCCTTCAGCTGGCGGTAGATGGGAGCGCCGTCGCTCCACGTGATGTCGCTCATGTTCAGCTCCGGGGACGCAGGGCTTGCGCGAAGGAGAAATAGGGCATCGACAACGAGGTGCGGGCCCGTCGCGTGGTGCGCGGGGCTTCTTCCTGCGTGGGGGTCGCTGCGTTTTCCTCTGCCGCCGCCGAGACGCCATAATCGGCGCCGGTGTCCTTGACCGTTCCGGGTGCGGGTTCCAGCCGGCCGGCCGCCAGTACGGCGGAGCCGGAAAGCAGGAGCAACAACGGAACCGATCGCTTGAAGAGCTTGCTGTTCATTGTGGTTCCCCCTGCGTTGGGTGGCTGGTGTTGTATGTAACTATAACACCAACACGCAGCGCGTCAAGCCACTGTCATACCCAACCAATGGCAGGGGATGAATTCGCCCCCGCCGTACCCCAGGAGCCTCGTCCCATGTCGTTCAAGAAGCTGTTTTTGCTGGGTTTTATCGCCGTAGCGAGCGGCATGGCGGCCGCCGCGGCGCCAGCCTTGCTGGACCTGGACTACCGTCCGCTGACCGGCAAGACCCCGGTCAATCTGAACAAGACCTACGGCGGCCAGGTGCTGCTGGTGGTGAATACGGCCAGCAAGTGTGGCTATACACCGCAGTACGAAGGACTGGAGGCGCTGAACAAGCGTTTCGCCGCGCAGGGCTTTTCCGTGCTCGGTTTCCCCTCCAACGACTTCAAGGGGCAGGAGCCCGGTAGCGAGCAGCAGATCCAGGAATTCTGCACGCTTACCTATGGGGTGAAATTCCCGATGTTCGAGAAGGTGCACGTGCTTGGCGCCGAGGCGACGCCGCTGTACCAGCGGCTGACCACCGCGACCGGCGTGGCGCCTGGCTGGAATTTCCACAAGTACCTGATCGCGCGGGATGGGCACGTGGTGGCGCAGTTCCCCAGCAAGATCAAACCCGATGATCCGGCGCTGGTCGCGGCGATCGAGCGCGAACTCAAGGCGCCGGCCACCCGCTGACATAGGCCGACGCGCCCGGTGCGTGCCACAATACCGACCCCTCGCGCCGGCGCCGGCGTCCAACAACACATCCTTAGGATTTGCAGCGAATGAAGATGGGAATGCGCGGCGCGGCAGCGTCGCTGATGATCGTGGCAATGGCGGCTTCGGCGCCGGCGATGTCGCAGCAACCGGCCGCGACCCCCGCGGCAGCCAAGGAGAAGTCCGTTTTGACCTCTGAGAAAGACAAAGTCAGCTACGCCATCGGCATGGATATCGCGCGCTCGTTCGAGCCGATCGCCGATTACGTCGATACCGCCGCCATGCAGCGCGCGATCGAGAACGCATTCAAGGGCGGCCAGCCGCTGCTGGGCGACGAGCAGGCGCAAGCCACCGATGCCGCGCTGCGCGTCACGCTCGCCGCGCGCAACGGCCAGCAGGTGCCGGGCCTGGCCCCGGGCAGCCAGCCGCCGGCGGTGAACAAGCAGAATGTCGGCCTGATGCTGGGCGACCGCATGGTCGGACCGTCGCTGGTTCGCATCCAGGAAGACATCAACCTGCCGGTGCTGATCCAGGGCCTGCAGGCTTCGCTGAGCAAGCAGCAGACCGCGCTGACCCCGCAGGAAGCGCAGGCCACGCTGCAGGCCTTCGGTACCGCGAAGCAGGCGGCCGCCTCGGGCAAGAACCGCGAGCAGGGCAACGCGTTCCTGGCCAAGAACAAGACCGAGAAGGGCGTGGTCACCACTGCGTCGGGCCTGCAGTACATGGTGCTGCGCCAGGGCAACGGCGAGCGTCCGACCCCGAGCAGCAAGGTGCGCGTGAACTATGAAGGCAAGCTGCTCGACGGCCACGTCTTCGACAGCTCCTACGCGCGCGGCGAGCCGGTGGAGTTCGGCCTGAACCAGGTGATCAAGGGCTGGAGCGAAGGCGTCTCGCTGATGCCGACCGGCTCCAAGTACCGCTTCTGGATTCCTTCCAATCTCGCGTACGGACCTGAAGGCATGCCGCAGGGGGGCATCGGTCCTGACGCAACTTTGACGTTTGACGTCGAATTGCTGGGTATTCTGCCTTAATCCCCCCAACGGAGACCCCCCCTCCATGCGCGTTGCGATCTTCGGGACCGGCTATGTCGGTCTCGTCACTGGTACCTGTCTGGCTGAAGTAGGACATCACGTGGTCTGCGTCGATATCGACCAGGCCAAGGTGGAAGGTCTCAACCGCGGGGTGATCCCCATCTACGAGCCCGGCCTTGAACCGATGGTCAAGGCCAACCACGCCGCCGGCCGCCTGCGTTTCACCACGGATGCGGCCGCAGCGATCGCCCACGGCGAAGTGGTGTTCATCGCCGTCGGCACGCCGCCGGACGAGGACGGCAGCGCCGACCTCAAGTACGTGCTGGCGGTGGCCCGCACCATCGGCCGCCATATCGACGGCCCGGCGGTGGTGGTCAACAAGTCCACCGTGCCGGTCGGCACGGCGGACAAGGTGCGTGCGGCGATCAGCGAGGAACTGCAGGCACGCGGCGTGGACTATGACTTCGACGTCGTGTCCAACCCGGAATTCCTCAAGGAAGGCGATGCCGTGGCCGACTGCATGCGCCCGGACCGCATCGTGATCGGCGCCACGCGGGCTGCGGCGGTGTCGCGCATGCGTCGCCTGTATGCGCCATTCAACCGCAACCGCGACCGCATCGTCGAAATGGACGTGCGTTCGGCCGAACTGACCAAGTACGCCGCCAACGCGATGCTGGCGACCAAGATCAGTTTCATGAACGAGATCGCCAATATCGCCGAACGCGTGGGCGCGGACGTGGAGCAGGTGCGCAAGGGCATCGGCTCGGACCCGCGTATCGGCTGGCACTTCATCTACCCCGGCGCCGGCTACGGTGGTTCGTGCTTCCCCAAGGACGTGCAGGCACTGGCCCGCACCGCGCAGCAGTACGGCCATGAGCCGAAGCTGCTCAATGCGGTGGAGGCGGTGAACAATGGTCAGAAGGGCCACCTGTTCGAGCTGATCCAGCGCCACTACGACCGCGGCCAGTCCAAGGGCGTGGCCGGCAAGACCTTCGCGGTATGGGGCCTGGCGTTCAAGCCCAATACCGACGACATGCGCGAAGCCTCCAGCCGTCGCCTGCTGGCGCAGCTGTGGGAAGCCGGCGCGAAGGTGCAGGCCTACGACCCGGAAGCCACCCACGAGGCCCAGCGCATCTTCGGCGAACGCGCCGACCTGCGTTTTTGCGACAACGCCGACGCCGCGCTGGAAGGTGCCGACGCGCTGGTCGTGGTGACGGAATGGAAGCAGTTCCGCAGCCCGGACTTCGGCCGCATCAAGGCGGCCCTGAAGGACGAGGTGGTGTTCGACGGACGCAACCTCTACGAGCCGGCCGACATCGAAGCCGCGGGCCTGGCCTACTACGCCATCGGGCGCGGTCGCTCGGTGCAGGGAAACCCGTTCGATGCATGAACCCGTGCCACAAGACCCGGCGCTGGAGGCGCGCCTGGTCGAGCTTGAAATGCGCCTGTCCTTCCAGGAACAGGCGCTGGCCGAGCTCAACGATGCCCTGGCGGATGCGCGCATGACCGGTGCGCGCAACGCCGAACTGCTGCGCCACCTGCTCGAGGATCTCGGGCGGGTGCGCAATGCGCTCAATGCGGACCCGGCCGACGAGCCGCCGCCGCCGCATTACTGATTTACCGTCCGACTTCCTGCCGTAGATTCCTTTGTCATGACCGACAGCCTCCGCGACCAGCTGCTGGGCCTGGGCTTCAAGCCCGCGCCCAAACCCGAGCGCAAGCCCGACTCCCGCCCTGAAGGCCGTCGCCCGCAAGGGGGCAAGCCCGCGCACGCGGGGCGCCCCGGTGCCGGCAAGCCGGGGCAGGCGCAGGGCAAGCCGGGGCAGGGCGGCAAGCCCTCGGGCAAGCCGCAGGGCACGCACGCCCGCGGCGGCCAGCCGGGGAGCAAGCCGGCGCGCTCGCGCGAGGACATCGACCTGGCAAAGGCCTATGCGATCCGCGCGCAGCGCGAGAAGGACGAACGCATCGAGGCAGAGCGCGTCAAGCAGGAAGAAGCCCGCCTGCGCCGCGAGGCGCGCGCGAAGCTCGAGGAACTGCTCAAGGACAAGGCACTCAACAAGGCAGAGGCCGACATCGCCCGCCACTTCTCCTATGGCGGCAAGATCAAGCGCGTGTACGTGGATGCCGAACAGCTCAAGGCGCTCAATGCCGGCGAGCTGGGCGTGCTGCAGCTCAATGGCCGCTACGTGCTGGTCACCGCGGAAGTGCTGGCGCAGGCCGAGGTGATCTTCCCCGCCGCACTGGCGCTGAAGGTCGATCCCAACGCCCCGGCCGAGGAAGATCCGTATGCTGATCCCAAGTTCCAGGTGCCGGACGATCTCGTCTGGTAAAGCCACCGGCCTGCTGCTGGCCTTGGCGCTGCTCGCGCCGATGGCTGCCCGGGCGGATGACGATATCGCTTTCGACCGGCCGGGCATCGCGTTCGGCACCGAGGTGCTTGCGCCCGGGCAGTTTGCCTGGGAGCAAGGACTGCCGGATTACACGCGCGAGGACAGCGGCGGTGCTTCCACCGAGCAATACACGTTGGACAGCCGGCTGCGGCTGGGCCTGGGCGCGCAGTGGGAACTGCAGGTGGCGGTGGACAGCTATGTCTGGCAGCACGGCGATCCGCGCGCTCGGGGTGGCGGCGACAGCCAGCTCGCGCTGAAGTGGGCGCTGCCTTCCTCGAACGACGATTTCACCTGGGCGCTGCTCGGAACCTACAGTGCAGGCACGGGGCGTGCGGCTTTCAGCGAAGGCGCAGCGCGTGATCTGGGCCTGAGCATGGCGTGGTCGCTGCCGCAGGGGCGCGGGGCGGGCTTGTATCTGGATGTCGGGCGCGGTGTCGATGGCACCGTGTGGACCGTATCGCCCAACTACACGCTGCACGACGATGGCCGCTGGATGACCTACGTCGAAGCAGGCATGACCGGCGGGGCCGAGCACGAGCGGCAGCTCGGCGGTGGCGTGGCGTGGCACGTGCGGCCGAAGATGCAGATCGATGCTTCCGTGCTGCGCGGGCTGGATGCGCGCAGCACGGATTGGCAGGCGGGGCTGGGGCTTTCTTTCGCGCTGTAAACGCGGAGCCTTCGGGTTCGGTCGCCCGCACCGTCACCGCCACTGGCGTCACCACATTTGTAGGAGCGGCTTCAGCCGCGACCGCCGGATCGTCCTGTCGCGGCTGAAGCCGCTCCTACACCGGATCGTCCTGCACCAGATAGTCCTGTCGCGGCTAAAGCCGCTCTACTCGGGATCGTAGTCCAGGTTCGAAGCCAGCCAGCGCTCCGCCTGTGCCAACTCGACCCCCTTGCGCCGCGCGTAGTCGGCCACCTGTTCGCGCGACAGCCGTCCCACCACGAAGTACTGGCTGCGCGGATGGCTGAAGTAATAGCCTGACACCGCCGCCGTCGGCAGCATCGCAAAGCTCTCCGTCAGCGTCATGCCCGCGTTCGCGGTGGCGTCCAGCATCGCGAAGATCGTCTGCTTCTCGCTGTGTTCCGGGCACGCCGGATACCCCGGCGCCGGCCGAATGCCGCGGTACTGCTCGGCGATCAGCGCCTCGTTGTCCAGCGTCTCGTCACCCGCATAGCCCCAGAATTCCTTGCGCACGCGCTGGTGCAGGCGCTCGGCCAAGGCCTCGGCCAGGCGGTCGGCCAGCGCCTTGAGCAGGATCGCGTTGTAGTCGTCGTGCGCAGCCTCGAAACGGGCGACATGCGGCTCGATGCCAATGCCTGCGGTGACCGCGAACGCGCCGATCCAGTCCTCGCGGCCGCTCTCGCGCGGGGCGATGAAGTCGGCCAGGCAGAAATCCGGGCGGTCCACCGGCTTGTCGACCTGCTGGCGGAGGAAGTGCAAAGTGGTGGACTTGTCGCCGACGCGCACCTCCACGTCATCGCCCACGCTGTTCGCTGGCCACAGCCCGAACACCGCCTTGGCGGTCAGCCACTTCTCCTCGACGATCTGTTTCAGCATCGCGCGCGCGTCGCGGTACAGCTCGCTGGCCTGGGTACCGACGATCTCATCGGTGAGGATCGCCGGATACTTGCCCGCCAGCTCCCAGGCCTGGAAGAACGGCGTCCAGTCGATGGCCGCGACCAGTTCGTCCAGCGGATAGTCCTCGAACACCTGCAGGCCCGGCTGCTTGGGCGCGGGCGGCGTGTAGTCCGCCCAGCCGCCATCGAAGCGCTGGCCACGCGCGTGCTGCAGCGAGACCAGGCGCTTGGCGTCGCCGCGGTTGCGATGGCGCTGGCGGATTTCGGCGTAATCGGTGTCGTTGGCGGCGACGAACGGGCCGCGCAGTTCACGCGAGATCAGCGACTGCGCCACGCCCACCGCACGCGAGGCATCCTTCACCCAGATCGTGGGCGCGTGGTAGTGCGGGTCGATCTTCAGCGCCGTGTGCGCGCGCGAGGTAGTCGCACCGCCGATCAGCAGCGGAATCTCGAACTTCTGCCGCTCCAGTTCGCGGGCGACATGCGACATCTCTTCCAGCGAGGGCGTGATCAGCCCGGAGAGGCCGATCAGGTCGGCGTTCTCCTCGCGCGCCCGATCCAGGATGGTCTGCGCCGGCACCATCACGCCCAGGTCGACCACCTCGAAGTTGTTGCAGGCCAGGACCACGCCGACGATGTTCTTGCCGATGTCGTGCACGTCGCCCTTCACCGTGGCCATGATGATCTTGCCGTTGGAGCGGCTGCCTTCGCCGCCGGCGGCCTTCTCCGCTTCGATGTAGGGCAACAGGTAGGCCACGGCGCGCTTCATCACCCGGGCCGACTTCACCACCTGCGGCAGGAACATCTTGCCCGCACCGAACAGGTCGCCGACCACGTTCATGCCGGCCATCAGCGGGCCTTCGATCACTTCCAGCGGCCGTGCCGCGGCTTGCCGGGCCAGTTCGGTGTCTTCCTCGACGAACGCATCGATGCCGTGCACCAGCGCATGCGCCAGGCGCTCGGCCACCGGCTTGCCGCGCCAGGCCAGGTCTTCTTCCTTGCTCGCGCCCTTCTTGCCCTTGTAGCGCTCGGCGATCTCCAGCAGGCGCTCGGTGGCGTCCTTGCGTCGGTTGAGCACCACGTCCTCGACGCGCTCGCGCAGGTCCGGTTCCAACTCGTCGTAGATCGGCATGGCGCCGGCGTTGACGATGCCCATGTCCATGCCCGCGGCGATCGCGTGGTAGAGGAACACGGAGTGAATCGCCTGCCGTACCGGCTCGTTGCCACGGAAGGAGAAAGACACGTTCGACACGCCGCCGGATACGTGGCAGTGCGGCAGCGTGCGCTTGATGATGCGGGTGGCCTCGATGAAGTCCACCGCGTAGTTGTCGTGTTCCTCGATGCCGGTGGCGACGGCGAAGATGTTGGGGTCGAAGATGATGTCTTCCGGCGGGAACCCGACCTGCTCGGTGAGGATGCGGTAGGCACGCGTGCAGATTTCCACCTTGCGTTCGCAGGTGTCGGCCTGGCCGGTTTCATCGAATGCCATCACCACGGCCGCGGCACCGTAGCGCAGCACCTTGCGCGCGTGTTCGATGAATAACGCCTCGCCTTCCTTGAGCGAAATCGAGTTGACCACGCTCTTGCCCTGCAGGCACTTCAGCCCGGCCTCGATCACGCTCCACTTGGAGGAATCGACCATCACCGGGATGCGCGCGATGTCGGGCTCGGACATGATCAGGTTGAGGAAGCGGGTCATCGCCTTCTCGGAATCGATCAGGCCCTCGTCCATGTTGACGTCGAGGATCTGCGCGCCGTTGGCCACCTGCTGGCGGGCGACCTCGACCGCCTCCTCGTAGCGTTCCTCCTTCACCAGCTTGCGGAACTGCGCGCTGCCGGTGACGTTGGTGCGTTCGCCGACGTTGACGAACAGCAGGTCCGGGGTGATGACCAGCGGTTCGAGGCCGGACAGGCGGGTATGACGGGCTGCGGGCATCGGGTGGGGCGTCCTGGCGTAAGGCGGGGGCGGGCGGTCAGGCCGCCAGTTCGAGCGTGGCCGGCAGTCGGCGCGGCGGCAGGCCGCGCACGGCCTCGGCAATCGCACGGATATGCGCGGGCGTGGTGCCGCAGCAGCCGCCGACGAGATTCAGCAACCCGGCCGTGGCGAACTCGTGCAGCGTGGCGGCCATTTCCTCGGGCGTTTCGTCGTATTCGCCGAAGGCATTGGGCAGGCCGGCGTTGGGATGCGCGCTGACATAGCTGTCGGCCACGGTGGAAAGGGTTTCCACGTGCGGGCGCAGGTCGCGTGCGCCGAGCGCGCAGTTCAGGCCCACCGAGAGCGGCCGGCCGTGCGCGACCGAGGCGTAGAACGCCTCGGCGGTCTGGCCGGAGAGCGTGCGCCCGGAGGCATCGGTGATGGTGCCGGAGATCATGATCGGCAACCGGCCACCGCGTGCATCGAACACTTCCTCGATGGCGAACAGCGCAGCCTTGGCGTTGAGCGTGTCGAAGATGGTCTCCACCATCAGCGTGTCGGCGCCACCGTCGATCAGTCCTTCGATGGCCTCGCGGTAGGTCGCGCGCAACTCGTCGAAGCTGGTGTTGCGGTGGCCGGGGTCGTTGACGTCCGGGCTGATGGAGGCGGTGCGGCTGGTCGGGCCGAGCACGCCGATCACGAAGCGCGGCTTGTCCGGCGTGGTGGCCTCGACCGCGTCGCAGCACTGCCGTGCCAGCGCCGCGCCGGCCTTGTTCAACTCGTAGACGAGGTGTTCGAGGTGGTAATCGGCCTGGCTCACCGAAGTGGCGTTGAAGGTGTTGGTTTCCAGCAGGTCCGCGCCGGCTTCCAGATAGGCGGTGTGGATGCCGGCGATCACGTCCGGCCGGGTGAGCAGCAGCAGGTCGTTGTTGCCCTTGAGGTCGTGGCCGCAACCTTCGCCGTGGACGTGGCCCTGCTGCCCGTCGAAGCCGCCGGCGAAGCGCTCGCCGCGGTAGTCGGCTTCTTCCAGGCGATGGCGCTGGATCATCGTGCCCATCGCGCCATCGATGATCAGGATGCGCTCGCGCAGCGCCTGGGCCAGCTTTTCGGCGCGGTCGGGGTGCAGCCAGGGCAGGGTGTGGCTCATGGGCGACTCCGGGTCAGGGCTTGGCGGCGATCAGCGAGATCACCTCGAAATGCGGCGGGCGCTTCTCGCGCGTCACCGTCTCCAGGCTGGACACTTCCAGCCCGGCCTTCTCGACGAACTTGCGCAGTTCCTTGGCGCTGAAGCCGAGATTGACGTGGCCGTAGGCCTCCACCGCGGCGCGGTGCTCGTGCTTGGCCAGGCTGCACAGCAGCAGGCGGCCGCCCGGGCGCAGCACGCGCGCGGCCTCGGCCACCGCCTGCGCGGGCTTGGCCGCGTAGGTCAGTGCGTGCATCAGCACGACCAGGTCGAAGCTGCGTTCGGCGAACGGCAGGGCATGCATGTCGCCCTCGCGCACTTCCACGTTCGCCAGCCGCCGCAGGCGTTCGCTGGCGGCGGCTACCACGCGGGCGCTGGTGTCGATGCAGACATAGCGCTGGGCATGCGGGGCGACCAGCTCGGCCAGCACGCCGTCGCCGGAGGCGATGTCCAGCACGTCGCCGGTTTCCAGCAGCGGCAGGGCGCTGCGCGCCAGCGCCTCCCAGGTGCGGCCGGGGGAATAATGGCGTTCCATGTCGCCGGCCACCGAGTCGGCCCAGTTCTGGTCGGCGGCGCGCATGGCCAGCACGCCGGCCACGCGCTCGGCATCCTGGCGCAGCAGGGGGTCGTCGCTGCCGTTGCTCAGCGCCTGCCACAGGGCGCGCTGGGCCGCGTCCAGCGCGGCTTCGTCGAAGCGGTAGTAGGCCGAGACACCGGCGCGGCGGTCGCGCACCAGCCCGGCTTCCTTCAGCTTGGCCAGGTGGGTGGACACGCGCGGCTGGGCCAGCCGGGTGATGCCCGACAGCTCGGCCACGGTGAGTTCCTCCTGCTCCAGCAGGGCGAGCAGGCGCACGCGGGTGGCGTCTGCGAAGACCTTCAGGCGGGTCGACCAGTCTTCCAGGTCCATAAATATCTCTATATCTCGATAGCGAGATATTTTAGGGCCAGCGCGGGGCGGGTCAACCTACATACGCCTGCGAATGGTTGGCGCTACAATGGGGCCGACATTGCGCCCCCGGAGGGTTCGGACGTGGATTTCAGCTTTACCGAAGAACAATTGATGATCCAGGACGCCGCGCGCCGGATCGCCCAGGAGAAGATCGCGCCCAGCGCCGAGCATTTCGACCGTACCGGCGAGTTCCCGCTGGAAAACATCCGCCTGCTCGGCGAGAACGGCCTGATGGGCATCGAGGTGCCGGAGGAATACGGCGGCGCGGGCATGGACCCGGTGTCCTACGTGCTGGCGATGATCGAGATCGCGGCGGGCGATGCGGCGCATTCGACGATCATGTCGGTCAACAATTCGTTGTTCTGCACCGGCATCCTGAAGAACGGAAGCGAGGCGCAGAAGCAGAAATACGTGCGGGCGATCGCCGACGGCAGCCAGATCGGCGCGTTCGCGCTGACCGAGCCGCAGTCCGGCTCGGATGCCTCTGCCATGCGCTGCCGGGCGGTCAAGCAGGCCGATGGCACCTACGTGATCAACGGCAAGAAGAGCTGGATCACCTCCGGCCCGGTGGCCAAGTACATCATCCTGTTCGCGATGACAGCGCCGGAACAGGGCGCGCGCGGCATCACCGCTTTCATGATCGATACCGACAAGCCCGGCTTCGGTCGCGGCAAGACCGAGCCCAAGCTGGGCATCCGCGCGTCGGCGACGTGCGAGATCGAGTTCGCCGATTACGTGGCGCAACCGGAGGATGTGGTCGGTTCGGAGGGCGAGGGCTTCAAGATCGCGATGGGAGTGCTGGACGCCGGGCGCATCGGCATTGCCTCGCAGGCCATCGGCATCGCGCGGGCGGCCTATGAGGCGACATTGGAATATGCGCGCGAGCGCCAGGCGTTCGGCGCGGCGATCGGCACCTTCCAGATGACCCAGGCCAAGATCGCCGACATGAAGTGCAAGCTCGATGCGGCGCTGCTGCTGACCTTGCGGGCGGCCTGGCTCAAGTCGCAGGGGCAGAAGTTCAGCACCGAGGCGGCGGTGGCCAAGCTCACCGCGTCCGAGGCGGCGATGTGGATCACTCACCAGGCCGTGCAGATCCACGGTGGCATGGGGTACTCCAAGGAAATGCCGTTGGAGCGGTATTTCCGCGATGCGAAGATCACCGAGATCTACGAGGGGACTTCGGAAATCCAGCGGCTGGTGATTGCGCGGGCGGAGACCGGGTTGCGCTGAGGGCTCGGGCTGAGGCTCGGGCTCGGAGCGCGGCTGTTCGGAGTCGTCGCGCGGCGCCCGGTGGGCAGGCCCTGCCGGGACACGCCGTGAATCCATCCCTGGAGGCTCGTAGGCGACATCCATGTCGCCTACGGTCCCGGCAGGGCCTGCCCACCGGACGCCCGACAGGTTCGCTCCAACGGAACGGAAGGCAGGGCTTCGGCTCCTGTGGGGGTTGGAAAAACAAAAAAGCCGCCCTTGGGGCGGCTTTTTTGTTTGTGTGTGTTCTTGCGTGCTTAGAACTTGGCGTCGAATTCGGCGGCGTAGCCGGTGTTGACGATGACCTTCTGCAGGGCCTCGCTCACCTTGATGTTGCCCGCCACCAACTGGCGCGCGTCCGGGCCCTTGTCGTCCATGCGGGCCGGGGTGGCGCCCTTGAAGTCGCACACGCGGCCGCCGGCTTCGCGCACCAGCAGCACGCCGGCGGCGATGTCCCACGCCTTCACGCCGGCCTCGAAGTAGGCATCCGCACGGCCGCAGGCGACGTAGGCCAGGTCCAGCGCGGCCGAGCCGGTGCGGCGGATGTCCTCGGCCTGGGTCAGCAGGGCGTCCACGCACTTGAGCTGGCTGCTGGCGCGCGCGCGCTCGCGCGGCGGGAAGCCGGTGTGGATCATCGCGCCGGCCAGGTCCTTGCGGTCGGTGACCCGGATGCGGCGGTCGTTGAGCACCGCGCCGGCACCGCGGCTGGCGGTGAACAGCTCGTTGCGCAGCGGGTCGAAGATCACCGCGTCCAGCGGTTCTCCGTTCTCCACCAGAGCGATGGACACGCAGTAGTGCGGGAAGCCGCGCAGGTAGTTGCTGGTACCGTCCAGCGGGTCGATCACCCACATGTAGCGGCCGCTGTTGCCCTGCACGCCGCCCTCTTCACCGAGGACGCCGTATTCGGGGTACGCGCGCTTGAGTTCCTTGACGATCACCTTCTCCGCGTCCGCGTCCACTTCGCTGGCATAGTCCATGCGGCCCTTCTGCACGACATTCAGCGCCTCGAGCTTGTTGATGTTGCGCAACAGGACGTTGCCGGCGAGGCGTGCGGCCTTGACCATGACGGTGACGGCGGGTTTCTGCATGGCGAAGGCTCCCGTGAAGGCAGAAGAAGGGGCGGAACTGGCGGGGGGAAAGAGCGGTTCGGCGTCGAGGCCGTCGCGCAGTTTACCATCTGCGGCTGGTCCGCTCCCCAATAGTCCGTTCATGCAGCCCGTCGCGCCCGCTTCTGCCTCGATCCGTTTCGTCCTCGTCGGTACCCAGCACCCCGGCAACATCGGCGCGGCCGCCCGCGCGATGAAGACCATGGGCCTGGGGCGGCTGGTGCTGGTGGCGCCGGAAAAGACGCCCGACGATGAAGCCTACCGCCGCTCGGCCGGGGCCGAGGACCTGCTCGACGGCGCCCCGGTCCATGCCACGCTGGCCGAGGCGGTGGCCGACTGCACGCTGGTGCTGGGTTGCACCGCGCGCTCGCGCAGGGTGCAGCTGGAGGAACTGCTGCCGGCCGACGCCGCGCGCCGGGCCGTGGCCCATGCCGCCGCGCCGGCCGAGGTGGCGGTGGTGTTCGGCCGCGAGCGCACCGGGCTGACCAACGAGGAGCTGCAGCTGTGCCACGTGGCCGTGCATATCCCCTCCGATCCGGCCTTCAGCTCGCTCAACCTGGCCGCGGCGGTGCAGGTGCTGGCCTACGAGATGCGGCTGGCCCTGCTGGACGCCGGCCAGGCAGCGGTTGCCCCGGCGGCCGAGGCGGGTCTGCGTGAGGGCGCGGCCAGCCACGCGCAGATGGAAGGCCTGTTCGGCCAACTGGGCCAGACGCTGGACGAGATCGACTTCCACAAGGGCCGTTCGCCGGACTCGGCGATGCGCAAGCTGCGCCGGCTCTTCCTGCGCGCGTCGCTGACCGAGCAGGAAGTCCGGCTGCTGCGGGGCATCCTCTCCGACGCCCAGCGCATGGCCATGCTGGCCCGGCGCGACGGTCGCTAACAGACTGTTGCATGCGTCACGCTTTCGGCTAGGCTTGTCCGAACACTTGGGGGTGTCGGTTGAGTGCTTCACGCTGGCCGGGTTGGCGAGGGCTGTGGGTCACCTGTGGGGTGCTGGTCGCGGTCTGGGCGTTGGGCGCCCGGGCCGCCGAGCCCGCCGGGGAGCTGGTGCTGGGGCGCATCAGTGACGATCCGAAGGTCCATTACGAACAATTGAAGCCGCTGCTCGACTACGTCGTGCCGCGCATGCACGACGTGGGCATCCGCGAGGGCCGCATCCTGATGGCGCCGGACGCCCAGCGCATGGCCAGCTACCTGCGCCGCGGGCGGGTGGACTGGGTCACCGAGACGGCCGGCACCGCGATGCTGCTGCAACAGCGTAGCGGCGCGCGCCCGCTGCTGCTGACCGAGCGCAACGGCGTGCGCGAGTACAGCACGGTGTTCTTCGTGCGTCGCGATGGCCCGGTACAGCGGCTGGACCAGCTGCCCGGCCACTCCATCGCGCTGCAGAGCACGCTGTCCACCAGTTCCTATCTGGTGCCGGTGCTGACGTTGCTGCAGAACGGCCTGCGTCCGGAGATCCTTCTCGGTCCCAAGGACGAGCCGGCGCAGGATGCGGTGGGCTATGTGTTCGCGCGCTCGGAGTCGAACATCGCCGCCTACGTGCACAAGCGGCTGGTCACCGCCGGGGCGTTCTCCAACCTGGACTGGAACGACGAGCGCCACCTGCCGGCGTCGTTCAAGCACGATTTCCGCATCATTTACACCACCCCGCCGATCCCGCGCGCGGTGGAGATGGTGCGCGGCGACCTGTCGCCGGCCGTGCAGCGGCGCCTGCGCGAAGTGCTGTTGCAGGCGGCCTCCGATCCGCAGGCGGCGCCGGCGCTGCACAAGTTCTTCGGTACCTCCGGTTTCTACCCCGTCGATCCGGCCTCGCAGCGCGAGCTGGACGCCCTTCGCGAAGGATTGCAGCGCGTGCGGATGCAGGTCGAATGAATCGCGTACGTTTCGGGCTGCAGGCCCGCTTCCTGATCGTGATGGGGCTGGCGTTCGCGCTGGTGGTCGGCATCCTGGTCCTGCTGCTGCAGCGGCAGACCCGCATGCAGGCCGAGGTGCGCACGCTGAGCGGGTCGATCATCCACGATCTGTTCGACCGCAGCCTGCGTTCGCGCGGCGAGGCGCTGGCCACCGAACTGGCCGATTCGCTCGTCAACCCGCTGTACTACTCGGACCTGGACCAGGTCGGCGCGCTGGTGCGCAACACCTCGCGCCAGCAGGTGGTCAGCTACGTGCGCGTGTTCGACCGCGAGGGCCGGCTGATCCACGACGGCTCGGTGGACATTCCCGGCTATGGCCAGCAGATGCAGGACCCGCTCGCCGGGCAGGCCATCGGCACGCGCAAGCTGCTGATGCAGTGGTCGCCGGACGTGCTCGACGTGACCATGCCGGTGATGATGGGCCAGGAGAAGATCGGCGGCGTGCGCGTGGGCATGTCGCTGGGCCGCGTGCGCGAGCTGGAGTCCGGCGCCAACGAGACCCTGCTGGAGCGCCTGGCCGAAGTCGGCAAGCGCGACCTGGGCTGGCTGATGCTGCTGCTGGCCGGGTTGGCGGTGATCGCCACGGTGGTGGCGATCTACATCCAGCGCACCCTGGTCGGGCCGATCCGCTGGCTGGCGCAGGCGGCCCGGCAGATCGAGGCGGGCGATTACGCGGTGGAGCGCCGCAGCAGCGAGCGCAACGACGAGGTCGGCGAGCTGATCCGCGCGTTCGGCCGCATGAGCGAGAGCATCGCCCGGCACGACCGCGAAGTGCGGCACATGGCCTATACCGACGCGCTGACCGGCTTGACCAACCGCCTGGCCTTCCGCGAGAACCTCGACCACCAGCTGCTGGCCGCGCGCAACGCCGGCCGCCAGCTGGCGCTGTTGTTCGCCGACATCGACGACTTCAAGCGGGTCAACGACACCCTCGGCCACGAAGCCGGCGACGAGGCACTGCTGCAGTTCTCCGCGCGCATCCGCGTGGCCGTGGAGGAGCTGGGCGGCGACGAAGCGCTGCTGGCGCGCTTTGGCGGCGACGAGTTCGTCATCCTGCTCCAGGCCGACGACGCCCGGGAAATGGCACGCCAGCTGGCCGAGCGGCTGGTGGAGGACCTGCGCGAACCGCTCCTGGTGGAGGGGCGCGAGGTGTTCCTAGGCACCTCCATCGGCATCACCCTGTTCCCCGACGATGCCCGCGATGCCACGGCATTGCTGAAGAACGGCGACATCGCGATGTACCAGGCGAAGGTCGCCGGCAAGAACTGCCACCGCTCCTACAACCGCGCCATGGACCACGCGGTCGAGCGTCGCGTGCACATGGAACACGAACTGCGCGGGGCCTGGGAGCGCGGCGAACTGCGCCTGGTCTACCAGCCGATCTACCGCACCGCCGACCGCCAGATGGTCGGCGTGGAAGTGCTGCTGCGCTGGCAGCATCCGGCGCTGGGCGCTATTCCGCCATCGGTCTTCATCGAAGTGGCCGAGCAGAGCGGGCTGATCGAGATAATCGGGCCCAAGGTGCTGCGCGCGGCCTGCCTGGACGCCATGCAATGGCCTGCGCAGCCGGGCGTCGCACCGCTGTTCGTGTCGGTGAACGTATCCCCGCGCCAGCTTCGCAGCGGGGAAATGGCCGATACCGTGGCGCGCTGCCTGCGCGACTCCGGCCTGCCGCCGGCGCGGCTGCATCTGGAGCTGACCGAAACGGCGGTCATCGGCGACGAAATGCTCGCCGCCAGCCTGCTCGACAAGCTGCACCGCATGGGCGTGAAGGTGTGGCTGGACGATTTCGGCACCGGTTTCTCGGGCCTGAGCCACCTGCGCCAGGTGCCGGTGGACGGGGTGAAGATCGACAAGAGCTTCGTGGCCGACCTGCAGCGCGATCCGGACGACCTGGCGCTGACCACCGCGATCATCGCGATGGCGCACTCGCTGGGCATCACCGTGGTGGCCGAGGGGATCGAACACGAAGTGCAGTACCAGCTGCTGCGTGAGCGCAAGTGCGACCTGGCGCAGGGCTACTGGTTCAGCCGCCCGCTCAGTTCGATGGACCTGGTGCGGTTGCTGGGCGGGCTGTAGGCGGCGGCTGGCCCCTACAGCGGTCGCTTGCCCGTATCGCCCTGGATTTCGCGCACCAGCTTCGGCACCAGGTAGCCGGACAGCCGCGCCGCCAGTCCGGCATGCAATGCCTTGGCACGGGCATCGTCCACCTCGTAATGCGCCACGCCGGCCACCCGGTCCAGCTGGTGCAGGTAGTAAGGCAGCACGCCGGCGGCAAAGCTGCGTTCGCTCAGCGCCGCCAGCGTGTCCACGTCGTCGTTGACCCCGCGCAGCAGCACGGCCTGGTTCAGCAGCTGCGCGCCGGCCGCGCGCAGGCGCGCCATCGCCGCGTCGACATCGGCATCGAATTCGTTGGGATGGTTGGCGTGGATCACGAAGGCGACCGGCCAGGGCAAGGCGGCCAGCCAGGTGGTGAGCTCGGCATCCACGCGCTCGGGCAGCACCACCGGCAGGCGGCTGTGGATGCGCAGGCGCTTGATGTGCGGGATCGCGGCCAGCGCGTCGGTCAGCTCGGCCAGCTTGGCCGTGGCCAGCGAGAGCGGGTCGCCGCCGGAGAGCAGCACTTCCTCGATGCTGTCGTCGGCTGCGATCGCCGCGACCGCCTCGCGCCAGCCCTCGCGCGCGGCGGTTTCCTCCGCGTACGGGAAATGCCGGCGGAAGCAGTAGCGGCAATGCACCGCGCAGCTGCCCGTGGCGATCAGCAACGCACGCCCCTGGTATTTCTGGATCACGCCGTTCGCCGTGCGGGCGGCGGCATCGCCCACCGCGTCCAGGCCGAAGCCGGGCACCACGCGCAGCTCGTCCACGATCGGCAGCACCTGGCGCAGCAGCGGGTCGGCGGGATCGCCATGGCGCATGCGGGCGACGAACCCCTGCGGCACGCGCAGCGCGAACTGCGCCGCGGCGGCCTCGTCCAGGCCCACCGCGTCCGCGTTCAGGCCCAGCATGGCCAGCAGCTCGCGCGGGTCGCGCACCGCCTCGCGCCACAGCGCCTGCCAGCGGGCGGCGGGACGTGCGGGGGACGGCTGTATGCGGCTGGGGGCTGCGGTTATCATGTGGTATCTGGAAACAGTACGCCCGCCGGACGGCGGGCACCCCATTCTACCGGCCGGCCGCTCTCCCGCGGCGGTTTTGCCTTATCCGAGGAGTTGCACTATGGCCAGCTATGGCATGAACGACGTCAAGAACGGCATGAAGATCCTGGTCAATGCCGAACCGGCGGTCATCACCGACACCGAGTACGTCAAGCCGGGCAAGGGCCAGGCCTTCACCCGCGTCAAGTACCGCCTGATCAAGTCCGGCCGCGTGCAGGAAGTGACCATGAAGTCGACCGACTCGGTCGAGGCGGCCGACGTCCTGGACACCGACATGCAGTACCTCTACAGCGACGGCGAGTACTGGCACTTCATGCAGCAGGAAACCTTCGAGCAGGTCCAGGCCGACAAGAACGGCATGGGCGGCGCGGAGAAGTGGCTCAAGGGCGAGGAGCAGTGCGTGGTGACCCTGTGGAACGGCACCCCGATCGCCGTGCAGCCGCCGAACTTCGTCGAGCTGAAGATCACCGAGACCGACCCGGGCGTGCGCGGCGATACCTCCGGCGGCGGCGGCAAGCCGGCCACGCTGGAAACCGGCGCGGTGGTGCGCGTGCCGCTGTTCGTCGGGCAGGAAGAGGTGATCCGCGTGGACACCCGCTCCGGCGAATACGTCTCGCGCGTGAAGTAAGCCCATGAAGGACCTGGGCGTGGTCAAGGAAGAACACGAAGCGGACCTCAAGGACCGCTTCCCGCACGACCGGGTCGTCTTCTTCAGCGACGCGGTGTTCGCCATCGCGATCACGCTGCTGGCCATCGAGCTGAAGCTGCCCGACCGCGAGATGGTCGAGCACCTCGGCGCGGCGGCCGCCGCGGGCGAGGTCACCTCGCATTTCATCGCCTACTTCATCAGCTTCCTGGTGACCGGCCTGTTCTGGGTCGGCCACATGCAGACCTGGCGCCACGTGCGCCGGGTCAGCGGCGGGCTGGTGTGGTCCACGCTGCTGCAGCTGATGTTCGTGGCGCTGATGCCGCTGGCCACGCGCGAGTACTCGGTCTATTTCTCCAGCCAGAGCCCCGGCCGGCTGGCGTTCTACGCCTTCGTGCTGGCCGGCATCTCGCTGTTCGCGGTGATTACCCGGCAGATGGTGATTCGCCAGGAGAAGCTGCACGAGCGCATCGGCACGGTCGCCACGCGCTGGCTGTTCTGGCGCGGCATGATCCCGCTGATCCTGTTCGCGGTGGCCATTCCCGCCGCCTCGGTGATCCCGGTCTGGGCCGGCGGCCTGATGTTCGTGATGATCTTCCCGTGCCTGGCCATCGCCAAGCGCTGGGTGCAGCGTGGCGCGGCGGAGGCCGCGTGACCGCTGCGGGTCGTCGTTTCCTTTTGATGTTCCCGGAGTCGATCCCCCGTGACCCCGTCCTTGCCTGAATCCTGCGACCTGCTCATCGAAGCAGGCTTCGTCGTACCCGTCGAACCGCATGCGGTCGTGCTGGAAGACCATGCCGTGGCCGTGCGCGATGGCGTGATCGTCGCAGTGCTGCCGCAGGCCGAGGCGCGCGCGCGCTTCGTTGCGCGCGAGACCGTCAGCCGCCCCGAGGCCGCGCTGATTCCCGGCCTGGTCAATGCGCACACCCACAACCCGATGACGCTGCTGCGCGGCGTCGCCGACGACCTGCCGCTGATGGTGTGGCTGCAGCAGCACATCTGGCCGGTGGAAGCGGCGGTGATCGGCCCGGAGTTCGTCGCCGATGGCACCACGCTGGCGATCGCCGAAATGCTGCGCGGCGGCACCACCTGCGCCAACGAAAACTACTTCTTCCCCGACGCGCAGGCCGCCGTCTACAAGAAGTACGGCTTCCGCGCCCTGGTCGGCGCGCCGGTGATCGATTTCCCGACCGCCTGGGCCAAGAGCGACGACGAGTACTTCGACCGCGCCGGCGAACTGCACGACCAGTGGCGCGACGACCCGCTGGTCGCCACCGCGTTCGCGCCGCACGCGCCGTACACCGTGAGCGATGCCAATTTCGAGCGCGTGCGCATGCTGGCCGACCAGCTCGATGTGCCGGTGCACCTGCACACGCACGAGACCGCGCAGGAGATCGCCGACTCGCTCACCCAGTACGGCCAGCGCCCGCTGGCCCGGCTGGATCGCCTCGGCCTGGTCAACGACCGCCTGATCGCGGTGCACATGACCCAGCTCACCGAGGGCGAGATCCACCTGTGCGCCGAGCGTGGCGTCAGCGTGGTGCATTGCCCCGAGTCCAACCTCAAGCTCGCCTCCGGCTTCTGCCCGGCCTGCGCGCTGGCGCGGGCCGGCGTGAACCTGGCCATCGGCACCGATGGCTGCGCCAGCAACAACGACCTGGACATGTTCAGCGAGAACCGCACCGCGGCCATCCTCGCCAAGGCGGTTGCCAACGACGCCACCGCGCTGGACGCGGCCACCACGCTGCGCGCGGCCACGCTGGGCGGCGCGCGCGCGCTGGGCTTCGGCGAGCGCATCGGCTCGATCGAGGCGGGCAAGCAGGCCGACCTGGTGCTGGTGGACCTCTCCGCGCTGGAGACCCAGCCGCTGCACCACGTGCTCTCGCAGCTGATCTACGCCACCGGCCGCCACCAGGTCAGCGACGTGTGGATCGCCGGCAAGCCCAAGCTGCGCGGCCGCGTGCTGGTCGACATGGACCCCGACGCGCTGGTCGCCAACGCCCGCCAGTGGCGCGACCGCATCCGCCACCACCATCCTGCCTGAGCGTCCTCCGGACGCAGGGAGTACCCGATGAACGCCACGCGCGAAAACACCTCCGAGAATTTCCACCAGGCCGAGCTGGACAAGTTTGCCGCGCTCGCCAATCGCTGGTGGGATGCCGACGGCCCGCAGAAGCCGCTGCATGCACTCAACCCGGTGCGGCTGGAATACGTCGCCGCGCGCATGCCGCTGGCCGGCGCGCGCGTGCTCGATGTCGGCTGCGGCGGCGGCCTGCTCAGCGAGGCGCTGGCCCGGCAGGGCGCGCAGGTGACCGCCATCGACCTGGCGCCCGAACTGGTCAAGGTCGCGCGCCTGCACAAGCTGGAGTCCGGGCTGGAAGTGGACTACCGCGTGCAGTCGGTGGAAGACCTCGCGGCCGAGGCGCCCGGCAGCTTCGACGCCATCACCTGCATGGAAATGCTGGAGCACGTGCCGCGCCCCGGCGCGATCCTGGACGCCTGTGCCACCCTGCTCAAGCCGGGCGGCAAGCTGTTCCTGTCCACGCTCAACCGCACGGCGGCCGCGTTCGCCGTGGCGATCGTCGGCGCCGAGTACATCGCGCGCCTGCTGCCGCGCGGCACGCACCACTACCAGGACTTCATCAAGCCCTCCGAACTGGCCGCGTGGCTGCGCCAGTCCAGGCTGCAGATCGAGGACGTCAGCGGCCTGGCCTATGAACCCTGGCGCGGCAGCGCCCGCCTGAGCCCGCGCACCGACATCAACTACCTGGCCTGGGCAAGCAAGCCGGTGTCTCCAGATGCCTGAGGCCGCCGGCGGTTTTCCGCGCGCGGTCCTGTTCGACCTCGACGGCACGTTGCTGGACAGCGCGCCGGACATGCTCGCCACGGCCAATGAAATGCGCGTCGCGCGCGGCTTGCCGTCGCTGGCGCTGGCCCAGTTGCGTCCGGTGGTGTCCAAGGGCGCGCGTGCCATGCTCGGCGTGGCGTTTCCGCAGTGGGACGCGGCCGAGCGCGACAGCCACGTGCCGGAGTTCCTGCAGCGCTATGAGGCGCTGATCGGCCGCCACGCCGTGTTGTTCGAAGGCGTGGAAGGGATGCTGCGTACCCTGGAAGACGCCGGCACGCGTTGGGGCATCGTGACCAACAAGCCCGAATACCTGGCGCGGCTCATCCTGCCGCAGCTGGACTGGGAAGCGCGCTGCGCGGTGCTGATCGGCGGCGACAGCCTGCCCGAGCGCAAGCCGCATCCCTTGCCCCTGCAGGTCGCCTGCGAGCGCATGGGCGTTGCCGTGGACGACACCGTGTACGTGGGCGATGACGAGCGCGATATCCTCGCCGCGCGCGCGGCAGGCATGCGCTCGGTGGCGGCGCTGTGGGGCTACCGCCTGGACGAGGACGATCCGTTGTCCTGGCAGGCCGATCGCATGATCGAGCAGCCGTCGGTCCTGGGCGCCGCCGATGCCTGGCCGGCCACGCCCGCCGCCTGATTCCTCTCCGGCCCGCGCCGCGGCCTCCATCCATCGGATTTTTTGCGCATGAGCACGACCAGCGCCCTCGACAGTTTCCTCGACAAATGGCGCGACCGCTGGCCCGAATGGGAGGTGGCCGGCCGCTTCGTGCCGGCCGACCGGCAGCGCACGGCGCTGGCTTGGTTCTCGCTGCTGCAGGAGTTCGAGGACATCATGAACATCAGCGGCGACCCGCTGCCGGCCGACGCCAAGCTGGCGTGGTGGCAGCAGGAGCTGCGCGACTGGAGCGGGCGGCGTTCGCGGCATCCGCTGGGTCGGGTGCTGGAACCGCATGTCGCGCCATGGGCGCAGTTGGCCGAGACATTGCCGGCGATGCAGGCCTCGCGTGGCCAGCCGTTGTCGCTGGAGGCCGCGCTGGCGGTCCTGCAACCGTTCGCCGAGGCGGTGGTGGCGGTGGAGGCGGTGCTGTTCGGACGCGCGCGCCCGGCCGACGCGCGCGCGGTTGCGGTGCAGTGGCTGTCGGCGCGAACGGCGAGTGCAGGGGCCGCGGCACTGCCTGCGGGCGTGGATTTGGGCGCCTGGCGTGGCCAGCTGCTGGCGCAATGGCCCGCCAAGGCGGCCCTGGCGCAGCCGCATCGCATCTGGTCGCGCCTGGCGAGGCTGCGGCTGCGTCGCGAACAGGCGGGGCAGTCTCCATGGGCGCCGCCACTGCAGCAGTTGTGGCATGCGTGGCGGGCGGCCAGCGGCGGCGCGTGACGGCAAGGTCAAGCGCGGGCGCGGATTGCTCACCCGGACTTGCCGGCGGTTACGGGAAATTGTAGCGGAAGCCACGCGTCGCGTGGTGACCGGAACTTACCCATGGCAGATCAGCAAGAGCTGGAAAAGCGCTTCTGGAAGACCCTCAAATCCGACCGCACGGTGATGCTGGGCCTGGCCGGCGCAGAGGATGGCCACGCGCAGCCGATGACCGCGATGATCGAGGGCGACGAGGGTGGCCCGATCTGGTTCTTCACCGCACGCGACAACGGGCTGCTCAATGCACTGGGCGGCGGGATTGCCGCTGCGAACGCGCAACTGGTCGGCAAGGGGCACGAGGTATTCGCCAGCATCGCCGGCACGTTGCGCGAGCAAACCGACCGCGCGGTGGTGGAGCGCCTGTGGAATCCCTTCATCGCTGCCTGGTACGAGGGCGGCAAGGACGATCCCAAGCTGGCGCTGCTTCGCCTGGACCCCGCGCACGCCCAGGTGTGGCTCAATGAAAACAACCTGCTGGCGGGCGTGAAGCTGCTGCTGGGCGTGGACCCGAAGAAGGATTACGCCGACAAGGTGGGTGAAGTGCCGCTCTGAGTCGGGGCGCGGTGGTTTCGCGCTGGCGGCGCCTTATGGCGCCGCTTTGCTTCGCTCCAGCACCAGCAGCGGATCGATCCGCACGTCGAACCAGTTCATGCCCCAATGCAGGTGCGGTCCGGTCGCGCGGCCCGTCGCACCAACCGCACCGATGACCTGGCCCTGCTGAACGCGATCGCCCACCTTCACGTCGATTCGCGACAGGTGCAGGAAGTTGGAACTCACGCCGAAGCCGTGGTCGAGCAACACCGTGCCGCCGGTGAGGTACAGATCGGGTGCGGCGAACGTGATGACCCCGGCCGCCGGTGCCTTTACCGGCGTACCAGTCGGCACGGCGATATCCATTCCCGAATGCCCGGCACCCGGTTGCCCGTTGTAGACGCGCGCATTACCGAATCGCCCGCTGATACGCCCCTGCACTGGCCAGATGAATGCCTGGGCGAAATCCGGTCGCGCATCGTCGCGGGCTCTTGCAGCGGTGACCTGCGCCTGCTCGCGCTGGATGCGTGCGGCGATCTCCGGCGGCGGGTTCACCGTCTTCGGTGGCACGCCATTGACCTGCTCGGTGGGCCAGTCGCGCGGCGTCACCGTGATCGCGGTGGGCGTGCGCACGCCGCCCGGCGGCGTCACCTGCACCGTGAGCGGGCCTTTCTCGTCACGGCCGATGCCGAACACCACGCTGCCGTAGTCACTGACGCGTAGATGGCGGCCGCCGTACTCCACCGTGCTGCCGGGCGGCACCTTGCCGATCACCAGCGCCCCCTGCGACGCACTGGCGGGAAACACCACGCGCGTATCGGCAGGTTGCGCCGTCGCCAGGAAGGGCAGGGTGAGACCGGCCAGCAACAGCCGGCCGGCGAAACGCGACGCCACCGGCATTAGCGATCAAACCGCAAGCGCTGGCCCTGCGGCACGCCCACCAGCTTCGTGCCGTCCCACACCTGCTGGCCGTTGACCCAGGTCGAGCCGATCTTCGAGCGGAACGTCGTGCCCTCGAAGGGCGACCAGCCGCACTTGGACAGCACGTCCTCGCGCTTCACGGTGAACGGCGTGTCGTCCACCAGCACCAGGTCGGCCCAGTAGCCCTCGCGCAGGAAGCCGCGCTCGGCGACGTTGAACAGCAGGGCCGGCGCATGCGCGAACTTGTGCACGATCTTCTCGATCGGCAGGCGGCCTTCGTGCACCAGTTCCAGCGCGGCGACCAGCGCGTACTGCACCAGCGGCAGGCCGGAAGGCGCCTGCGCGTACGGCTTTTGCTTCTCTTCCCAGGTATGCGGGGCGTGGTCGGTGGCAAGCACGTCGATCACGTCCTCGGCCAGCGCGCGGATCAGCGCCTCGCGGTCGCTGGCGTCCTTGATGGACGGGTTGCACTTGATCAGGTTGCCCAGCCGTTCGTAATCGGCGCGGTCGAAGCGCAGGAAGTGGATGCAGGTCTCGGCGGTGATGCGCTTGCCTTCGATCGGGCCCGGCGTGAACAGGGCCAGCTCGTCGGCGGTGGAGATGTGCAGCACGTGCAGGCGGGTGCCGTGCTTCCTGGCCAACGACACCGCCAGCTGCGAGGACTTCAGGCAGGCCTCGCGCGAGCGGATGTCCGGGTGCATCGACGCGTTGAGGTTGTCGCCGTACTTCTCCACGAACGCCTTCATGGTGGCGTCGATGGTCGGCGTGTCCTCGCAGTGGGTGATGATCGGCGTGGGCGCATCGCGGAAGATCGCGTCCAGCGTCTGCGGGTTGTCCACCAGCATGTTGCCGGTGGAGGCGCCCATGAACACCTTGATGCCCGGTGCCGTCTTCGGGTCCAGCTGCTGGATGTCGGCCAGGTTGTCGTTGCTGGCGCCCAGGTAGAACCCGTAGTTGCCCCACGCCCGCCCGGCGGCCATGTCGTACTTGGCCTGCAACGCGGCGGCGTTGAGCGTGGGCGGGTTGGTGTTGGGCATGTCCATGAAGCTGGTCAGCCCGCCGGCGACCGCCGCGGCGGACTCGGTCGCCACGTCGCCCTTGTGCGTCAGGCCCGGCTCGCGGAAGTGCACCTGGTCGTCGATCATGCCCGGCAGCAGCCAGCGGCCGGCGGCGTCCACCACGGTCTCGCCCGGCGCGGCGGCGAGCTGCGGGCCGATCTGCGCGATGCGGCCGTCCTCGCCGATACGCAGGTCGGCATCGAACTGGCGGCCCTCGTTGACCAGGCGGGCGTTGACGATCAGGGTTCGGGTCATGGCGTTTTTCCTGTGCAGCGGCAAGAAGAGTGGGCCTCGGCCTCGGGAACCGGGTCGAAGCCGCCGGGATGGAAAGGATGGCAACGCGCCACGCGGCGCGCGGCCAGCCAGCTGCCGCGCAGCGCACCGTAGCGGGCGAGGGCGGTCATGGCGTATTCGGAGCAACTGGGCGCGAAGCGGCAGCGCGGTCCGAGCAGCGGACTGACGAAGCGCTTGTAGAAGCGCAGCAGGGCGATGAGCAGGCGGGCGATCACGGCGTTCATCATATGCCAACGGCCTTAATGCGATGTTGCCCCTCCCGATGGTGTACGTTATAAAGGCCCGCTTTCCCGGGCCCCGGGGGAACCAAGGAAGAGCGTTTCGTGGCTGCTAAAAAACCTGCAAAGAAGGCCGTCAAGGCCGCCAAGAAAACCGCCAAGCCTGTTGTGAAGAAGGCGGCGGCCAAGACCGCTGCCAAACCGGTCGCCAAGGCTGCGAAGTCCGCGGCGAAGAAGCCGGCCGCCAAGCAACCGGTCGCCAAGAAGGCGGCTGCGAAGAAGGCTGTTCCCGTCAAGAAGGCCGTGGTCGCCAAGAAGGCGGCACCGGTCAAGACGCCCGTGAAGAAGACGGCTGCCAAGCCCGCCCCGAAGCCGGTGGCGAAGCAGGCGGCCAAGGTACCGGCCAAGGCCGCCGCCGCGAAGCCGGCGCCCAAGCCGGTGGTTGCCAAGGCGGCTGCCAAGCCGGCGCCCAAGCCCGCACCGAAGACGGCCGCCAAGCCGGCTCCGGCCAAGACTGTTCCGGTCAAACCCGCACCGCAGCCTGCTGCCGCGCCCGCCCCCAAGGCGGTCCCGGCCAAGCCGGCAGCCGCGGCGCCGACCCCGCAATCCAAGAATCCCGTGCCTGTTTCGAAATCTTCAGCGAAGACCCCCACCAAGACTGAATCCCAGGCCAAGCCGGCCGCGACCCGCCCGACGGGCAAGGTCGCCGTGGCCGTCGTGTCCCGGGCGCCGAGCCCGGCCCCGCGCACCAAGTTCAAGGTCGTGGAATACACCACCGACGAGGTGACCGGCCGCCCGATCCTGCCGAAGGGCTACAAGCCCGCGGCGGACGAGGAGTACATGAGCCCGTTGCAGCAGGAATACTTCCGCCAGCGCCTGCAGCAGTGGCGCAACGATCTGGTCGAAGAATCCAAGCAGACCATCGAGAACCTGCGCGAGGAAGTGCGTGACATCGGCGACGAAGCCGAGCGTGCGACCCGTGAAACGGAGAACTCGCTGGAACTGCGTACCCGCGACCGCTACCGCAAGCTGATCGGCAAGATCGACAGCACCCTCAAGCGCCTGGAAGCCGGTGACTACGGCTACTGCGTGGACACGGGCGAGGAAATCGGCCTGGAGCGCCTGGAAGCGCGCCTCACCGCCGAGCGCACGATCGACGCGCAGGAGCGCTGGGAGCACATGCAGAAGCAGCAAGGCGACTGACGCCAGGCAAGCCCAAGCAAATGAAAAACCCGCCGAAAGGCGGGTTTTTTCATGCAAGCGAGCCGAACGAAGGTGGACTTGATGCCAGGTGGCCTTCGGCGCCTGCGGGTGGCCGGGGCCTGTCCGGGACCGTAGGCGACAAGGATGTCGCCTACGAGCCTCCATGGACGGATTCACGGCGTGACCCGG
>Ga0310344_10000054_pt1 | contig 103234 bp, 88 predicted proteins | sample HC15DNA20200_MG_FD_203801 | JGI IMG/M metagenome (GOLD analysis project Ga0310344, IMG submission 203801) | Marine microbial communities from station ALOHA, North Pacific Subtropical Gyre - HC15-DNA-20-200_MG | ecosystem: Environmental > Aquatic > Marine > Oceanic | place: Pacific Ocean: North... | reverse complement strand
GGAAAAACGAGTTTATTAGAGGCTATGTTGGCAGCAACTGGTTCGGTTAGTCGCAAGGGATCAGTGCGAGAGGGAAACACCATTGGAGATGCCTCAGTAGTTGCTAGAAAACGACAAATGAGTATTGAGCTTAATGTGGCTCATTGTCAGTTTATGGATGAAGATTGGACCATACTTGATTGTCCGGGATCGATAGAATTCTGGCAAGAAGGTCGAAATGCCCTAATGGCAGCAGATATTGCAGTTGTAGTTGTTGAATCTGACTCTAGCAAAGCAGGTGTGGTATCTCCGATTTTAAAATTTCTCGCCGATAGATCTATTCCCCACGTTATCTTTATAAATAAAATTGATAATCCAGTTTCGTCTCAAGAAGAAACTATTTCTGCATTACAGAAAGTTTCAGATATTCCTCTGGTTTTGAGACATGTGCCAATACTTGAAGGGGAAAAAACAGCCGGTTATATAGATTTAATCAGTCAGCGAGCATACAAGTATAAAGAAGGAGAACCATCAACGGTTGTTGAAGTTCCCGAAGAACTTGTAGATGGTCATTCGATTGCCAGGCAAGAGTTATTGGAATCTCTTGCAGATTTCAATGATGACTTGTTAGAGAAGCTTCTTGAAGATGTAGTTCCTGACAAAAAAGATGTTTACAGAGAGCTAATAGACAACCTGGCTTCTGATAATATTGTTCCAGTAATGATTGGAGCTGGGGAAACTCAGAGCGGTGTATTCAGACTCTGGAAGTCTTTACGTCACGATGCTCCCAGTGCCCAGAAAACTGCCGAACGAAGGGGTTTTTCAATAAATAATGAGCCAATTGTTGAAGTTTTTAAAACAAGCCAGGCTAAAACGGGGAAGTTAAGCCATGCAAGGGTTTGGTCTGGAGAAATAAATGATGGAATCTCTATAGGGGGAGATCGGGTTGGTGGATTATTTCGTATGTTTGGATCAGAATCTTCCAAAATTAATGGAGCAGTATCTGGAGATGTGGTCGCCCTAGGGCGGTTAAAGGAAGCTAAAACAGGAGATGTCTTGACTCTTTCGGGGCGTGCTGAAAACTCAAACTCATGGAACGGGCTTCTTTCACCTGTCTATTCAGTCGCTATAGAAGTCGAAAAACATGATGATGAAGTAAAGTTATCTTCTTCTTTAGCTAAGCTTGTTGAGGAAGATCCATCTTGTTCCATTGAACATAATGCTGACACTCATGAGTTAGTGCTTCATGGTCAAGGAGAAATACACTTATCTGTTTCTAAGGATCAATTGTCAGAAAAATATAATATTTCAGTAATAACTCGCCGACCTAGTGTGCCTTATAAAGAAACAATTCGTAAGCAAGTCGAGCAGCATGCTCGACACAAAAAACAGAGTGGTGGCCATGGGCAGTTTGGAGATGTACATATAGAAATTAGTCCCAGACCACGAGGCGAAGGATTTGAGTTTAGTAACCGTGTTGTGGGAGGAACCGTGCCTCGCCAATATATTCCTTCAGTAGAGACAGGTGTGCGCAGATACTTAGATCGTGGTCCACTAGGTTTTCCAATAGTTGATATAGCAGTATGTCTTTTTGATGGACAGCACCACGCGGTAGATTCTTCCGATATGGCCTTTCAAACGGCTGCCCAAGCAGCAATGCGCGAAGGCATGCCAAAATGTAGCCCAATTCTTCTTGAACCAATTTGTAAAGTTGAGATCGATAGTCCTTCAGACCATACGAGCAAGGTCAATCAGATTGTCAGTGGGAGGAGAGGTCAGCTTCTAGGATTCGATACTAAAGAGGGCTGGAAAGGTTGGGATACAGTCTATGCTAATCTGCCACAGGCCGAAATCGCTGACCTGATAATTGAACTTCGTTCATTAACTCAAGGTACGGGTAGTTTTCGCTATGAATTTGATCATTTGCAGGAACTGTCTGGCCGTGAAGCTGATATAGTAATTACCCAGAGACAAGAAAGCCTCGTGTAACTAATTTTGGCTTACTGCTGAATTTTTAAAATGGATGCTCATTATCCCTGATAGAATCTTCATCTTAGCGCAATACAATAAAGTCGACCGGAGTAATGCGATTAGCTTAAGCCCTTGAAGGTGTGTATATCATAAATGAAGACAGAATTTTTTAATGTAAGCACTAAGATAATTTAAAATGCGAGTTGTTACATGAAAGTTTACGACAATATTATTGAAGCAGTTGGAAAAACTCCTCTAGTTCGTCTGAATAAAGTGGTTCCGCCAGGAGCGGCTCAAGTACTTGCAAAATGTGAATATATGAATCCGACAGGCTCGATAAAAGACAGGATGGCCACATATATAATTGAACAGGCTGAAAAAGAAGGTTTATTAAGGCCTGGAGGCACAATAGTTGAGAACACATCAGGCAATACGGGCCAAAGTTTAGCAATGGTTGCCGCTGTGAAGGGATATAAATGTATCTTCACACTTCCAGATAAAATGAGTCAGGAAAAGATAGATATGATGAAGGCTTATGGTGCGGAGGTTGTTATTACTCCAACCGACGTGCCAGGAGATTCTCCGGATCATTATGTTAATACAGCCAAAAGGATAGCAGCTGAAACTCCAGGCTCCTTTTACGTAGATCAATATCATAATGAGTGGAATATAGAGGCTCATCGTTTATCTACGGGAAGGGAGATTTTTGAACAGACTAATGGAGGAAAAATAGACGTTTTTATGGGGGGTACTGGGACAGGAGGAACAGTATCCGGGGTTGGTCGCTGGTTTAAAGAGTATGCTCCCAATGTAAAGATTATTGGTGTAGATCCTCTGGGTTCAGTTCATTACCATTTGTTCCACACAGGCTGCTTACCAACTGCTTATGTTTATAAAGTAGAAGGTATCGGAGAGGACATCGAGTGTGAGGCAATGGATTTTTCTGTGGTTGATGAAATGAGACAAGTTAATGATAAGCAATCCTTTGATATGGCCAGAAGGTTATTACGTGAGGAAGGATTGTTTTGTGGTGGATCTTCTGGATCTATAGTTCATGCTGCAATAGAAGTGGCATTGGAGTTAGGCTCAAATAAAACAATTGTTGTTACCCTTTGTGATTCTGGTAATAGGTACATTTCCAAGTTTCTATCAGATGAATGGATGAGAGAGCAGGGATTACTTGAAACAGAACTAGAATTAGGCTTAGTGGAAGATTTGTTAACTGAAAATAATAAATCTCCTCTGACAGCATCTGCTGATACTAAAATCTCTGAGATAATAAGAATTATGAGGGCCAATAGTGTATCTCAAATCCCAGTGATCGACAGTGGTAAGATCAATGGAATGATACATGAATCTGATATACTTAGGGGCCTTCGCGAAGGTGCTGTTGAGCTAGAAACTAGTACGGGTGAATTAGCTGCTCCGATAGGTGGTTTAATCTATCCTAAAGCTAGAATTGAAGAGCTGTATTTTTTGTTTCAATCTGATCATGTTGCAGTGGTAATAGACGGCGGCAAAGTAATAGGTATAATTTCACAAATTGATTTGATAGAGCATCTCGCAAAAAAAACAGATAAAAGATTTATTTAGTTTCTATAAGGAATAATATTTATACATTTTTTAAAAAAGTAACAGGCTTGAATGTATCACATGTAAAAACGCAATTTAAATATTCATATGAGAAGTAGGGCTATGACTAACATTGATCCACAAATCAAAACAGAACTTGAGGCAGCCGCATTTAGGACGCTAATACAGCATTTACGAGATAATCCTCAAGTGCAGAACATTGACCTAATGAATTTAGCTGATTTTTGCAGAAACTGCCTTTCGAAATGGTATAAATCAGCAGCAGATGAGCAAGGACTGGACTTGGATTATGATTCTGCTCGTGAAATAATTTATGGGATGCCGTATCAGGAATGGAAAAATAAGCATCAGACTGAAATGACCTCGGAGCAGAAATCAGCCATGGAATCAAAGAAAAACAAATAGGTTTCTCGTTTATGTTTATATCTTTGAAGTGTCTTTTCATAAATTAAATTCATATTTTATAAAACAGCTATTTCTGAGGAGGATGTTTTATGGTCCAAACTGCGGGTGTAGAAGTAGACCGCTTGAGAAGCTTTGTTGAAAGAATTGAACAGTTGGAAGAAGAACGTGCTGTCTTAAATGCCGATATTCGATCAATAATGTCAGAAGCAAGGTCGGCCGGTTTCGATACTAAAACTATCCGTCGTGTTGTTCGTTTGAGAAGGTTAGACCCCAGTGATAGAATGCAGGAAGAACAACTTCTAGAAGTTTATACGAGGGCATTAGACTTATAAGTATCATATCGGATATTGATTATTATCTTATTCTGCAGCTTGTGCAGATGAGGGGTCTGAATTTCTGAATGCGCGGATCATAGCTTCTTCCTCTATAATAGCTTTTTTATAGTTGTCATGTTTAACGTGACCGTATCCACGAATATGTTCAGGTATTTTGGCAATAGCCACGGCTAGTTCATGATTTTCATGGGTCAATTGACTCAATATTTCCTTTATATTTGATTCATATTTTTTCACTAATTTACGTTCCAGTTTTCTCTCTGAAGTATATCCGAACGGATCAAATTTAGTGCCTCGTAAAAATTTTAGTCGGGATAAAATATAGAACATGAATAATGTTCCAGAACCAAATTCTTTTTTAATTTGATGACCAGTATTAGGATCCCTCTCTGAGAAAAGGGGTGGAGCTAAGTGAAACTGTAACTTGTAATTACCTTCGAACTGATCCTTAATATTTTTTCTAAATTCTCCATTTGTATAAAGTCTTGCGACTTCGTATTCATCTTTATATGCAAGTATTTTAAAAAAGTATTTTGCCACAGCTTTTGTAAGATCATCACGACCTTTGGTTTTCTGACCTTCTATATTTTGAACCTTTCTTACTAATTCTAGATATCGATCTGCGTAATCTTCATTTTGGTAAGCGGTAAGAAATTTTATTCTACGGGAAATAATTTCTTCTAAATTTTCTGATATATCAGGCTTTTTAAGCCTTAAAGGAGTACTAGGCTCAGCAGCTCTTTGCACTAAATCGGGATCAATTACCATTTTTCTACCCCAGAAAAATGCTTTTTTATTTAATTCTACAGAGACGGCATTAAGTTCTATTGCTTCTTCTAAAGCTTTCGAAGATATGGGAATTAGTCCTTTTTGATAGGCTATACCAAGCATAAACAAGTTCGTAGCTATTGAGTCACCAAGAAGTGCTGTCGCTAGTCGGGATGCTTCATAGTGGTTGGATCCTTTATCGCCCACGGCTACATCAATTATCTTAACCATCTCGGTGCCCATTAGATCCATATCCGGGTTTCTAGTAAAATCTCCGGTAATTGTCTCATGGCTATTTATAACTACCTGCGTTATCCCAGGTTCCATTTTGGATAAGACTTCAGGGCTCGCTGATACCATTAAATCACACCCTATTACTGCATTGGCAGCCCCTGCAGCAATGCGTACGGCATGCAGATCCTCAGGGGCATCAGCTATTCTTATATGGCTGACTACGGCCCCTCCCTTCTGAGCAAGACCTGCCATATCTAGTACCGAAGCACCTTTACCTTCAATATGAGCTGCTGTTCCGAGTAAAGCTCCGATCGTCACTACGCCGGTGCCACCAATTCCAGTAACTATTATACTGTATGGATTCTCTGTAGAGGGAGTAACGGGATCTGGGAGATTTACAGAACCATCGTTATGCCTCAATTCTTTGGTCTCTATAAGCTTCGGTTTTTTTAATTGTCCCCCATGGACAGTTACAAAACTTGGACAAAACCCATTTACGCACGAATAGTCTTTATTACAGCTAGATTGATCAATGGCACGTTTCCGGCCAAACTCAGTATCCACAGGAACTACTGACAAGCAATTAGACTTAACAGAACAATCTCCACATCCCTCGCAAACTGCTTCATTTATAAAAACTCTTTTTGGTGGATCGGGAAACAAATTTCTCTTACGACGGCGACGTTTCTCGGCAGCACATGTTTGATCATAGATTAGAACTGTTGTTCCAGCTTGTTCTCGTAAATCACGTTGAACTGCGTCAAGTTCATCACGATGATGGAAGCTCGTTCCCGTCGGAAATTTGGAATCATCAGGATATTTGGAAGGCTCGTCTGAAACTACAACAACTTTTTTAGCTCCTTCAGCCGCTACCTGGCGTGCTATAGATTTAACTGACTGAGGTCCATCTACTTGTTGTCCTCCTGTCATTGCTACAGCATCATTATAAAGAATTTTATAAGTAACATTTACACCTGAAGCTACGGCTTGTCTTATTGCTAAATATCCAGAGTGATAATAGGTTCCATCCCCAAGGTTTACAAAAACATGTTCATCACTTGTAAATGGTGCCTGTCCGACCCAGCTAGCACCTTCTCCGCCCATATGAGTAAAGGTAGCGGTGTTTCTATCCATCCATAATGACATAAAGTGGCATCCAATGCCTGCAAGGGCTCGGCTGCCTTCAGGAATATGGGTTGAGGTATTGTGGGGGCATCCAGAACAAAAATATGGAACTCTTTTAACAGTGTCTGGTTGCTGAGAAAGTGAAGACTCTTTTCTAGTCAAAAAAGCCAAACGTTCTTCTATAGAAGGTGAGCTATGAAACCGTTTCAAACGGGCAGCTATCACCTGAGCAATTTTGGTAGGGCTTAACTCTCCAGAAGAAGGCAATATCCATTCACCTTTTTCATCATGTTTTCCATAGATTCTTGGCCGTAGTTCCGTTTTCCAATTATATAGTTGTTCCTTAATTTGAGCTTCAATTAGTGCTCTTTTTTCTTCAACAACGAGTATCTCTTCGAAGCCTTCAGCAAATTCCCTCAACCCGCTAGGTTCTATTGGCCATGACATTCCAACTTTATAGAGACTCACACCTATCTCTTTAGCGGTGTCTTCATTAATACCTAGGTCGTCTAAAGCCTGGCGTACATCTAGATAAGATTTACCTGTTGTGACTATTCCGAGCCTTTTTTTAGGACTTCTATAAATAATTTTATCAATTTGGTTTGCTTTGGCGAAAGCTATTGCTGCCTGCAACTTGTATCTATGATGTCTATCTTCTTGAATCAGAAATTCGTCTGGCCATCGAATATTTAGACCGCCTTCGGGCATTAAAAAGTCATTAGGTGCTGTAATACTTATTCTATGAGGATCTATGTATACGGAGGCAGAACTGTCGACAGTCTCTGCAACAGTCTTGAAGGCCACCCAGCAGCCAGAATATCTACTCATAGCCCAGCCAAACAAGCCCAGATCTAGAAAATCTTGAACTCCAGCTGGATTTAGAACTGGTATCATAGCGTCTGCGAAAGCATATTCAGATTGATGTGCAGTAGTTGATGATTTGCATGTATGGTCGTCACCTGCGAGAAGTAGAACACCTCCATTGGGTGAAGATCCTGCGAGATTTCCGTGTTTAAATACGTCACCCGATCGATCAACACCCGGCCCTTTTCCATACCACATACCGAAAGTACCATCGTACTTAGCATTAGGAAAAAGATTCGTTTGTTGACTTCCCCATATAGCAGTTGCAGCTAGATCTTCGTTAACCCCTGGTTGGAAAACTATATGATGTTTTTTTAGAAACTCTTGAGCTCTTTGCATCTGCTGATCAATAGCGCCCAAGGGCGACCCTCTGTAGCCACTCACAAAGCATGCTGTGTTTAGCCCGGCCTTTTGATCCCTTATACGTTGCATCATAGGTAGACGTACCAATGCTTGAGTTCCTGTTAGGTAAACTCGGCCCGACTGAAGCTCATATTTATCGTCGAGACTGATAGCTGAAATAGCCATTATTTTCTCCATGACGTATCAGATCTAGAAGCCAAATAATCAATACAATAGTAATAGGGCAACCATATCTTTATAAGTATATTAACTCTCACTATAAAAGTTTCACCGCAAAAGATTAATCATTATACCAAACAAATTGAAGACTATACATCATAATTCAAACGATTAAATCGATTTTGATGTTATAAAAGAATTTAACTTATATTTTATTTCCAATAGTTTAGTAACAATAATTTTTTTAAATATAATGTTTAATTAGGGGTACGAACAACTTGGCCATCCTAATAACTGGTGTAGCAGGATTTATTGGCATGAATGTCGCTCAGTCTTTGTTAGAGCGTGGAGAAAATGTCATAGGTGTCGATAACTTAAATGATTACTATGATGTAAACCTTAAGAAAGCGAGGTTGTCATTATTAGCTAAGTATACAAATTTTCGATTTGAGCTTTTAGATATTTCAGAGCCTAAAAGCCTGAACAGATTTGCTGGAGAAATTGATAAAATAATTCATCTAGCTGCACAAGCAGGGGTCCGCTATAGCTTTAAAAACCCAGATTCCTATATCAAATCTAATTTAGCTGGCCATATAAATATTCTAGAATATGCTCGCTATATATCTAATGAGCTAATTAATATTGTCTATGCCAGCTCTTCATCAGTATACGGGGCGAGTAAAAACCTTCCCTATTCAGTAGCAGATCCTGTTGATAATCCTGTGTCTCTATATGCAGCAACTAAAAGGGCAGGGGAGTTAATGAGTGAAGTGTATAGTCACAACTATAGCCTATCTCAGACTGGTTTGCGTCTTTTTACGGTATATGGGCCATGGGGTAGACCTGATATGTCGGCCTTTATATTTACCTCTAAAATATTTTCCGGTGAACCAATTCAAGTTTTTGGTGACGGTCAAATGCTTAGAGATTTTACTTTTATAGATGATATTGTATCCGGAATAATATCAGCTTCGGATCGCTCTCAAGAACTAAAGAGTTCCAATCATGAAATTTATAATTTAGGTAATAATAAACCTGAACCGCTTATGCGTTATATAGGACTATTTGAGAGTGCATTAAATAAAAAAGCAATAATTGAATTTGAGCCCATGCAGGCGGGTGACATGAAAGAAACTTACGCCGATATCGATAGTAGTAAAAATGATCTGGGTTTTAAACCAATAACCTCTATCGATGAGGGTATACCTAGATTTGTTAATTGGTTTTTACAATATCATAATTTGAAATGAAAATATGTAATACCCCACTAGCCTTGTTTTATAGATGTTCTGTACAAGGCTTCCAGTTTATCTCCATACAATTCTTTAATTTTGTGTCGTTTTGGTTTCAAGGTAGGAGTCATTAGTCCATTTTCAGTAGAAAATTCATCAATAGACATTATAAAATTTCTTATTTGCTCTATTGGTGATAACTGTTCATTAACTTTATTAATTACAGATTTGATGTGACTTTTAAATGGGTCAGACTCAATTAGGAGGATATTGCCCTCCTTGTGGCCATGTTTTTTGGCCCATTCTTCAATAAACATTTGATCAGGAATTAGAAGAGCTACCAAGTGAGGGCGCTTATCCCCATAGACTAGAGATTGAGAAATTTCTGGAGCGAAGTTTAAAATGCCCTCAACACGTTGAGGTGAGATATTATCCCCTCCAGAATTGACGATAATATCTTTTTTTCTATCGGTTATTTTGATGTAGTTATCATCATCTATTTCAGCAATATCTCCGGTATATATCCAACCTTCCTTCAAAATTTCATTCGTTAAATCCGGTGAACCCCAATATCCCTGCATGATCAGTTCGCCACGAACTACTAATTCGCCATCTTTTTCTAATTTGACCTCTACACCAGGAACGGCTGGACCGACTGTATCTAGCTTTATACGATTAAAAGGATTGCAACTCACAATTGGGGCAGTTTCAGTAAGGCCATAACCTTGAGAAATTCTCACTCCAAGTGAAGTAAAAAATAGACCTATATCATAATTTAGCGGTGCACCGCCTGATATGAAAGATTTAAGTCTTCCTCCAAACCGTTTTGCAACTTTAGCTCGAACAAGTCTATCAAGAGCTTTGTTTTGAATCTTTTCCCAGAGACTTAATTTATCAAGTCCTTGCTCGTATTTTTTAGAGCCAAGCTCTATGGTTTTATTAAATAAAACGGCAGAAATTCCGCCTTTCCTGGTTACTCCAGTCGTTATTCTTTGGTGCATCATTTCATAAAGCCTTGGCACAGCCGCCATCATAGTAGGCTTAACTTCTGCCATATTATTTGCTAGTCGATCTATTCCTTCTGCATAATATATTTCCGCACCAATGGAGATGGCAAAATGAAGTCCCGCAGTATGCTCATAAGAGTGACTAAGCGGCAGAAAAGATAGAAATACTTCATTATTTATTGATAGTAACCCGTCTTCATTAAATAAATAATGAGCCCCCGTGCAATTACATAAAATTGCCCCATGACTAAGCATAACTCCTTTGGGGTTACCTCCAGTGCCAGATGTGTAAATCAGGCAAGCAGTGTCTTCGCGAGATCTGATTGTTAGACCTATATTTTCATCTTCTGAGTTTTGAACAAATTCATCTATAAGGTCATACCAGTTAATTATTTTTAGTTCTTCCAGATCAGTTTGAACTTTTTCCAACGTTATTACAGTTTTTACTTCTTTTATTGAAGTTGCAGCTTGCAAAACACGTTCTGCTAATTGTTGGTTAGACACTATTACTATAGTTGCTCCACTGTCAGAAAAAATATGGGCGTGATCTTGAGTCGTATTAGTTATATATGCGGGCACTGTTAATGCACCTGCCGCCATTATTGCTAAATCCGATATACCCCATTCAGGGCAATTTTCAGAAACCAGAACAACCCTGTCTCCGGTTGAAACACCTAAAGACTTCAAACCTCTTGCCAGAGCTCTTACTTGACAATCTGCTTGCTTCCAAGTCGTAGGAATCCAAGTTTCCTTATCCTTCTTCCAAAAAAGAGGTTTTTCTCCCAACTCTGTTGCTTTTGAAAAAAACATTTCATGCAGAGTTTGCCAATTTTTATAATTTTCAGCGTAATCCATCTTTCCCTCCGAGCTATGACTCTGTAAATATTATTTAGTCAATATAATTTACTTATTGCGTCACAGATAAATGAACTTATCTGTAATAAATATTTAATCAACCGTTTGAGGACAATTTGAAAAAGTTACTTTCTTCAACATCTAAAAGAATTTCAAATCATAAATTGGGTAACCTACCCATATGGGACCTTAGTGACCTTTACGATGGAAAACACTCTGATCTTCTAATTATGGAAAGAAAAGAGATTTGTTTAAGAGCAAAAAAATTTGAGAAAGATTATAAAGGAAACTTATTAGAATTAAGTGGAGACAAATTAGTTGTTGCAATTAAGGAATACGAAGAAATAGAAGAAGTTCTTGCAAAAATGATGAGTTTTGCATCATTGCTCTACGCAGCGGACATGACTGATACAGAATCAGGTCAATTCTATCAGAGTACGCAAGAGAAAATCACTGAAATAACAACATATCTTTTATTCTTCACTCTGGAGTTAAATCAACTCGATAATTCTCATTTATCAAAAATTATTACCGAAGCAGAATTCTTTAAATATGAATCATGGATCCGTGATATTCGAGCTTATAAACCTCATCAGCTAAGCGATGAGACAGAACGCTTAATATTAGAAAAACAAGTAGTTGGAAGAGCTTCTTGGATTCGTCTATTTGATGAGACCTTGGCAAAGATGAGATTTAAAGTTGATCGCGATGGACAAGAGAAAGAGCTAACAAGTACAGAAATTTTTGATCTACTGTCGGACAAAGAAGGACCTGTTCGAAAAGGTGCAGCAAAGTCTATCGGAAAAGTGTTAAGTGAGAATGCTAGCGTATTTACGCTTATCACAAATACCCTTGCAAAGGATAAAGAAATCGAAGATAGATGGCGACAATTCGATAAACCGGTATCAAGTAGGAACTTATCGAATTTTGTAGAGGATGATGTTGTTGATGCATTAATTCATTCGGTAAAAGAGATGTATCCGAAATTATCTCATCGATATTATAAAATTAAAGCTGGGTGGTTTGGGTCCGATATCCTTGAATATTGGGATCGTAACGCTCCATTGCCTAATGAGGATAATAGGTTAATTTCATGGGATGAAGCAGTTAAAATAGTACTCAGTGCATACGAAGATTTTTCTATAGAAATGGCTGATATAGGCCGTCAGTTTTTTGATAATAATTGGATTGACGCCCAGGTAAGGAAAGGAAAGTCTCCGGGGGCATTTGCTCATCCCACTGTTCCAAGTGTTCACCCATACTTACTATTAAATTATCAAGGAAAGATAAGGGATGTTATGACATTAGCCCATGAACTTGGCCATGGGGTTCATCAATGCTTAGCTTCTGATCAGGGACATTTGATGTCCGACACACCTTTGACCTTGGCAGAAACTGCATCAGTTTTCGCGGAAATGCTAACATTTAGAAAATTACTTAATGATTCCAACACTCAGAATCAGAAAATGACAATGATAGCTGGTAAGATCGAAGACATGTTAAATACGGTTGTAAGACAGGTCGCTTTCTTTGAGTTTGAACGTAATGTGCACGAGAAGCGGCTAGTAAATGAGCTTCTTACAGAAGAGATTTGCGATATATGGATGCAGGTACAAAGAGAAAGTTTAGGGCCGTCAGTAAAATTGTATGATGAATATGCTTTTTATTGGTCCTACATCCCTCATTTTGTCCATTCTCCTTTTTACGTATACGCCTATGCGTTTGGCGACTGTTTGGTTAACTCACTTTTTGCTGTATACCAGGAGAATGAATATGATTTTGATAAAAAATATTTGGATATGCTAAGGGCTGGTGGAACACTACGTCACAAAGAATTGCTTTCGCCCTTTGGCCTAGATGCCAGTGATCCCTCATTTTGGCATAGGGGCCTTTCTCTTATATCGGATCTCTTGGATGAGTTAAGTGAAATGGAAACAAAAGGGTCTAGTGATTTTTTCAAGAATTAAATATTCAATCATCCTGATTTATGATAGTTGTTCATTGGATAAGTTTCGATTTGATCTAGAGTATGATTTTTTTGTTAGAAATTTTTTGTAAAAACGTTTGTTAATAAGGTAATTTCGAATTTAGCTAGAAAAATATTAAAAAATCCCCTAAAAAACATCATTTCTATAATAATTTTTCCCTAGAGCACTTGTGCTTATTTGTTTCTGTGGGTATATCCCGCGCACGCTGGTTAGCTATATTTTTTAAAAACACAAAGTTGAGTTGAAGGTGTTTTAGTGATGAAGATTGCCATTCCTTTGGAGCGAAGAGCTCATGAAAGGCGAGTTGCAGCCACACCCGACACAGTTAAACGATTTGTCTCTATGGGAATCGAGGTCAGTGTTGAGTCAGGTGCAGGTGAAAAGGCTGCGATACTTGATAATGATTATATAGTAGCTGGAGCAACAATACATAAAACTAGGATAGAGACTTTTGAAGGGGCTGATATAATTCTCAAGGTTCAACGGCCTAGAACCACTTCTGATGGTGGGGCAGATGGCCTTGGAGATTACCCTGATGGATGTGTTTTAGTTGCTTTGCATAATCCTTTCGGAGATCCGATTGGGGTAGAGCATTACGCAGCAAAAAATATTGTTTCATTTGCTATGGAGTTTCTTCCGCGTATTAGTAGAGCTCAATCTATGGATGCCTTAAGTTCTCAGGCTAATCTTGCAGGCTACAAAGCAGTTGTCGATGCTGCTGCAGAGTACGGAAGAGGTATACCGATGATGATGACGGCTGCTGGACGGATCAACCCTGCGAAGGTTTTTGTTATGGGTGCTGGAGTAGCTGGATTGCAAGCAATTGCTACAGCAAGGCGAATTGGGGCAGTTGTTTCCGCAACAGATGTTCGGGCTGTTGCCAAAGAGGAGGTAGAAAGTCTGGGCGCTACTTTTGTAATGGTAGAAAGTGAGAATGACGATACAGGCCAGACAGAGGGCGGATATGCGAAGGAAATGTCTGAAGATTACAAACGAAGACAAGCAGAGCTGTTAGCAACTCATATATCTGGCCAAGATATAGTGATTACCACTGCACTAATACCAGGTAGGACAGCACCAGTATTGATTAGCGATGAGATGATTGCATCTATGAGAACTGGATCGGTGATTTTAGATTTGGCTGTGGAACAAGGGGGAAACGTAACTCAAAGTGTTGGTGGGGAAATTATAACCACGGATAATGGAGTAGTCATCATGGGGCATTTTAATCTACCCTCACGTTTGGCCTCTGACGCGTCTGCTCTATATGCCAGAAATTTATATAATTTTGTTGAGCTGATGATAGATAAAGAAAGGCAACAATTAGAAATTGATTGGGATGATGAAGTAATCACCAATTCTTGTTTAACTCGTGATGGCAAAGTTATTCATCCCGCACTGCTTAAAGAAAAAAAGAACTCGATTTAGATGATCCGGGTTCAGTTAAACCATAGCAGGGAGGAGTTTAAAAAATGAACGTAACCAGCATCGCTGATAAAGCGATGAAAATTGCTGAAGAACTGCAAAATTTATACATACCCGTGGCTGATGTAGCTCAGAACACAAGCAATATAGTAATGAGTTCTTCTTCTGGGGCTGGTGACAATTTTGTTTTTCTTTTTACAATATTTGTTTTAGCAGTGTTCATCGGTTATTACGTTGTTTGGAGTGTAACCCCTGCTTTACATTCGCCACTAATGGCAATTACTAATGCTATTTCATCAGTTATAATAGTAGGCGCGCTTATAGCCGCTGGGCCTGAGGGTTGGAACTTAGCCAAGATATTTGGATTTATTGCTGTAATACTAGCCTCTGTAAATATTTTTGGGGGCTTTATTGTTACTCAGCGTATGCTTCAGATGTTTAGACAAAAACGCTGAAGGGGAGAATGCTTTAAATGTCTGCTTCTTTAACGGCCTCCTTGTACCTACTGTCTAGTGTCTGCTTCATTATGGCTTTGCGGGGACTTAGTTCTCCAAAAAGTGCCAGAATTGGGAATATTTATGGTATTTCTGGCATGGTCATTGCTGTTTTTACTACCCTCGCTCTTCCCGGAGTAATTTCATTTGGTATGATTGTTTTGGGGGTTTTAATTGGGGGAGCCATAGGGACGGCAATAGCGCTAAGAATTGAAATGACGGCGCTGCCTCAGTTAGTTGCTGCTTTCCACTCCCTTGTTGGCCTTTCTGCAGTATTTGTTGCTGGAGCTGCTTTTTATGCCCCTGAAGCCTACGGTATAGGACATGCTGGAGATATCAAGACTGCTAGTCTTGTGGAGATGTCGATCGGCACTGCAATAGGAGCCATTACATTTACCGGTTCAATAATAGCTTTTGGAAAACTACAGGGGATTGTATCTGGCAGACCTCTTGTCTTTGCAGGCCAACACTTAGTTAATTTATGTTTAGGAATTCTTCTTGCGGCTGTAATTGTTTGGCTTGCATTAGATGAGTCTCAGATGGCTTTCTGGTTAATAGTAGTAATCTCATTATTGCTTGGCATCCTTATAATTGTGCCTATCGGCGGCGCAGACATGCCGGTAGTTGTATCGATGTTAAATTCTTACTCGGGATGGGCCGCCGCTGGAATAGGTTTTACACTAAGTAATCCATTACTGATAATTGTTGGAGCTTTGGTTGGATCATCAGGTGCAATACTAAGTTACATAATGTGTAAAGGTATGAACCGCTCGTTTATAAGCGTAATTCTGGGAGGATTCGGGGGAGAAGTTTCAGGATCAAGTGGAGATAAAGAGGATCGAATAGTTAAGCAGGGTGCCGCAGCAGATGCGGCTTTCATCATGGAACAAGCTTCGACAGTTATCATAGTGCCTGGCTATGGCATGGCAGTCGCTCAGGCTCAGCACTCTTTGGCTGAAATGGCTAACCTTTTGACCGAAAAAGGGGTCAAGGTGCGTTATGCAATTCATCCAGTTGCTGGTCGTATGCCCGGTCATATGAACGTACTTTTGGCAGAAGCAAACGTTCCATACGAAAACGTATTAGAATTAGATGAGATTAATCACGACTTTGCTTCTACAGAAGTTGTCTTTGTGATAGGTGCGAATGACACGGTTAATCCTGCGGCTAAGACCGATAAATCGAGTGCTATATATGGAATGCCAGTTTTAAATGTTGAGGAAGCTCAAACCACTTTGGTTGTAAAGCGCTCTATGGCATCAGGTTATGCTGGTGTTGATAATCCTTTATTTTTCTCAGATAAAACCATGATGCTGTTTGGCGATGCTAAGAAAATGTGTGAAGATATAGTAAAATCACTTCAGGGCAGTCAGCACTAATTTAGTCATTTGTACAAAAATATTCACGACAAACTTCCCCAGGAACTGTCGAGTGTCTAGGGCATTGCATTGGAATTGAATTTGAAGAATCCCTTACAAAACTAATAGAGCTTAGTAACCTTCTCTTTCTTTTCTTTTTCTTGCCAGCTTTCTGGCTCTTCTGACTGCTTCAGCTTTTTCGCGCGCTCTTTTTTCAGATGGTTTTTCGTAGCTTCGGCGAAGTTTCATTTCCCGAAATACACCTTCACGTTGCATTTTTTTCTTAAGCGCTTTCAGAGCTTGGTCAACGTTGTTATCTCTTACAACAACTTGAACTATATTACTCACCTCCTCCTGTGTTTTTCTTCAGAGTTTTCACTTCCTACTGCGTGCTAAATTATTACTTTAAACTGTTATGGCGGCGGTTTCTAACACAAGGTTATTGGTTTTACTAGACATATTCGAAAATTGGCAGAAATATTACGAATCCAAGTGTTTCAACATTTGTCAAAAGACTATGTAATAGGTATTCTACCCTCTACTCTTTTCTTTCTGCATCTTCTGTAAAATCTTAGTTCCCCTATCTACTCTAACACCAGTAGAAGCGGATGTAAGGGTCGTGTACCTAGTCATCTTTCTTTGAAGGTAATCTTATTAAGATGTTAATTAATATTCTTTAATCAGGTTTATGCTATCTGGGGCCCATTCTGATGGCGCCATCAAGCCTAATAGACTCTCCATTTAACATTGGGTTTTCGATTATGCTTTTAACGAGTCGGCCGTATTCATCCGGATTACCTGCTCTTTTAGGAAACTGAGCTGCATCAAGTAAGCGCTTATAGGCGTTTAATGGCATGCTATCAAAAAGAGGAGTATCAAAAGGGCCTGGGGAAATTGTCATTACCCTTATACCTTCACGCGCAAACTCACGAGCGAGAGCTATTCCCATGCCTACAACACCAGCTTTTGAGGCCGCGTAAGCAGTTTGACCTATTTGTCCTTCATAGGCTGATGTCGAGCCAGTATTGATTATTACACCGCGTTCCCCTTCTATGTTTGGTTCTTCTTCTATCATATTTGCAGCTGTAAGCCTGATCATATTGAAGGTTCCTGTTAAATTAACACTAACAGTTTTTTCAAACCAATCTAGATCGACAGGCCCGGTACGACCTACTACCGCGGCTCCAGGACCTATGCCTGCGCAATTTACTAAGATTTTAGCAGTTCCATGGGCTTCTTTAGCTAAGCTGATTGCTTTTGAAGCGCTCTCAGGATCACTGACATCACACTCTATGGCTAGACCGTTGATTTTTTTTGCGGTTTCTTTTGCTCCCTCTATATGTACGTCAAGCAGCGCTATTTTGGAAGTTTTCTTGCTTAGAATATTAGCTGTAGCAGCTCCCAAACCAGATCCTCCACCTGTTATAATTACCGAAGTGTTACTTATTTCCATGATTTATTTGCTTTCTATGAGTGAGGTTTATCGTTCTTCATTAGTTAACTTTAATCCACGTTCATCCATCACTGACCGCAAAGCCTTTAGGCCTGAATTAACCGCAGGAGCTCCACAATAAGTAAACATTTGAAATATTACCTCTGCTATTTCATCTGGTTTACAGCCAACATTAATAGCACCGTATATATGTACACGAAGCTCTTCTCTTTTCTCCATAGCGGTCAAAGCAGAAATGGCAACAAGTTGTCTGGTTTTATGAGAAATTTTTTCTCTGGAGTACATAGTGCCAGAGACAAAATGGGTTAGATCGAGTGCCAGTTCGGGATCAAAAGATTCCCATAGATCAAAAACTTTTTCACCTTGGAGACCATCGAAGTAGAGCTTCTGGATTCTAGCTCTATCCTTTTTTTGATCTTCTAAAGATTTTGCCATATGTGAATTATCCTTATTTTATTTGATAGTAGGGTTGTCTGATTAAAAAAAAAATTGATTAAAATTAGAAAGAAAGTACAAATTTTTGTTTTACTGACAATTGAAACAACCCAATACATAAATTTAGTTAATTACGGATTGTTGTTTTCAATAAAATTTTTTGTGTTTTCTCTGTTTACCGTTTAATGTTTTACATCAATCCTTGCATATAAGTTTTTTTTGAACAATGCGGGTTGATTATAAGGATGTCGCTTTTTGATAAGAATATGACTTTTAGTTATTTTAAAAACACGAAGTGCAAAGGGACCTCTGTATGATGAATAAGAATGTTGAATTTGGATTCGGAATTGCACCTGTAGGTGATAGAAACCTTACTGACCAAGAGCTTTACTCAGAGGTTCTTTCAGATTGTAAAGTTGGACACCAATTGGGATATGACAGTGCTTGGATGTTAGAACATCATTTTTCAGACTACTATCCTACACCTAGCCCTCTATTATTTATGTCTAATTTGGCTCCTCAGTTTCCTGGACTGAGCTTTGGAACTTCTGTTTTAGTTGCTCCTTGGTATCAACCAATGCGTCTGGCTGGTGAAATTGCAATGTTGAGTAATTTATGTTCGGGTAATCTTTTCTTGGGTCTAGGAAGGGGGACCGCAAAGTTAGAATATGATGCTTTTGGTATAAACATGGAAGAAGCTAGAGATCGTTTCACTGATTGTTGCGAAATCCTTAAATTGGCTCTCTCAGGTCAGACATTCTCATATCAAGGCAAATATCATTCAACAAATCGTGAAGTTCGTATCAGACCTGAACCTAATAGCGAAAGGATACATCTGTATGGGGCAATAGGAAGTCCTCAAAGTGCAAGTATAATGGCAGGCATGGGTCTACCCCCTCTTAATGTTTGTCAATTTCCATTTCATATTTTGGAAAAATCTATGAATCTTTGGGATGACCAGGCTAACAAAAGTGGTTATCCATCTGATAATAGACGTCCTGTATTAGTTCATACTCTTATGGCAGACAGTGATGATGAAGCTCTGGATTTAGCTCGGAAACATTTATCTGAGTATTTTAGCTTGCAGACCAAACACTACGAAGCTGACGCTGATTTTTGGTCTGACATTAAAGGTTATGAGCAGTTTAGCCGTTTTTTCAAAAATCTTAACTTGTTGTCAGATCCAGACAATATCGATGGTTTTGCTGGGCATAACTTTGTTGGCTCGGCTAAAAAAGTATGTGAACAGGTTGAAAAACTGAGAGAAATTGGTCTCAATTATATGATAGTACACCCAGCTACAGTAGGGGTTCCCCGTAAATTACGTCAGGATGTTTTAAGGCGATTTGCGGAGACGGTGGCACCTGAATTTGTCCCTGGCTTTTCTAAAGCAGCCTAGTTAAAAGAGTCTTATCTTTTCTAACTACCTGATCAAAAGTAACAAAGGCGAATAATGGCAATAATACTTTATGATCTAGTTGGAATTGATGATAGGAGGTTCAGCTCAAATTGTTGGAGAACGCGTCTAGCAATAGCCCATAAAGGCCTAGATTGCGAGACGGTGCCAACCCGTTTTACTGAGATTAAGAAAATTGGAGATGGTTCTTTTAAAACCATTCCTGTTATTAATGATAATGGAGATTATATCGTTGATAGCTGGTCGATAGCAGAGCATCTTGATGATAAATATCCAGAGCGACCTCCGATTTTAGGGGGAAGTGATGGCATTCAACATGCAAGGTTTATTCAGGAGTGGGCAGTTGCTAGAATTAGTCAATTTTTATTTACTATGATTGTCGAAGATATACATGCTCACTTAACTCCGGAGGATCAAGAATGGTTTTATGATTCAAGATCCAAGCGTTTAGGAAGAGATATAACAGGCGTTCAGTTGGGGCGTGAAAGTCGACTGATCGAGCTACGACAGCGGCTGGAACCGATGCGTTCTGTTGTGAGAGATACTCCTTACCTGGGAGGTGAATTACCAACTTATGCTGATTATGTCGCATTCAGTCCATTTATTTGGGCGCGTACTGTTAGCTCATTGGCTCTGTTGGAAAAAGATGATCCAATCTATTCTTGGTTACAACGTATCTTAGATCTTTATGATGGACTAGCGAGGAAAAATCCTGGCTACGATTGGTAGAAACATCCTTAGTTTTAATAATGGTAACAAACAATGTCTTACACAAAATTCAAACTTGGAACTTTCGCAAATAATAATCAAACTTTTGTTGGTATGGTTATTGATCAAAAAATTTTTAATATTGATGAAGTCGTAAATATATTTTCAGGTCCTAAGCCAACCACTACTGTTGGAATACAGGAAATGCTTTTAGATTGGGACGTCAATTTTAATTCTTTGTGCGAAATTGCCGAAACCATTAATAATGAGGCGGAAAAATATAGAGAATGGCGAGCAGAAAAAGATATTGCCGAAATAAGCCCGCTACCTCCGATTCTAAGTCCTAATAAAATGATTTATGCAGCAGCAAATTATGGTGGTCACATCCGAGAGATGCTTAATGCTGGTACGGCTAAGAATGAGCAGGAACGTGAGAATATGTTAGATCGCGATAAAGCAAGAGTTAGACCCTACTCTTTCCTGAAGGCGCCCAGTTCTCTTGTGGGAGCGTATAGCAATATTATTTTGCCTCCCGAGGCACTCAAAGTCGACTGGGAAGTGGAGCTCGCACTGGCTATTGGTAGAACTGCTAAAAGGGTAAAGGCTGAAAGTGCGCTTGATTATGTCGCTGGTTATATGACTTCAAATGATGTTACGGCTCGCGATTCTCAAAGCCGACCTGATTGGCCAACACTTCGAACAGACTGGTTTACAGGTAAAAGCCACGATAGTTTTGCACCCATGGGGCCATTTTTCGTGCCGGCTGCTTTCATTGATGATTACAGGCTGATTAACTTAACTTTAAAGGTAAATGGCGAAATCAAACAGAATGACCCTGCGGGGGAAATGGTTTTTTCAATTGAAGAACAGATTGAACATGCTTCTGCCCAGCTAGCTCTTCATCCTGGCGATATAATTTCATCAGGAACACCAGAGGGGGTAGGACACGGAAGCGGAACTTACTTAAAAGATGGAGATATTGTGGAAGCGGAAGCTTCCGGATTAGGGTCACAAAGATGTTTAGTCGTAGAAGAGGCCATTTGATTTAAATCGTTTTCTTTTTTAATATCGTTTTTTGAAATTTGGTTGCAATAAGGAGCATTAGAATTGGTACATTTAGCAACTGTAGATGATTTTCCATCACTTGATGAAATTAAGTCAGTAAAAAACCAAGTGAGTGCTGAGGAATGGAACACCCGCGTTAACCTAGCTGCCTGTTATCGCTTGGTAGATCTATATGGAATGTCAGATATGACCCGGACGCATATTTCCGCAAAATTACAGGGGGAAGAGACATTTCTCTTAAATCCATTTGGATTGATGTTTAATGAAATTACTGCTTCGAGCTTAATTAAAGTTGATATAGACGGTAACATACTAAGCGAGAGCGCATATAAAATAAATCCGGCTGGGTATACGATACATAGTGCAGTGCACTCGGCAAGAGAGGATGTTAATTGTGTTTTACACACTCACTCTGAAGCCGGAATGGCTATATCGGCACTGGAGTGTGGTTTTTTGTCTATAAGTCAGCATGCGATGCGACTCCACAACAGGGTGGCCTACCATGATTATGAGGGTCTGGCTTTCGAATTAGATGAGCGTGAACGCCTGGCTAATGATTTAGGTAATCATCACAATATGGTTTTACGAAATCATGGCCTATTGACGGCTGGTAGAACTATAGATGAGGCATTCTCATTAATGTTTTATATGGAAAAATGTGCACGAAGTCAGCTGAAAGCAATGGCTACAGGTGCTAAATTAATAATTCCCTCGGATGAAACATGTGAATATGCTGCTAAACAATTCGATGATAATGTTAACGTTTCTATTCGGGATTGGCCTGGCCACCTGCGTCGTTTGGATACGATAGATGGAAGCTTTCGTAGGTAAGTATTATTAATTTAATTTTAACAAAAGTGAGTTTTTCACAGTTAACTTACGTATTAGTTTGCGGGTTTTTGAAGGGTATAAATAAAGTCGTTATAAAATTATTACAATTTCTTAAGTGTTAGTGGAGTTAAAAAATAAATGGCACAGACACGTAAGATAGTGACTTCTGATAAAGTATCCGCGACTTTAGATCGGGAATTTGATACATTTCCAAAGTTATTAGAACGAAATGTTATCAAGAGACCAAAGCGTACAGCAATGCGCGAAAAAGATTTTGGTATTTGGCAATCTTGGAACTGGGAAGAAGTATCTCTTCAAGTAAAGTTAATAGCATGCGGCTTGGCTTCACTGGGATTAAGCCGAGGGGATCCAGTTGCAATTATTGGAGATAATAGACCAAGGCTATACTGGACCATCGCTGCAGTGCAGGCACTGGGGGGGATACCTATTCCTATGTACCAGGACGCTGTGGCAGATGAAATAAAATTTCTTCTCGGTCATGCTTTAGTTCGATTTGCTGTAGTTGAAGACCAAGAGCAAATTGATAAATTATTGAGCGTTTTTGATGATTGTCCAAATTTAGAGTTTATTGTTTACGACCAACCGAGAGGAATGCGCAATTATATAGAGCCATACCTTTACCACATAGAAGACGTAATAAATAAGGGTAAAGAATTTAATAAAAGTAAGTCCTCATTTTTTAGTGATGAAGTCTCTAAGGGAAAGGGCACCGATACTGCAATTATTTTATACACATCAGGTACAACCGGTGAGCCAAAGGGTGTTGTTCTAACACATGAGGCTATCTACTTGACATCAGTCAACGCAGCTGATCAGGAAGCTATAAATGAAAATGATGAATGCCTCGCATATTTACCAATGGCTTGGGCGGGCGATCACGTTTTATCTTATGCCCAGTCTTATGCTGTAGGCTTTTGCGTTTCATGTCCAGAATCATCTGAGACTCTTCTTAACGATCTCCGAGAGTTGGGCCCCACTTATTTCTTTGCCCCTCCTCGAATTTATGAAAATGTATTGACGTCAGTTATGATACGTATTGCTGATTCCAGTAAAGTAAAGCGCAAGATGTTCGATTTTTTTATGAATGTAGCACGACGAAATGGTTCTGACATCTTAGACAAGAAACAGGTCAGTGTAATAAATCGGTTACTATACTTTTTGGGAGAGATAATAGTTTACGGACCCCTTAAAAATACTTTGGGACTAAGTCGAATACGTAATGCTTATACGGCTGGAGAAGCTATAGGACCAGATATATTTCGCTTTTATCGTTCCCTAGGAATTAACTTGAAACAGTTGTATGGTTCTACAGAAGCAAGTGTATTTATTACAGCGCAACCTAACGGTGAGGTAAAGCCTGATACTGTGGGCGTTCCCACACCTGGAGTAGAGATTACTGTGTCTGATAAAGGAGAGGTTATGTTTCGTAGCCCAGGTGTTTTCAAGGAATATTTTAAAAATCCTGAGGCAACCTTAGAAACTAAAACTCCTGATGGCTGGGTTCGTACTGGTGATGCTGGTTTAGTTGGTGATGATGGACATCTTCGGATTATTGATCGGGCAAAAGATGTTGGTCGGCTTTCTGACGCAACGTTGTTTGCCCCGAAATTCATTGAAAATAAACTTAAATTTTTCTCACACATTAAAGAAGCTGTCGCGTTTGGTGACAAAAGAGAATTCTGTGCTGTGATAGTAAACATTGATTTGGAAGCGGTCGGAAACTGGGCCGAACGAAATGGTATAACCTATTCAAGTTATCAAGAGCTAGCATCCCTGCCTAGAATCTATGATTTAATTCAAGAGGAAATTGAACAGGTAAATGATGAACTTTCCAAAGAGGCTGATCTTGCAGGAGCCCAAATCAAACGCTTTCTTATTTTGCATAAAGAACTGCATGCTGACGATGGTGAATTGACGAGAACACGAAAAATTAAACGAGGCTTTATAGCTGAAAAATATAATCTCTTGGTAGATGCTTTATATGCAGAGGATGATCATTGCAAAATTACAACGGAGCTAACTTTTGAGGATGGCCGAAAAGGGATGGTTTCTGCTGATTTGATTATTCGTACAATTAACAATTCTAATAAACTTGCAGCAGAATAATATTATGAATGAAACAGCTGCTCCATCTAATGAAGAAACTAATAAAAATGGAAGCTCAGATTTGGAGAAGAATACTACATTTGAAACTTTATTAGAGGTCCATAACATCTCTCTCTCATTTGGCGGTGTGCATGCTCTAGATGAAGTAAGCTTCGACATCAGAAAGGGTGAAATTAGAGCTATTATCGGACCGAACGGGGCCGGAAAATCTTCGATGCTAAATGTGATAAATGGTTTTTATCACCCTCAGAAAGGGTCCATCACATATAAGGGAAATGAAAGAAAAAAAATGAGCCCACAGGTGGCTGCGTCTCAAGGAATAGCGAGGACTTTTCAAAATATAGCTCTATTTCGAGGTATGACTACACTAGATAATATTATGACTGGGCGTAACCTAAAAATGAAAAAAGGTATTTTTTGGCAGATGCTCCACTGGGGTCCAGCGCGCAATGAAGAAATTCATCATAGAGAGATTGCTGAACATGTAATCGATTTTCTTGAAATAGAACCTATTCGAAAGACGCCAGTTGGACGATTGCCATATGGGCTTCAAAAGAGAGTTGAATTAGGAAGAGCCCTCGCTGCGCAGCCTGATTTACTGCTTCTGGATGAACCAATGGCGGGCATGAATGTAGAAGAAAAAGAAGACATGTGTAGGTTTATTATTGATGTCAACGAGGAGTTTGGTACTACCATAGCTCTTATTGAACACGATATGGGAGTGGTGATGGACCTTTCAGACCGGGTTGTTGTTTTGAATTATGGTAAGAAGATTGCAGATGGTACGCCCGACTTTGTTCGCGCCGACCAGGGCGTTGTTGATGCATATTTAGGTGTTAGTGAGAAGTAAAGTATTTTGGATATGGAAATAATAAATTTCTTAAATTTAGTTTTCTTGGCTCCATTTGTTGAAATGGTTTCCTATCCAATATTTTTTAGTGAAGTTATTATCAGTGGGCTTTTAACTGGAGTTATGTACTCTTTAGTTGCCCTAGGATTTGTGCTCATTTTTAAAGCATCGGGTGTATTTAATTTTGCTCAGGGAGCAATGGTTCTTTTTGCTGCTCTTACACTAGTAGGATTAATGGAACACGGCTTTCCAATATGGGCCGCTTTAATTTCAACTATAATTGTTCTGATAGCTTTAGCTTTTGTAGTTGAACGATTCATGTTGCGTTACCTTATTAATCAAGAGGACATAATATTATTTATGGCTACAATAGGCCTAACCTTCTTGATTCAGGGTTTTGGAGAGACGATTTGGGGGAGTAATGTCAAGCCCCTGGACCTCGGTATACCAAGCGAATCTTTTGAGGTAGGAGGGCTTCTTCTTAATGAATTTGATTTATTTGCTGCAGGATCAGGAGCAATTCTGGTGGCGGTTTTAGCGGTATTTTTTCATTATACTCGGATTGGAAGAGCTTTAAGAGCTGTTGCCGATGATCATCAAGCAGCCATGGCTGTTGGTATTCCCCTAAAAAATATATGGATAATCGTATGGTCAGTTGCTGGATTTGTTGGATTGGTGGCTGGTATTATGTGGGGGGCCAAGAGCGGGGTTCAGTTTTCTTTGTCGCTTATTGCCTTAAAAGCACTTCCAGTACTCATACTTGGTGGTTTTACTTCTGTTCCTGGCGCGATAGTCGGTGGTTTAATTATTGGGGTTGGTGAAAAAATAGCCGAAATATACTGGGGGCCACTAGTGGGTGGTGCAATTGAAAACTGGTTTGCCTATGTGCTAGCTCTTGCTTTTTTGTTGTTTAGACCGCAAGGCCTGTTTGGTGAACGTATAATAGAGCGGGTTTAACAAGGACATATGTTTTATCGAGAGACAGGTCAATTTAAATCAAGTTATAAGGCTGATCAGGCAATATTCCCGCTATCTCAGGATCGTTGGTTTATTTTGTTCTTAATTATAATTGCCTTTTTAGTCATTCCATTGACAGCAAGTGAATATTTACTTCAAGCGGTAATGATCCCACTTTTAATCTTTTCTTTGGCTTCTATAGGACTTAATCTTTTAGTTGGGTATGCAGGTCAGCTATCTCTAGGAACAGGAGGTTTCATGGCGGTAGGCGCATATATGACCTACAAACTAACTACTGCATTTCCAGAAATTAATATTATTATAGTATTTATTTTAGCTGGCCTCATATCTGCATGTGTTGGTCTTCTCTTTGGTATTCCAAGCCTACGAATAAAGGGGTTTTATTTAGCTGTTGCCACTTTAGCCTCTCAATTTTTTCTTGTTTGGATGTTTAATAAAGTTGCTTGGTTTTATAATTATAACTCATCTGGTACAATTACGGCTCCTCCTAGAGAACTTTTCGGTATTACAGTCACCGGGCCAACGGCGACGGCTGAAACCCGTTATATTGTTGTTTTAGCTATAGTGTGCGTCTTTGCTCTAATTGCTAAAAATTTAGTCCGTGGTCGGTTAGGGCGTTCTTGGATGGCGGTTCGTGACATGGATATTGCTGCCGAAATAATAGGAATCCGTCCATTTCAGACGAAACTAATAGCTTTTTCAATAAGCTCTTTTTATTGTGGCTTGGCAGGCGCCCTAATGGTGTTCCTATGGCTCGGGAGTGCTGAGACCGAGGCCTTTTCTATAAATGAATCATTTTATGTGTTGTTTATGATCATCATAGGTGGTCTTGGGAGTATCCTAGGTTCATTCCTCGGGGCTACATTTATTGTTTGTGTGCCAATTTTGTTGACTAATGCTCCTCAGCTGTTTGGACTGTCAATGCCTATAGATTTACAAAAACACATTGAAATTATGCTTTTTGGTTTTTTAATTGTTTTCTTTCTTATCGTTGAACCACATGGTCTGGCAAGGCTCTGGCAGATAGCAAAAGAGAAACTTAGATTGTGGCCTTTCCCTTATTAGACCTTAAGATGCAGACACGTATAGTATTTATATAATGTTAATAGATTACTTGTTTAAAAAAATAGTGTTTAATAAATGAACTCAATAAAAGGGAGGTAATAGAATATGTTACGCAATATTTTGTTAGCTCTGGTCGGAGCTGTTGTCGCGATGACCGGAATTTCATCGACCACTGTACAGGTGGCCGCGGATGAACAATTTATTCCTATGTTGGTTTATCGCACTGGGCCTTATGCGCCGAGTGGTATTCCTGTAGCTAATGGATTCCGTGATTATTATACTATGATTAATAATCGCGATGGCGGTATAAACGGAGTCAAAGTTACATTTGAAGAGTGTGAGACTGAGTATAACACTAAATTAGGAGTTGAGTGTTATGAGAAGCTTAAGAACAAAGGTTCTACAGGAGCTTCTTTGGTTAATCCATTTTCAACTGGTATTACTTATCAGTTAATTCCTAAAGCTTCTGTTGATGAAGTTCCGATTTTGTCTATGGGATACGGGCGGACTGCAGCTGCAGATGGCCGCGTTTTTAAGTGGGTTTTCAACTTTCCTACAACCTACTGGAGTCAAGCTTCTGCATTTATCCGTTATGTTGCTCAACAAGAAGGCGGTGAATCAAAACTAAAAGGAAAAAAGATTGCTCACGTATATCATAACTCCGCATATGGTAAGGAAGCTAATCCAACCTTAAAAGCCCTGGCTAGTAAGTACGGTTATGAGCTGATTCTCTTGGCTGTAGATCATCCTGGGCAGGAACAAAAAGCTACGTGGTTGCAGATTAGACGCGCTAAACCTGATTGGGTATTTATGTCGGGATGGGGCGTGATGAACCAAGTAGCAGTTAAGGAAGCTGCTTCTATTAAATATCCGATGGATCATTTTGTTGGCAATTGGTGGTCGGGCTCCGATGCTGATGTTGTACCTGCTGCTGCCGGTGCAAAAGGATATAAATCTGCCACATTCCATTCGCCACGAAGCGACTATCCCGTACATAAGGATATAATGAAACATGTATATGGAGGTGATCAATCCAAGGCCAAATCTAATAGCTTCGGAGAGGTTCTGTATAATCGGGCCGTTGTGAATGCTATGTTTGCTGTTGAGGCTATTCGTACAGCTCAAGGCAAGTTTGGTAAACGCGCACTAAAAGGATCCGAAGTAAGATGGGGACTTGAAAATTTGAATCTTACGGAGGCTCGTTTGAAAGAAATTGGCATGGAAGGTTTCACTAAACCCGTTAAAGTTAGTTGTAAAGATCATGAAACTGGCGGGCCAATCATTATCCAACAATGGGATGGTAGTAAGTGGAACATCGTAAGTGACTGGATTTCACCTATAAGAGAAGTAGTGAGACCTATGGTCGAAAAAGCTGCGGCTGCTTATGCTGCAGAAAATAAAATAACACCACGTAGTTGTTGATAAAAAACGGTTTAGTGGTGAATGACGTTTATAGAGAAAACTTACCTCCGGGGGCTGATGTAAACCAGCCCCCGGTTTTAAGTCTTAATAACGTAGAAGTTATATACGATCATGTTATTTTAGTTTTAAAGGGCGTTTCGTTAGAAGTGCCCAAAGGGCGGATAGTGACATTATTGGGTGCGAATGGGGCTGGAAAAACTACAACCTTAAAGGCAATTTCGAACCTGCTTAAAGCAGAAAGAGGCGATGTCACAAAAGGAACTATAGAGCTTGATGGTGAACGTGTTCAAAGTCTCTCGCCTAATGATCTTGTGAAACGGGGCGTTGTTCAGGTTATGGAAGGTCGGCACTGTTTTGAGCATTTAACGATCGAAGAAAATCTATTGGTTGGTTCGTATGTTCGGACCGACGGTGCGTCTGAGATCCGTTCTGATCTTGAAAAAGTTTATGATTATTTTCCCCGCTTGAAGGACCGTTCTAGTGCTCAGGCAGGGTATACATCGGGCGGTGAACAACAGATGTGTGCTTTGGGAAGAGCCCTTATGGCGAGGCCACGTGTTATTTTGTTAGATGAACCCTCGATGGGTTTAGCCCCGCAATTAGTTGAAGAAATTTTCGAAATAGTCGATAAGCTAAATAAACTTGAACAGGTTACATTTCTTTTAGCTGAGCAGAATACTAATATAGCACTTAGATATGCAGATTACGGTTACATCCTTGAAAATGGCAGGGTCGTCCTTGATGGTGACGCAAAATCCCTACGAAATAATGAAGACGTTAAAGAGTTTTACTTAGGCTTATCAACATCTGGCCGTCGAAGCTATCGTGAGGTCAAACACTATCGTAGGAAGAAGCGATGGCTTGCTTAATACTTTGTTATATTGATGTTTCTTAATCATAGGAAACAATTAGAAATATGGTCCATTTTGATGACAGCGAAGCAATAGACCCTGAAATACGTGAGGTTACATTATTTTTTGATTTGGCTGCACAAATTGACCACGCAATAAAATACTCAGAATATTATTCTGCCATTTTAGGTAACATTAACTCAAAAGAAATTGTTGATAGGGAGAGTTTTGCTCGATTGCCAGTTTTAAAAAAAGCTGATTTAGTAGATATACAGAGGAAGAGGCCACCATTCGGGGGCTTATTAACGAACAAAATATCCGAGTATCCAAATTTATATAGTTCACCTGGGCCTATATATGAGCCGCAGGGAAAAGGTGATGATTACTGGAGGGTTGCCAGAGCGCTTTTTGCTGCTGGTTTTCGTTCGGGAGATATTTTACACAATAGTTTTTCATATCACCTTACCCCCGCAGGACAGATGCTCTCCTCGGGAGCCCAGTTTCTAGGGTGTTCTGTTATTCCCGCGGGCCCAGATAATACCGAGCAGCAAGTCCAGGTAATAAAGGATCTCAGACCAACTGGATATACAGGAACACCTGACTATCTTAAAATTCTATTAGATAAGGCAGATGAAATGGATTCTGATGCTTCTTCGATTACTAAAGCATTAGTCTCAGGCTCTGCTCTTCCGTCTTCCCTAAGAAAAGAGATTAGTGAAAGAGGAATAAAGGTTTCTCAGTGCTATGCCACAGCCGAGGCAGGACTAATTGCATACGAAACGCATTCTGAAGGTAGTTTATGTGAAGGAATGATTATTGCTGAAGGTATCTTTGTTGAGATTGTTCGTCCAGGGACTGGAGACCCTGTTCCTGATGGTGAAGTTGGAGAGCTTTTAGTATCAACATTCAATAGGGATTATCCTCTAATCAGGCTTTCCACGGGAGACCTCTCGGCGATATTACCTGGGAAGAGCCCATGCGGTAGAACAAATAAACGCATAAAAGGGTGGTTAGGGCGTGCTGATCAAAAAATAAAAATAAAAGGAATGTTTGTTAGCCCAGAGCAAATAGATATTATTTGTAAAAGACATCCTGAAATAATACGTGGTCGTCTTTTGGTAAATCGTAAAAATCAAAAAGATGAGATGGTTTTCAGATGTGAGACTGAGTCTAGAGATAACTCTATTGCCAAATCGATTATTGCAACTATAGCATCTGTCACTAAGCTGAAGTCAAAAGTAGAGCTATTGAATCCAGATGTTTTGCCGAATGATGGCAAGGTTATTGACGATCAGAGACCTATCGAGTAATTCCGTATAATAAAGTTTTTACTTCCGTTTAAATGGAACTCAAATGAATCCAAATAGATTTGGTAGAAAAGTCGTAACTCATTCAAAGGAAAATTTATGCGTGTAGCTATCGTTAATCAACCAGGTATTAAAAACCTGTCTATAGTGGACAGGCCTGATCCAGAAGCCGGGCCTGGTGAAGTTTTGGTGCGTATGCGTGCTGCCACATTAAATTATCGTGATTTGCTTACAGTAGAAGGCGGCTATGGTTCGAAACAAAGGACAACAGACTTTATTCCATTGTCTGATGGAGCCGGAGAAGTCATATCCATTGGTAAAGGTGTGAAACGTTTTAAAACGGGTGATCGCGTGGTTGGTAATTTTTTTCAGGAATGGTTGGCAGGTGAACCCGATCATGAAAACATGAAATCTGGTCTCGGGGGGGTTATAGACGGCGTTGCATCAGAGTACAGAACCTTTCCTGAGTATGGTTTATGTCATACCCCTGATCATCTGACCGATGTAGAAGCGGCTTCTCTTCCCTGTGCTGGCCTTACTGCATGGAGTGCTGTCATTGATCAAGCTAAAACAAATCCTGGGGATATTGTTCTAACCCAGGGAACGGGGGGTGTATCTGTCTTTGCTGCTCAATTTGCTATATTGGCTGGGGCTGTTGTAATCGGTACATCTTCCTCTAATGAAAAGCTTCAACGTTTAAAAGCTTTGGGTGTTGATCACACTATTAATTACACCGAAACCCCTGAATGGGCCAGAAATGCTAGAAAAATAAGTGATGGTAGAGGCGTTGATGTGGTTGTAGAGGTTGGAGGTGCCGGTACTCTGGATCAATCGATTAAAGCTCTTAGGCCTGGGGGGGTTGCGTGCTTAATTGGTGTTCTATCTGGCTCAAACCATGATTTTCGATTACCTCTTGTTGTTACTCGTAAAATTCGAATGGAAGGAGTAACTTGCGGAAATCGAGAACAATTTGAGTCTATGCTATCAGCTATCAAACAGCATAATTTGAGGCCTGCTCTAGATGAAAAAACATTTTCTTTAGAAGAAATTGTATCGGCTTTTGAATATATGCGAGCAGGCAAACATTTTGGAAAAGTTGCTATAGAGATGTAATTAATCCCCATTTTTTATTTTGAGGACTTTTCACTGCTAACGTGCGCCCGAGACGCTAATGCAGGTACCAGAGACATAAGAGGCACCCTCGGAGAGTAAAAATAAAATGGCCTCACCAACTTCATCAGCCTCACCAGCTCTTTTCATAGGAAGAGTTGGCCCAATCTTGTCAACTCTGCCCTTTGGCTGAATTTCTGTATCTATTACCCCAGGGCTTACAGAATTAACTCTTATTCCTTCCGCAGCGACCTCTTGCGCTAGACCCCAATTAAGTGAATCTACTGCCCCTTTGGAAGCTGCGTATGAAACATTTACGCCTGCCCCGCCCAATCGTGAGGAGGCAGAAGATACGTTGACGATAGCTCCTCCTTTACCGCCATGGATTGTTGACATTCTTTTTATTGCTTCTCTGCATGTTATAAACATGCCCGTTATATTCAATTCCCAAAGTTTTAAAAGATCCGCAGCTTTTACTTCATCGACGCGGCCATAGGGCCCTATAATACCTGCACTATTAACCAAATGGGTAACATCTCCCAGTTCTCTATCTATCGTCTTATAGAGTTCGACTACCTCAGATTCGTTACTAACATCTGCTTTCACAGCAATTGCGTTTGCTCCAGCTTTTTGACATTGTTCAACCACTTGATCAGCACGGGGCCGATTGTTCAGGTAGTTTACACAAATGTTTTTATATCCTTGTTTGGCAGCATTTATGCAGGTTGCTGCACCCAACCCTCGGCTACCACCTGTAACTAAAAGAACTTTTGACATTTCAAACTCTCCTTAACGACCTCAATTGGTCTAACTAATTGTATAGGGGGCTGAGACACAAACAAATAAAGTTATAATATTATATAAATAAACTGAATTAATTATTTTTCGTGTAAATTAAGATAGAACTAAGAGTGTATAAAAGATATTTAAAATTGCTATTAATCGAAAAGAAAAAAATATTATTTGTATATTCGTAATGTGAAAACTAGAAAGCTATATTAATATGATTCGTTTAGCGGCCAACATATCATATCTTTTCACTGAATTACCCTTGATTGACAGAATAGGCGCGGCAGCTGAAGTGGGTTTTTCCGGTGTGGAGATTTTGACACCCTATGAACATTCTACAAAAGAACTTAAGTCTAGGTTAGACGAATTTGATGTAGAGTGCGTCCTTATTAATACTCCTTACGGTGAAATTGCAGGCGGGCATACTGGCTTGGGGGCAATAGAAGGAAAGGAGAATGACTTTTATGAAGATATAAAAAAATCTTTAGATTATGCGCAAGAGATTGGGTGTACCAGAGTTCATGCACTTGCTGGTGTTCCTGAAAAAAATGCTAATATGGAGAAATGTAGAGAAATTTTCACAAGCAATTTGAGACTTATGGCTGAATTAGCGGATTCTGCCAATTCTACAGTACTAATTGAACCACTTAACATATTTGATTTTCCTGGCTATTTTTTAACTCATCAAGACCAGGCACATTCCATAGTAAATGATGTCGGATTAGATAATGTATTAGTTCAAATGGATTTTTATCACTGTCAAATTATGGAAGGCAATCTGGCCATAAACTTTAACACTCACCTAAACAAAATAGGCCATATTCAACTAGCTGGAGTCCCAGGACGAACTGAGCCCAACAAAGGGGAAATAAATTACCCGTATTTACTTCAGCTGATAGATGCTTCTGGGTATTCTGGATGGGTAGGGGCAGAATACTGCCCTGAAACATCAACTCTTTCAGGACTCAACTGGGCTCGATCCTATGGCATAAATAAATAGTCAATTTGATTTAAACTGTCATTACGAACCAAAGAACTACTTAGTTTTTAGTCAGGTTTAGCAAGCGGGCCGCATTTTCTCCCCAAACTAGAGCCTTGTCTTCATCAGATAGGTTTTCAACTGAGTTTATGTGTCCAACTGGATCGGGTTCAGCCATATCATATGGATAATCAGTGCCCATCATAATGTGATCAGCTCCCCAAGCCTCTATAAGATGCCTTAACTGTAGTTCTGTAAATACAACTGTATCAAAATAAAGCTTTTTTAAATAATACGACGGTGGATTTGGTAATTGTCCATGCACGTCATCTCTCGTGGGATAAGGATGATCAAACCTACCCCAATAGCCTGGTAAATAGCCTCCCCCGTGTGCGATACAGATTTTTAAACCAGGGAAACGCTCTAGATAACCATCAAAAATCAAATGCCCAATAGCTAACGAAGATTCCAATGGATGGCCTATTAAGTTTGTGAAATAATGATCCTTCATTCGGGATCCTTCTGTGGTTCCTATAGGATGCATAAATATCATCATGTCGAGCTCTTCTACCTTTGCGAAAAACTTTTCTAAGCCAGCTCTTGTTAATTCTTCTCCTTCAACATTAGTACCTATTTCCACACCCCGCATGTTGTATTCTTTGTGACAGCGTTCGAGTTCAGCAATTGCCATTTCTGGATGCTGTAATGGGACGGTGCACATTGGAGAAAATCGATCAGGATATTTTTCTCCTAGTTCACCTACTGTATTATTGGCAACGACGGACACATCTCTACCAAGTTCTGGATCTGCCCAATATGAGTAGTGGAATGGAGAGGGAGATATTGCCTGTATGTCTACACCACACGAATCCATGTCTTTGATACGTAGTTCAGGATCTGTCAGCTTAGGCATCAGAATATCGTTCTGTTCAATATTCAGTTCACGAGTTAGATCATTTGCAAAGTGTATAACGGGCATTTGTTCTATTTTCCATTTACCTTCAACCATAGTGTCACACTCAGGAACATGAACATGACAATGTATGTCTACTGTTAAATGTTTGTTTCCGTTTTTTATGGTTTGCGTGTGGCCATGATCAGTAGCTGGGGCCTGAGGAGCACATTTATAAAGCATCTTCTTCTCCGAAAGTGTTAGCTTTTAATAGATATTTATTATTAGTCATCTGTTGATATTAAGCCAGTAGAGAATGTTTGTCGTTAAAAATTCTCGTATTCAAAATTAAGAAACCTTGCTATTAAGTTTTATTTTGAGGATTCATTATTTTTCTCTTGTTGAGAACTCCATCCCTCAGGGTCTTTTAAGTATGATTCTACTATATCGAGTTCCTTTGGGGTATATAACTGTCTATCTCGTGCTACATCTAGTACATCCCACCAAGTTGCTAGGGCATGAAGTTTTACCCCAAGATTATTCATAGTTTCGGTGCTTTGAGGGAATATCCCGTAGTGAAACACCACATAAGTATCAGAAACTAGAGCTCCAGCATGACGCAGCGCTTCAATGAATTTTACTTTGGTGCCCCCATCAGTTGTTAGATCCTCTACTAAAAGAACACGGGTTCGTTCCGGCAAATCTCCTTCGATCTGTGCCATCCGGGCAAATCCTTTAGGTTGCTTCCGAACGTAAATCATAGGTTTTTTCAATTCATCTGCAATCCATGCAGAAAAAGGGATACCTGCAGTTTCTCCTCCAGCCACGACATCAATTTTATCTAATTGTGATTCACGTTTAAGCAACTCTACAGCTAAGTTTGTGAGTTCTTTTCGCTCTTCAGGGAAAGAGATTATTCGTCTGCAGTCAATATAGCTTGGGCTTTTTCGACCAGACGTGAAAGTATACGGATTATTGGGTCTAAAATTCACAGCCTCAATATCAATTAAGATTTCAGCTGCTCGAATAGCTGCTAAACGCGAAGCCTCGTTGGTATGAGTAAGATCTTTTGGTCTGGACATAGCCCGATTCCTCTTTCAGGAGGTGAAGATAAATAATACTATAAGCAAATAAGTAGAGTCGTTTTTGCGTGATATTAGAACTAGTTTGGATTCATTTAAACTAATTATGGAAAATTCCATGGTATTTTTTTTAAAAAATATGACGTTTTATATTTTCGTTTTATTTTTATTGATCGCAAGTATTGATTTATCATCTCAAAAGAGTTTTGCCAGGCAATGGGAGGGCCGTGTCTTGGCCAAAAGACTCAATGTGCGCAGTGGCCCCGGAGAAGGGTATCAAATAGTTGGAAAATTGCTTAAGGGTCAGAAAATTACAGCAGTAGACCGTAATGGTAGATGGATTAAAATAAACAGACTGGATAATAACCAATCAATTAGAAAACCAAATAAAGGAAGTTTATTGCAGGAGGTTTGGGTCCACAGGGCATATGTATGGTTACCTAAAGATTTTCTTCTTCCTGCCTTTGGAAGAGCCGAAAATAAATTTATTGACTGGGCAATTGCTCGGGGTGATCTATATGAAATATCCATTAAAGGGTCAGATCGATTATCAATATTATTAGCAGAACGAATAAATAAAGAAAGAGGGCCGAAAATAGCGTATGAGGTGGGGTGTGCTTATAAGGATCAATTGAATCTGGAGAAGAAAATAACCGTCACAGTTTGGGGTGAAAAGGGAACAGGAAAAAGCTGGATAGCTCAGATCACTTGTCCATAAAATATATAGGTAAACTAATTTAATAGTTTATTAGCCATCCAATCAGCCATCATGGGCCTGACCAAAGCAGGCATATTATCACAACAGTGATTACCTCCCTTATAAACTATTAGCTCAGCATTCTTACCGATTGTTGCTGCAGTTCTCTCAGCCTCACTTAAGGGACAAATTTCATCTTTGTCACTATGAACAACTAAGACCGGACAAGATATTTTTTCGGCAGAACCGGTTAAAGTAAAATCACGTGATATTTCTCTTGCTTGCGAACGACTTTTAGCTCCAAAGGAAAATTCCAGTATATCAAGGAGCGTGTCTGAGGAATCATCCCAGAACGTGAACATATCAAAATAACCTCCGAGAGCTATACAAGCCTTTATACGTTCGTCATGAGCTGCTACTCTGGGGGCTGCATATCCACCCATGCTGCGTCCCCATATGCCGAATTTATCTTTATTAAGTTCGGGTCTAGATTCTAGGTAATCAAGAACTGCCCCTACTGGAGATTCAAAATCAGGTCGTAGTTTCATTTTTTGCCAAGTCATTCCCTGTCCGGGTCCGTCATACGCGCAGGTCGCTAATCCCCTTCGCAGAAACTCATTCTCTAATGTAAAAAACTCTTCTTTTGTGGAGTCAGCTCCAGCATTTAAAAGTACACAGGGTAGGGAGTGGCCATTAAAATTTAAGGGGAATCTAAGATTACCTGGAAACTCAATACCTTCAAAAGTTATTGAGATGCGCTCACTGGGTGGCTGTAAATACTGCATAGCCTTGAGATACGCTTCGCGCTGGAGTGTTTGGACACGTAATTTCTCAGATGGGTTTTCAACATTGCCAGCCTGACCAGTATGAAATGATATAGCAGCGCGAAAAAATGCCTCTCCAGCTGTTTCTAAATTTCCCGCTTTAAATGCTATTTCTGCACGATTTTCGTGCCGACGACCAGTTTCTTCCCAACCTTTAGACCAATCTGATACTTCGCTCATATTATTGATTACACTAATCGCATCATTATAATCAACGCCAGAACCTATTAATCGCGGCAAGCGACTAATTAAGTGATCTTTGGTCTCTTGGTCTGTCATTTTAGCCCTCTTTGTCCTATCAATTTATCATATAAAAACTATACGCAATTTAAGCGCTCATGATTAATAAAAATTTAATTTTTGTCTATCTACGTTGAGCATTAATATCCGTATAAGCGTATACAGCGTTAGCCGTTGCTATCAAATTATTGAGTTCGTCCTTTACTTCTGCGCTAGAAAAATAAATTTTTCTACCCGCCTTAACAATTTTTGCTTCGCAGATTAATGTTTCTCCTTTGGGTCGACCAACAAAGTTTGTTGTTAGGGAAACAGTTACGTTTCCTCTGCGTTTATCAGGGTCGGGTTCGTAAACTCCACAAAAACCTGTTGCAGCATCGATCAGAGCAGTCATGGTACCACCATGAACTCCACCCTGCCTGTTTCTATGCATATCTGTTAAATTTACTCTAATTTCGGCGTAACCTTCTTCCCATCCAGTGAGAAGAAAGTTTAAGTGGCCATTAAGGCCTTCTTTTAAGTCGCGAGGTAAAAATTGTGTCATTTTGCTTCCAACGAGGTTAATTAAACTCTTTCTTTTATTACTTATAATAATATGATCATTTTCCTGTAGATAATTCCATGGTTAAAATAGTCATTAGTTTAGGGAAGATATACGGAGGATAATAATATTTTAGGAGATATACAAATCAGGCGTGCAATTAAAAGCCTCGAGGGCTCCTTGATTAGAGAAGTTGCTGAGCTAAATATTGGCAGGGATGACGTAATCCCATTATGGTTTGGCGAACCAAATGAAGCTACTCCTGATTTTATTAAACAAGCTGCCATTGATGCATTGGAGGGAGACCAAGTATTTTATGCTCAGAACAGAGGTGTTCCCTCTCTACGCGAAGCCTTATCTGTCTATGTAAGTGATTTGCATTCCCGGACAATTGGTATTGATCGCTTAACGGTAACGGCATCAGGAATGAATGCAATAATGCTTGTTTCCCAAGCATTGATAGACAAGGGCGATAATATGGTCGTTGTTGGTCCGGTATGGCCAAACTGTTGCCAGACCGTCCAGGTAATGGGTGGAGAGGCTCGTCAGGTGGCTTTAAGGCCAGATGAGAATGGTCTTTGGCAACTAGATATTGATGCCTTATTTGATCTTTGCGATGACAGAACAAGGGCAGTTTTCGTAAATTCTCCGGGAAATCCTACTGGTTGGGTAATGAAATCTTCTGAACAACGAGTCTTGTTAGACGAGTGCAAAAAAAGAGGGATGTATGTGGTTGCTGATGAAGTCTATATCAGGCTGGCTTATGAGCAGCCAAGAGCTCCTTCATTTCTTGATATTTCACTTGCAGATGATCCATTAATTGTTATCAATAGCTTTTCTAAGACTTGGTCAATGACCGGTTGGCGATTAGGTTGGTTAACTCATCCTTCTGTGCTTGGAGATACTTTTTCCGTTCTTAATGAGTTCAATATAGCTTCTCCCACTACTTTTGTTCAGCATGCAGGTCTTACAGCTATAGAGGAAGGAGAAAAGTTTGTAGCTCAAATGGTTGAAGGCTACAGACAGAAACGTGATTTAGTTTTTCAAAGACTCAAAGCTATGCCAAGGGTTCGATTATCATGTCCTGAAGCGGCCTTTTACGCTTTCTTTAATGTCGACGGAATGATCGATAGTCTTGAATATTCTAAAGAATTAATTGAAACAACAGGGGTTGGACTAGCTCCTGGTCGGGCATTTGGTGAGGCAGGAGAGGGCTGGCTTCGTCTTTGTTTTGCCTCAGAACCAGATCTTTTATCACTTGCTCTAGATCGAATTGAACCAGCATTATCTTAATTTTTTGAGGAAAAATAATGAAAGTTGTTATTACTGGAGGCACTGGAATGTTAGGTCGGCGCCTGGCATTAAGACTTTTGGCTAACAGCGAGTTGATTGGGCATTCTGGAGATAAAGAGCGAATAGATCGGCTAATTCTTGTGGACGCATATGAACCGGTAGAACCGACACCTGCTGACCCAAGGGTTGAGATAATTAAAGCAGACATATGTGATCCTAAAGTTCTAGATAAAATAATTGATGATAATGTAGATTCAATTTTTCATTTTGCTGCAGTGGTAAGTGGCGGAGCTGAAGAAGATTTTAATTTGGGTTACAACGTAAATCTGGATGGAACGAGAAACCTTTTCGAGTCATGTAAAAAAGTTAATGCGACCCCTCGTGTCATATTCACTAGTTCATTGGCTGTTTACGGGGGTTTTCGTGATATAGTAGACGATACTCCACTATTACCTCAAAGCTCTTATGGTGCCCAGAAAGCAATTGGTGAGATCATGTTAAACGACTACACAAGAAAGGGTTTTCTTGATGGACGAAGTTTGAGGTTGCCCACAATAGTTGTCAGACCAGGAAAGCCAAATAGGGCTGCATCAGGTTTTGCCAGCTCTATACTTCGGGAACCCTTACAAGGATCTAAGGCTATTTGTCCTGTTAGCCCTGAAACACGAATGTTGATTTTATCTCCTAGACGTGCAGTTCAAGCTTTTATAGATGTCCATAACGCAGAATCTGATCACTTAGGGTTTAGAAGAGGGGTCATGATGAACGGCATTTCGCCTTCGATTGGTGAGATGGTTTTTGCTCTAAAAGACATTGCTGGTTCAAAGATCGCTGATCGTATTATATGGAAACCCGATAGTGAAATTCAGCGAATGGTAGATAGTTGGCCTTGGTTTGCTAATGGCATAATTGGCAGAGAATTAGGTTTTGAACCTGATGAGTCTATTGAAGAGGTTGTCCAAAGTTTCATAGAAGATGAACTAGATGGAAATATTCTTGTTTAAAGATCTGTCTCTGCATTTACCAATGAAATTAAGGGTAAACCTAATCTATCTCGACCTCCAAGTTTGCTCAGTTCGATTATGAAGGCTGCACTAATGACGTTTGCTCCCATTCTGCGTAATAGTTTTGTAGTGGCTATTGCTGTGCCGCCTGTAGCTAAAACATCGTCGATAACTATTACATTATCGCCTTCTGACACTGCGTCAGTTTGTATCTCTAACGTATCAAAACCATATTCAAGACCGTAATTCTGAGAGACTGTGGAGCCAGGTAACTTACCCTTTTTACGAACCATTACAAGAGCATGTTCAAGCTCAATGGCCAATGGGGCTGCAACTAAAAACCCTCTACTTTCGATACCGATGATTTTGTTTATATCATATTGTTTGATTCTTTTAGCCAGGGAACGAATTGTATATTTCCAGGCCTTTGGATTGCCCAATAAAGTTGAAATGTCATAGAAAAGGACCCCTGGTTCGGGGTGATCCCTAATAGTTCTGATATGTTCAAGTATTTCCATGTTTAATATATTTTTCCATTTTATAGCTTTGCTCTTATTGCATCTTAAAGATATATCGATTAAAGCGCTAACTGATAGAAAATTCATATTTAGTGACGCTTAAAGTTGAAAGACGAATATAATGAAAGAAAGAAGTATATATTTCATTTTTTATAACATACGGTCTAATTTAACTTCTATTGTGTTCGTCCTTTTTCTTGTTGCAGGCATGCTGAGCCCAATAAAAATTGGTCAAGCAAATGAAGGTGCACCACTTATTATTTCATCCGGTAATATTTCGGGAGCTTACTTCCTTACTTCAGGAGCGGTATGCCATTTATTAAATGGCCTCCGACAAAAACCTCAACAGATATGCGCTGTAGTTCCAGGGACTGGATCATTAGAAAGCATTGAATTACTGAGGGAAAGAAGGGTGGACTTTGCTATAGTTCAATCGGACTGGCAATATTGGGCCTTTAAAGGAGCAAATTTTTTTAAAAACCCAACACCTTTTCAAGGTTTAAGGTCAGTAGTTTCTTTTTACACAGAGCCACTTATCATAGCAGTCAGAAAAGGAGGAGGTGTTAAAAGCTTAGATGACTTAGGAGGTTTGAAAATAAGCATTGGTCCGCCTAATAGTGCTGCTAGGGGAATGATGGAAGCGCTTATGAACAGTCTGGAGTGGTCGTTTACTAGCTTTAATGAAATTCATGAAATGGCTATAGAAGAGCAATCATCCGCGCTCTGTAATAATCAAATAGATGCCGCTATTTATGCAACAGGAAGCCCATCATCTACTTTAATAAATTTGACAAACAAATGTGGAATATCATTTTTGCCTATAAGCGGCCCAGACATTAAAAAATTACTGCACAATAAAACCTTCTATCAAGAAGCGATAATACCGTCAGATGTGTATAAAGGAATCAACAGTGAGGTTCCGAGTTTTGGAATTGGACCGGTTTTGGTTACTCGAAAAGACGTATCAGGTATTAAAGTTGAAATGATTATTGAAGCAATGTTTAGTAACTTAGATTCTTTTCGTAAACTTCATCCCGCACTAACTTGGCTAAAAGAAGAAAAAATGAAAGTTCAAGGCATGTCCGCTCCTTTGCATTCGGCAGCATCTTTGTTTTTTTCTCTCCCTAATCGATAATTAAAAGTTGAATGAATTCATTTTATTAAAAAATGATCTTTTCTGTATCGTTGCTATAATCACTTCGGGTGTGTATAGAGACGCCGCCAGTCGGGGAGTAGCTCAGCCTGGTAGAGCACTACGTTCGGGACGTAGGGGTCGGAGGTTCGAATCCTCTCTCCCCGACCATTTATTGACCTTATGTGTTATGGTCTTGGCCAGTTTAAAGCTTATTTTTTAAGCTTTTTTTATTTAATAGTCCAAGTTTTGGAGACATCTCATGCTACGATTTATACCGATTTCAGTTAATTTATTTAGTGATTGGACGGCAAAAAAAACTGATCCATTAGTACAAACTCGATTTGGAAAGTTATTTCTGGCACTTGTCTTGGTTGGGCCTGTGACATTTTTACCAACCTTATATCAAGCTTGGACAGCACCTGATATCGATGCTCTACGCACATCTACTTGGCCACTTCTGATTATTGTTAACGTTTCCGCATTCATTGGCGTGGCGCACGAAGGAGACTGGCGCTTGAGATTGACGATGCTGGCATGGGTTATATTTATGATAATAATTTCATTAGCTGTTGTAGTTCGTTAATAGTCCTCGGGTTTTATAAATAACTACTTTTTATCAATAACAATAAATTTACCAATGAGTATATTTTCACAAATAAATAATAAAGTGTCATCCTTGAGTTGAATTTAGTATCAGTGTCGATAATTAAGATTTGGGAAACTTATTTTCTAGATCGGAATCAAATTTGCCATCTATTAGTACAAAAAGGACCTCGCACACTTGGTCTGATCTATTGCTCCAGGCATGATTAGTTCCGCATTGAACGACAGTATCACCCGATTTTAAATGAACTTCTTGATCGTCCAATACCATTGTAATTTCTCCAGACAAAATAATGGCATAATCAATCGTTTCAGTTCGGTGCATAAGCGGGTGATGTCCTCCTCTTCCAAATGTGGAGGCAGGTTCATTACCTAGGGCTCTAAAAGCTAACCTGGATTCTTCCGCGCTCATATTGCGGATCTGATCAGTTTCAGGAGCGAATCTATTAATTCTTATAACAGTGCCCTTGGATTCTGGCATTTGTCTTCTCGGGCCCAGTGTTGTTTCTCCAAACTCAGCAAGTATTTTGGTTGGTGTAGAGGAGGTTCTCCAAATATCGGTAGAAGTATCATCCGGATTGAGAGGGTTAACATGAACAAAAGGCGCTGGGCCATCCATTGCTACTGTAGCCTCACCTTTGTGATTATGGCCTGTAACTACACGTCGAATTTGACCTGACATAAAGACCTCCAATTCATTTTATATTTATGAGGTAATGTGACGTTAAGATTAGGCAATGTATTAAATTACGACAAGCTTATGTTTCTATTTCTTTTATTATATTGTTATAACCTATTTAGTTAAGACAATCATACTCCAAGTGCAGGACTAGCTTTAAACTTTTGTCTGGTTTTTAAGATAAAAAATGTCCAGGATATATTTTTGGTTAGCGCTATTGAAAAGAGATTTAATAGAGGGCTTTGGCCCTGGGTGTTCCTTGTTACGGGGGCCTTTGTCGTTTCTACAAATCATGTCCTAGGTCGTTATGTAGGGGGAGAAATACCACCTATTGGTCTTGCATTTTGGAGGGTCACTGTCGGAGCCCTGGTGTTATTACCATTCGCGTGGAAGGATATTTTAGAGCAACGTTTTGTAATTTTAAAAGAATGGAAATTATTTTTTTTAATGGCAATTCTTTTTATGCCAATGGGCAATGCTATGGTTTATTTGGGTTATAACTTTAGTACCGCACTAAATGGAGGAATTATTGCGACTTCCCAGCCTGCAACAACGGTTTTTCTTGCTTGGTTAATTCTTAACCACACTGTTAATCGAAAACAAATTATTGGAGTGTTAATTGCAGCTTTTGGTGTATTAATTATTTTAAGTAAGGGTGACTTATTAGCTTTAAGCTCTCTAACGTTTAATAAGGGTGACTTAATGTTACTTGTGGCCACAACTTCGTTTTCGTTTTACACTATCCTATTGCGTAAAATACCATCGAGTATTGGGCCGATGTTAATTCTCGTAGTGATCCAGATTATTGGCATAATTGTATTGGCCCCATTTTATTTGTACGAATCGATCACCTATATGCCAGTTCCAACTAACGCTCTTTCAATTTTGGTAATAGCTTGGGTTGGTATAGTTATTGCTGTGATTGCAGTCGGACTGAGTAATATGTCAGTATTGGCTTTAGGCCCTGCAAAATCCAGTATTGGGCATTATTGTCGCGCTATATTCACTGCCGGATTAGCAATTATTTTACTTGATGAAGAAATGGAAATCTACCACTGGCTCTCGATTGGTCTAGTAATTATTGGGGTGGTTTTAATGAGCCGAGGGCATACACCAACAAGACGTACAGAAATATCTTGAAGTTCATATAGAAGTAGTTGTTTATGAATTAATATCAGATAAAAGATAACATTTAAAATGTTTATTAAATTCGAGAATATTATTTGTTTACAGGTCTAGACTTCGCGCTAAAAGTTCGATTACCTGCATCCATTGAGAAGTCTTCATCATTTGAGATACATGTTTGATAGGTTACTATTAAACAATTGATAGAAAAACAATTAAATAAGAGAATAGCTAGAAAAAATGTACGATTTGCAAATTAGCGAGGAACAGCTCGCAATCCGTGATACAGTAAGAGACTTTGTGGCTAATGAAATTACACCGGTAGCATTGCTGCCCAAGAGGTTAGAGCCTTTTGACCCGCCTCTACCAACTGCGGAGATTGAGAAAGCTGCTGAACTAGGTTTGAGAACTTTGTCCTTGTCAGAAGAGTCTGGAGGGGCAAATTCAGATAGCTTAACTCGATGCATTGTTGCTGAGGAACTGGCTTCTGGTGACGCAGACATTGCTGCTGTTTTAGCTGAAACTTCAGAACTTGCTGGTCCTTTATTTGATCGTGCTATGACCACTGAACAAAGAAACCTAATTTTACCAAAATTTATTGAGAATAATGATTTTCATTTAGCTGTTGCTCCTAGCAGAATGGCTAATCATTCTGCAATTGGTAATAGCTATCATCGGCACAAGGAGAAAAAGTCTGATATGGCCTTTAAGGCAACTGCTAAAGAAGGTGGTGGTTGGTTATTAAATGGTATTGGCACTCGAGTTTCTAACGCTTCAATTGCAAAACTTTTTGTGGTTGAAGCTCAAACTGAATCTAGTTCATCATTCTTCTTAATTTCTAATGACCAACCTGGATCAAAAATTGCAGAGGTTAGTCGTGATGGAGGTTGGTATTTGGGTTCTTGTGGGGACGTTCTTCTGAAGGACTGCTTTGTTTCCGAAGAAAGTAAATTAAATTCAGGCTCTTTTGATCTTCCAGAACACAGCCCGATATATAACGCTATAAACTTAGGGGTTGCTAGAGCTGCATTTGAAGCAGCAGTTGAATATGCGAAGTTAAGGATACAAGGTGGACGGCCGATAATAGAACATCAAGCCATAGGAGAAAAATTAGCTGAAATTGCAATTAGTCTTGAAGTGGCAAGGGGAACTATTTGGAGAGCAGCTTGGTGTTTAGATAACCCCGATAAAGCTGTGGCATACAGTGGCGACAATTTACCGATTAATACCGTAGCCCAAGTGTCCTCGTCTGAAATGCTCTACAAAGCAGCAAAAGATTCTGCTGAATGTTTTGGTGCAATGGGCGTGATGCGAGATATGCCTATGCAAAAATATATTCATCAAACGAGAATGTTTTTACACACAGGTAATGGTAATGCAGACGCTAGGCTTAAGATTGCTGAACTGATAGCAGACTTTCACGATGGCTAAAGAGGTTTTTGGATTAATGAGTTTGGGAATCAGTACAAATAAGAGGAAGTAAACATGGATTTTTCATTAACAGAAGAACAGAAATCCTGGCAAAAAAAAGCAAGAAAATTTGCTGAAGAAGAAATCAAACCGATTTCGTTAGAAAGAGATCAAATTGTTGATCCGGGTGGAACGATAGATTGGGATCTAATAACCAAAGGTTCGAAACTCGGTTTTCGCACTGCAGTGGTAGCTAAAGAACAGGGTGGTCACGGAGTCGATTATGTAACTCAAGCCATAATCATGTCGGAGTTGGCAAAAGCTGATAGCGCAATGTCAAAAACATTCAGTCAATGTTGGAAATGGAGCCATTTAATAGCAGCAGCTTGTACAGAAGAGCAAAAAGAGCGCTTTCTCAGGCCCTTTCTAGAAGATCATACTTTCGTTTTAGGGTCGGGCCAAACTGAAGCCAATAGTGGTTCTGACAATCGCATGCCTCCACCAGGTAACTTGAGTTCGGGAGTAAGGTTGCGAGCTGAAAAGGATGGAGATCACTGGGTTCTAAATGGAGAAAAACAGTTTATAGCGCATGGAAATGTTGCAAAACTCTTCTTTTTACTAGTCCGCACTGATTTTTCAGTGCCATTTACTGATGGTACGACTTTATTATTAGTCCCGCATGATACTCCGGGATTTAGTAGAGGAAAGGTATATAATAAGAGTGGTTGGCGATTCTATCAGAATGGTGAAATGATATTTGAAGATGCGCGTGTCCCTGTGAGTAATCAGATTGGAGAGACTAATCGAGCTCTTCACAAAGGAGATGGAGATTCTTCAGGTGATATGTTTGGTGACTTAGAGTTGGCTGCTAATGCATTAGGGATCTGTGATTCTGCTTGTGAAAAAGCTATCCATTTAGCGCAAAACTCTAATTCTGGGGGTGAATTACTAAAAGACCAACAAAGTGTAAGACTTAAAATAGGTAAAATGTCTATGCTTACAGAAGCTCTTCGGTCATATGTCATGCGGGTAGCTTGGGAGCATGACGAAAAAATTCATTCTACAAACGCCGGATTAGTCATGAATTTCTCAACTGATACTGTTCAAGAAGTTACAGAACTTTGCATGGATATTTATGATAATTCTGGAGCTCCTATGGACAGGGGAGTTGATAAATTAGTAAGAGATTCATTCATATGGAGTCATTTGGCTGGTGATTCAGTTCAGCGATTAAAAGTAGCCGGCCGCATACTTAGATAAGTCTCTGACTTGATTAAAGTTTGAAAAACTCTTTGAAGCCTATTTTGTTATTCTACTAATTTCGTCAATTATTTCAGTTGTCATCTGTTTGCTAGTTGCATTTCCACCTAGATCGCCAGTTCTGGTTTTGCCTTTGCTGATTACAGAGTAAACAGCATTTTCAATAACATCTGCGCAATTAGTTTCGCCTAAATGTCTAACCATCATTGCGGCGGATAGAATTGAGGCGCATGGATTGGCAATTCCTTTTCCAGCTATATCTGGCGCTGTACCGTGCACAGGTTCAAAATATGCCCATTTTTCTCCAATACAGCCAGAGGCAGCAAGACCTAATCCCGCAGAAAGACCGGCGGCAACATCCGACAAAATATCTCCAAATGTATTAGTAGATAAAATCACATCAAAACTTTCCGGTTCTCTAATCATCTCTAATGCACACGCATCAATATTACGAGTTTCGTATTTCACATTAGGGAAGTTAAGGGACACGTCTTTAACCGATTTAAGAAAGAGACCATCAGTGAGTTTTAGTGCTCCTACTTTATGAACAGCAGTTACTTTAGGGACTTTGTGCTCGGAATTTGCTCTACTCTGTCTTTCAATTGCTTGTTGGAATGCCATATTAGCTGTCTTAGAAGAAGCGCCGCGGGTTATAAGTCGAACTGCACAAGCTGTATCTTCATTAACCATATATTCGATTCGAGAATATAGACCTTCAGTAACTTCACGAACAATTACGCAGTCAATTTTCTTAACTGGAGATTCTATTCCTGGGATTGTACGAGAAGGTCTTACACTTGCACCGACCTCTAGTCCAACACGTAAATCTCTTAAAGGGTCTCCACCGCCTGGGGGTATTTGTGCAACGTCCATCGCCCCCACAAGAACTGAATCCGCTTCTTTAGCTTTTTTCATGCTCATTTCAGGCATTGCATGTCCTTGTTCGAGGTATGTACCGTGCCCAGCTGGGTGCGTTTCAAAAGTAAAAGAGGGTCCACCAAATTTTTGTAATGAGGTGAGAACTTCAAGCGAACATTCTGTTACCTCAGAGCCAATTCCGTCTCCAGGGAAGACACATATTGAATAATTTGTCATAGTTATACTTTTCCTAGAATTATTTACTTCGTATTGAAGATGTAAGTAAATTAAGTGATAGAAACTATTTCGTCGAGAAAAAGAAAGTATATTAATTGAAAGAGTGCGCTGACTAAAATTATATATTTGCTATGATTAGTAGAAAGTTAATACTATTTTCTTTTACTAATATTTAAATTAGATAATAAGAATACTATTAGTATTCTTATTAAGATCCTAAATTATTTTATCAAAACTAAATTACCTGCCTGGTTTAAATTATAGCTTTTAAATGAAAGGAATTACTTTTTATGCTCAAGCCGGTTAGAAGGTTGATAGCCGCACATAATTCGGAAGGTCAATCTTATATTCAAGAAGATAAAGATGCTCCAAACACAACAAATACTGGAGGTATCGATGGATATCCGTGGACAGAATTGTGGGCTGTGGATTCTGTTCCAGCAGACAACTCAGGAAATATTGATGCAGCTGATAGACCTATTAAACTTCAGCCTCCTGAGAGAGGAAATGTGTTCAGAATAGTCGATATTCCACCCGACACCCTCAGGTTTGGAGCTAATGTTGATCAGTCACCTGACACAAGCGCTGTTGCGGGTAGTGATGCTTATGCTGCTGGAGCGGGATCTCGTCATCCTGGCTTTCATAAGACCCGCACAGTTGATTATGCCATCATTCTTGATGGAGAAATTGTTGCAATGATGGATATTGGAGAGACCGTGATGCGAGCTGGTGATGTTCTCATACAGAGGGGAACAAATCATGCTTGGTCAAATAGGACTGATAAGGCTTGTCGTATCGCATTTATACTAATTGATGCTGATTCACTTTAAATCAATTTAAAAAGATTTTTTCTTTAATTTTGTAGCTGTTTTTTTATTACACTTAATTTTTGTTTTTGAAGGAGTGAAAATGAAGGCCTCGTATATTCTTGAGCAAGGTGGACCAGAAGTGTTTAGATATGGTGAGCTACCCGACCCTGTCGCTGGACAAGGTGAGGTGGTAATTGACGTTTACGCTGCTAGTGTAAACGGTGCCGATTGGAAAGTTCGATCAGGCAGTTATAATAGTATTAGTAATTTTCCATACATTCTAGGAAGAGACTTTTCTGGAGTTATAAGTGAAGTTGGCCCCAATGTTGATGACTTTCGAGTAGGAGATGAAGTTTTTGGTGTATGTGATGTTGGTCAAGAGGGTGCATATGCAGAAAAGATTTCGGTGAAAGCAAGCATCATTGCTGATAAGCCAGACACGATAACACATTATGAAGCTGCAGCATTAGCTTTGACTGGACTTACAGCTATTATTTCTATTCAAGAAACATTAAAGCTTACATCAGGTGAGAGGATTTTAATTACTGGAGGCGCTGGAGGAGTTGCCAGCCTCGCTATTCAGATTTCTAAAAATATTGGCGCATATGTTTTAACCACCACAAGTGCATCTAATATAAATTATGTGAGAAGTTTGGGTGCTGATGTAATTATTGATTATAAGAATGATGAAGTTAATGAGATGGCTAAAGATTGTGACGCTCTATTTGAGACTGTTGGTGGTGATGTAGCAATCACTTCTCCTAATGTACTAAAAAAAGGAGGTAGAGCTGCTTTTATAGCTTCGGGACCAGAAGTGCCAAGGGTGGATAGAAGAGATATAGATTTGCTTCGGCCTAATGTTGGACGGGACCGGCATTTCTTAGAAAGGGTGATTAGCCTCTATGAGACAAAAGCAATAAGATTGCCAGAAATAAAAACTTTCGATCTGTCAGAATCCGAGGCTGCTCATCGAATTAGTGAAGGAAGGCATTTCCGAGGCAAGCTAATACTTGTCACAAAATAACCCTAAGAGGTTTTATTTGACTTTTACAGGAATACCCTTTTCGGCTGATGATACAATTGCTTCAATCACTGAACAACCGTGAACAGCCTGCTTTGTAGAGACAGGATAAGCAGCACGGCCAGTTGTCGCATCAGCAAAGCTTTCAAGCTCTGCTCTGACAGTGTCAAATCCTTTATACTCCTGCTCTTCTGTATTTATAACGCCCGCAGCTCCAGTTATTTGTCCCGTATTGTTGGGGGTATAAAGAAAACTGCTCATATCCGGATTACGAATTTCAACTGAGCCCTCTGATCCCCAAACGTGAAGTCGAAATGAAGGGTGGGTTGCGAGTAAAGTGCCTACATATCCCGACATTCCATTGGTCATTTTGAATAAAACTGAGGTAGTGTCATCTGTATCATTTGGTACTATACGACGGAAGCTTTGACAAAAGACTTCGTCAATATCTCCGAATAGATCTATCATTAAGTCGATTATATGTATTGCCATGGGAGTGAGGCCACCAGCTGGGGTCTCTTTCTTGTCTGCACGCCAGGCATCTGAGGTAAGAGCCATTCCTATAGGGGCACACATCGTACCTTCCCAATGTAGTAGCGTTCCAAGAGAGTTTTTATCAATTTTTTCTTTGAGAGCTTTTACAGCCGGACTAAACCTTCGATTAAATCCTACTGCTAATATAACATTAGATTTATCTACGGCAGCAATAGCTTGGAGTGCCCCTTCCTTCGTTAATGTTAGAGGTTTTTCCATAAAAACGTGCTTACTTGCTTTAGCTGCTTCAATTATTTGCATGACATGCTGAGAATGAGGAGTTGCAAAAACAACCGCATCAATTTTTTTATTAGATAAAATGTCTTCAAAAGAATTAAAGATAGCTAGTCCTTGTTCCTCAGCAAAATCACTTACTTTGGAAGGTGTGCGTACATATCCAGCTGAGAAACGAATTTTTTGTGATTTTTGTTGAACCGATTGAACTAGTACCTTGCCCCACCAGCCTAAGCCAACAATAGCAGCATTTAGCATCTTGTTCTCCTAGAAGCCTTTATTTATATGCTTGTTAAAATTTAATTTATAAAACTCTATTTTTGATAGTGATGATGATATATGCAAGCTCAGTCTGCAACCTATTCATAAAAAATTCATCATAGAATCGTATTTTTATTAAATTAAATTCAGTTTGAGATATTTTTAGGTTATCTTACCCATAAAAAATGGAGCTCTATAGATGGAAAAATTTGGTGTTGGACAAGGCGTCAAGAGAGAAGAAGATCCCAGGCTTCTAAAGGGTGAGGGTTTGTTTGTTAACGACATAAATATTCCTAACCAGACCTATGCGATAATTTTGCGATCTCCTCACGCACATGCGGAAATTAACTCCATCGACATATCTCAAGCCCTAAATGCTAGGGGAGTAATAGGAATATACACCGGGGATGATATTGCAGAAGATAAATTAGGTGTACCAGGCATGCCAGCTAAATGGCTCAGGCCTGATGGGCAACCTATGAAATACCGCCCTCAGCCTCCATTAGCATTGGGCAGAGTGAGATATGTTGGAGACCCAGTAGCATTGATCATAGCAGATACTCTTGATCAAGCAAAAGATGGAGCAGAACTCATTCATGTGGACTATAATCCCCTTGCATCTATAACTGATACTGAACAAACGATATTAGAAGGCGTTCCATTAGTTTGGGACGACTATTCTGATAACATCTCAGGGCAATTTGAAAAAGGCGATCTTGATTCTGTAAGTTTAGCTTTCAGAAATGCTTCACATATAGTTAAACGAAAATTCAAAATATCTCGAGTCTTTGCTCAATATATGGAACCTCGTGGAGCAATCGGAGTGTATGATGCTAGAGAAAAAAGATTCACGCTATACGCTGATGTTCAGTATCCACACAGAGTACGCCAGCTTTTAGCAGAAAAAATTTTTTCTATTCCAGAGCAGGACATTCGTGTTGTATCGAGAGATGTTGGAGGCGGTTTTGGGACTAAGGGTTGGCAGTATGCAGAGCATCGATTAGTTCTGTGGGCATCGAAAAAAATAGGGCGACCTGTCAAGTGGTCCTGTGAACGCAGCGAGGCTGTGCAAGCAGATGAGCATGGAAGAGACAATATAACTGAAGCTGAGCTGGCCTTTGATTCAAACGGAAAGATTACTGGACTAAAAGTTGATACTATAGCGAACATAGGAGCCTACCTCTCCGCTATTCGTAATCTTTTGGCTGTTTCTTTAAGTATTGGGGGATTAATTGGAGTTTATGAAGTTCCTTCAGCATATGTAAGGGTTAGAACGGTCCACTCCAACAGCAATCCAACTGCCCCTTATAGAGGAGCGGGGCGTCCTGAAGCAACTTACGTAATCGAGCGCATGTTAGATGAATCTGCTAGGGAATTAAATATAGATCCGATTGAGTTGAGAAGTCGAAATATAATTCCATCTGAAAACATGCCTATAAAAACTGCTTTGGGCCAGAGCTATGATTGTGGTCAGTTTCTAGAAAATCAGGAAAAGGTGCTAGATATGGCTAATCATAAAGAGTTTATCAATAGACAAGAAGAAGCTTCTACTAGAGGTAAACTTAGAGGTATAGGCATTGCAAATCCTATTGAAGAAGCGGCCTCTCCAATTCCTGATTTTTCTGAGATAAGGTTTGCCACGGATGGATCGGCAACTGTTCTCATGGGAACTAAAAGTCAAGGACAGGGACATGAGACTATTTATAAGCAGATTATTTCTGAAAGGCTTGGCTTGGCTCCTGAAGAGGTCAGAGTAATAGATGGTGATACCGATAGGGTTGCCTTTGGTATGGGCACGATGGGATCACGTTCCACAGTGGTTGGTGGTTCTGCTCTTTTTTATGCGGCGGACAAAATAATAAATAAAGCTCAAATTATTGCGGCAAATCTTTTAGAAGCAAGTATTTCAGATATAGAGTTTACTAAAGGAAAATTCGTTGTAATTGGAACTGATCAGGAGATTGCATTAAAGGAGGTAGCAAAGGCTTCTTTTATCCCAGCTAAGATACCAGAGGGAACTGACCCAGGACTTTATGAGTCTTCAACTTTTTTACCTTCTGATGCAACATACCCTAATGGAAGTCACGTATCTGAGGTAGAGATCGATCCTGATACTGGAGTGGTAGATATAGTCGGGTACTGGGTTGTTGATGATGTTGGTATAATGATTAATCCGACCATAGTGAAAGGGCAAATTCACGGTGGCGTAGCACAAGGGGTAGGACAGATTCTTATGGAACAGGTCTGTTATGACAAAGATAGTGGTCAGCTTTTAAGTGGGTCTTTTATGGATTATGCGATGCCTCGCGCTGATAACTTTGTCTCAATAGATGTCTCTAGTAATGAAGTTCCCACTAATCGTAATCCTCTTGGTGTAAAGGGCGCAGGCGAGGCTGGCACTGTTGGGGCTATGCCTTCACTTATGAATGCTATATTAAATGCACTGGCTCCAATTGGAGTCACCAATATTGAAATGCCGGTGACCTCCGAGCGTGTTTGGAGTGCCATTAATCAAGCAAAGTCGAATTAGAAACACTTAGTAAAACTCTGTTGATCGTTTTTGTCCCATCTATAAATAACAGACTATTTTTAAGGAGAGTTTAAAATGAAGATTGTAAGGTTTAATGATGGAACTACAGGACTATTAGTTGGCGATCAAATCGTAGATGTGATCTCTTCATCGATGTTACTTGATAAGTCTAAATCAGACATTTTGGATAGTCTTTTGCTTGATGGCGGAAAAGGTTCATGGAATGAAATGATTATTAACTGGGATGAAGCAAAAGAGCCACTTGATGAATTGAACTCTTTAGCTCAATCAGGTGACCTTGAGAAGACCTTACCGCTTACATCAGTGCGCCTAAATGCTCCACTTCCAGACCCAAGAAATAGAATAATAGCTTTAGGCGCAAACGTGGCTGCTCATGCTGTGAACGCATTTAAAGCTATAACAGGACAAGAATTTACCGAAGATCATTTTCATAAGGAACAAAGAGATGGATTACCCCCTTGGGGCTTTACAATTATGCCTGAGACGGTGGTTGGAACAGATACGGAGGTGAAACCTGAATCTGGAGTTGAAAAATTTGACTATGAGGTTGAAGTAGGAGTTATCTTAGCTTCTGGGGGCAAAAATTTGACAAATAATGACTTCAGTGTTTGGGGCTTTACAGTATGGAATGATCTCTCGATACGTGATCCAAGGCTGGGAATTGGTGCACCAATACACCGTGGGGCATTTAACTGGGCTTTGGAAAAGAACTTTGAGACTGGGAATTCTTGTGGCCCCTGTGTTGTTGTAGATGAAAGCTATGATGTTAATAATTTGCAGTGCGTTATGCGGGTGAATGGGGAAGTCCGCCAGGATTGGAATACATCGGATATGATTTTTGGATTTTCTCAGTCTGTTTCCTATTTGTCGCGTTATATACAAATGAATCCTGGAGATATTATTTGTTCAGGAACGGGGGCAGGAACTGCGATTGAGAGCGGAGTTGACGGAGACAAGTGGCTCAAACCTGGCGATAGGATGGAAGCTCAAGTCGAAGGTGTTGGAACATTAATAAATACAGTGGGCGAATGGGGTAACTCTTGATTGTCAGATAGGATTAAGGACTTATCATCGAGGTTTTCTGCTGACCTAGCAAGACTAAAATTGAAGTAATATGAGTATAATTTTCTTGTTAGGTTTGTTTTTTATATTCGCGCAGAAACAATTATTTTATCATCCGAAATGAGGAATTCTGAGCCATCTAGGCAGGATACAGATTCTTCTGAAGCACTTCCCTATGCAATGCTAATTGCTGCGGCAATGATTCTTGCTAGCAATCATATAATTGCTCGTTACTTTAATGAAATGATACCTCCACTGGGGCTGGTTTTTTGGCGAATGGTAGTAGGTTCGTTAGTTATATTACCCTTTGCGATAAGTGGAGCAGTAAATAATCGCCAAACTATATTAGAAAATTTCAAACTTTTTTTGATTATGGCATGTTTATTTGTCCCCTTGGGCAACGGACTTATTTACGTTGGCTACAATTTTACGACTGCACTTAATGGTGGTGTTGTATCAACAACACAGCCAGCATTAACAGTTCTTATTTCTTGTCTATTGTTTCGAGACTTTATTAACTGGAAGCAAGCAACAGGAATTATAATTGCAGCATTAGGAGTATTTGTAATTATATCGAGAGGAAGCCCACAATATATTATGGAGTTTCAACCTAATCCGGGGGATATTTTAATATTGGTTGCCACAGTATTTATAGCTTTACATAATGTCTTACTGAGAAGTATTCCCAAACAAATCAGCATAATCACTTTTATGTTTGTAATACAGATTGTTGGTGCTTTGATTACCCTTCCGTTTTATATGATTGAGACATACTTTTATAAGCCTGTTCCTACTGACTTTATGAGTATTGGAGTATTGCTTTGGGTGGGCATTGCAATTACGAGTATTGCTGTTGGACTAATGAATTCGGCCGTTCGAATAATTGGAGCAAATAAAGCAAGTATTGGTAATTATATGCGATCTCTTTTCACTGCGTTTTTAGCAATTGTTTTTTTGGGAGAAGAAGTACAAGTTTTTCATGTCCTTTCTTTAGTTTTTGTTCTAGGAGGCGTTTATTTAATGACTAAGTCATCATCAGAAATATAAGAAAAGAGATTTTTCAATATATTATATTGGCTTTAAAAAACTATAAATTCTTTTATTAATTTTGCTTGCTTTTTTTATATTACTGTATCCTAATTATAATCTAGTGAAGTATTACGATGGGGTTAAGAAACTTTATTTTTTCAAACTGGATCGTAAGTCAATTTTTTTTGTGATTTAGAACAAGTTGCTCCGCGTATGGCTGATTTGCGGATTTCCAAATAAGAAAGTAAGAATAATGACCACAGGAACGGTAAAATTTTTTAATGTAACTCGAGGGTTTGGATTTATTTCTCCTGAGGATGGATCTAAGGATGTATTTGTTCATATCTCAGCTGTTGAGCAAGCTGGAATGTCCCAATTAACTGAAGGACAGAAAATAAGTTTTGATGTCGAGCCAGATGCGCGTGGGCCAAAAGCAGTAAACCTGCAAGAGGCTTGATTTACATTTTTGATAAAAGACATTGGGTCAAAGAATGTAATATTTGTGATTTTCATTATATTATTTAGATTTAATTATTAGCATTCTTCCAACGACGATGAATCCATAACCATTGTTCGGGTGTATCTTTGATCCATCCGCTCACGATGTTATTTATTTCCTCCATGAACTTTTGTTCGCTGTCAGGATCGGACTTCTCAATGCTTGATAAAGGAGGGTAAAGTTTAATCTGGAGTTCATGGCTATCCTTTCTGATCATCCTGCCTGGGATCACAATGGCGCCAGTCTTTGCAGATAATAAGGCTGGGGCTCTAATAGTAAGAGCGTTTTTTCCCATAAATGGTAATAAATAATCTCCATTCGAACCCTTCTGATCCACGAAAAGATTTACAGCACCGCCTGAACGTAATTCTCTAAGAATATTTATGCCCGATCTATCGTTTTTTTCTATAAATTTCACGGGTAGTCCATAACTACGGAACTTTAATAATTTGTCGAAATAAACATTATTAGGTTTACGATAAACGTCCATTACCTGGCGCCCACATAGGTTGCTAAACCAAGATAAAGCTTCCCAATTAGCTATATGTGCAGTAACAAAAATTATAGGCGTTCCCGCGGGAGGCATGTGTTCGAGCCCTATAACAGTTATTTTTGGCCCTAATTTTTTTATACAAGCAAATTCTCCCATAGTCCGTCCCAGGTTGTCCCAAACCCCATGCATAAGCTTACGTCTCTCTTTTTCAGGCATATCCGGATAGATATATAAAAGGTTTGACATTCCCCGTTTGTGCCAATGCAGAAGTGGTCCGAAAGTACACGCAAGGGCGCTACCTATATTACTTGCAGACCTTGGAGGTAAAAATGAGATTATTCCCAAGACTATAGAAGCAGTAAATGCTTGGATAATCTGTAAAGGATTTACCCAAGGCTTTAATCTGTGCCAGAAGGATAAAAACATATTTGTTAATTTATTCATTGATAGCTTCGATAAAGAATCATATTTCAACGTTTTAACTTTTAGGCTTTTTAGTGATATTAAATACTAGCGCAAAATTAATTAAGATGTGAAACATTCCTTGTCCTTAATTTTAAGACTGAAAATCTTATGTTTAGTTAAAAGATACTTGTAAACAAAAAAGTATGGAAAAAAAATGACGCGTTTAGAAATAATAAATCGTATAGATATGACAGATGAACAGGGCGAAATTTTCGATGAGGCTAAGGAAAACGGGTGGCCAGTAGGAGGTCCATTTTGGGCTTACATCCGTATTCCAGATTTAATGCGGCAGTCGTTAAAATTACGTGGTTGCCTTCAAGACGGGCCATTAAGTGGACGAGAGCGTCAGATAATTAATCTTGTTGTTGCTCGTAATTGGAGTGCTGAATATCCATGGTTTGCTCAAGTTCGTGGAGCGTTAGTTGTCGGTTTAGAGGAAAAAATAATACATAGTATAAATCAAAACCGTCGACCAGACTTTGAGAACTTTCGAGAACAAACCGTTTACGAGTTAGCAAAAGAAATGATGGAAAATCAATCTGTAAGTGATAAATCTTTCAAGATTGCAGAAGAAAGCTTGGGTTTAAATGATTTAATAGCCGCTATCGCGTCGATAGGGCAATTTACGATGACCTGTTGTACTGCTAACGCATTTAAAATTTTGCCACCCGAAGAAAACATAATTCCGCTTTTATAATTTTAATTTAAATTGTTATTAAAAGTAGTTAATAATTTGTCACTATTTATTAACTGGCTTAAAAACGATACTAAGAACATTATTATCCTAGGCGTTAATAACAGAATTATTTAAATAGCCTGTTTTTACTATTGTTCAGAAATTATTTATTTTTCAATGGAGGTATAAAAATTTATATGACTGAATTCAAACAAATAAATGTTGGGGTTATTGGAACGGGATGGGTAGGAGGTATTCGGGCTAATGCTTGTGCTCACAATGGTATTGTTGATCAAATACATGTCGCGGAAATTAATTCTGTTCGTCAAAAGGAAATAATTGATGAGATTAATCCGACCTCTGTGACTGACGATTGGAAAAATTTAATTTCAGATGAGTCTATCGATGTTTTAGTGATTTCAATGACACCTGAAACTGAGCGATTCCCAATTGTAATGGCAGCTCTTAAGGCAGGAAAACATGTTTTTGTGGAGAAACCAATTGCACCAACCATACAACAGGCAGAACAGGCATACGCATTAGCCGAAGAAAATAATTTAAAAATAACGATTGGTTATTCTAGAAGATTCGATCCGAGATACGTTTATGTAAAAAAAGCTCTAAGAGATGGTCTTATTGGTGATCCAGTGACATGTTTAGTTTCACGAAACTCAACGCGTGAACTAGGAAACAAGATTACTGGGAGATCAAAAATGTCTCCTGCAGCCATAGGTGGCGTACATGATCTAGATTTTGTTTTATGGTGTCTTCAGCCACGAAAGCCAATTCGGGTTTATAGTCAGACTTCTGGAAAACTTTTTAGTCGTAAAAGTGAAACTCCGGATCATCAGTGGGTAATGGTTACAATGGATGATGGCACAACTATAACTGTAGGAGTTGGATGGATTTTACCAATTGGTTATCCCAACTATGTACAAGCTTGGATAGAGGTAATAGGAACAGAAGGAGCTCTCACGATTGATGATACACATAAGGAGGTGCAACTTAATACGACCGAAAATGGAATAAGATATCCTCTATCATCAATGCCTGGTGAACCTGTAGATCACGTTTTTGCCGGTTCCATGTATGATGAAACAGGCCATTTTCTTGAAGCAGTTGCTTTTGATCGACCACCCATGGTTACTAAGGAAGAAGCGATTAATGTAATGTCTGTATATAATGCTGCGGATCTTTCGGTAGAAAGAGATGAGCCTGTTATTTTACCTCGTAACCTATAGATTTCTTTTCGGACCTATTTAAGAATTTGAAATGGAGTTTTAGCCATGAATGATTATTTATCAGATGTTAGTAAGTTGTCCGAAATACAGGCGCCTATAGGATATTTGGTCTATACGGGCGAAACGCCAGTGTTTTATCAATCAAATATTCCTGGGGAACTCACTAAGTTTGAAGGTGAACGTGAAAAGCGATCGATGACAATTCGTAATGCTAGACTATTGCCTAATAATTTTTCCCTTGATGTTGAAGGTTTTTCCTTTACGGAACATTTAACTGAAGTCATTGACTTTTATGATGATACCGAGTTGGCCGTGGTGTATGAACCGGAAGTAGAATTATTGATTTCACAATTTACTGGTGCATCAAAAGTGGTGGTTTTTGACCATACACGAAGGTCAAGCTCTCAGGAGGTCCGTGAGAAGTATAATGCGAGAGACCCAGCTGGTGCAGCACACACAGATTACACTGACTGGTCTGCACAACAGAGAATTAAAGATGTTTTGCCAGATGAGGCTAAAGACAGGCTATCGAGGCGTTTTGCTATAGTTAATGTTTGGAGGTCTATGACTAACACCATTCAGGAATGGCCTCTAGCATTGTGTGATGCTCGAGCAATTAAAGATGACCTTCTACACACAGTTGAGCGTCGAGCATATAACCGTGTTGGACAAACCCGCCATGCTTCATACGACTCTGGTCATCTTTGGTATTATTTTCCTAATATGGAGAGAACTGAAGTAGTGTTGATTAAAAACTATGACACTTTAATCGATGGAACAGCTAGGTACTCACTGCATACTGCTTTTGAAGATCCCACAAGTCCCGTGGATGCAATTCCACGTGAAAGTATTGAAACTAGAGCCTTAGTGTTTTTTGACTAAAATAATCGAATCTAGATAAGTTTTGCAAGATCGGTTACTGAAGTTAGTAGAACCTGACCTCCAGATGTTATCCATTCTGGTTTAGCATTTTCTGCCTCGTTATGGCTGATTCCGTCAATGCATGGGATAAAAATCATTGATGTAGGAGCGATGGCAGCGACATTACACGCATCATGACCTGCTCCCGAGTTTATTTCTCGCCAACTATAACCATTCTCTATAGCTGACTTTCGAACGCTATTTATACACGTGTCGTCAAATATGATAGGAGGCAAATAAAGTACTTCCTCTATTTTAAAAGTTAGCCCAATAGATTTAGTTATTGAAGAAATACCTTCACGAATATCTTTATCCATATAGTCTAATAGATCAATATTTTGATGCCGAAAGTCGATAGTTAAGAATACTTGTCCAGGTATCACGTTACGCGAGTTTGGGTACACCTCTAACATTCCCACGGTGGCGCAAGAGTTGGGGAGATATTTAAGTCCAATTTGATTTACTAGATTTATCACTTGAGCTGAACCAAGAAGAGCGTCTTTTCTAATATCCATTGGAGTGGGCCCTGCGTGAGATTCTACTCCCGTAAGTGTAATCTCGTACCATCGTTGACCATGAGCTCCAGTTACAACACCTATATCTTTTTTTTCGGACTCAAGTATTGGTCCTTGTTCAATATGTGCTTCTAAATAAGCGTATAACTCTCTTTCACCGACCCTTTCATCTCCAGAATATCCTATACGTTCTAATTCCTCTCCGATGGTTACTCCACCTTGATCTTTAATTTTCAGAGTTTCATCGAGATCATATTTACCGGAAAATACTGCTGAAGCCATCATAGCAGGAGCAAATCTGCTTCCCTCCTCATTGGTCCAAACTACTATATCTATCGGATGTTCAGTTTCTGCTTTAACATCGTTTAAGGTACGAATTATCTCAAGCCCAGCTAGGACTCCAAAAACGCCGTCAAAGCGACCCCCTGTGGGTTGGGTGTCCAGATGACTGCCAGTCATAACTGTTGGTGATTTAGGGTTTTTACCTTGTCGGCGTGCAAATATATTACCAATTTTATCAATTGAAACAGTACATCCTGCTTCCTTGCACCACTTTATGAACAGATCACGACAATCTCGATCTAGGTCAGTTAGAGCTAGACGATTATTTCCTCCCTTATCTGTAGCGCCAATTTTAGCGACCTCCATGATCGAATTCCATAGCCGATCACCATCAATTCTTAGGTTACGAGATCTTTTCATGAACGAAACCCCACCTCTGATAAATGGTTCTTATTTGATAACAATCTAAACATTTATTAATCACTGTTTCTAGGAAAACCTCTTTTAGAACTAATGCGTCCAGTCTAGTAGAAATTAATCAGTATTGTGTTTAATCTAGAAGAACAAATTCATCACAAGTCTTTCCCAATGGTTTGTTTTTATGCAGAATAATTAGGGGTTTTAAATTATGATGTTTTCAATCTCTCCTAGATTAATATGAAGGAATATAACGAAATGGCAGCTAGTGCAAAGTTCGATAGAATTAGTAGTTTTATAGATCGCATTGGTTCTGTAACTACTCCATTTTCCCTAGAATTGCCAAACGGGGATAAAAGAGAGTTTGGCGAGGGAGAACCGGAGTTTGAAGTATCTTTGCATACCGAAAGAGCTATTAAGTCAGTTAGTTCTCTTGATGAAGCGAATATAGCAGAATCATTTTTGCAAGGGGAGATTGATATTGAAGGAGATATGATTAGTCCATTCGCACTTCGAGCATCTCTAGATGATCGTCACCCTATTGTGACAGCGTGGCGTTTTATTCAACCGATGCTATTCGGACAAGTTCATACCAATAAAGCTGCTATAAAGTCACATTATGATCTTGATGCTAATTTATTTTTAAGCTTTCTTGATCCGGTTCTTCCAGCTTATAGTCAGGGAGTGTACGACAATGACCAAGAGACTCTTGAAACGGCACTCAGGCGAAAATTTGATTATGCAACTCAGATGTGTGAGCTCACCCCCTCGTCACGCGTATTGGAGATAGGCCCAGGATGGGGAGCCTTTGCTAGCCACGCACTTCCTCAGGGGGTAGATTTTACTGGATTAACCATTTCTGAGGTTTCAAAGACATTTATTAATGAAAAACTTAAAGAATACAGAGATAGTTTTAACATACTTTTGCAAGACTTTCTTGATTATGATCCAGAAGAAAAATTTGATTCGATAGTTATAATGGGAGTTATTGAGCATTTACCAAATTATGAACGAGTGTTAAAAAAATTTGATCATTTGCTTAAACCTGGTGGATTAATTTTCTTAGATGGCAGTGCAGCTCGAAAAAAGTACGAGTTATCTACTTTTATGGTTCGATATATTTATCCTGGGAATCATTCTTTCCTGGTTTTAGATGATTTTTTGAATAAGGTTTCCAAAACCCCTTTTGAAACTCTTGAGGTCTTGAATGACCGCCATAGTTATTATCTGACGTTTAAGCAGTGGGCGCAGAACTTAGAGAAAAATAAAGATGAAATTATAAGTAAATTTGGTGATTTTGAATATCGCAGGTTTCGCCTATATTTATGGGGAGCTACCTATGAATTTTTATCACGAAATCTAGACTGTTATCGGATGGTGCTATATAAGCCAAAGTCTGCTTAGATTTACATAGTAAACCCTTCATATAATGATAAAAGTTCTAGGCTTTTAAGAAAAAGTTGGGAAAATGGAAGAATTCGAGCTGTATAATGCTCCTCAATCAATATGCAGTCACAAAGTAAGATTTGCGCTAAATGCTAAGAGAATAAGATTTAATGAGTATAAGCTTGACCTGTTTTCTGGTGACCAATTAAAGCCTGAGTATTTATCTATCAATCCTAATGGATTAGTGCCTGCATTAGTACATAATGGTGTTAATATTATTGATTCTCTAGTTATAGTCCAATACCTCGACGAGTTATTTAGTGACGTAGAATCCTTCACGCCCAAAGAACCAGTAATGAGGGCTCGCATGAGATCTCTGATGGCATACATTGATGAGGTACCAACTCCTGCTGTTCGCATCCCCTCATATAATATGGCTTTTTTAGTTCATTTTAAGAACATGCCAGAAGACGAGTTTCTGGATATGGCAAATGCTAAGCCTCTACGTAAAGAATTTTTACTGAAATTTGGCCGTGTAGGTTTTTCAGAGAATGAGTTTAATGAAGCTCTTGATCGACTTGAACGTTCACTAAAAAGAATGCAAACGGAAATAAATATTAGTAAAGGCCCTTGGTTTTTAGGTGATGAATTATCAATAGCAGATATTGCTATGATGCCAGTTATAATTCGTCTCGAAGACTTAAATCTTGAATATATGTGGGAAGATAAACCTGAAGTGTCATACTGGCTGGAATTGATCAAAGATCATCATGCGTTCCAGCCAACCTTTTATCATGGTTCTCTTTTAACTGAGCAGTATCCTCATTTAAACGAAAATAACTAAATGTTCTATGAATGGTATGTATTGTTTTTGTTTTTACTTTTTCTAAAGTAATTTAATCGTTCAGGAGAGAAATATATGCGCTGCGAAGTTGTTGCTATAGGAACTGAATTACTTTTAGGTCAAATAGTTGATACAAACTCATCTTGGATAGGGGAACAATTAGCCTTAATTGGCATAGATTCACTTTTTCAGGTAAAGGTTGGAGATAATGCAAAGCGCATGGAAGACACAATTCGACATGGTTTAAGTCGAAGTGATGCTGTCATATGCTGCGGTGGATTAGGGCCAACCCAAGATGATATAACGCGAGAAGTGATTGCTAAAATCATGGGCGTTAAAGTGGTTCGTGATGAAGAAATTGTATCTAGGATTCGTTATATGTTTGAGGCTAGAGGAAGAGAAATGCCTAAAAACAACTTGCGGCAGGCCGACATACCGGAGGGTGCTTCCATTATAGAAGAAATGCCAGGTACTGCTCCTGGTCTAATATGCCCGGTTGATAAGAAAGTGATTTATGCTGTGCCAGGAGTTCCTTATGAAATGCAAGAAATGATGCGTGGTACAATTTTAAATGATTTACAAAAGCGTTCGGGTCAGTCCGCGGTAATTCGTAGCAGAGTAATACGCACCTGGGGGCATAGTGAATCGGGGCTTGCGGAAGACTTGGCTAACCATATGTCTGAACTAGATAATACGGGGACGGCAACACTTGCGTTTCAGGCTAGTGGTGTTGAAGGCATAAAAGTTCGAGTTACGGCTAAAGCTAATAACGAAAAAGAGGCTGAAAAAGTACTTATTGAAGAAGAGAAAATAATTAGAGATATTCTTGGGGATATTATTTTTGGCACTGATGATGAAACAATGGAGAGAGTAGTGCTAGATATTCTTCAAAAAAATAAAATGACATTATCTGCAGCTGAGTATCTGACAGGAGGTATTCTGGCCACACGTATGACTGCTTTAGATGCTAAAATGGTAACTTTTCGCGGATCACTTGTGGGAGCACATGATAAAGAGTATCTAAAAATACCTGGTGAAAAAAGAGCAGCTGCAGCAGCTCAATCAGCTAGAGCAAATTTTAAAACTAGCGTTGGTATTGCCGCCCTAGCACCGGAGGAAAACGAAGATTATCCTCCTGGCACTGTATTTCTAGCTATATCAATGCAAGGAGTAAGAAAGTCTAAAGCAATAACTCTTCCTGGAGCCCGAAGTCGACTTAGGAGTTATTCTGTAATTAGTTTGCTCGACTATTTAAGAAAAACGCTACTCTATGAAATGTAACTCAATCTAGATTAATTTTATGTTTTTTCATGTTGTTATAAATTAAATCTTAAGTTTATTTGTATATAAAATGGAACAAAATTTGCGGTTAGCTCATTTTTCAGACGTACATTTAGACAAAGACACAGTGTCTTCTGACTTAATGAGGAATACCTTTGATAACCTTTTGAAAGAGGTTTTAGCTCATAATCCTAGCCTTTTGTTAATAGCAGGTGACTTGTTTGATAGTAATGAAGCCTCTGATGATACGATAAAATGGGTTATGGAAAAATTAAGTAATTTGTTCATTCCTGTCGTTATGATCCCCGGTAATCATGATTGTCTTGAAGAGGGTTCAGTCTATTATCGCTACGACTTTAATTTGGTGCCTAACGTTGATTTTCTGTTTCAGGAAGATGGGAGCTTAATTTACATAGCATCCATAGAAGTTTCTGTCTGGGGTAAAGGAATAAAAAAACATGATAAAAGTTTTAGACCTTTGAAGCATTGTCCTGCTAGGCCAAAAAACTCAAAGTGGTATGTGGGGTTGGGGCACGGGTTATTTATAGACGACGAATCGCAAGTTCACAGAGCTTCGCCTATTCTAATTGAAGATATCGATAATTGTGACTGTGATTACCTTGCTCTAGGACACCACCACGCCGCGGTTAATCTCCAAAGTGCGTCAACTACTGCTGTTTATAGCGGATCCCCGACAGATGATATAGGAGGAGGGGCGACTTATGTAGTAGCTGATTTAACACAATATAAAAAACCTGATGTAAAGATTTTTACATTGTGAAATTAGAAGCTTAATAATATTAATTTTGAAACGAAATTGTTCATTAAGTTCGAATTAGCTTTTTTTTTAGAACTCTAACGATTAATTGTTTATATAACAAAAACATATGCATAAAAGTATTTATATTTTCTTCCTATTTTGGATTAAAAAATTCAGATAGAGTATGCTAGTGCATTAATAAAAAAGATGGAGAGATCTGTGGTATCTAATAAACCTAAAATGGCTCGTCCCAGTGTGTATCAATTTAAACTTGGAGACTTCACAATTACTAATATTTTGGAGGGTTACAGACACTTAGATAACCTTCATCCTTTTGCAGGCACAAATGCTGACGCTGCTGATGTTGAGGCGATTGCTAAAGAGTGTCATTTGCCTTTCCCCAATTTGGAGCATAACTTTGTACCTTCATTAGTGGATACTGGTAGTCAGTTAATTGCACTTGATCCCGGATTCGGTGAAAAAGCACAATTCCCCACCTCAGGATGGTTTAATAATTATCTTCCAGAAGCAGGTTATACTTTGGAAGATGTAGACTATGTGGTTATTACTCATTGTCATCCAGACCATATAGGAAATTTGATAGCTAGTGGTCAGCCTACTTTTCCTAATGCCGAAATAGTTTTTGGTCGTGTGGAATTTGACTATTGGCGTAAAGGTGAGAATATTCCAGATTTTCGTGCCCCTACATTATCTATGTTTAAAGAAATCTGCCAGCCGCTGGAAGATCAAGCCCGCTATGTAGAGGTTGGAGAAGATATAGTAACAGGAGTAACGGCAGTTGATGCTTTCGGTCACTCAGCAGGGCATATGGCTTACCATATTGAGAGCAATGGCCAAGAGTTAATGATAATGTCAGATACAGCCGCCCATTATGCTATATCTTTCAGGCACCCAGAGTATAATTTCTCAATGGACGATGATCCTGAAAAGGCAGCTATATCAAGACGTAGGGTATTGAGCCAGGTTGCGGACACAAAAATGGCGGCGATTGGGTTTCATATGCCATTTCCTTCAGTAGGTTATGTAGACCGTCATGGGGACGGCTTCGCTTGGGTACCTGCAGCATATCAGTTTAACCTCTAGAACTGGATAAATATCAAATAATTCTAATGAGTGATTATGCTTTTCTTCGTCATAGTCACTTTTTGGGATTAGTTTATTTAAAATTTGGGAAAAGGAAGAGTAATGCGTGTTCATAATGTTTATTCTGATGAAATGGGAGAAACCCATTTTCGTGACATAGAAATTGAGTGGATTTCTGAGCGATTGAGCAGTAAATTCTCGGAATTGTTTAGAACTAAGGGGATGGAATTTCGTAGGACTGATGGTGACTATAATTATGATTGGCATCCTGCCCCTAAACGTCAGTTTGTAATAAACCTAGATGCGGGAGTAGAGGTTACTGTTAGTGATGGAGAATCTAGAGTTATAGGTGCTGGCGAAGTACTATTAGTGGAAGACATAGATGGTAAAGGTCATAGATCCAGAGCTGTCAATGGTCAGGCTAGACACTGCATATTTATTCCGCTTGATTGATCTCTAGGGTTACTTTTTCAGGCGATACAGATTCTAAAGGGTTCTCTTTTCTTATAATTTTGATCCCGGCTGAGCCATTGCTCTCAGAAACACTTGCCTAAAGGCACCGGTTCCAGTGAATCCACCATCGACTATCATGTCGATTCCAGTTACAAAGCTAGCTTCGTCACTAGCAAGAAACATAACCACTGGGCTAATTTCTTCTGGTCCCGCGACCCGACCCAAGGGAGTCATCCAAGACATGGCTTCCTTGAAATCATCTGAACCTTCTAAAATTGCTGTATCAACTATGCCGGGGTGTACGGCGTTTACTCTAATGTTCCAAGATGCAAACTCTAATGCTGCGCTTTTTGTTAGACCTCTTATGCCCCATTTAGTTGCTGTATATGCTGTAGCAAAATGTCCTGTTGTTCCGGCGATTGAACCAATATTTATTATGGATCCTGAGCCACTATCTTTCATAACTGGCGCAGCAGTCTTTATGCCAAAAAAAGTGCCTGTGAGATTAATATCTAGCACTTTCTGCCACTCCTCGGCACTAATATCTAATATTGAGGGTTTACGAAGACCTATCCCTGCGTTGTTAACTAATACGTTCAATCCACCAAACTTTTTACTGATGTAATTGATGGCATTTTGCCAATCTTCTTCATTTGAAACGTCAAGGTGAAAATACTCAGCTATATGACCATCACTCCTTATATCCTCAGCCAGATCTTGACCTTTATCATCTAAAATATCACATATTAAGACTTTAGCTCCCTCGGAAGCAAAAAGACGCGCTTCGGCTTCGCCTTGACCGCGACTGGCTCCAGTTATCAAAGCTATTTTGTCTTCAAGTCTAAGCTTCATAAAACGGATTCCTGTGTAATTAGATTGATATAATAGCAACAAAAAAATACTTAGGTATTAAATGCCTTTAATTACATTTTTTAACATCATTTTAATGTTCCGGTGACTGAGTGCAACTGCGTTAAATTTATTATTGAACTCTTTAAATCTCTTTTTCTGAGACTACATGGCACTAAAAAGATTTTTAACTCCTAATTATATTCTTACCTCTTCCGACAATAGGAAATTTAGGGCTTATACTCAGACAGTTTTTACTGTTTAAAGTTTAAATATTAATTTAAACGCTTAATTGGCTAGGCAAAGAGCATGTTCAGCGCGAAAAGTTAGAAAAACAGTTTGATCTCGAGATAGGTTCTCAAAGTGGTCAATTTGAATGTTTATTTCATGACCTTTAACGTCAACTCTGCATTCCAAAAAACTTCCGAGATACACAGTGTCTATAACTTTACCTTCCAATAGGTTTAGATTTTCTGCATCGCTTGGCTTGTCTGTATTTAGAGTTACATCCTCAGGTCGTAGGCTGACGTGCACCTCAGACTCTTCCCCTATGCCGGTTTCTCCTGTTGCTCGAAGCCTTAGAGGTTCACCACCAATAATAGACGGTAACTCAATATCGTAAATACTATTACTATGTCCAATTACTCTGCCCTTAAGGAGGCTAGTAACTCCTATAAAGTTCGCTACGAATGCATTAGCAGGGTTGGCGTAAATATCCTGAGGATCACCTACTTGTTGTATCACGGCTTTGTCCATTACAACTACTCGGTCACTCATAACCAAAGCTTCAGACTGGTCATGCGTTACAAAGATCGATGTGATTCCGACTTCTTTTTGTAATCTTACAATCTCATCTCGCATTTGTTCACGCAATTTAGCATCTAAATTAGAAAGAGGTTCATCAAATAAGATTACCCTTGGTTCGTACACTATGGCTCTTGCTAAGGCTACCCTCTGGCGTTGTCCACCAGAAAGTTTTGTTGCGTAACGGTCTGCTAAATGATCTAACCCTACCAATTCAAGAGCTCTCATGGTTCTCTTTTTAATTTCAGACTTACCGGCTCGTCGTACTCTGAGGCCATATGCAACATTGTCAAACACAGTCATATGTGGCCAAACAGCATAGCTTTGAAAAACCATACCGATGTTCCTATCTTCTGGATTGAGATAAACATCTTGCTCATAGGAGGCAACCAGTTGATCTCCTATGAAAATATCTCCGCCATCTGGTCTCTCTAATCCTGCAACACACCGTAATGTAGTGGTTTTTCCGCAACCTGACGGACCAAGAAGAGTTACAAACTCTCCTTGCTCTATCAAAATATTGAAATCGAGAACAGCTGTCTCGGGCCCAAAATGTTTATCTAGGCCTGATATACGAACTGTTGCGTCAATATTGTTATTTGAACTCATTGTTGCACCGCCAATGTGTGGTCAGAATCAAAGCGAAGATAGATCTTTTCACCTTCTTTTAAGCGATCCCGAGGATGGGCAATAACTTTCCATTCATATTCTCCCCAATTAACTCGGCAATCTACATGGTTTCCCAGAAAAATTACATTTTCCACTTTTCCTTCAATACTAGAATCGGATGTTTTGTCGCGGGACACGTGAACATTTTCGGGACGCACTGATAAAGTTGCCTCGTCTCCTTGATGAACTCCTCTACCAATTCTACAAGGGAGCCTGGCTGTCATTTCTCCATATTGTACGGTGACCTCTCCAGATCCGTCTTCTGTAACTTTCTCAACTTTAGCATCCAGTAAGTTGGCCACCCCAATAAAGTTACTTACATATTTGTTATTAGGTTTGCTGTATATTTCAACAGGCTCACCACTTTGCTCAATATTACCTTTTGACATAACGATGATTTCATCGCTCATAACTAGTGCTTCGGATTGATCATGGGTGACATAGATAGAAGTTATACCAACTTCATTTTGAATGCGCTTAAGCTCTACACGCATCGCTTCTCTTAATTTGAGATCAAGATTTGATAATGGCTCATCAAAAAGTAATAGTCTTGGGTTTGAAACAATAGCTCTTGCTAGTGAAGCGCGCTGTTGCTGGCCACCCGACAATTGAGTTGCGTTCTTTTCAGCCATATCTGTGAGGTCTACAAGAGACAATGTTTCTGCAACCCTGTCATCTATTTCAGATTTATTAAGTTTACGAATTTCTAATGGGTAGGCGACATTTTGTGTGACTGTCATATGGGGCCAAATAGCATAGCTCTGAAACACCATGCCGATATCTCTCTTTTCTGGGGGTAGAAAAATACTTGATGACGGCTCTGTATATGTTAAACCTCCAACTTCGATAGCACCTGAATTAATTGTATGCAGTCCAGCAATACTCATTAGGGTTGTGGTCTTTCCGCATCCAGATGGACCGAGAAGGGTTAAAAATGCACCTTCATCAATTCCAAACGATATATTGTCCACGGCTTTGTCGTCGCCAAAATATTTTACTAGGTTTCTAACCTGGAGGTACTTCGAAGAAATATCTTCACTAGTCATTATTTTTTCTTCCTAGTTAAGCCGACAGTGCTTCTTTTCCGGCAAGGCGTCGGAATGCAATCATACAAATCAAGCATAGTAGAGTTTGCGCTAAGGACAAGGCAGCAGTCAGTGGTTCATTTTCGTAGTTTGTCAAATAATAAACTCCGACTGCTAGAGTTTCGGTGCCGTCTGTGTAAAGCATGATAGATATTGAAAGTTCCCTTACGAAGATTACAAATAATAATATCCATCCAGCAAAAATGCCCGGCTTTAAAAGTGGTATGGTTATCCTTCGCATGGTTGTAACCCAGGTAGCCCCTGCCATTCGAGAACTTTGGTCTAACTCTTCTGAAATTGATAGGAGAATAGAAGCTATATTCCGCTGACCGTAGGGGAAAAATCGGGTTATATATCCCAATAATAATATCCAAAGAGTGGCGTATATGGGCGTTTGGATGTATGTAACAAGCACTCCCATTGCTAGGACTATACCTGGAAAACCAATTGGAACGACACAGAGAAAATCTAGGAGCCAAGATCCAAAACCTTTAGTCCTGTGTATCATATAGCTAACCACTAAAGCCAGAACCATAGAAATTGAGGCGCCAACAAAAGCTAGGAAAAGGCTATTAAATATTCCGTTTGTCGCGGCATCTATCGATTCTTCTCTCCAGAAAAATAAAGTTTTCACATAGTTTATACCTGTGATTTTATCAAGCATGATTGTGCCTTGCCATACTGGATGCAAGCTAACAATAAGCAAGCTAATGATAGGCAAGATAACCGCTACCAAGATAAATAAGATATTATAACCAAAAGCAACCCATTTCCACGAACCCAGATCCAATACATTAGGTCTAAAGCCTTTTCCGGTAACTGTTTCAAATGACCGTGGGGCTATATACCGACGCTGAATCCAAATTAGGAATACAGTTATGGCTCCCAGGGCCATAGCCATTGTTGCTCCAAGGTAATGATTGGCATCATCGCCAACTGCTTTTGTAAATATCTGAGTAGTCAGTGTTTCCCATCCATATGGAGCGCTTAGCTTAAATGGCACCCCAAATTCACCGGCGCTGGTAACAAAAACAATTATTGCTCCAGACAGAATACCAGGCATGACTAATGGTAATGTTACTGTCATAGTTGTTCGAAACAATCCGGCTCCAGTCGTGCGAGCACTATCCTCTAGTGAAGGATCCATTCTTCGCAGGGATCCAACAACAAATAGGTAAACCAGTGGAGCAAAAAAGATACCTGTTACCCAGATGACTCCCCAAATATTATCAATATTTATTACGTGGCCTTCGATGCCGAATATGTCTCGAAAAAAATTATTAAGTAGGCCAGTTTTGGGCTCTCCCATATTGTGCCAGGCTATGGCACCTATAAAAGGGCTAAGAAAAAATGGTATTAGATTAAAAGGTTCTAGCCATGTTCGTCCGGGGCAGTTCGTGCGAGCGTTGGTCCATGCCAAGGAAACGCCCAGAAAAGTGGCTAGTACTGTGCATCCTGAACAAATTATTAAGGTGTTTAAAAAAGCCTTAGGTATAATAGGATCAGTGACAATTGTGACATAATTACCAAAGGACCATTCAGTTGAAAAACCCAGATCATCTAGCACTAGAAAACTGCTTACAACTAAGGTAATCAGAGGCAAAACAACTGCTATAGCCACGATTGCGCTAACTATAATCGTAATTACATTTTCTTGTGTCCACAGTGCCCTAAATCGATTGGACATACGAGAAGGACGTGGGTCTGTATCATAAGTTTCTGAGGTCATATATCACATTATTCCATGCCTAGTAAAAGGCTATACTAGTAAAAAATATTCTAGCCGGAACTCCCAAATTAATGCGAGCCCGGCTAGAAAGAATTAAGTGCTGCTATTTAAAGTTTTTGATCCAAAGATTTCGGGTGCTCTTAAACTTCTTTTGAGCTCCCACCCAGTCTTTCATTCCGATCAAATTAAGTTTGCTGAGGTCTGCCAAGTAAGGACGAGCTGCCTCAGGAGGAGTATAGCCTTTAATAAAGGAATAAACTGCTTCGCCTTCAACGATCAAGTCTGCACCCTCTTTGCTAAGTAAGAACTCAACCAAAAGTTTACCTGCATTTGGATTAGGCGCTCCTTTAAGAACGGCTACTTGGTTTCCGAGTAGAACTTGTCCCTCTTTATAAGAACCAATCTTAATCTTTGATTTAAGACTTGGATCTTTCAAAACGTTTTGATACACGCGACCTGATACATTCCAGGGATCCAGAGGACGCTGGCATGAAATAACCATTTGCATCTTAGGCTCAGTTCTAAATTCAACAATAGGCTCTGTTTTTTTCAAAGCAGGCCAAAATTTGTTAAAGTCAACTGCGCCAGCCTCACCAAGAGCTATGACCGTATTCGTATAAGTAAAACTCTTTGTGATGTCAGATGAGATGGTTTTGCCTTTCATGGCAGGATCTAGGACATCCTTATAGGATGTTATATTCACATTCGACATTCCAGGACATCCAGTGTTCCATACTGGAGCAAAAGTATATGCAAATGCTGTTACGACATAAGGGTATGATGAATACTGTCCGGCTGAATTAACCATTTCTACGCTGTTTTTCCAATATCCACTATCTAACTTATGAAAAGCTCCTATGTCTTCGGCAGCTTTAAAGAAACCCGGCGCACTCACCGCGATTACATCGATGGTAAATTTACCTGCTTTGATCTCTTGTCTGGTCTGAGCAACTGTAGAACCAGTTCCTTTACGTAAACTATTGAACTCAAAGCTGTCAGGTAGATTGTAACGTTTTTTAAATGCTTTAGTAACACGTCTAGCGGTACGGTCACTAAATAAAGGATGAATAATTCTAACTGACCCTTCCTTTGCGGCTAGTGGCGCCAGTTTTTTTTCTACGTCATTTAGACCGCCGGCATTTGCCATCGCGGTTGCTCCCAGTAAGGCAACTGCAGATGCTGCAAATATAGCGGCACTTTTCGTGAGTTTCATATGTTCCTCCCGTTTTTGGCGCTGCCCCCGCACTTAAGGGCTAGCCCCGTCATTGTGTTGCGAGCATTTGTTTTGCCCGTATTATTTGGTGCGTGTCACTTATATTAAGAATTTCAAGCATCAGAGACGTATTGTCAAACCTAAATTTATCCATACAGAAAAAAAATGTATTTTCTATAAAAGGTTATGCTGCCGTGAGCCCTCCATCGACAACTAGAATATGACCTGTAACAGACTTTGCTTCTTTGCTGGCAAGGTATTTTACAGCAGCTGCAATTTCGGTTGGCTCAGGAAATTCTCCTGTGGGTATTCTGTTTAACATTTTTTGACGGACCTCTGGGTCTTTCAGCATTTCTTTTCGAGATTCAGTAAGAATTGTTGATGGAGCGACTGTATTCACACGAACCCTAGTCTGGGCCCACTCAATTGCTAGCATGCGTGTCATTTGATTCATACCACCTTTTGATATGCCATAGATTGTTCTTCCTGAAATTCCGGTAAGACCATGGGTTGAAGAAATATTTATGATTGAGCCGGGTTTATTATTTTGAATGCAGTGGTCAGCAAGTCGGCAGGCTAAAAAAAAAGAACCTTTAAGGTTAATGTTCAAAATGTCATCCCAATCGTCCCAGGTGACGTCTATTGCCTGTTTAATCAAAGGTTTGGCTGCATTGTTAACCAGTACATCCAGGCCTCCAAGGCCACTTATAACGTCATTAAACCCCTTGTTTATGCTTTTTTCGGATAAAAGCTCTATTGATACAGGAATTGTATTTACTTTCTGCAGATCAGGGTGGTTCATGAGCTTATCAAGCGAGACTCTATCCCTATCGGCGAGTCCAACATCGTAACCATCTCGGGCCAGTGTTAGGGCAATTTCTTTTCCCAAGCCGGTTGCTGCTCCTGTTATAAGTGCGCGACGGGTAAGTTCTCTCGAAGAGCTACCATTCATGTTTATATCTCCCAAATATTTTTAATTCATTCCATATTTTGATTCGATACAGGTATTCTTCATATCAGCAAATACTTTTTTGTAAATCAGCTATCTGAATAATTAGAATTATATTTTCTTGAAACGGTCATATGTATGGTGCCACTTTTTTAACCCCTTTTGAGGCATTTTCAATAATATGCCGTTTATTGATGCATCATGATGTCTAGATGCTATTTGCTGACTATGATGACGATTATGTAGTATGTCTTTGAGTCAAGGTTCAAATAAGGCTGTATAATATATGAAAATATTAATTTTAGGGGCTGGAAGTGTCGGTGGATATTTTGGTGGTCGTATGGCCGAGGCAGAATTAGATGTCACTTTTTTAGTAAGACCTAAGCGAAAGTTTCAGTTAAACGATAAGGGGCTTATCATTGAGAGTATTTTCGGAAATGTCACCAGACAGGTTAAAGCTCTGGAACCACGAGAAATCTCTGAATTCTATGATCTTATATTTTTGTCCTGTAAAGCTTATGACCTTGAAAGTGCAATGGATTCCATTAAAAAGGCCGTTGGTTCAAATACTTCGATTATTCCACTAATGAATGGCCTAGCTCAGATAGAAATATTAGGAAAACGCTTCGGAAGTGAAAAAGTATTAGGGGGTGTTTGCTATGTGGGCGCGAAATTTGATTCAGATACTGGTGTAATAAAACATTTTGGTGATTTTCATCGTATACCTTTTGGCGAAATTGACGGTGGGAAAACTGAGCGGGTTAAAAGCATATCCCAACTTGATAAATCGGTAAAATTTGATTTCGAATACACTGCTGACATTATGCAAACTATGTGGAATAAATGTGCCGGACAAGGAGCGTTATCTAGCGCTAATATTCTAACTAGGTCGGTTGTAGGTGACATAATGCGCAGTTCTCATGGGCGATTATTTTTAGAGTCTGTTTTAAATGAAGGAGCAGCAGTATGTAACGCAAACGGTTTTCCTATGAGTAAAGAAACATTCGATTTTTACCATAAAATATTTGATACCCCTGACTCACAGTTCGCGACTTCTATGCTGAGAGATCTTGAGTCTGGCAACAAAACAGAAGGTCAGCACGTTATTGGGGATTTAGTTAAGCGAGCTGAGGCCCAGGGAATAAATATACCTATTATTAAATCTGCATTAGTGGCAATAGAGGCCTATGAAGCAAAAATTTTAAATCCTGTATAATGCTCGCCAACAAACTTCTCTAATATTTCAGTAAATATTAGACTGTCTTTTTTAAAAACTAGAATTACACTATTTGGCTTAGCTAGATCTTATCGTTGTTTTTTAGCAACCATCATTATGTTTTCAATATGCCCATCAATCATGCTTTTTGTTGAGTTAGACATGCGACTTGCAATATCTTCACCTGCTACAAGTTTCAACCCAGCTTCATCATCTTCCAAATTTTTTAATGCTCTGGGTGCTATTGCTAGAACTTGTTTGCTTTTATCGACCCATTCGATAATTTCTAATCCGTTACCTTCAGTATATAAGCGCATATCTTCTTGTGAAATCAAAAAGCTTTCTTGTCTTCTTCTTGCCCAAGGCAGAGGATAATATGGTGATCCACCATGACCTAGGGCATACTCGCTTGATGCAAAACGGCCATCAGGTTTAAGAGTTCTTGAAATCTCTTTATAGAAAAGGTCTTTTTTCTCAATGTTCATGCTGACGTTTTGACACCAGATAACATCAAATTTGTCATTATCGAAGCGTAAATCAGTTGCGTCACCTTCTTCAAAGTCAATTACATGATCTAGAGAACATTTCTTTGTAAGTAATTTTGCCGTTTCGATAAATGATTTCGTAATATCAATTCCTGTTACGCGGCATCCATAGTTCCATGCTAGGTATCTCGCGGATCCTCCAACTCCACATCCAATATCTAATATATGCATTGTCTCATTAGGCTTTACCAGATTTGCCTGTTCTTTTGTTCCTACTATGCCTCTGGTGTGAAATTGGTCTAAAGCATATAAGTTTTCTGGCTTCAGTCTCGTAACGTCAATACCCTTCATTTTTAGGGCTGCTAATATGGCTTCGCCCATATTTGGCTTTTCATAATGCTCAACTATTATATTAGTCATTTCAGATCAGAGCTTACCCCCATTTTTATGACGGGATTCGTAGGCTTTAATATGGGCATACGCAGCCGTAAGGAGTGTAGATTTAATATTTGTATCTTTTGCATACCTGAGCATCGTTCCAATTATATCTTCTCCCTCTGTCTGCTTTCCTGCTTCAATATCTCGTAGCATGGAGGTCGCATATGAAGCTGTCTTATCGGCAAATAGCTTTCTATAATTTTCCATAAAAGTTTGGCTGGGTGGATAGCCATTTGCTCTTGCAATTGAAGCGGAAGTTTCGAGCATCTCTTGAAATATATATGCTCCTTCAACTGATGAGAGTATTTGGCCTGAATTAGCACGCATAAGGCAGGTAATACTTGCTGCAGTAGTGAGATGAACAAATTTTTCCCACATTTCATGAATAATATTTTTTGAGGCGTAAGCCCTAAGCCCAATAGTGTTTTCGAAAGTTTTTTCTATGGCTTTTGCTCTTGGGCTAATTTTTCCATTTTGCTCGCCAAATTGTAACCAGTGCCAGTCATTGAGGTGTTCTATTGTTCCATCGGGTAAACAAGTTGCGGATAGCTTAATTGTACCACCTAGCACTCTTTCCGGTCCAAAAGCCGAATTCAGCTCATCTAAATGTTTAATTCCGTTGAGAATTGGAAGGACTGTTCCATCATTTTTTAATGATGAGACCGCAGTTTCTATTGCTCCTTTCAAATGGTAAGATTTACAGGCCAAGATCACCAAGTCGTTATTCGCTGATACACTTTTCGCCGTAATAGTATTAACTCTGTAATCAAGATCTCCAAAAACGGAATTAATTCTTAAGCCTCTTTCATCTAATTGTTTCTTCTTCGGACTTCGTACTAAAAAGGTTATATCTTGCCCAGATTCAGCAAGTCTTCCACCTAAATAACCTCCAATGGCTCCAGCTCCTAAGACAAGAACTTTCATACTGCTTACTTCCAACTATGGCTTAAAAAACTCTATGATTAACAAATTAGATTATATTTTCAACGTGAGTTTCCAAAAAGACTACAAATTTCAAACAACTAAATGCCGATTATAATTAATCTAATTTTTTAAAAAGTCTTTTTCTTGCCTGACTAATTCTGGCTATACTGTGGGATATATTACTAAATAGTTTTTATAGGGGTACAGTATTATGAATGGAAAATCGAATCGCTGCTGGCTTCTGGTTAATCGACCAATTTCCGAACCTAGTGAAGAAGATTTTGCAATAAACGAGGCCCCTATACCTGATATTAGGGAAAATCAATTTCTAGTAAAGATAATCTATTTGTCTGTTGACCCATATATGCGAGGTCGCATGCGAGATGGAGTTTCTTACGCTCCCCCAGCAGTTCTTGGTGAAGTTATGGTAGGGGGTGCCGTTGGTCAGATTATCAAGTCGAATAATAACTCCTATTCTGAGGGAAAAATTGTACAGGGGAATTTTGGTTGGCAAGAATATGCCTTATCAGATGGTATTGGAGTCAACATCGTTGATCCATCAGTGGCACCGATATCAACTTCTTTAGGTGTTTTGGGAATGCCTGGGCTTACGGCTTATTTTGGCCTTTTAGAGGTTGGATGTCCGGTGCTAGGCGAGACAATTGTTGTTTCAGCTGCGGCTGGTGCCGTCGGGGCAGTAGTTGGTCAAATAGCAAAAATAAAGGGATGCGATGTAGTTGGAATAGCTGGAGGTGCTGAAAAGTGCAGATATCTTGAAGAGGAATTAGGTTTTGATTATACGATTGATTACAAGTCTCAACCCGATATTTCGAATGCTTTGAATGCTGCTTGCCCCAGAGGAATAGATATTTATTTTGATAATGTGGGGGGAGCTATATTAGATGAAGTGCTGAATCATATTAATATAGGGGCAAGAATACCAATTTGTGGAATGATTTCAGAGTATAACCTATCTCAGCCTCAGCTCGTTCCCCGTCCAACTAGAGCACTTCTAGTAAATCGTGCAAAAATGCAAGGCCTATTAGTTTGGGACTGGGTGGAAAGACGACAAGAAGGAATCGAACAGATGGCTCAATGGATAAAAGAGGGTAAACTGTATTATAAAGAGGATATTATAGAGGGCATTGAGAAAGTACCGGAAGCTTTCTTGAAACTTTTTAAAGGACAAAACTTTGGAAAACAGATTATTAAGGTTGGGGATTTACAATAATATATAAATATAATTGGTTGCCTAGAACAAGAATGAAGAAATGTAAGAGGGATATATGTCGGAGAACCTGAATAGAGATAAGGTGCTTTATTTATTAGATGAGCTAGGCAGTGATGATGACACTGAGGTCTTGCAGGCGGCAAAAGAGCTTAAAAATAATCTTGCGACGGCGGGGGTAACTTGGGATGATTTATTACTTCCTTATGAAGAAAATGAAAACTTAGAATCAAGTCCCGTAAGTTCGACAGAAGATGGCTCTCAAAGTCCAAAATCTGGCGATTTAGATTTTGAGAGTGAGACAATAGCCTTAATTGATGACCTGCTCTCTGATTCTAATAGATCTGAAGAGATGCGCGAGGAACTTAAAGAATATAAAACTGATATCAAAGAGGGTGATTTTACGCAAGAAGATCACCAGTACATAAGGGCCCTTCACCAGAGGCTGAATAAATAACTTCAGTCTCTGGTTTAACGGAACTTCTTCTAAAATTTAATTATTATTCTCTGCCTAAACCTTAAGTTTTCTTTAGGCTTACTTAGTGGGTGGTTCACACACATCGGTCCCCATCTCCGCTGGGACAGAAAACTCTAATAACTCAAATTCATCAGAGGTTCGAATTTCGTTGTGAGGCAAATAGCCTGGAATATAAACTGAGTCACCTTCTTCCAGATGAATTGTTTCTCCGTCGGCAAATTCTAACTCAAGCCAACCATCAAGCATGTAAACGAATTGTCCTTCACATTTGTGATAATGCCATCCTGTAGGTTCAGATAGCCCAGCAGTAGCTGAGGTTTTTTGAACCCTCATTTGCCCTTGACTGCCCTCTGTAACGCCTAGATCTACATATTTGAAGAAGTTACGTCGACCTTGAACGATTTTAGGATTTGATTTACGGGCTACTTTATAGGTACGTGCTTCATTCTCTTCAGCTATTTCTGCAGCTTGACTACTCATATTGAGTTCTCCTGGAGTTATGAGCTTTAATAGTATTATAAGTAAACCTGTTTTGTTATCATAAAGTGACATAAAGCTAAAAATCAATCCTAAAGGCTAGAGAATCTGATCGATATTTCGAGTGTTTCCTTGGTTCACTTAGTCACTTGGTTTTCCTGTATTAGTTATGTAAACATTATTTAATTTTACTCGATAAAAGGATAATCTAAATTATGCCAAGCTTTGACATTGTATCGAGAACAGACATACCCGAAGTTGACAATGCAGTTCAGGGGGCAATGCGTGAAATAGGAACACGCTTTGATTTCAAAGGTAGCCAATGCTCAATTGGCCGTAATGAGGAGCAATTAGTGTTGATTGCAGATGACGATCTGAAATTACGCCAGTTAAAAGAGTTGATCCAGGGGTATCTGGCCAAGCGCAAGGTGGATGTTGGCTCATTTGAGTTCAATAAACCTGAGGCCGCGACTGGCAATACATTACGACAAACAGTTGACATAAAGCAGGGCTTGGATCGAGACTTAACGAGTAAAATTATTAAAGAAATAAAATCACAAAAACTCAAAGTTCAGGTGTCTATTCAGGGTGACGAATTAAGAGTAACAGGAAAAAAACGCGATCAGCTGCAGGAGGTTATAACTTTAGCCAAGAGCCTGAATATTAAGCAACCGCTGCAATTTGTTAATTTTAGAGACTAACTTATTAACAATTCTGGTAAATAGACTATCATTTATTTTTTTATAATGATTCCTAATCAATGAAATCTTTTGATCCTTCCACGAACAATGATTCTAAATCAGGTGTTTTACTTATAAACTTTTGCTCAAATAAATAGCGCAAAAGAGTTTTAATGACTTTAGAGTTTTTGTTTGTAAGACCGAATTGTATTGGATCATAGTCGATTTTATCACCCCATGGCGAGTAAACACCATTTTGATTGTAAAATTCTTTTTTACTCGATGAGAATGCATCGAATAGAACTTTAGGTAGAGTGGGAAAATCAGAGAGGCATTGCTTGTGAATGACCATTGCATGATTAAGCGGGTATATTCCGGTTCGTGAAAAGTAATCTCGTTCTATTTCTTCGGTATTTATAAATAGTGGCCTAAGTTTCTGGTCTGAGCTTTCCTTTTTACTATCTTCTGTGGTTGGGGCAAGAAAAGCGTCTATTTTCCCCTCTATTACTAATTGTTCCAAATCCCCTTCCACCATTTCTACAGCTGCTTCTCCCGGGGGATCAAAGCGTTGTTCGCTGGATACAACCCATTTAATGTCAGTCCAATGTAGATCGTACTCATCTATCATAGTACCTCTCCACCAGACACCAGCTGTTTGGGTGTATTCTTTTGCACCAACAGTTTTGTTTTTTAGATCTCTTGGGTGAACTAGGTCGCTTTCTTTGTTTACGTATAATGAACCGTGTCTAAAAGCACGATTCAAAAACACAGGTATAGCCATCATGCTATCAACTTTTCGGTCACGCATAAGGGTATAGTTTGCAAGAGAGAACTCATTTACCTGGAATATTTTCTTTTGTAAAACAGGCTTGAAAGATTCCAGCGCACCAATTGGATCATATTTGAGCTTAAACTCTTTAATGTTTCCAGACACTTTGCTGAAATAATCATAATCACTTCCGTATATGTTTATTAAATTAAGGCTACTCTCTTGATCCATTTGTTATCTCTATAGTTCTTAGCTGTTTTAAAGGAGGCGTTGATATAACGATTAGAGCTCATTCCATATTTTCATTAGATTTGATTCCTGTAGTTGTGCGTTTTTGATGTTATCATTTTTTACATGACCAAATCCTCGAATTGAGTCAGGTATAGCTGCAATTTCAACAGCTAATTTATGGTTGTTAGGTGTCAGTCCAGAAAGGATAGTTCTAATATAACCTCTATAATTTTTTATTAGCTGTCTTTCTTGCCGCCGCTCTTTGGTGTAGCCAAAAATATCAAATTTAGTACCCCTTAAGAATTTAAGCCATCTTAAAATAACCATTACTTTGAGAATCCATGGACCGAAACATCTTTTGATTGGCAGACCTGTATCTGCATCACGTTTATTTATAAATGGGGGAGCCATATGGAACTGTAACACGTAATTTCCATCAAAAACCTTGTCTAGACGGGATCTAAAATCTGTATGAGTGTATAATCTAGCTACCTCGTATTCATCTTTATAAGCCATCAATTTAAATGCACAACGGGCTACCGCTTCGGTAAGCGCATTTTCTCCGGGCACCCTCTCAGACTCTACTTCTCGAACCTTCTCTACGAGTTTAGTATAGGAATTAGCATATCGACTATTTTGGTAAACGCTTAGTTCTAATTTTCGCTTGTCAATCAATTTGTCTATATTTTCCGATATATTATTTTCTGGACGAGAATAACTTTTAACTATGGATTTATCAGTTGCTGCAAGTCGTCCCCAAGTGAACACTTCCTTATTGAACTGAATAGCTATGTCATTGATTTCTATAGCCCGCTCCAAAGAGTTGGCTGATACGGGTATTAATCCTTTCTGATAGGCATAGCCTAGCATGAAAAGATTCGTCGCAATTGAATCACCCATCAGGGATGTTGCAATACGGGTTGCATCAACAAATTCAGTATTATTTTTTCCCGATTCTTCTATCAAGCGTTCAGCGACTTCTTCACTAGGAAAATCTAACTCGGGATCTCTTGTAAACTGCCCAGTGATAGCTTCATGAGAGTTCACGATTACTCGTGTTATTCCTTTTTTAATTGTTGCTAAGGCCAGTTCACTGCTTCCTACAAGCTTATCACAGGCCAGCAAAAGATTTGCTGAACCCGTTGTTAAACGAACAGCTTTTATATCATTAGTGGACTTAGCAATTTGAATGTGGCTTGTAACCGGTCCCCCTTTCTGTGCCATGCCAAACTGGTCTACTCCTGCGCAACCAAGACCCTCTATATGGGCTGCCATTGTTAATAAAGCACCTATTGTTGCTACGCCTGTTCCACCAATGCCGGTTACTAATATTTTGTACGGAGCATCAGTTTTAAGTTTTGGAAGTAAAGGATCTGGCAAATTCATTATAGCGTTAGGTTTAATCTTTTCATTTGTTGCCTTACGCAATGTGCCTCCAATTACACTAACAAAACTGGGGCAAAACCCATCTGAGCATGAAAAATCTTTATTGCATGAAGATTGGTCGATTGATCGTTTTAGTCCGAATTCGGTTTTAATGGGTAGTATAGATATACAGCTTGATTTTTCAGTGCAGTCGCCGCATCCCTCGCAGACAGTTTCATTGATAAACAGTCTCTGAGATGGGTCGGGCATAGTTCCCCTTTTACGTCTTCGTCGTTTTTCTGCAGCACAAGTTTGGTCGTATATAATAACGCTGACACCTTCAATTTTTCTTAGTGTACGTTGTACTCGATCAAGAGACTTTCGATGTTCAAAGGTAACTACAGGTGCAAATTTTTCATCTTTCTTATACTTGCCGGGTTCATCCGAAACGATAGTTATAACCTTGACCCCTTCTGCATAAACCTGTCGAGAGATTAGTGCTGGTGTTAGAGGGCCATCATGAGGTTGGCCCCCTGTCATGGCTACAGCGTCATTAAAAAGAATTTTGAAAGTTATATTTGACCTCGCAGCGATACAGGCACGAATGCCCAAAAGACCTGAATGATAGTATGTTCCATCTCCTAAATTTTGGAATATATGATCTGTTTGGACAAAAGGTTCTTGCCCTATCCAAGTTGCTCCTTCTCCCCCCATGTGAGTATGGTTTGTGGTTTTGCGATCCATATTTACAGCCATAAAATGACAGCCTACCCCTCCATGAGCTCTACTGCCTTCGGGCAATCTTGTTGAAGAATTGTGAGGGCACCCAGAGCAAAACGTTGTAGTTCTGACTATTGAAAGCTCTTTTCGCCTTTTTTGGGATTTTTGCTTATTTTCAATAAATGATAGACGCGCCATCATATTTTCACTTTTATAAAAAGGAGAGATTTGGCTTGCAATGGCCTTTGTTATCTCATTGGGGTTTAATTCACCTACCCCCGGAATGAGTATAGAGCCATCTATGTTATTCCGACCTATTACAGTTGGGCGCTCTTTCTCCGGCAGATTATATAATGTATCTTTAATCTGAGATTCAACAATTCTTCTTTTGTCCTCAACAACTAATACTTTTCCAGTATTGCGAACGAAATTTCGAATTTCGTCATGGTCAAGTGGATGGGGCATTCCAATCTTGATTAAAGAAATTCCAATTTTAGCGGCTAATTGAGAGTTTATGCCTAGTTCAAGAAGAGATTGTTGACAATCTAGAGCAGCTTTTCCACTAGCTATTATGGTTAGCTGAGGTTGTCCAGAATTAATAATAATTTGGTTGATTTTGTTTGCTCGAGCAAATGCACATGCGGCAGCGAGCTTATATCTTGTTTGACGAGATTCTTGCTCGTGCCAGGGATCAGGTATCCGAATATTTAGACCTCCGGCGGGCATTTCGAAATCGTCGGGTTCAATTATCTTTAGTCTTTTATAATCTGCGTTGACGGATGCAGCCGTATCAACTGAATCAGATACAATTTTAAAGCCAACCCAGCTGCCACAATAACGAGACATAGCCCAGCCAAGTTGTCCGTAATCAAGAATTTCTTGAACATTTCCAGGATAAAGTACTGGCATCATAAGATCAGCAAAAGTTGGTTCAGAGACGGCAGGTGTATCTGTTGACATCATGGCGGGATCATCACCCACCGCGGCCAATACACCACCATAATGAGATGTGCCCGCCAAATTTGCATGACGGATTGCATCGACACTTCTGTCTAGGCCGGGGCCTTTCCCATACCACATAGCATACACACCGTCGTAAGGGCTTCCTCCATGAAGTTGTGCTTGTTGACTTCCCCATATAGCAGTTGCAGCCAAGTCCTCATTAACTGCTGGTTGAAAGTGTATGTTTTTTTCTCTGATTAAGTCTCCAGCAGACCAAAACTCACGATCCACATTATGCATGGGTGACCCTCTATATCCTGAAACAAGACATCCAGTATTTAAACCAGAAGACATATCGCGTTCAGCTTGTAATAGTGTAAGCCGAACTAGTGCTTGAGAGCCTGTTAAATAAATTCGTCCATTTTGCAGTGTGTACTTATCATCAAGTTTTATTTCTGCAAGATTCTTAGACATGTATTTTGCCTTTATTAATTTGAACAATGCTTAGAGATTAATTCTTTTAAAAAAAGGTATTTTTTAACCCCGGCTAGGTAGGTTCAAAGTATTCAAGAGACATAAAAATATTTTTTATAATGTTTTAATCATAGACCGTATGAGGCTATAGCAACAAATAGAAAATATGAAGGCATGGTGATAGTCTTTTCATTTGTGATCTGAGGACTTCACCCAACTATTTGTTCAGCAAGGTTTCCTTCAGCTTATACCGGTCAGCCTATCTCTAAAACATACTTTCATTAGAGTATGGTGCCGGCTGAGGGAATCGAACCCCCGACCTACTGATTACAAATCAGTCGCTCTACCAACTGAGCTAAGCCGGCAAAGGCTATATATGAGTTATATTATGAATATTCTTTGATTTAAAATGTTTTAATTACTGAAGTTTGAAGTGTTCAATTAATTTATTTTTAACGAATGAAGATAGGTTTTAGACAAATATAATTTTTGATGATTTTTCCTTTCATTACTTTAGTCTAATTATCTTACTATAATAATACCCAATATATAAAATTCTAATGTTTTCTCGTTATTTCATATAATGCGATTGCTGCAGCATTAGAAACATTTAAGCTGCTCAAAGGACCGGAACTAGAAATTTTTACTGTCACATCACATGCTAACCTTGTTAATCTTCTTAAACCTTTACCTTCCGATCCAAACACAAGAGCCTTGGGATTATCGATAGATAGATCTTTTATATTTTTGTTGGCTTCAGAATCAAGACCTATACACCATATGCCATTTTTTTTTAGAGTCTCCATGGCTCTTACAAGGTTTTTTACACGAATAATCGGGCAGTGCTCTAAACCACCAGAAGCAGACTTAGCAATTACGCCCGTGATAGGGGGGGTATGACGATCTTGAACTATTATAGCCTTTGCATTAAAGGCCGCTGAGGAACGAACTATCGCCCCTATATTATGTGGATCGGTAATTTGATCAAGAATCACAAGATTAATATTTTCGTTTTTTGCTTGTTCGCAAATCTCCTCGAGGTTTACATCGGATAGAGGAGCTGTCAAAACAGCTATCCCTTGGTGGGCAGCGCCTTCGGGCAAAAGTTTATTAATAAATTCACGGGTGACTTTTTCAACGGTAACTTTTGAAATCAAGGAGATAGAATCGTTTATATATTTCGCTATACTTTGATCGCAAGTAACTAGTCGATAGTAGCTTCGTTCTGGATTAGCTAATAGCGCAAGCACTGTATGGGTGCCATACACCCATATATTGGGCTTTGCTGAATTCTTACCAGGTGATTCTTTATTTTTTATCTGTTTTTGTGAACTTTTGCGGTTAGGCATATTTCCCCCATTCAGCATAATACTACAACTGATCATTGAATTGGATCAAAAGTTCATAGGTTTAAAGAAATAAAATATATCATTTTAGGCTTGTTTGCTTGATTTCTTGTTGACAGTTGCTAAAAAATACAGATATTCCCTCTTTAGGCTAACGTCATTGGCGTTTGGCGCGTTTGCTGCTGGAGTTCAATTTTAGCAAACGGAGGGGTGCCTGAGTGGTTAAAAGGGGCGGACTGTAAATCCGTTGACTATGTCTACGTTGGTTCGAATCCAACCCCCTCCACCATTCTGTTACCTTCTTGTTTTTATGTTTTTTTTTAGTTAGGAAAGAATAATTATTTGAGCAAAATTATATATGATATTCTGATGTCAAAAAAGCAGAGCTTCAAAAGCTAACTGTGCTATTGATTAATACATCATCGCGGGTGTAGCTCAATGGTAGAGCAGAAGCCTTCCAAGCTTACGACGGGGGTTCGATTCCCCTCACCCGCTCCAGATATCAAAATTACGTAATAAAAAATATTTAAGGTTTATTTGATACACAAAGGTTAAAATACTAAGCAAAATAAATACAACTGATGGATTAGACTATGTCGAAGGAAAAATTTGAGCGTACCAAGCCGCATTGCAATATTGGCACGATTGGCCATGTTGATCATGGCAAGACGACTTTAACGGCAGCGATTACTAAGGCCTTGGCTGAGGCCGGAGGCGCCGAGTTTACTGCATATGATCAGATCGATAAGGCTCCTGAAGAACGAGCTCGGGGTATAACGATTTCGACGGCTCATGTTGAGTATGAGACAGAAAACCGTCACTACGCTCATGTGGATTGTCCGGGTCATGCGGACTATGTAAAGAATATGATTACTGGTGCGGCTCAGATGGATGGTGCGATTTTGGTGGTGAGCGCCGCAGATGGTCCGATGCCTCAGACACGTGAGCATATTTTGCTAGCGCGTCAGGTGGGCGTTCCGGCCTTAGTGATTTATATGAATAAAGTTGATCAAGTTGATGATGAGGAGCTATTGGAGCTGGTAGAGATGGAAGTACGTGAGCTGTTGTCATCATATGATTTTCCGGGAGATGACATTCCGATAATAAAAGGCTCGGCGTTAGTGGCTCTTGAGGACGGTGATGAAGCCATGGGCGTGAACTCTATATCAGAGCTTATGGCAGCGGTTGATGATTATATTCCACAGCCTGATCGCCCTAAAGATCAACCTTTTCTAATGCCGATAGAGGATGTTTTTTCTATATCAGGTCGGGGCACAGTGGTTACGGGTCGTATAGAACGCGGCATTGTCAATGTAGGTGATGAGATAGAGATTGTCGGAATTAAAGACACGACTAAGAGTACATGTACTGGTGTAGAGATGTTTCGCAAGCTATTGGATCAGGGTGAGGCGGGAGATAACGTCGGTGTCTTACTACGGGGAACGAAGCGAGAAGAAGTAGAGCGTGGTCAGGTTTTATCGAAGCCTGGTTCAATAACACCCCATACAAAATTTATGTGTGAGGCTTATATTTTAACTAAGGACGAGGGCGGACGTCATACTCCGTTTTTCTCTAACTATCGTCCGCAATTTTATTTTCGTACAACAGATGTAACGGGTACAGTAGATCTACCTGAGGGTACAGAGATGGTGATGCCCGGAGACAATATTTCTATGCAGATTAATTTAATTGCTCCGATAGCGATGGACGAAGGACTTAGATTTGCAATTCGGGAAGGCGGTCGTACAGTGGGTGCGGGCGTTGTTACCTCGATTGTTGAATAGATAAATGGATGCGTTTTCTTTCAACCAGGTTGGCCGGATAACTAGGAGTGTAGCTCAATTGGTAGAGCACCGGTCTCCAAAACCGGGGGTTGCGGGTTCGAGTCCCTCCACTCCTGCCAGCTAATTGAGCTTTTATGAAGCAACTATGAGAACAAATTTACAGAGAAGTGATTCTATGGCAAAACCATCAGTCGGCGAATTTGTTAGGCAAGTACGTCAGGAGGTAGGTAAAGTTACTTGGCCCACTCGTAAAGAGGCTACGCAATCTGTCATCATGGTATTTGTCATGGTTGCGATTGCTGCGCTTTTCTTTTTTGCAGTGGACACATTGCTTGCCTGGTTGGTTCAACTAGCATTATCAATTGGAGGCTAATTTAAAATGTCACTTCAGTGGTACGTCGTTCATGCTTATTCAGGTTTTGAAAAAAAAGTTGCTCAGTCATTGCAGGAGCAGTCGGTAGTGAAGGGTATGGAGAATTGGTTTGATAAGATACTCGTCCCAACTGAAGAAGTTGTAGAAATGAGAAGAGGTAGTAAGGTCAATTCGGAAAGAAAGTTTTTCCCCGGTTATGTGCTGGTCAAAATGGAAATGAATGAAGATAGCTATCATTTAGTAAAAAACACTCCAAAGGTGACAGGTTTTTTGGGTGCTGGTAATAAGCCTGTGCCAATTAGTCAGAATGAAGCAGATAGAATTTTACAACAGGTGAAAGAGGGCGTTGATAGACCGAAGCCTTCTGTCACTTTTCAGGTTGGTGAAGAAGTTAGGGTTAATGATGGGCCATTTCAATCTTTTAATGGTCAGGTTGAAGATGTTGATGAAGAGAGAGCAAGATTAAAGGTTTCTGTATCAATATTCGGTAGATCGACCCCAGTTGAGTTAGAATATGGTCAGGTGGAAAAACTTTAGTATTAATTATTAATTTTAGTTTGTGTGCAGAGCATCCACAAGGTATCGGATTACTGCAGAGCTCTTATAATCAGGGAAGGTTGGATTATGGCAAAAAAGATCGACGGTTACGTAAGGTTAGAGGTGCCTGCCGGCGCGGCTAATCCTTCGCCTCCTGTAGGGCCTGCTTTGGGCCAGGCTGGGTTGAATATAATGGAGTTTTGCAAAGCTTTTAATGCCGCAACTCAAGATCTTGAGGCAAATGCTCCCATTCCTACCACTATAACCGTCTATCAAGACAAATCTTTTTCGTTTATAACAAAAACTCCTCCAGCTAGTTATTTTCTTAAGAAAGCTGCTCGGCTTGAGAAAGGTGGGGGGGAGGCAGGAAGAGAGGTAGCTGGTCAGGTGACTAAGGCTCAATGTCAAGAGATTGCTGAAAAAAAGATGGTTGATCTAAATGCAAATGATATTGAGGGAGCTACTTTGATGATAATGGGCACAGCTCGATCAATGGGTCTAGAGGTGGTGGGGTAGATATGGCAAAAATGACTAAAAGAGCTAAAGCAGCACGGGAACAAATAGATCCGAATTCTCGTTTTGCTATCCCTGATGCTATAAAAATTGTTAAAGAACATGCGGTTTCTAAGTTTGATGAGACTGTTGATTTGTCAATTAATTTGAACGTAGACCCACGTCATGCGGATCAAAATATTAGGGGCGTTGTGGCCTTGCCTAATGGAACAGGAAAAACTTTGCGGGTTGCAGTATTTGCTAAGGATGCTAAAGCTGAAGAAGCTCAAGAAGCGGGAGCTGACATAGTTGGGGCTGAAGAGCTTGCTGAGTCAATACAGAATGGCAATATGGATTTTGATAGGGTGATTTCCACACCAGATTTAATGTCTGTAGTAGGGCGTCTAGGTAAGATTTTGGGACCGAAAGGACTAATGCCAAATCCTAAATTGGGAACAGTAACCAATGATATAGGAGATGCTGTCAAAAACGCTAAGGGGGGTGAAGTTCAATATCGAGTTGAGAAGCAAGGAATAGTGCATGCCGGAGTTGGTAAGGCTAGCTTTACTCAAAAACAACTTGAAGAAAATGTGTCAGTTTTTTTAGATGCTATATTGAAAGCTAAGCCAAGTGGTATAAAAGGTACTTACCTCAAGCGATTAGCAATTAGTTCAACCATGGGTCCTGGCGTGCGCGTCGATGTTTCAAGCCTATCTGGTGGTTCAAATGTGGCTAGTTAGGTTTGTTAGTTGTTTTACCGTTTTAGGTTTTTTTAAGGCGGGGTAAAGAACCAGCTTTAGGCAGGATGTTTTGTTAACTGACTAAATCAGGTTTTACTTGTCCAAGACTGCAGGTGCCTCCGATTAGAGGCTTAATAACTGACAGTGTCAGTGCCCTGCATAGACGGGAGACTAGTAGTGGTTGGCCTTATGGTCTTACAACTCTGCTCCTGGGACAGGAGGAACGGCTTTCTTTATTGAAAGCTTTTTTGAAATAGATACTTTGCCGTGAATTAGTAAGGTGTCAATTACGGAGATGTTAAGTGGACCGAGTAAGAAAAAAAGAGCTGGTCGAGGAATTAAACGGTGTTTTTTCAGAGGCATCTTTAGTTGTCGTGACAAGTCAATCTGGTCTCACAGTCGCTGAAAGCACGGATTTGCGAAGTCGTATGCGAGAAGCCGATGCCAGTTATAAAGTAACAAAAAATCGACTTGTCAAATTAGCTATAGTTGGTACGCCTTATGAGGGCATTTCAGACCTTTTTGAAGGTCCTACTGCTATCGCTTATTCAACGGATCCTGTTGCTGCTGCTCGAATCGCAGTGGGTTTTTCGAAGGAAAACGAAAAACTCCGAGTTGTAGGGGGAGCGATGGCTGAAAGCCTTCTGGACGAGGAAGGTGTAAAACAACTTGCAACACTGCCTTCACTCGATGAGTTAAGAGGAAAATTAGTTGGCTTGTTAAATTCTCCTGCAACTGGTTTGGCAGGAATTTTGCAGGCTCCAGCTGGCCAGCTTGCACGTGTTTTTTCTGCTAAAGCAGCGAATGAAGAAACAGTATAGAAAACTTTAAAAATAAATAATTTGTCCCAGGAGTAAAAATAATGGCAGATTTAGAAAAAATAGTCGAAGATCTTAGCAATTTAACAGTTATCGAAGCAGCTGACTTGTCCAAGCTTCTTGAAGAAAAGTGGGGAGTAAGCGCAGCGGCACCAGTTGCTGTGGCTGCGGCTGCACCTGCAGCCGGTGGAGAAGAAGCAGCTGCCGAACAATCAGAATTTGATGTGATTTTAGCTAGCTTTGGTGATAAAAAGATCAATGTTATAAAAGAAGTACGCGGTTTAACTGGGCTTGGGCTAAAAGAAGCCAAAGACCTTGTTGAAGGAGCACCAAAACCAATTAAAGAAGGTGTTTCCAAAGAGGAGGCTGATGAGGTAAAGACCAAATTAGAAGAAGCTGGAGCCACAGTCGAAATTAAGTAGCGCTGTGTTATGGGTCATATTAGCCAAAGCCGGTTAATTAGGAGGCAGGTCAATAAAAGTCTGCCTGCATTTGATATTAATCTACAAAGCACCGACAGGTGCATGAAAGAGGGCATTTGATGTCAAAGTCTTTCACTGGTCGCAAGCGTGTCCGAAAAAGTTTCGGCCGCATAACTGAAGTTGCCCCGATGCCAAATCTTATCGAGGTCCAAAAAAGATCTTATGATCAGTTTTTGATGAGTGGGGTTCAAGATGGAGATCGTTCTGATATAGGGATTGCCGAGGTATTTAAGTCTGTCTTCCCAATCAAGGACTTTTCCGAAAGTGCTCAGTTGGAGTACGTCGATTATGAGCTTGAAAAGCCAAAATATGATGTTGAGGAATGTCAGCAACGCGGAATGACTTATGCGGCACCGCTGAAAGTCACATTAAGACTTGTAGTATGGGATGTTGAAGAGGAAACTGGTGCCCGATCAATTAGAGACATAAAAGAACAAGATGTCTATATGGGCGATATGCCGTTAATGACCAATAAAGGAACATTTGTTGTTAATGGAACCGAACGGGTTATAGTTTCCCAGATGCATAGATCGCCGGGAGTATTTTTTGATCATGACAAGGGAAAGACTCATTCTTCGGGAAAATTTTTATTTGCTGCCAGAGTTATACCATATCGCGGTTCTTGGTTAGATTTTGAGTTTGACGCAAAGGATATAGTGCATGTGAGAATTGATAGGCGTCGTAAATTATCTGTTACCACTTTTTTGATGGCGCTTTATAGTGCTGAAGCTGAAAAGTTGCGTGAGGAACGTCTTTCAGAGGGCAAGGAGCTTGATCAGATAGAGGCTACCGGGATGTCTCATGAAGAAATTCTGGATTACTTTTATGAGAAAGCAAATTACTCTCTCTATAAAACTGGTTGGAAAACTTCATTCGATGCAGCGCGACTGCGTGGAATTAAAATGCCTTATGATTTAGTAGAGGCAAAAACAGGTAATGTTTTAGTTGAAGAAGGAACAAAACTTACACCACGTTTAGCACTAAAATTAAAAGAAGATGGGCTAAAGGAAATATTGGTCAATAATGATGCATTAATAGGCCAATATGTTGCTGAGGATATAATAAATGAAAAAACCGGAGTGGTCCTTGTTGAGGCAGGAGATGAGATAACTGAAGAAACTTTCTCAATTTTATCTGATAGCAAGGTAAGGAGAATCTCGACCCTGATAATTGATCATGTGGATGTTGGGGCATACATTCGTAACACTTTGGCTGCTGATAAGAATCAAAGCCGTGAGGATGCTTTAGTTGAGATTTATAGGGTGATGCGTCCTGGAGAACCACCAACTTATGAGGCAGCGCAGATTTTATTTGATGGGTTATTCTTTAATTCTGAAAGATATGACTTGTCTGCAGTGGGCAGAGTAAAAATGAATGCTAGGCTGGATATCGATGTGCCTGATACAGTTCGTACTCTGCGCAAAGAAGATATATTACATATAATTAAGATTCTTGTAGATCTTAAAGATGGACGTGGTGATATCGACGACATTGATCATCTCGGAAATCGAAGAGTGAGATCAGTCGGAGAACTGATGGAAAATCAGTATAGAGTTGGTCTTTTACGCATGGAAAGAGCTATTCGGGAGAGAATGTCGACAGTAGAAATTGATAGCGTGATGCCACACGACCTGATAAATGCAAAACCAGCAGCTGCAGCAGTTAGAGAGTTTTTTGGCTCATCACAATTAAGCCAGTTTATGGACCAAACTAATCCGCTCAGTGAAATAACTCATAAACGCCGCCTATCAGCTTTAGGCCCAGGTGGGCTAACGAGAGAAAGGGCCGGATTTGAAGTTCGTGATGTGCATCCGACTCACTATGGCCGAATATGCCCTATTGAGACTCCAGAGGGCCCAAATATTGGATTAATAAATTCTTTAGCAACCTTCGGAAGGGTAAATAAATATGGATTTATAGAAAGCCCTTATAGAAAAGTGAATAAAGGCAAGGTTACTGATGAAGTAGTTTACTTATCTGCTATGGAAGAAGGTCGTTATACAATTGCGCAGGCAAATGCCTCTCTTGCAAAAAGTGGAAGATTTACAGATCCAATTATCAGTTGTCGTCAGAATAATGATTACGTTATGGCTTTGCCTGAGGACATTGATTTTATGGATGTGTCTCCTAAACAGTTGGTGTCAGTTGCTGCTGCCTTGATTCCATTTTTGGAAAACGACGATGCTAATAGAGCCTTGATGGGATCAAACATGCAAAGGCAGGCTGTTCCGTTAATACAGTCTGATGCTCCCTTAGTGGGAACTGGTATGGAAGAGAAGGTGGCAAGAGATAGCGGGGTTGCTATTATTGCTCGTCGTTCAGGAGTAGTTGATCAGGTAGATGCAACACGCATAGTTGTGAGTGCGTCTGGTAATATCGAGGGCGGTGAAAGTAGTGTTGATATATATAACTTACTTAAGTTTCAGCGTTCAAATCAAAATACCGCTATTAATCAGAGGCCACTCGTAAAGGTAGGTGATTTTGTTGAAAAAGATGACATTATTGGTGATGGTCCTTCTACTGATCTAGGGGAACTTGCTTTAGGTAAAAACGTTCTTTGTGCGTTTATGCCATGGAATGGTTATAACTTTGAGGATTCAATACTGATATCGGAACGTATCGTTAGAGATGATGTTTTCACGTCTATACATATTGATGAATTTGAAGTTATGGCTCGCGACACTAAGTTGGGTCAGGAAGAAATCACTCGTGATATTCCGAATGTTGGTGAAGAAGCCCTTAAGAATCTAGATGAAGCAGGTATCGTTTACATTGGTGCTGAGGTTAACCCAGGTGATATTTTAGTTGGTAAAGTTACGCCCAAGGGTGAATCACCTATGACACCAGAAGAAAAACTGCTGAGAGCTATTTTTGGTGAAAAAGCAGCTGATGTTAGAGATACATCTTTAAAAGTTCCTCCCGGAGTAAATGGAACTATCGTTGAAGTTCGTGTTTTTTCAAGAAGAGGCGTAGACAAAGATGAACGCGCCCTATCTATCGAACGCTCAGAAATTGAACGACTTGCCAAGGATCGAGATGATGAAAAAGCAATTCTTGAAAGAAGCTTCTACAGTCGATTAAAAGAGTTGCTCGTAAACCAGATAGCGGTTAGAGGTCCCAAGGAACTTGAAGAGGGTATAAAAATTAATGATCAAGTTCTTAGTGACTTTACTCCTGGCCAATGGAGAGACTTTGTTGTTGCTTCAGACAGACGAATGAATCAGATTGAATCTCTTCATAACAGCTTTGACGAATCAATAGCAGCACTAGAAGCACGTTTTGAAAACAAAGTTGATAAACTCCAGAGTGGTGATGAGCTACCTCCTGGCGTTATGAAGTTAACAAAAGTTTTCGTTGCTGTTAAACGTAAACTTCAGCCGGGTGATAAGATGGCTGGACGTCATGGAAATAAAGGTGTTATTTCTAGAATTATGCCTATGGAGGACATGCCTTATCTAGAAGATGGGACTCCTGTCGATATCGTTCTCAATCCATTAGGGGTGCCCTCGCGAATGAATGTGGGGCAGATTTTGGAAACTCACCTTGGCTGGGCCTCCCATGGCTTAGGAAGACAAATTGGTGATTTATTGGATTCTATGAATGGTGCTGATGACCTTGGTGTGATGCGCAATAAATTAAAAGATGTATATGGCAAGGAAATCTATGAAACAGACATTTCTGACTTGGGTGACGCACAAATAAGTGAGCTTGCTGGTAACTTACAAAAAGGTGTTCCAATGGCTACGCCTGTTTTTGATGGTGCAACAGAGGTTGAAATTAATAATCATCTTTCTTCTGCTGGATTGGATGTTTCTGGTCAGGTTCAATTGATAGACGGTCGCACAGGAGAAAAGTTCGATCGTAAAGTCACAGTCGGGTATATTTATATGCTTAAGCTTCATCATCTCGTTGACGATAAAATACATGCCCGTTCAATTGGGCCATATAGTTTGGTTACACAGCAACCGCTAGGTGGTAAAGCACAATTCGGGGGACAGAGGTTTGGGGAAATGGAGGTATGGGCGCTTGAGGCATATGGCGCAGCATATACTCTCCAGGAAATGCTCACAGTAAAGTCTGATGATAAGGCGGGTCGAACCAAAGTCTACGAGGCGGTTGTAAGAGGTGAAGATAATTTCGAAGCTGGTATACCGGAGTCATTTAATGTGCTTGTTAAAGAGCTTCGGTCTTTGGGTTTGGATGTTCAACTTAGACAAAGTGGAAGCTAAATTTACACCCTTTTTATTATGTTATTAGGTTATTTTCTATTAGGAGCAGAACTATGAACGAACTCGTCAATGTATTGGGCCAGCAACAGGGACCGCAGCACTTCGACGAGATCCGCATCTCGATTGCTAGTCCAGAGCGTATTCGCTCTTGGTCTTATGGGGAGATCAAAAAACCCGAGACCATTAATTATCGAACGTTTAAACCTGAACGGGATGGGCTATTCTGTGCGCGTATATTTGGACCCATTAAGGATTACGAATGCCTTTGTGGTAAATATAAACGCATGAAATATAGAGGGATAGTATGTGAAAAATGTGGGGTTGAGGTCACCTTACAGAGTGTTCGTAGAGAAAGAATGGGGCATATTGAGCTAGCATCTCCAGTGGCTCATATATGGTTCATGAAATCTCTTCCAAGTAGAGTTGGTCTATTACTTGACATTACTCTTAGGGCTTTAGAAAGGGTACTTTACTTTGAAAACTTTATCGTTACTGAACCTGGTTTAACTGATCTCGAATTACATCAATTACTGACTGAAGAACAATTTGCGACAGCCCAAGAAGAGTATGGAGAAGAGTCATTTGTTGCCATGATTGGAGCAGAAGCTCTAAAGTTCTTGCTCTCTGAGCTCGATCTTGAATCTGAAAGGGAAAAGCTAAGAGTTGACCTGCGTGAAACAGGTTCAGAGGCAAAACGTAAAAAATATGTAAAAAGACTTAAGATTGTTGAGGCTTTCATTGAGTCAGGCGCAGATGCTGAATGGATGGTGCTCGATGTAGTGCCAGTGATTCCTCCTGAATTGCGACCGTTGGTCCCACTTGACGGTGGACGTTTTGCCACTTCTGATCTGAATGATCTCTATCGCAGGGTCATAAACCGTAACAACAGGCTCAAGCGTCTTATGGAGCTACGTGCTCCTGACATAATTGTTCGAAATGAGAAACGTATGCTGCAGGAAGCAGTTGATGCCCTTTTCGATAATGGTCGGCGTGGCAGAGTTATAACCGGTGCTAATAAACGTCCATTAAAGTCTTTGTCGGATATGTTGAAGGGTAAGCAGGGGCGTTTCAGACAAAACCTACTTGGCAAACGCGTAGATTATTCAGGTAGGTCTGTTATTGTTGTTGGGCCAGAGCTAATGCTTCATCAGTGCGGTTTACCTAAAAAAATGGCTTTAGAGCTATTTAAGCCATTCATTTATCACAAACTGGAACTTTATGGCTACGCCACTACTATAAAGGCTGCAAAACGAATGGTTGAAAAAGCCAGGCCTGAAGTTTGGGACATTCTTGAAGAAGTTATTCGAGAACATCCAGTACTTCTAAACAGAGCGCCAACTCTTCATCGACTGGGAATACAAGCTTTTGAGCCAGTCTTGATTGAGGGCAAAGCAATACAGTTGCATCCACTTGTCTGTGCCGCGTTTAACGCTGATTTTGATGGAGACCAGATGGCGGTTCACGTACCCCTATCTTTGGAAGCTCAATTAGAGGCGCGTGTCTTGATGATGTCTACAAACAACATCCTCAGTCCGGCAAATGGTAAACCTATTATCGTTCCTTCTCAGGATATAGTTTTGGGTCTCTATTATCTTACTTACGAATCTACTGAAAATAAGCATCAAGAAATAAATTTGGAGACTCAAAAAGCAGTTCAAGCTGCCCTAAAATCGGAAAATGTTTATTTTTCAGAAGCTAGTACTAGTGATGCTAATATTGAAACTTCTAATGTTTCTGCATTAACGAAGTCATTGAAAAATGGAGAAGTGAAGGCCTATAAGATTCCAAGCTACGGATCTATAGATGAAATTGAAAAGGCTCTCGATGCTGGGGCTATTACACTTCATACTAGTATAAATGCTAGAATGGAAATTACAGAATCCGATGGTGAAAAGGTAATCAAGAGAATTAATTCTACACCTGGTAGACTGCTTTTAGGTAGAATTCTTCCCCAACACCCACAGGTTCCCTTTGATGTTGTCAATCGTCTTTTAACTAAGCGAGAAGTGAGCGAGGTTATCGATCTTGTTTACCGTCATTGTGGTCAAAAGGAAACGGTGATTTTTGCTGATCATATGATGTCGTTGGGCTATAGGTGTGCCTGTAATGCAGGAATTTCTTTTGGAAAAGATGATTTAATTATACCTGATTTAAAGAGTCGTTTTGTTGAAGATACGACCGGGCGAGTTAAAGAGTTTGAGCAGCAGTATCAGGACGGCCTGATTACCAAAGGTGAAAAATATAATAAAGTTATAGACGCTTGGACGCGCTGTACTGATGAAGTCGCTGATGCCATGATGTCTGAAATGCAGAGAACAGATAAGGAAGGACAAATTAACTCTGTTTATATGATGGCACATTCTGGAGCGCGTGGTTCAGCTGCACAAATTCGTCAACTGGCTGGAATGCGCGGACTTATGGCTAAGCCATCTGGTGAAATAATTGAGACTCCTATTATAGCTAATTTTAAAGAGGGCTTATCAGTTTTAGAATATTTTAATTCAACTCATGGTGCTCGAAAGGGATTGGCTGATACTGCTTTAAAGACCGCAAATTCGGGTTACTTGACAAGGAGGCTGGTAGATGTTGCTCAGGACTGCATCATTGTTGAGCAAGATTGTGGTACTTCAGATGGCCTCACTATTACAGCTGTAATAGAAGGAGGTAATATAGTTGTTCCTCTGTCTGAACGAGTTCTTGGTCGGACGATGGCTGAAGATGTTATTGATCCCCTAAATGAGGATGTAGTTGTCAAGGGAGGACAGCTTGTTGATGAAGCTCTAGCGGACTCCATTGAGGCAGCAGGTATTGAAACTATTAAAATGCGCTCTGTGCTCACTTGTAAAAGTGAAGGCGGAGTTTGTGGCGCATGCTATGGACGTGATTTGGCTCGTGGTACAGTTGTTAATATTGGGGAGGCAGTTGGTGTAATTGCTGCGCAATCAATAGGTGAGCCGGGTACCCAGCTTACGATGCGGACGTTTCACATAGGAGGAGCAGCCCAAGGTGCTTCAGAACAGTCGAGTATAGAGGCTGCCTTTGATGCAACTGTTAGAGTTGAAAACAGAAATGTAGTTGAAAACTCTGAGGGTATATTAATCATTATGAGTCGTAATACTGAAGTGGTTCTTATTGATGATGCGGGCAGGGCTAGGGCACATCATAAATTGCCTTATGGGGCCAGGCTACTTTCTGATGATGGAGCAGTGGTGGAGAAAGGTCAGACTCTTGCTACCTGGGATCCATACACTTTGCCAATAATAACTGAAAAGCAAGGTTACGTTGATTACGTTGATTTGGTTGAAGGTGTCTCAGTGCGAGAGTTTTTGGATGAAGCAACAGGAATAGCTTCTAAGGTGGTTATTGATTGGAAACAACAGCCTCGTGGATCTGATCTTAGACCCAGGATTACTCTTCGTCCGAAAAAGAGTTCAAAGCAGGGAGAAGTTGTCACTCTAGATAATGGCATGGATGCCAGGTATTTTATGTCAGTTGACGCGATATTAAACGTTGAGCAGGGCCAGTTGGTTCAGGCTGGAGATATAGTGGCTCGTATACCTCGCGAAAGTAGCAAAACGAGAGATATCACAGGAGGCCTTCCACGTGTGGCTGAACTATTCGAAGCCCGTCGACCAAAGGATCATGCAATCATAGCTGATACTGATGGACAGGTTGAATTTGGTCGAGATTACAAGACCAAACGAAGGATAGTTATTTCTCCCACAGAAGAAGATGCCGCAAATGGTGCTGAGCCAGTGGAGTACTTAATTCCTAAAGGTAAGCATATTTCAGTTCAGGAGGGTGATTTTGTTCAAAAAGGCGACTTGTTGTTAGACGGAAACCCTGTTCCGCATGATATTCTTCGCGTTCTAGGGGTTGAAGAATTAGCAAGGTATTTAGTAAAAGAAGTTCAAGATGTATATCGTCTGCAAGGGGTTACCATTAATGATAAACATATTGAGGTAATAGTCAGACAAATGCTCCAGAAAGTCGAAATTTCTAATGGCGGGGAGACTACTTATTTAGTTGGAGAAATTGTTGATCAAGTTGAGTTTGATGAGGTGAACGCGAAAGCTAAAAAAGAAAAGCTACAACCAGCTGTTGCAATTCCTGTCTTACAAGGGATAACCAAGGCTAGTTTACAAACGAGCTCTTTCATTTCAGCTGCTTCTTTCCAAGAGACAACCCGTGTCTTAACGGAGGCAGCCGTATATGGAAAAGTTGATCAATTGGTTGGATTAAAGGAAAATGTGATTGTGGGTCGTCTTATACCGGCTGGAACAGGTCATGTGATGAATAATGTTAGAATATCTGCGGCAGATAGAGACGCTGAGTTAGCTAATGAGGCGGCTCAAAGAATAGCAGAGCAGGAGAATTCTGAGCAAGCCCCTGTAGAGGAAGCTAGTGCAGCAGAATAGCTTTTATTTACTTTTTTTACTGTAACAACTGAATTATACTTTTATTTTTCGTATTTATGTCTTTTTTATAAGTTTTGGATTATTAACTCGTTTTAATTACTTGAAATATTGGTTGACGTATAAATGGCGCAGAAGTAGTATCCGCGCCGCTACATAAGGGGGGCGGTCGTAGGTAATTGGTTAGCCTAAACACGACCCCAGCAAAAGGGATATGTATATAAGACGCTTTAAGGGCTGGCGAAAAGAGCCCATCGGAGTAGGACTGTTGTCTTGCTCTGTTTGTTGTGCTTTCTGAGGAAGTTTAAATATTTTGGCCTTCGTGGCTCTGAAAATAGGATATAAAAGGTAGGTTGATGCCCACTATAAACCAATTGATACGAAAGCCTAGAAAGGCGCCCATTAAACGCACAAAAGTGCCCGCACTGGAATCTTGTCCACAAAAACGCGGGGTCTGTACTAGGGTATATACCACCACTCCCAAAAAGCCTAACTCAGCTTTAAGAAAAGTCGCTCGAGTACGTCTAACTAATGGTTTTGAGGTAACAAGTTATATTCCAGGAGAAGGGCACAACCTTCAAGAGCATTCGGTTGTAATGATCCGAGGTGGTCGAGTAAAGGATTTACCGGGGGTTAGGTACCATGTGATTCGTGGGACATTAGATACACAGGGTGTAACCGACAGACGTCAAAGGCGCTCAAAATATGGCGCTAAAAGGCCCAAATAAGGATTGGAATTATGTCTCGACGACGTAGAGCAGAAAAACGTGACGTGCTTCCAGATCCCAAGTATGGAGACCTGGTGGTTAGTAAATTTATGAATAATGTTATGCGTGACGGTAAGAAGTCGGTTGCTGAAAGAATAGTCTATGGGGCTTTTGATGAAATTTCTTCTAAAAATGGTGGAGATGCAGTAAAGGTTTTTCACGATGCCATCGAGAATGTGAAGCCTCAGATTGAAGTCCGTTCTAGGCGTGTGGGAGGTGCCACTTACCAAGTTCCTGTTGAAGTGAGGTCTGTGAGAGCGCAAGCCCTTGCATTTCGCTGGATCATTTCCGCTGCAAGAGGACGATCAGAAAATACAATGGTGCAACGTCTTTCACGTGAATTATTAGACGCGGCAGAGAACCGCGGCAATGCAATAAAAAAACGGGAGGATACCCATCGAATGGCAGAGGCTAACAAAGCCTTCTCTCATTATCGATGGTGATGCCGACACTGACACAAATATAACAAAGAGTATTTCGAAATGGCCTCCTCTCGCAAAACACCTCTATCTGAGTATCGTAACATCGGTATTATGGCTCATATAGATGCTGGTAAAACCACTACTACTGAGCGCATTTTATATTATACAGGACGCTCCTATAAAATAGGGGAAGTTCATGATGGTGCAGCCACTATGGACTGGATGGATCAGGAACAGGAGCGCGGTATTACTATAACATCAGCAGCTACAACAGCTAGCTGGAAAGATCATCGTATTAATATTATCGATACTCCAGGACATGTCGATTTTACAATCGAAGTCGAAAGATCCTTGAGAGTTCTAGATGGCGCTGTAGCAGTTTTCGACAGTGTCGCTGGTGTTGAACCACAGTCTGAGACTGTTTGGAGACAGGCTGACAAATATCAAGTACCTCGTATTTGCTTTGTTAATAAAATGGATAGAATTGGGGCGGACTTCTTCAATTGTGTTTCTATGATTGAAGAGCGATTAGGCGCAATTCCCTTGGTGATTCAGTTGCCCATAGGAAAAGAGGCAGAACATAGAGGTATAGTTGATTTAGTCAGGATGAAAGGTGTTGTTTGGAAGGACGAAACGCTAGGTGCCGAGTATGAGGATGTAGATATTCCTGATGATCTTGTTGGTTCAGCCAGTGAATGGCGAGAAAAACTTATTGAACTAGCGATTATGCACGATGATGAAGCCATGGAAGCTTATTTAGAAGGTGAGGAACCAAGTTCTGATACGCTTAATGAATGTATTCGAAGAGGAACTTTAAACGGTTCCTTTGTCCCAGTTTTGTGTGGTTCCGCATTTAAGAATAAGGGAGTACAGCCTCTATTAGATGCAGTAATAAACTTTTTGCCATCTCCCCAAGATGTTCCGGCAATTAAGGGGATTAAAGTTGATACTGAGGAACAAATAGAGAGAAAAAGTTCAGATGAAGAACCCTTCTCCGCACTCGCTTTTAAAATAATGACTGATCCTTTTGTTGGAACTTTGACATTTGTTCGCATTTATTCTGGAGTTTTAGAAACTGGTCAGACTCTTATCAATTCCGTGAAGGAAAAGAAAGAACGGGTTGGTCGAATGTTAGAGATGCATGCAAATGAGCGTGAGGATGTTAAAATTGCACGCGCAGGTGATATTTTAGCGCTTGCAGGATTAAAGGGAACGACCACGGGAGACACGCTCTGTGATGCAAACAACCCTGTTGTGTTAGAACGTATGGAGTTTCCGGATCCAGTTATCGAAATTGCAGTTGAACCAAAGACTAAAGCTGATCAGGAGAAGATGGGAGTTGCTTTGGCCAGCTTGGCTGCGGAAGATCCTTCCTTTCGTGTGTCTACAGATCATGAAAGTGGTCAGACTATTATAAAGGGGATGGGAGAACTGCATTTAGATATCATTATTGATCGCATGAAAAGAGAGTCTAAAGTTGAGGCGAATATTGGTGCGCCTCAAGTAGCCTATAGAGAAACGATTACCAAGCCTTGTGAGGTTGACTATACGCATAAAAAGCAAACTGGTGGATCTGGTCAATATGCTCGCTTAAAAATTGAGTTTGAGCCGCTTGAGGCCGGTGACGGGTTTGTTTTTGAAAGTTCTTTGCGTGGTACTTCAATACCGCGAGAATTTGTTCCTGGCGTACAAAAGGGTTTAGAACAAGGACTTGAATCTGGTGCTGTGGCTGGATTTCCAGTAATTGATTTTCAGGCTACGTTAGTTGATGGAGCTAGCCACGAGGTGGACTCATCAGTAATGGCGTTTGAAATTGCTGCTAGGGCAGCTCTACGTGAGGCTCTCGAAAAGTCAACACCTAGGCTGCTTGAACCAATTATGAGTGTGGAAGTGGTTACAGCAGAAGAATATATGGGGGATATTATTGGCGATTTAAATAGTCGCCGTGGCCAGGTCGGAGCGATGGGTAATCGCGGTAATGCCAGGGTTATTGAAGCAATGGTTCCACTAGCTAATATGTTTGGGTACGTGAACACACTTCGATCTATGAGCCAAGGACGGGCTACTTATACAATGACTTTTGACCATTATGATCAAGTGCCTCAGGCAGTTGCGGAGGAAGTGGTTGCAAAAATGGCCTAATGAATACGGCAAAACATACGATAAATAAGTATTTAAATTTGCTAAATTGGAGTAAAGAGCATGTCGAAGGAAAAATTTGAGCGTACCAAGCCGCATTGCAATATTGGCACGATTGGCCATGTTGATCATGGCAAGACGACTTTAACGGCAGCGATTACTAAGGCCTTGGCTGAGGCCGGAGGCGCCG
>Ga0310344_10000053_pt1 | contig 105028 bp, 111 predicted proteins | sample HC15DNA20200_MG_FD_203801 | JGI IMG/M metagenome (GOLD analysis project Ga0310344, IMG submission 203801) | Marine microbial communities from station ALOHA, North Pacific Subtropical Gyre - HC15-DNA-20-200_MG | ecosystem: Environmental > Aquatic > Marine > Oceanic | place: Pacific Ocean... | reverse complement strand
AGATTTTCCTGCTCTAAATTTAGCATTGTACTCATGAGTAATTTCTACAAACGTTCTAACCATTCCTGGGTTTTCTTTTAAGAATTTGTTAGTTACAGAAGTTATATCAATACCAGATATTCCAGCATCAGTAGCTTCTTTAACTGATAACATTCTTGTACCAGCTTTAAGTGCATTTTCGATAGATTTACCACCGAATAAACATGCCATAGCAACGTCTCCGTTTTGTAAAGCAGCAGAACCATCCTCAGGGTTCATATCTACAACTGAAACTTTACCAGCATCAGCTCCAACAACTTTCATTGTTTCTTTAAAAACGTAGTCAGCCATAGTTCCTACAGGAACAGCAACTTTTTTACCTTCTAATTGCGCCGCATTTGCTTTTGTAATACCTGACGCATTAGACACTATACAAGTTGTATTACCCATTCCGTATGTAACGGCGATATCTACAAGTTTGATAGGAGCTTTTGCATTAACAGCATTTACAAATGGTGTTAAACCTTGTGAGTAAGAAATATCAATATCTCCAGACAACATAGCTTCTGTCATCTCCCCACCTGTTGCGAAGTTTGTCCACTTAACAGGAACTCCTAAAGCATCATCAAAAACCTTTTTAACTTTTGCTTCTTGATTTGGAGTTGCCCATTCTAAGAAGAATGCTACTCTAACTTGAGTTGCAGCTGCATTTATTACAGATGCACTAAGAATAAAAGCAACAAAGCTTCCTAATAATAAACTTAGTATTTTTTTCATATTATCCTCTTAATAATTATTAAGTTATAAAAAGCATTTAAAATGAAAAATTAAGATAAGTAAAACAAAATAAAATTCTAGTTTAAGTTGTATTAGATTAATTTTTATAGGTAGTTTTAGCTTTAATGATAGTCTACAAATTGTTTAAAATTAAAATCAAAAAAAATTATGAGCACTTCAAATATTTCTAAAATACCTAATTCTTTAGAAGAACATTGGATGCCATTTACTTCTAATAGAGATTTTAAAGCAAATCCTAGATTAATTATAGAGGCAAAAGGAGTTTATTTAAAAAATCATCAAGGAAAAACTCAAATAGATGCTAGTTCAGGATTATTTTGTAATCCATTGGGTCATGGAAGAAAAGAAATAATTAGCGCAGTAACAAAACAATTAGAGCAGTTAGACTATGTGCAGCCCTTTCAACAAGGATTTGGTGGATCTTTTGAATTAGCTAGAAGAATATCAAAGCATACCCCAGGAGATTTAAATAGAATATTTTATACAATATGTGGATCTACTGCTGTTGAGACTGCAATTAAAATCGTAATAGCTTATCATAAAGCAAGAGGCCAAGGACAAAGATTCCGTTTTGTTGGAAGAGAACGCGCATATCATGGAATGAATATTGGAGCAACTTCAGTGGGAGGCATGATCAACAACGTAAAAACTTTTGCTAGTGTTTTAATGCCAGGAGTTGTTCATATGAGGCATACTCATTTACCAGAACATAAATTTGTTAAAGGACAGCCAAATACAGGTGCCGAGATGGCGGAAGATTTGGAGCGTATATGTACAAATTTTGGTTCAGAGAATATTGCAGCTTGTATAGTTGAACCAGTTGCTGGATCTACAGGAACTTTGGTTCCCCCAAAAGGTTATCTAAAGCGTTTGAGAGAAATTTGTGACAAGCATGGAATTATATTAATTTTTGATGAAGTTATAACAGGTTGGGGAAGAATGGGCTCAGCCTTTGCTTCGCAAGAATTTGGAGTAACACCAGATGTTATGACTATGGCAAAAGCTACAACAAACGGTATAGTTCCTATGGGAGTTGTAGCCGTAAAAGAAGAAATTTATGATACTGTAATGGATGCATCGCCAAAAGGAGCAGTAGAACTCTTTCATGGTTATACATACTCAGGTGTACCAATAGCTGTTGCCGCCGCTTTAGCAGTTCAAGATATTTTTGAAAAGGAAGATATTTTTAAAAGATCAAAAGAAATGTCATCATACTTTTTGGACGGTTTGTTTTCTTTAAAGGATCTTGGCGCAGTAGATAATATAAGAGGTTACGGAATGATGGGCGGCATCGATATGAAATTAAAAGAAAAACCAGGAAGGGCAGGGTACGAATGCTTTAAAGCTTGTTATGAAGCAGGTGTAAATTTTAAAGCTACAGGCGACTGTTTGATTATTGCTCCGCAATTTATTTGTGAAAAAAAACACATTGATGAAATAATTGAAAAATTAAGAACTGGTATTTCAAATTACATGAAAAAGTAGTCATGCGTATCGGAGTTCCTAAAGAAATCAAACCTCAGGAAAATAGAATAGGTCTAACCCCAGACAGTATAAAAATTTTAACCTCCAATGGTCATGAAGTTTTGGTTCAAAACAACGGAGGATTTGAGGCTGGTTTCGATAATGAACAATATGAAAAATCTGGAGCAAAAATAGTTAATAAACCAGAGGATATTTATAACGATTCAGACATAATTGTAAAAGTTAAAGAACCTCTATCAAATGAAATAAAAATGATTAAAGAAGATCAAATTGTTTTTACTTATCTTCATTTAGCCGCGGCCAAAGAATTAACTGAAAGCTTAGTTAAGTCAAAATCAATTTGTATCGCTTACGAAACTATAACGGATAATAATGGAAGACTACCACTCTTAGCACCAATGAGTGCAGTAGCTGGGAGAATGTCTGTTCAAGCAGGAGCTCATTGTTTAGAAAAAAATCAAAAAGGAAGAGGAATATTATTAGGTGGTGCACCTGGAGGTGAACCAGGCAAAGTAGTAATACTTGGTGGAGGTGTTGTTGGAGAAAATGCAGCTATAATAGCAACGGGAATGGGAGCAAAAGTTCATATAGTCGATAAATCAAAAGAAAGACTAAAACAACTAACTGAAATTTTTGGCAACAAAATTACTCCGCAATTAAGCAGTGAAACTGATTTGGAAAAATTAGTTTCCGGGTGTGATTTGCTAGTTGGGGGTGTTTTGATTCCAGGAGCAGAAGCTCCCAAATTAGTAACAAAAAAAATGATTAAAAAAATGAAAAGAGGATCAGTAATTGTTGATGTAGCTATAGATCAAGGAGGATGCGTTGAAACAAGCAAACCCACTACTCATGCCAATCCTACTTATATTGTTGATGATATAGTTCATTATTGTGTAGCAAATATGCCAGGTGGTGTTCCCCGAACATCAACGCTAGCACTAAACAAAGCAACTTTACCTTTCTTATCTAAACTTGCAAAAGAGGGCTGTAAAAAAGCTTTAATGAGCGATTCAAATTTTATGGCTGGACTAAATGTTTATAAAGGTAATGTAACTTATAAAGCTGTTGCTGAAGTATTTGGTCATAAATATATTTCTCCCAATGATTTAATAAGTTGATGTACAAACCTTTGCCAAAACAATTAACAATTAAAAAGTCCCCTATAGAAGGTCTAGGATTATATGCTACAGAAAATATTAAAAAAAATTCATATCTTGGAGTGACTCATATTAGAGATGAACAATTTGAGAATAAGTATATAAGAACACCTGTTGGCGGTTTTTATAATCATTCAAACGAACCTAATGTAATTAGAATGGTTTCAGATTCATTGCCTAATTTAAAATTTGGAGATCCTGTAGATCCAAAAAAAAATGTTAAAGAAGAACAAGATAAAAAAACTTCTCTAGAAGATGTATTTTATCACCTTCAAGAAAAAAGTGACGCTAAATATATGTTTTTAATTAGCATTAAAGATATTAAGGCTGGCGATGAAATTACAGCTAATTACAACCTTTATACCTATCCTAAAACTGGAATTGGCGTACAATCTTTTTAAGAGAAACTTTCTTGAGTGTTAAAATCCTGAATTATTGACTGATCATTTGTTTCAAAAACATATGTTTTGTTTTCATGCATATTTATTATTTTTTTAGCACCATTATCTCCTTCAATATTAATAATTATTTCTTTCATAGATTTATCAAACAACACAGGGTTACCTCTTTGACCTTTGTATGTAGGTACAATGATTTGATGTCTATTTCTCGATTTAATTAAACTATTATAAATTTGTTTATTTATATTAGGCATATCTCCTAAGCATATAAAAAAATACTCTGTTTTTTTTGACAAATGCTTTAAACCTTCTTTTATGGAAGAGGCCATACCGCTTTCAAAATTTTTATTGGATATAATTTTAATTTTTTTATTTACAGTAATTAATTTTTTAATAATTTCTTCCTGATAACCAACAACCACTATTAATTCATCTATGTTACTTTCTAAAATATTATTTATTGAATAATTTATAAGAGGTTGATTGTTAATCATTTTATTTAGTTTATTCTCACCGTTCATTCTTTTCGACTGTCCTGCTGCTAGTAGAATAGCTGAAATCATCTACTGTAAACTTTCGAAACAAGTTGAGAAATAATAGATAAAGCAATTTCCGGAGCAGACTTTCCCCCAAGTTTAATTCCAATAGGTCCGTAAATTTTGTTTATTTGCTCATCAGTAAATCCAGATTCTTTTAATCTAACACATCTATTGGTGTGAGTTTTTTTACTTCCTAACGCTCCTATGTAAAAAAAGTTATTTTTTAAAGCATGTTGAAGAGCGGGATCATCAATTTTTGGATCATGTGTAAGAGCTATTAAAGCAGTTTTTTGGTCTGTTGTAATTCCAGCGAAAGCTTCTTTTGGCCACTTATTAATTATCTTAACGTCAGGAAATCTTTGTTCAGAAGCAAAATAGCCTCTTGGGTCAATGATTAAAATTTCAAAGTTTAAACTTTTCGCAAAATTAATTAAATATTGTGCGATATGGACTGCACCTACAATAATGACTTTAATTGGTCGTATATAATTTTCAACAAAGATATTAGTGCCTTCTATAATACCATTCTTTTTTTTATTAAATTGTTGGATAATTTCATTTTTGTATTTTTCAAAATTTTTATTTAGTGGTTTATCTTTTTCAAAAATACAACCATCACCATTTTCTAGATTTGTAATGATTGAAAATTCAATTTTTTTTTCTTTTTTATCAATAATTTTTTTGAGTAGTTCTTGTTTCATTTAATTTATTTGCTCTAAAAAAATAGCAATTTCACCCCCGCAAGCTAACCCAACTTCCCAAGCACTTTCATTTGAAACTTTAAATTCTATTTTTTTAAAGTATTTATTTTCTTTAATTAAATTTAGACATTCTCTTACAACGGCAGTTTCTACGCATCCACCAGAAACGGATCCAGAAAAATCACCTTTATCGTTGATAATCATTCGACTTCCGATTTGTCTAGGCGAAGATCCCCAAGTTTGAATAACTGTTGCTAAAACAACTTTTTGTTTAGCTTTTAACCAATCATTAGCCTCATCTAAAATTTTTTCATCAAATGAATTTTTCATTTGTTTAAGTTTAAATTAAATTTATTGAATTTTAAACTAACAGTTTGAAACTGCGTTTCTAGCCATTACCTTGATTAAATGTGCTCTATATTCTGCTGAAGCATGAATATCAGAATTTAATCCCTTAGTTGAAATACTAACACCATCTATTGCTGAAGGTGAAAAGTTGCTTGATAGAGCAGATTCAAGATCTTTCAATCTGTAAACTGCACTACTAGCTCCGGTAACAGAAACTCTTACTTCACTTTTATATTTTGCAACATAAACTCCTACTATTGCGTATCTTGATGCTGGATTCGGATATTTTACATATGCTGATTTTTCTGGAACTTCAAATTCAACTGATTCTATTAGTTCCCCCTTTTTTAGATCAGTTTCAAACATCCCTTTAAAAAATTTGTCTGCACCAATTTTTCTTTTGTTTGTGTGAATTGTTGCATTTAAAGCTAGACAGGCTGAAGGATAATCTGCTGCTGGATCGTTATTCGCTATAGAACCACCAATTGTTCCTCTATTTCTTACTTGAGGATCTCCTATTCCGTCAGCTAAAACAGCAAGAGAAGGTATTGCTTTCCCCACTTCCTTTGATGCAGCGACAGTAGCATGTGTTGTTGTTGCTCCAATTCTTAAAGATTTACTTGAAACTTTAATTCCTGATAGTCCTTTTATTTTCTTTATGTTTATAATATCTGAATATGCGGCCAATCTTAATTTCATAGCTGGTAAAAGAGACATGCCTCCAGCTAAAAATGTAGCTCTTCCAGTTGCCATTTTTGCTGCGTCTTTACTATTTGTAGCTGATTTAAAATTAAAATTTTTCATCTTTTAGGCTGCTACTTTCTTTGAATCTTTTTTTTTTAGAGCTTTCCAAACTTTTTCTGCTGTTGCTGGCATTGATACATCTGTTCCAACAGCGTCAATAACAGCATTCATTACTGCTGGAGGTGCTGCAATTGCTCCAGCCTCTCCACAACCTTTGGCACCTAATGGGTTTGAAGTTGCGGGAGTTGTTGTAAAATCAAGTTTAAATTGTGGAAAATTGTCAGCTCTTGGCATCGTATAATCCATATAAGATGCGGTAGTTAATTGACCAGATTCATCATAGTGACCATTTTCATATAATGCTTGCCCAATTCCTTGAGCTAAACCTCCATACACTTGACCTTCAACAATTAATGGATTTATAATTGTTCCAAAATCATCTACAGCAGTATACTTTGCTACTTTTGTTTCACCCGTTTCTTGGTCAACTTCGACTTCGCAAATATGTGTTCCCGCTGGAAATGAAAAGTTAACTGGATCATAAAATGCAGTTTCTTTTAATCCTGGTTCAACACCTGCTGGTAAAGGAGACTTGACCTCACCATATTGTCCAGGTAAATAACAAGCAAAAGCAATTTCACCTATTGTTTTCTTTTTATTAGAATTCTTTAATACAAATTCTCCAGATTTAAATTCGATATCTTCAGGCTTGCCTTCCAACATATGAGCAGAAACTTTTTTACCTTTTTCTATAATTTTGTCACATGCTTTTGAAATAGCGCTTCCTCCTACCGCGAGAGATCTTGATCCATAAGTACCCATTCCAAAAGGACCTTTATCTGTATCACCATGGATAACATCAATATTTTCAATTGGTACACCTAATTTATCACCTACAATTTGAGCAAAAGTTGTCTCGTGCCCTTGACCATGGCTATGTGCACCTGTAAAAACAGAAACATTTCCTGTAGCATTAAATCTAACCTCTGCAGATTCCCAAAGACCAACGCCCGCACCTATAGACATAACAACAGCTGAAGGAGCTATACCACAAGCTTCTATATAAGTTGAAAATCCAATCCCTCTTAATTTACCTTTTTTTGCGGATTGGCCTCTTCTGTTTTCAAAATTTTTATAATCTCCAACCTCTAAAGCTTTCTCTAAATGTGCGGTATAATCACCAGAATCAATATTATGCACTAAACATTGTTGATGTGGAAATTTATTTATAAAATTTTTCTTTCTAAACTCAGCTTGATCCATTCCTATTTCTTTAGCACCCTCAGTAACTATTCTTTCTATAAGAAAGGCTGCTTCAGGTCTTCCCGCGCCTCTATAAGCATCAACCGGAGCAGTATTTGTAAAAACAGCTTTAACATTACATGAAGCTACTGGAATATCATAAAGACCTATAATTAGTGGAGCGTATAAATAGGTTGGTGTTACTGTAGCAAAAAGAGATGCATAAGCACCAATATTTGCGATTGTTTCAACTTTAAGAGCAGTCATTTTACCATCATTTTTAATACCTAACTCAACATGAGTTATGTGATCTCTTCCGTGACAATCTGATAAAAAAGATTCAGTTCTTTCAGCTACCCATTTAACAGGTCTTTCAACTTTTTTAGATGCCCAAGCAACAACCGCATCTTCAGCATAAGGATATATTTTTGATCCAAAACCGCCTCCAACATCAGGAGCTACAACTCTAAATTTGTGTTCAGGTTGTATTGCATTAAATGCAGACAAAACTAATCTCGTAAGATGAGGATTTTGGTTTGTAGTATATAGAGTAAGCTGTTCAGATGAAGAGTTATAATCACCAATAGATGCTCTTGGTTCCATCGCATTCGGTATTAATCTATTGTTTATTAAATCAAGTTTAACAATCTTATCAGCTTTAGATAATTCATCATCAGTTTTTCCTTTATCTCCTAATAAGAAATCAAAACATAAATTTCTATCAATACCTTCATAAATAGCATCGCTATCCATTGCTTTTTCAGTTTTCACTACAGCTTTTAGTAATTTATAATTTACATTAACTAGTTCCGCCGCATTTTTTGCTTGATTAAGTGTTTCAGCTATAACAATAGCCACATGATCCCCTACATAATTCACCGAATCTTTTGCTAGAGGAGGGTGAGGAGGAACTTTCATGTCCTTACCATCTTGACTTACTATTTTCCATCCAGCAATTAACCCACCAATTTTATCTTTTGCCAAATCATCGCCAGTAAGAATCTTTACTACTCCAGGTGCATTTGAAGCTTTTGATATATCAACTTTATTTATTTTTGCCCTAGCATGCGGTGAACGAACAAAATATGCATATGTTTGGTTAACAAGATTAATATCGGCCGTATACTGACCTTTACCTGTTAAAAATCTTTTATCTTCTTTTCTTTCTATTTTTGTTCCAACTAAATCAGCCATATTACTTTAATCCTTACATTTTTGATGCCGCATCTTTAACAGCAGCAACAATTCCTTGATACCCAGTGCAACGACAAATGTTGCCCTCTAACCAATCTCTTATTTCTTTTTCACTTGGATTTTTATTTTTTTGTAAAAGATCAATCGCACTCATAACCATTCCTGGTGTGCAAAATCCACATTGTAAACCATGATGTTTTTTAAAGGCTTCTTGCATAGGATGCATTTTACCATTTTTAGATAAACCTTCGATTGTTGTAATTTCAGAATTTTCGCAGTCAGCTACAAGAGTCGTGCAACTTTTAACCGAATTACCATTTAAATGAATTACACAAGCGCCACATTGAGATGTGTCACATCCTACATGCGTGCCAGTTAGTGCTAAATTATCTCTTAAAAAATCTGATAACAAAATGTTATCTGATGTTTCTTTTGAAATTTTTTTACCGTTTATTTTTAAATTTATTACTGCCATTATCCTCCCCCAAAAATAATACCAAGTAACTTATTAATTAAAACTTAATCCAAGAGATAGATCAACCAGAATTTAACGTGAAACAAAATAAAAAATTGCAACTAAGAGTAGAATTAAAATTACTATTACTGAATAAATATACTTATTTAAAAAATTAGATTTAAGCTCTTTAACTCTTTTTTTCTCTTCAGTTATATTTACATCCGTAGCTTCTGCTGATCTTGTTGTTTTTTGAGATTTATCTATTTCGGCAACGGGATCAACTTCATCTGCAAATCTTCCAAAAAAATAATCTGACATTTTTTTTGCTATACCATTTATTAATCTTGAACCTAATTGGGCGATTTTTCCTCCAACATTAACATCCACTTCATATTTCAATATTGTTCCATTTTTATCATCTTGCAACTTAACATTGGCAGTTCCAGTGGCGAATCCTACAGGCGATTGCCCTTCTCCTGATAAAGTATAACTCTCATTTTCTTTTATATTTGATAAATTTACCGTGCCAGAAAATGTTGCATTCATCGGTCCTATTTGATTAGTAGCAGTTACGTTAAAGGAAATATCACTTTCTTTATTAAAAGAGTCGCATCCTGGTATACATTTTTGCAAAATATCTGGATCATTAAGCGCTTTCCAGACAATTTCTTTTTTTACATTTAATTTATAAAATCCTGAAAGTTTCATAATTTAAAAAATAGTATATAATAAATTCTATTATGGACGACAGTATTAAAAAAGAATTACAATCAGCAGCTTTTGAAAGATTAATTCAACATTTACGTGAAAGAAAAGATGTACAAAACTTAGATTTAATGAATCTAGCAGGTTTTTGCAGAAATTGTTTATCTAAATGGTATCGTGAAGAAGCATCAAAGAAAGGGATAAATATTTCTGATCCTGAAGCCAGAAAACACGTTTACGGCATGACCTATGAAGAATGGAAAGAAAAATATCAAAAGTAATATATTAAATTATATTTTCAATCTTATATAAATTTTCTATTTTCGAGTTTTTAGTATTTTTAATTATTGGCAAAAACAATCCTAGTATATAAAAAAGTATAATTACAATTGAAACAATCAACATAGATTTAACAGCATTTAATTTCATAAATTTTATTTTTCTTTAAGCCTTGGAAACAATTCAACAAAATTACATGGTTTATGATTAATATCCAATTGATTTTTTAAAATCATGTCCCAAGCATCTGTAACACCACCTGAAGATCCCGGTAAAGCAAAAATGTATTTTCCATTTTTTAAAATAGCACAAGCTCTGGATTGTAAAGTTGAAGTACCTACTGTTTTATAACTTAACTGTCTAAATAATTCTCCAAAGCCAGGTATTTTTTTATCAGCAATTTCATCCATTGCTTCCGGAGTAATGTCTCTTCCTGTTAAGCCTGTACCTCCAGTAGTAATAATTACATCTATATTATCTTTTTTTGTCCATTTTAAAATAATTTTTTTAATTTCATCTTTATTATCCGTAACAATTTTTCTATCAACTAATTTATGATTCTGTTCAGAAATTTTCTTGACTAATATTTCGCCCGATTTATCATTTTCTATTGTACGAGTGTCAGTCACCGTTAACAAAGCTATATTTACTTCCATAATGTATTTGCTAGGATAAATAACCATTATGTTATTATCAATATTATTTTTGGTCACTGCTGCACTTTATTCGAGCGTAGGGTTTGGTGGTGGTTCTACATATTTAGCTTTACTCTTAATTTCAGGTGTACCTTTTTTTATATTTCCAGTAATTGCGTTGTTTTGCAATATTATAGTCGTATCAGGCAATTGTTTTAATTACATCAGAGCAGGAAATTTAAATTTAAAACTTTTAATTCCATATTTGATTGGCTCTATACCTTTAGCCTATATTGGTGGGTCATTACCTATAGAAAAAAAATTATTTGAAATAATATTGTTTATAGTTTTAAGTTTGGCTGGATTTTTGCTTCTAATTAATTTTAGATCTTATGATGATATTAAATCCAGCTATAAAAGAATTTCGTTGCCAATTTCTATTATGATAGGTGGTGTTTTAGGTTTTGTTTCTGGACTCGTAGGAATTGGAGGAGGAATTTTTTTAAGTCCTATTTTGTTTTTAATAAAGGCTGCAAAACCAAAACATATAGTAACGACAGCATCATTATTTATTTTAATTAATTCAATTTCCGGCGTTATTGGTCAATTAACAAAAAATGCTATTTTTTCGGAAATACTAAATTATTGGTATTTGCTTTTAGCCGTCTTTATAGGAGGGCAGCTTGGTAATTTTTTAAATTTAAAAATATTTTCTACAAGAATTTTAGCCCTAGTAACAGGTTTTCTTGTACTTTTCGTTGCCATTAGAATGGGAATTAGATTAAATATAATATTTTAAAAATTTAAATATATTGATTTTATTTATTTCATGACAGGTAATCATAGCTCAAATCTTGACGTATGTTTTGTAGTTGCATCAAGTTCACAGAAATCCTACCAAGAACTTGCGAAGCAGTATGCTGCTATTGAGCCACCTACTTGGGCTTTGCTATTAGCTCAATCTTGTAGGTCTATTAATTTTAAAGTTAATATTATTGATGCAAATGCAGAAAATTTATCAAATGAGCAAGTTTTAAAAAAAATAATTAAATTAAATCCAAGAATTGTTTGTTTTGTTGTTTATGGACAAAATGTTAATGCCGGAACAACAAATATGAGAGGCGCAGTTGATCTTGCGAACTTTTTAAAAATAAATAAAATTTCTTGTCCTGTTGCATTTATTGGATCGCATGTTCAAGCATTACCTATACAAACATTAGAAAATGAAAAAAACATTGATATAGTATTTACTAATGAGGGAGTTTATTCGTTACACAATATATTAAAACTTAAAGATTTTACTCCAGAAAGTTTAGAAGGGATTAAAGGTATAGCTTACAGAAAAAAAAGTGAAGTTAAAATTAATTTGCCCGAAAAAATTGTTCCTACAGATAGAATGGATATAGATCTCCCGGGTTACGCTTGGGATTTATTACCATTTAAAAATAGACCATTAGATTTATATAGATCTCCAATGTGGCATGCAGAATATGATTTTGAAAAAAGATCACCATACGCAAGCATCCAGACTAGTTTGGGATGCGTTTTTAAATGTGATTTTTGTATGATAAATTTAATTAATCGTAATGATACAGAAGAAATAGGAGTGGCTGGAAAATACAGCTCTATGAGATTCTGGTCTACAGATTTTATTATAAAAGAGTTTATTAAATTAATCGATATGGGAGTAGAAACTATTAGAATTGTGGATGAAATGTTTTTATTAAATCCTAAATATTACATTCCATTATGTGAAAAACTAGCTGAAATAAATAAAAATGATAAATTAAGAATGTGGAGTTATAGCAGGATTGATACAGTAAAAAGACCAGAAGTTCTTAAACTTATAAGAAAAGCAGGAATTAAGTGGTTATGCCTTGGAATTGAAAGCGGAGAGAAATCCGTCCGATTAGAAGTGGCAAAAGGAAAATTTGAAGATGTTGACGTAAAAGAAGTAATTAAAAAGGTACACGAAGCGGATATAGAGGTCATGGCAAACTATATCTATGGATTACCCGGAGATACTAAAGAAACAATGAAAAAAACTTATGATTTAAGTCTTGAATTATGTACCGCTGGATGGAATACATACGCTGCAATGGCCTTGCCAGGAAGTCAACTTTATAAAAATGCAGTTGAGAATAATATTAAATTACCAGAAAGTTACGAAGGTTATTCCTTTCATTCATATGACACACAGCCTCTTCCGACCGAGTCGCTTAGGGCTGAAGAAATTTTAGAATATAGGGACAAATCATTTAAAAATTATCATATGCACAAACCATTTTTGGACAAAATTGAAAGAAAGTTTGGAAAAAAAGCCGCAGACAATATAAAAGATATGGCAAAAGTTAAGTTAAAAAGAAAAATTTTAGGCGATTCAATATGAAAAAAATTAATGATTTAGAAAATTTAGCTAAAAGTTATAGAAGAGATTTATTTGAAAAATTTTTATTAATTAAACAAGGTCATCCTGGATCTATTTTTTCTATGATGGATATTGTAGTTACCATGTATCATGGTGGGTTTGTTAGATTTGACGATAAAAAAAAGTCCTTTATAGATAAAGTTTTAATCAGCAAAGGACATGCAACCGCAGCATTATACCCTATACTAAAAGATTTTGGTGTTTTATCACGAAAAGAATGGAACAATTGGGGTCAAACAGAATCACTGTTAAGAGTTTTTGGAAACAATTCAATCCCAGGAATTGATATTACTTCTGGATCGCTAGGTCATTGTATAGGAGCAGGTTCTGGTATGGCTGTAAGTTACAAAAGAACAAACAAAGATAAAAAAGTTTTTGTGATTATTAGCGAAGGAGAACTTTACGAAGGATCTACCTGGGAAGCTTTATTATTTGCTAAACATAATAACTTAAATAATTTGACTATAGTAATTGATATAAATTCACTAATAATTTTAGGCAAAACAAAAGATTGTTTAAACTTAGATCCTATAAAAGATAAAATTAATGGTTTAGGAATAAAAACCTATGAAGTTGATGGACATAATTTAAATAATCTTGTTACAACTTTTAATGAATCTAATAAGTCTAATGAACTTAATTGTATATTGGCAAATACCATAAAAGGAAAAGGATCTTCTATAATGGAGAATAAAAAAAACTGGCATTATTGGAATCAAATGACAGAAGAAGAAATAGAACAAACAAGAAAAGAGTTGGCTTAAATGTTACAAAGAGATGCATTTATAGAAGAAATTACAAAAAGATTAGAGAAAGATAAAAGTATTTATTTTTTAAGCGCAGATTTTGGAGCAGCTGCTCTGGATACTTTAAGAGAACGCTTTCCAAAAAATTTTTTACATTGCGGAATATCAGAACAAGCAATGTTAGATATCGCTTCAGGCCTAGCCATCGAAGGAAACAAAGTTTTTGTTTATGCAATGGCCCCATTTATTTCTTTAAGATCGATTGAACAAGCTAAATGTGGAGCTGGTTTAATGAACTTGCCTATATGTATAATTTCAGTTGGGATTGGTTTGGGGTATGCTGATGCAGGACCAACACATTACTCTACAGAAGATTATGCCTGCTTTAGATCTATAGTTGGATCATCGATATACACACCATCTGATATTAACTCTACAAAGTTAATCGCAAAAGATTTATTAGATGAACCAAAATTTTCTTATGTTAGATTGGATAGGGATAAATTGCCTAATATTTCTCCAGAAATAAATATAAATGACTATAAGGCAGGTTTTAAAGTATATGGTGAAATAAATAATCACAAAATTGGATTAATTTCACATGGAAAAATGTTTCACAAATGTATGGATGTATATTTAAAGGATTCAAAAAATTTTTTTTGTGTTGATGTCTTTAGATCTAAACCGTTTCCAGAGACATTACCTATAAAAACTTTTTCGTGCAAAGGATTTGTTGTTGTAGACGAGCAAAGTCCATCAGGTAATTTGTCATCATGTATTTTTGAAGGATTTAGCGAGCAAAAAAAATTTCCTAAAATAATATCAAAATGTTTGCCTGAGAGATATTTCTTTGAAAATGGAGGAAGAGAGTTTCTTTTAAATAAATTCGGCTTATCAAATGATGATATTATTGATGCTTCAAAAAAAATAACCTAAATGAAAAAGAATAGCTTGATAATATTTAAATGGCCAAACTATTTAAATAAATACTTAATTAGTAAATTTTCAAATTTTTATAATGTAGAATCATTATATTTAACTGATTATAAGAAAGAAAATTTTTCTGAAATTATTGATCATATTAATCAAACAATTATTTCAAAAAATGTAAATATAGTTTTTTTTGATGTTGATTTTATGAAGTTTATAAATTTTTTCTTTATTCAAAAGATAGAAAAAAATGTAAAAAAAATATTAGTTACCTATGACGATTATGCACTTCATGAAATGAACGCTATAACAGCTAATGCATGTGATTTAGTTTTAAGTCAATGTCCACTATCAGTATTAAAGTATAAAGAAAAAGGTTACGAAGCCTATTTTATGCCACCGGAGAATGATGGAGCCATGTTTAAAAATTATAATCTTGAAAAAAAGATTGACGTATTATTTTTTGGACAAGTTAGAGCTGATAGAAGAGATTTTATAGATTTTTTAACTAAAAATGGTATTTCGGTCAAAACCGTTGGTGATGGAAGTGGATGGGTGGATGATAATGAACTATTTAAATTAATATCAAAATCAAAAATAGTTTTAAATTTTTCTAAGTCATTGGGTAGTACGGTGGCAAGTTATATGTCAGAGGATGTATATAAGTTTCATTACCATCTCAAAGGAAGGATTATACAATCAGGACTTTGTGGAACTCTTTGTGTTTCAGAATATTCTCCAGGACAAGAAGTAATTTTTAATGAAAACGATCTTCCCACTTTCCAAAGCAAAGAAGAATGCTTGGATATATTAAAAAGATTTTTGGATGATGAAGAACTGCTGAAAAAGAGTACAATTAATTTTTGTTCTAAAGTTTCAAATTTATATGAAGAAAAAAAGAATTTTGAGCCAATTTATAAAGCAATAGATAAGAAGCATAACAAAAAAGTTGAACTAGCTAACATACCCTATTGGTATTTAAGAATTGTTGCTAAGCAAATAATTATTAGAAATATTAAATTATCAAATATTGTAACCAATATTTTTCAATTTAAGGAGATTTTTCAAATTATTAAAAATTCTAACTTTAAATCAAAATTATTAATTTTATTAGAGTCTTTAATAAATATTATTTGGTATTCAATTTACTCAAGTATAAAAAATAGGAAAAAAAATACGTAAAATGATGTTCAAAAGTATAAAGATAGATAAGAAATATATTAAAAATTTATTTCCAATACATTCACAAACAAGTGAAGAAGATAAGATTTTTTTATTAAACACAATTAAATTTTTACATTTAAACTTAAAGTCATATAATTATTTAGAGATAGGATCTTATTTAGGTGGCAGCATCACTCCATTTTTACTAGACAAAAAGTGCAAAGGAGTTTTATCTATTGATAAAAGAAATTTAATATTACCAGACGAAAGAGGCGAAAATTGGGACTATAAAAATATTAGTGAAAAAAAAATGATTTCAAATATTATAAAAAAAGGAATTAAAACAGACAAACTAAAAACTTTTAATGGCAAGATTAAAGATTTAAAAAAAAGGAAAAAAATTTATAATCTTGTATTTATTGACGGTGAACACACCGATATAAATTGTTTTGAAGATTTTATAAATTCAATGGATTTTATAAAAAAAGACTCTATAGTTATTTTTCACGATAGTTCAGTTATATTCAAAGCGATTAGTTTGATTTTTATTTATTTAAATAAAAAAAAAATTCCATATTCATTTATCAAAAAGAAAAACTCTGATATGTCGGCAATCTTTTTTGGAAAATTTTTAAATAAGAATTTTAAAAAAAATTATGGCAAAATTGAAAATAATGATAAATTTTTTACTAATGCCATGAATTATATATTATTAAATCAATCAAATAATAAGTTAAAAGTAAAATTTAGATTATCTAAATTTTTAAAGGGCAAGTATCCATTTAAGTATGTTTTAGGTAATACAAAAAATAAAATTGTTAGAAAGTTAAATGAAAGCATTAGTTAAAGAAAAGAGCGGCTTAATACTAGCAAGTATTAAATATATTTAAAAACTTGATTGAAAAGTTTACTAAAACTATTATATATCAATAAAAATTGTGAGGCGGGGTAGCTCAGTTGGTTAGAGCACAGGACTCATAAGCCTGGGGTCGGCGGTTCGACTCCGCCCCCCGCTACCAAATTGATTTTTTACAATAAATACTTTTTTTAAAAAAAATATGTTTTTAAGAATTTTAAAATACTTTTCTATATTATTTTCTGTAGCATTTTTTTTAATTATTTTGTTTTTTTTATTTGATCTTTCAAGTTACGATTCTTCATATATTAATCGAAATACAATAACTTTTAGTGAAAATAACTTAAATAGCAAAAAGAGTAAAAATTTTTTTAGATTTTATGAAAATTTTATTTTTAATATTTCTTATAAATTTTCAAAAAAAACTAGAGATTATTGGAGCTCAGAGGATTTTATAGATAGAAATTCCTTACCAGAAATAAAAATAATTTATAAAAAGAAAGATAATTTTAAACCTGGAAAAAAGATTAACGAAATAGAAAAAAACTTTTCTGACTGGCCAAGAAGTCATGGTGGATTTTCATCAATGCGCTTTTCTAGTTTGGAAATTTTAAATAAAGAAAATGTTAAAAAACTAAAATTAGCATGGATTTTTAATTCCAATGATGGAAAAAAAGGAATCCAAGCCAACCCAGTAGTCTATAACGGTCTAGTTTATGTTCCCACCCCGGGCAATCATATAATCTGTTTAGATGGAGTTAGCGGCAAATTAATTTGGAAATATAAAGTTAAAAAAGGTTTTCATGCTGCAAAAAGAGGAATGCTTATATTTAATGATAAAAAAAATAATTTAGTAAAATTATTTTTCACTAACGATGATCAATTAATTTCCTTAAATGCTTTTACGGGTGAGCCAATTAAAAATTTTGGTGATAAAGGAATAATAAAAATTGGTTCAAGCCCTATGCCTCCAGTAGTGATAGATAATAATTTAGTTATAGCAACCTTTAGACCTTCTATTGAAGTTTATAATATTAATAGCGGAAAATTGAATTGGAAATATTATTTAAGAGATAGCAAAAAAGATTTTTTAGGCGGAAGTCCTTGGGGAGGTATTTCTGCAGATGTCTCAAATGGTATAGTATTTTTGGCCACTGGAAATCCAAGACCAAATTATTCAGGAGTAAATAGACCAGGAAAAAATTTATACTCTAATAGTATTATAGCTTTTGATGTAAGAAATAAAAAAAAGTTATGGCATTTTCAAGAAACTTGTCACGATATTTGGAATCTTGATATCCCTTCTCCTCCAATTTTAACAACTATAAATAAATACAATAAAAGAATTGATGTTGTAGTAGCAGTAACAAAATTAGGCAATACGTTAGTTTTGGATAAATATTCTGGAAAACCAATCTTTGATTATAAAATGCGACTTGCTCCAGCATCAAATTTACCAGGAGAAAAAACTTGTAAATATCAGCCATATCTAGATTTGCCAGAACCTTTTGCAAGAAATATATTTAAGGAAAGTGATATTACAAATTTAAACGAAAAAAGTAAAAATTTTGTTTCTTCAATTGTAAAAAATTCAAATTATGGTTTTTTTAATACTCATGAAGTGGGTAAAGATTCTATCGAATACAATATGTCAGGTGGAGCACAATGGACCGGAGCATCAGTAGATCCATATAAAAATATATTATATGTAACAGCAAATAATATAGCTTGGAGAGTAGGGGTTATTCCTTATGAAAATAAATCAAAATTTAAATATGCGGACAGACCTGGAGAAATGTTAAAGGATCCTGACGGATATCCTGGGGTTAAGCCACCATGGGGTACACTTAGTGCCATTAATTTAAATAATGGTAAAATATTATGGCAGGTCCCCCTAGGATACTATGAAGCTTTAAAAAAAGAGGGAATAATTACCGGTACAGAAAATTTTGGGGGAGCAACAGCAACAGCAGGCGGCCTTGTATTTGCATCAGGAACTTTAGATAAATTAATTAGAGCATTTGATTCTGAGACAGGAAAAGAGTTGTGGTCTTACAAACTTCCTTATATCGGTTCGGCACCACCCACAGCTTATGAAATTGATGGTGAACAATATATAGTTATACCTGCGACAGGAGGTATTAGCTTAAAAGCTAACTATGGAGATTTGGTCGAACTTGGTGATGCTTTCGTTGCGTTTAAAATTCAGGATTGAAAAGATAACATTATTGTATATGTTTAAATTGTTAACTTAAAAAGGTTTTTTTGAGCAAAGATTTTGATTTATACTGTTTTTCCCTTACTAACAATCAATACAAATTTATTAAAGAATTAAATTATATTCCTGTTGGTTTAGGTAAAAACAATTTTGACGATGGTTGGTTGTTAGATAATACTAATAAAAATATATCGCAAAAAAACAAGCATTATGGTGAATTAACGTTTTATTATTGGTATTGGAAAAATAAATTAGAATCAGTTAAAGAAAACAGATGGGTTGGATTTTGCCATTATAGAAGATTTTGGCTTCAAAATGATGATCCAAACTTTAAATTTTCAGGAAATTTTAAAAATATTATTTTGGATAGTATACCCAAAAAATGGGACAATCATGATGCTATACTTGTTAAACCGTATTTTATTAATAATTTAAAATTATCAAAAGCTATAAAAAAAGGATTAGATTTAATAATAAAGAACCCATTAATTTTAGTAGATAAAAATAAGAGAAATATAAATTTTCATTTTGATATGTGGCATGGAAGAGGTAATTTAAAAAAATCTATTGAATTACTAGATGATGAAAATAAAAAAGATTTCTTAAAATTTGTTGAAACAGAAGTTTCTTTTAATGCACATTTAATGTTTTTTTCTAGATCAAAAAAACTTATGAAAAACTTTTTTGATTCACTCTTTCCCTGGTTGTTTAAGTGTGAGTCTTTATTTACTTTTGAAAGTTTAAAGGATTATGATACCACGAGAATTTATGCTTTTCTTGCAGAAAGATATATGTCTTATTGGTTTAAAAAGAATTCTAATTATTTAGAATGGCCAATGCTTCACCATGACATTAAAAAAGAAATTGATTAAAGATAACTAAATTTTGATCTAAAATCTTTATAACTTCCCCACATTTTGTCTTTTTTAGAAATTGAAGGTTTTTTATTAGGCCAAAGAATCTTCATATCAGGATCGTTCCAAATGATTCCACTCTCACATCCAGGTTTATAATAATCAGAAAGTCGATAATACATAATGTTTAGTTTTTCAAAACTGTAATAAGCGTGAGCAAATCCCCTGGGGATATATAAGGATTTACAATTTTTTTCTGATAAAATTATTGAAAAGCTTTTTCCAAACGTTTTAGAATTTTTTCTTAAGTCTATTACACAATCTAATATTTTTCCTTTAATTACACTTACATACTTTACTTGTTGATTTTTATATTGAAAATGAAATCCTCTTAGAACATTTTTTTTTGAAATCGTAGCGTAATCAAAAACTAAGTCATCCCATTTTATGATTTTTTTAATATATGTTTCTCTTAAGCTTCCTCTAGAATCAGAGTGCCTCCTATGAGAAATTATTTTTAAACCTTTAAATTTTGTATCAATTATTTTCATTTAAATCGTTAAAAAAATATTTAACAACATCAAATTTCTCATTCCAGTAAGGAATTTTTTTAATTTTGATGTTATTTAAAGTACCAACTTTCTTATTAAGCCACAATACTTTGATTTTTTTTTTATTCGAATAATTAAATTTTTTAATTAAGTTACTTAATATAATAATTTTTTTTGATTTGATTAAAAAATTATCAGATTTATTTACCTTATTTATTAAAATTTTTAATCCATTTATTATATCATTAACATGCACAATATTTAGTTTTAATTTTTTTGTTAAAATAACCGTTCTTTTATTTTTTTTATAGTTTTTAATGATGGTAGGAAAAATCTTTTTTCTATTGTCATTTGTGCCGTATGTATCTCCTATATATACATTTATAAATTTTATTTTTGGATATTTTTTTTTGTAATATTCCATACATTGTTTAAATAATATTTTTGTCATTGCATAAAAATTTTGAGGATTATCAATTTTATTTTTATTACATTGTGCTACCGAACATAGATTTATAAATTTTGGAATATTATTCCTGCAACAATTATCTAAAATGACTGTAGGAAAAATTACATTTGAATCCAGTATTGATGACAACTGATGATGTTCAGGGTTAGGGATAAAGTTTGTAGCTAAATTAATTATTACTTCAGCTTTTAAATTTGAAACTTTTTTTTTGAGTTCTGAGTTTTTTTTAAAAAAGATGGGATGAAAATTTTTATGTTTTTTTTTTATTTTTAAAGAATATTTATAATTTCTCCCAGTTTTTCTAATAATAGAAAATATTTGATTATTATTATTATTTACTAAATTATTAACTAATCTTTTACCGATAAATCCAGTTGAGCCTGTTATTAAGATTTTTTTCATTTTAAAATACTTTTTAAATAATCTGAATAACTGCAGTTCCCATAAAATTTAATTCTATTTTTTAAGCTATTTTTATTTATCCAGCCTTTATTAAACGCTATTTCTTCTAGACATGCTATTTTTAGTCCTTGCCTTTCTTCAATGCTGGCAACGAATTGTGAAGCATCAAATAAATCTTTTACATTCCCTGTATCAAGCCAAGCTCCACCTCTTCCAATAAATTCTAAATTTAGTTTTTTAATTTTTAAATATTTTTTTAATATATCAACAATTTCTAATTCTCCTCTTTTTGAAGGCTTTAATGTTTTTGCTATTTTAATAACTCTTTTATCAAAGAAATACAGGCCAGTTATTGCAAAATTTGTTTTTGGATTTCTTGGTTTTTCTTCAATTTTGGTAATTTTATTTTTTTTATTAAAATTAACAATTCCATAATTTTTTGGATTTTTAACATTGTATGCAAATATTGTTGCACCATTGTTTTTTTTGATTATTTGATTAAGCCTCTTAGTAAATCCTTGTCCATAAAAAAAATTATCACCCAAAATTAACGCAACATCATCATTTTTTATAAAATTTTGTCCAACTAGAAAAGCGTCAGGAAGTCCTCTGGGTTTAGTTTGTTCTTTATAATAAATATTTACGCCAAAATTTTTCCCATTACCTAGAATTTTTTGAAAAATTTCCTTTTGATTTTTATTTACTATTATTAATATATTTCTGATTCCGGCTAACATTAACACTGACAGTGGATAAAAAATTAATGGTTTGTCGTATAATGGAAGTAATTGTTTATTTGTAACTTTGGTTAAGGGACTTAATCTGCTTCCTATGCCACCAGCAAGTATAATTCCTTTCTTTATCATATATTTAATCCCATTCTTTTATTAAACTGTTTTTTCGTGTCTTTTAAAAAAAATGAATTATTGTTAATATACCAATTAAAAGTATTTAACAAACCTTCATGTAAGTTTATTTTACTTTTCCATTTAAGCTTTTTAAGAATTTTTTTATTATTTAGTGCATACCTAAAATCATGACCAGGTCTATCTTTAACAAATATAATTTTATTTTTCTTTTTAGCAATTCTCAATAGTCTTCTAGCTATATCAATGTTTTTATAATTTTGTCCTGATCCAATATTATAATTTTCACCGATTTGGCCTTTATAAAAAATTTTTAACAAAGCTTCACAATGATCGTTGACATGAATCCATTCTCTGGAATTTTTTCCTTTCCCATAAATTGGAAGAGATTTATTGTTAATTATATTATAAATTAATTTAGGTATTAATTTTTCTGGAAATTGATTTGGACCATAATTGTTGCAACAATTTGTTATTATTGCTTTTATTTTATAGGTTCGAATATAAGCCTTAATTAAATGATCAGCGCTTGCTTTTGATGCTGAATAAGGTGAGCTAGGTTTATAAGGATGGTTTTCGTTTGTTCTTCCTCTTAACACATCTCCATACACCTCATCAGTTGAAATATGTATTAGTTTTATATCCTTATTATTTTTTTTTTTGTAATTTGATATAGACTCCAATAAATTATATACACCCAAGATATTGCTATTAATGAAATTTTTTGGTTCATCTATTGATCTATCAACATGAGTTTCTGCAGCTAAATTAAAAATTCCTGAAGGTTTATGTTTATTTAATATAGAAATAATTTTTTTTCTGCTATTTATATCCGCTTTGAAAAATAGATAATTTTTATTTTTTTTAAAATTTTTGGTATTAAATAAATTGGACGAATAGCTTAAATTATCGATATTGATTACAAAAAATTTTTTTTTTAGTAATAATTTTACAAGGTTGCTTCCAATAAATCCGGATCCTCCAGTAACAACAACTTTTTTTTTCATAATTTTTTTTACATTAACAAAAAATATTAGTATACTTGTTTAATAGAAAACTAGTAATAGTATTCATTATACTATGTCAATATCTGGGCAAAATTTATCCATAGTAATAGTAACTTTAAAAAGTGAAAAAGTTATTCATAATTGCATTAAATCAATTGATAAAAATATACCAATAATCGTCGTAGAAAATTCTAGTAACCTAAAATTTAAAAATGAATTAGAAAATACATACAACAATGTTAGCTGTATACTTTCTCATAAGAATTTGGGAATGGGTTCAGGAAATAATATTGGGATAAAGTTAGCAAAAACAAATTATGTATTGGTGCTGAATCCCGATGTTATATTTGAGCATAACACGCTAGAAGAATTATATCGCACATCCGAGGAAGTTCCTGATTTTTCTATCTTATCTCCTTTATGCATAGATTCCAATTTTCCTAATTATAGAATTGATAATAAACAAGATCTTTTAGAACAAAAAGAAACTCCATTTAAAGTTGATTTTGTAGATGGCTTTGCAATGTTATTTGACAAAAAGAAATTTAAAAACGACGAATACTTTGATGAAAAATATTTTATGTATCTTGAGAATGATGACTTGTGTTTGAGAGTAAAAAAACATGGGGGGTCTATATTTGTTTTGCCAAAATCAAAAATTAAACATCTTGGAGCAAGTGCTGTTGATAAAATATATAATAAAGAAATAGAACTTTCAAGAAATTGGCACTGGGTATGGTCAAAATTTTATTTTAATAAGAAAAATTTTGGAATATTTAAAGCTTTAAAGGAATGTTTATTGTCATATTTTACCGCTATTATAAAATTTTTATTTTTTTCTATACTAAATAATGATTTTAAAAAAAAAATATACTTCAATAGAGCCTCAGGTTTTTTCAATGCATTAATAGGGAAACCTTCGTGGTATAGACCAAAACTTGAAGATTAGAAGAAAATTATAATAGGTTATTTATTGATTTATTTAGATTAAAAATATAAACAAACGCAATGAGTATTTCTAAAAAAATTATAATTACTGGAGGAGCGGGTTTTGTAGGAACAAATTTAATCGATTATTTACTAAAAAAAACAAAATATGAGATTATTAGCATAGATAATTATTCTTCCAGTTCAAAAAAAAATCATATTAGAAATAAAAGAGTAAAATATATTAAAGGCGATACAAAAAATATTTCTCAAATAATTAAAAATCCAAAAAAAATTAAATCTGTTTTTCATTTTGGAGAGTTTGCAAGAATTTATCAAAGTTTTATAAAAATGAATGAGTGTATAAGTTCTAATTCTGTAGGAACAAATGCTGTTTTTAATTATTGTTTAAAAAATAAAATAAAACTTATATATTCTGCTACATCAGCATCTTTGGGAAATAAAGGAAATGATAAAAATTTGTCACCATATGCCTTTACAAAAGCTAAAAATTTAGAATTATTAGAAAATTTAAAGAAATGGTTTAATTTTAAATATGAAGTGATTTATTTTTATAATGTATATGGGCCTTATCAGATATGCAAAGGTCAAATGGCAACCGTAATTGGTATATTTGAAAATCATTTTTTATTAAACAAAACTCTCCCTGTTGTTAAACCGGGAACTCAAACAAGAAGATTTACTCATATTCATGATACAGTAGAAATTTGCTATCTTGCTTGGAAAAGAAACTTATGTAGGCATTATAGTATAGCCCACCATAAATCCTATTCAGTTTTAGATGTAGCTAAAATGTTTAAAAGAAAAATAAAATATTTGCCAAAGAGACCAGGCGAGAGATTTGCTTCAGCCTTAACAAATATGAATCTTTCAAATAAAGTTTATAAATATTTTGGAAAAATTGATCTAAAAAATTATATAAAAAATTTCTTAATAAATAATAGGTAAAAAAATATTTCTTAATGTCCGGGAAAATCTAATAAACAAAAAGATTTATATCCCTTATTTTCTAAGAGTTTTATGCCACCTAAATCAAATAAATTTATAACAAAAACAAAGCATTCAACTTTTCCACCTGACATTTCAACCAGTTTTGCTGCGGCTTCAGCTGTTCCACCAGTCGCAATAAGGTCGTCAATTATTACAACTTTTTCGTTTTCTTTTATAGAATCCTTGTGTATTTCTAGAGTGGCTTGTCCATATTCTAACTCAAAATCAACTGAAAATTTCTCAGACGGTAGTTTATTTTTTTTTCTCATTAAAATTAGAGATTTGGATAATTTGTAGGAAAGAGCAGAAGCAAAAACAAAGCCACGTGACTCAATAGCCGCTAATCTTGAAAAATTCATTTTATTTAAAATTAAAGACATTTGATTAATAGATTCTTGAAAAGCTTTTTCGTCTTTAATTAATGTAGTGATATCCCTAAACAAAATACCCTTTTTAGGATAATCTTGAATTGAACGTATATATTTTTTTAAATCCATTTTTTGCTTCAAAGTTATTAAAAAAGATCATATTAATTATATTAATTTATGACAAAAAACAAACTAGCAATTATTGGTGGTAGTGGACTTTATGATGTTGAGGAATTTAAAGAACGTCAATTTTTAAAGATCAATACTCCTTGGGGACAACCTTCAGATGAAATTTTAAAAATTAAATATAAAGCAAAAGAAGTTTACTTTTTACCAAGGCATGGAAAAGGTCATTTTATTTCACCTTCAAAAATTAATTTTAGAGCAAATATAGATGCGCTTAAACAACTGGGAGTAACAGATATAGTTTCTGTTTCAGCTGTTGGTTCGCTAAAAGAGAGTTTGCCACCTGGAAAGTTTGTAATCGTAGATCAATTTATTGACCGGACTTTTGCAAGAAACAAAACTTTTTTTGATGATGAGATAGTAGCTCATGTATCAATGGCACATCCAACATCAAACGGTTTAATGAATGCTTGTGAAGAAGCAATAAAAAAAGAAGGCATCGAATACCAAAGAGGAGGAACGTATGTTGTTATGGAAGGTCCTCAATTTTCAACATTAGCAGAGTCAAATTTATATCGATCATGGAAAGCAGATGTTATTGGAATGACAAACATGCCTGAGGCAAAATTAACTAGAGAAGCAGAAATTAGATATGCATCCGTTTCAATGGTAACTGATTATGACTGTTGGCACCCTGACCATGAAAATGTGGATGTTCAGCAAGTAATAAAAGTTCTTCTAGGAAATGCTGCAAAAGCAAAAAATATGATTAAAAACCTCATAGATAATTTTGAAAAACATATAGATCCAAAAGATCCAACAAACAATTGCTTAGATGTGGCAATTATAACAGCTCCTGAAAAAAGAACTCAAAAAACGAAAGATAAATTAAAAACAATAGCTGGAAGAGTTTTAAGTAAATGAAAATAGAAGGAAAAGAATATCGTACAATTTGGTTTGATGAAAAAAACCAAGCTGTAAAAATTATTGATCAAACAAAACTACCTCATCAATTTATAATTAAAGATCTTAAAACAGTTAAAGATGCAATTAATGCTATTAAAACTATGGAAGTAAGAGGAGCCCCTCTTATAGGAGCTACTGCAGCATATGGTGTTGTTTTAGCAATTATGGAAAATAGGAGTCCAGAATTTATTAAAGAAAGTTGTGAAAATTTAATTAAATCTAGACCCACAGCTATAAATTTAAAATGGGCAATTACTAGAATGATTAAAAAACTATCTTTTGTAAATGATAATAGAATTTTAGAAACGGCTCTAAACGAGGCAAAATTAATTTGTGAAGAAGATGTGAAATTTTGTGAAAATATAGGAATTAATGGATTGAAAATTATTGAGGATATTTATAAAAAAAAAAAGAATACAGTAAACATTTTAACTCATTGTAATGCTGGTTGGTTAGCTACAATTAATTGGGGGACTGCTACATCTCCAATTTATCATGCACATAAAAAAGGAATCCCAGTTCATGTGTGGGTAGATGAGACAAGACCAAGAAATCAAGGAGCTAATTTAACTTCATACGAATTAAATGAGGAAAAAGTTACCAATACAATTATTGCTGATAACACAGGAGGTATATTAATGCAAAGAGGTGAAGTGGATATGTGCATTGTTGGAACTGATAGAACCTTATCTACAGGAGATGTTTGTAATAAAATTGGAACTTATCTAAAAGCATTAGCAGCTAAAGATAATAATGTTCCATTTTATGTTGCTTTACCTAGCTCAACAATTGATTGGAATATAGAAAATTTTAAAGATATTCCTATAGAGGAAAGAAATTCAGAAGAATTATCTCACGTTGAAGGTTTGGATGAAAACAATAAAGTAAAAAAAGTAAGAATTTATCCTAAAAAAAGCAAAACAATGAACTTAGCTTTTGATGTTACTCCCGCAAAATATGTTACAGGATTAATAACTGAAAAAGGTGTTTGTGAAGCATCTAAAGAGGGGTTAAAAAAATTATTTAAATGAGCAATATTTCAGCTTATATAATTTTAATCATAGCAGTTGCTTTAGGTACAGCGGCAAATGGTTTTGCAAAAAGTGCGCAAGGTTTTACATTACTAATTCCAAGTGTTGTAACGGCAATTACAATTGTTTTATGCATGTACAGTCTATCACTTGTAATGAAAGTTATTCCTGTTGGTATAACCTACGCTTCTTTTGCTGGACTATGCATTATAGCAACAGTGTTAGTTGGAATTTTTAAATTTAATCAGATTCCTAACCTTTATACAAATATTGGATTAGTTTTAATTATAGCAGGAGTAATAATGGTTAATCTAATTGGTAAGACTAATAATTAAAAAATTATCTTAGCGAAGCTGCTATATTTCCACCATCAACTGTAAGGACTGCACCAGTAGTTTTTTTAGAAGTAGCTAAATGAAAAAAAGCTTTAGCAACATCTTCTGCTTTAACTTCATTTAATAATAAATTTCCTCTCATATAATTATCAGTGCTTACTGATCTTGCTTTTGCTCTAGTTTTAATCATTTTATCAGTCATTAAACCACTTCTTATTCTATCAGCATTAACTCCGTTAGATCTAATTCCATAAGATCCATAATCAACAGCGTATTGTTTACACAAACTAAGCAAAGCTGACTTAGGCAAACCATAAGGTCCAAAATTTTTTCCAGGATTTACAGATTGTTTTGAAATATTAAAAAGCAGACAGCCATTTGTATTTTGTTTCTTCATTATCTTAATAGCTTCAGAAGCACAGTTTTGATGAGAAAAGAAATTAATTTCAAAACTTTTTCTAAGAATATCATCACTCACTTCTCCTATAGCACCACCAGGAGCTGTTCCTGCATTTGAAATTAAAATATCAATACCACCGAACTTCTCACATATTTGCTTAAAGGCTGTTTTAACACTTTTTTTATTAGTCACATCACAATGAACACAAAGATCTTTTATTTTAGATTGCACCTCTTTTAACCGTTTTGCATTGTTATCAAGCAAAATAACTTCCGCCCCATAACTTTTAAACATTTTGTAAGTTTCAAAACCTATAGTTCCAGTGCTTCCTGTAATAACAACAACATTACCTTCAAGTAGTTTTTTCTTCTTTTTAATTTTTGCTTGTTCTAAAGACCAATATTCAACGTCAAAAAGATCTTTTTCGGGAATAAATTTGTAACTTGAACTTTCTTCTACAGAAGATATTACCCTAGCGTTTGTTTCAGTTAGGTCTCCAGCAATTTTTGCAGCACCCAAATCTTTTCCAACACTAAACATTCCTATATTTTGTACTAAAACAACTCTTGGTGATGTATCTAGCATTACTTTTTTCTCTTTATTTTTTTTTCTATTTATATTGAAATAGCGTATATATTTTTTTCTATAATTTTCAAAAGCCTTTTTTGCTGTTTTTTCAAACTCGTAAATAGATGAATTTTTTTTTGGTGTTATTATTAGAGGAAAAGGCTTGACCCTTATAACATGATCTGGAGTAGCCGTTCCTTTACTTGAGTACGATCTAACATTTTTTCCATTAATAAAATATTTTAAATGTTTATTTAATCTATAGTTAACTACAAATTTTTGATCCTTATTTTCTGATAATAGACCCCTTATTATAGGTGCTATTTCGTGTGGATTAAATTTTGTAGAATATTTTTTAATTTGTTTTATTTTTTTACTTTTTAATTTTTTTATTGTACTTTCTGCTTTAGAAACGTATTTTATCATCAAATCGTAAGCTTCTTTACAATTATCAGCAAAAGTAAAAATACCATGGTTCATTAATATTAAGCAGTTTATCTCCGGGTTTTTTGAATAAACTTCATTAATTTTTTTAGCTAACATAAAGCCAGGCATTACATACGGAACAATACTGACTTTATTACCAAATATTTTTTTACATAATTTTAATCCACCAGGTCTATTTGTTATATTCAGTACAGCGTCAGCATGAGTATGATCAACGTATTTAAAAGGAAGAAAAGCATGTAAAAATGTTTCCACGGAAGGATTTGGCGATTTAATATTAATAAGATTTCTTTTTTGATAAGCGACCATATCTTCATCGGATAAGTACTTTTTATTTTTAAGTGATAATAAGGGATCTAATTTAACAGCGGGAAGCCCAGCAGGTTCTATATCTGCCATATCCCAGCCGCTTCCTTTTACACATAAAACTTTATATGTCTTGCCATCAATATCTTTAATTGTAGTTTTTACAGAAGTATTACCTCCTCCATGCAAGACTAATTCTTTATTTCTTCCTAATAGGCGTGTTGTATAAACTCTAAGCGCTAAATCATTAGAAAAACCAAGTTTTTTGTACTTTTTTATATAATTTTTTGCAATTTTTTTTGACCAGTTATTTTTCAAAATCAATCTCCTTAAACTTATTAACAGCCAATTTTTAGTTGTAAAAAATAAAAAAACAAGTTAAAAAAAATTATAAGAAAGTAGAGAGATTCGAAAAAAATGAAAAAAGTTGGAGAACACGTAACAATAGATTTTTTGGGGGTAAAAAAGGAGTATTCTCCCGAATTTTATACTAAAGTTATCTATAAAATAGCCAAAAAGGCTAGAGTAGAGGTTTTAAATATTGCTGAGAAGGTTTTTAAACCACAGGGATACACTTGTTTAGCGCTTTTGGCTGAAAGCCATATGAGTTTTCATACATTCCCAGAAAGAGGAATAATCAGTTTTGATTTTTTTACTTGTGCAAAAATATCTCCAACAGCAGCTTTAGATATTTTAAAAGAAGAAATTAAGCATGAAAGAGCAGTAGTCAGAAATTTTGATAGAAGTAATAAAGGTCTATATGAAGATATATATAGTACGCCAGGTCACCAAAAATATTATATTGTTAACGACGTATTAGAAAATTTTATATCAAAGGTTGGGCAGCATATAGAAATAATGAAACTAGAAGAATTTGGCAACGCTCTCTTTATAGACAGTGAATTACAAGTTGCAGAAAAAGATGAAAAAAAATACAGCGGACAATTTGTGAATTCAGCACTTAGTTTATCTAAAGAAAGTTCTAGTGCAGCAATAATCGGAGGTGGAGACGGCGGAGTAGCTAGAGAGCTTTTGTCTAAAGGATTTAATTTAATTGATTGGTATGAGCTAGATCCCGAAGTGGTAAAAGTTTGTCAAAAACATCTTCCAAAAATTTGTGGAGATGTAAAGGCAAATAATAGAGTAAAAACTTTTTGGGGAGATGCTTTTGAAAGTATTAAAAAAGTTAAAGACTCAAAATATGATAAAATTTTTGTAGATCTAAACGATGATCAGTTTTGTATAGATCTAGCTGCAAAAAATATGAAAAGTTTGAAAAGAATTTTAAAGCCTGGTGGTGTAATAACTGCACAAGTAGGAAGTTTATCGAAAAAGCCTAAACAGGTTAATAATTGGCTAAAAGTCCTTTCTGAGAACTTTGGAAACTCTAAATTAGATGAGACAGTAATACCAAGCTTCGACTGTCGTTGGAATTTTGCCTCTTCCATCATGAATTCCTAAATAATTCAACTATTTCACGTATTAATTTTTCTGGAATAATCTTTTTTTTAATTCTACTATTAACAATAAATTACGGAGGGAATATGAAAAACATTTTTAAACTTTTTCTATCTTCTATAACTGCGTTGATGTTATTTGTTTCAATAGCTCAAGCAGGTAGTATAAAGATAGGAACCGAAGGTGCTTACCCACCATGGAATGCAAAAGACGAGTCAGGTAAATTAATTGGTTTTGAAGTTGAGCTTGCTAATTGGCTTTGTATATATATGAAAGCTGATTGTACATTAGTCGAGCAAGATTGGGATGGAATGATTCCAGGACTAATTATGAGAAAGTATGATGCTATCATGGCAGGTATGTCAATCACAGATGAGAGAATGAAAACAATTAATTTTTCTCAAGGTTATGCAGACGAAGTTGCTTCTTTAGCAGTTATGAAAGGTTCACCGCTTGAAGGTATGGACACTCCAGAAGGTATAAATTTATCTCTTGGTGGTTCAGACGTTAAAGCTGCTTTAAAAACTTTAACAGCTGCACTAGCAGGAAAAACTATTGGTGTGCAAACAGCAACTATTCACCAAAACTTTTTAGAATCTGGAGATGTAGGAAGTGTAAAAATTAGAACTTACAAAACTCAGGATGAAGTAAATTTAGATTTAGCTGCAGGAAGAATAGATGCCGCATTAGCTGCTGCTGTTGCTTTTACTGATTATGCTGAAAAATCTGGTAAACCAGTAGTTCTTGTTGGACCAACTTTTTCTGGCGGAGCTTTTGGAAATGGAGTTGGAGTAGGCATTAGAAAAGATGACACACAACTTTTAAAAGATTTTAACAAAGCTATTAATCAAGCAAGAAAAAGTGGAAAAATTAGTGAACTTGCTATTAAGTGGTTTGGCTTTGACGCTTCAATGTAATAATTTAATTTTTAAGGCGGTAGTTTAATTCTATCGCCTTAAAATCTATGGGACTTTTAGCATACGGAGATACTGGTTGGGGAGACGAACTTTTTTTTGCTACTCTCATGACCATAGCTGTCGCTTTAACCGCAATATTGATTGGTTTTGTTTTAGCAGCAGTTTTTGCTTCATTTAAATTATCAAAAATAAAAATTTTAAATTTAATTGGCAGTTTCTATACAACAGTTTTTAGAGGAGTTCCTGAACTTTTAGTAATTTATCTTTTTTTCTTTGGTGGTAGCGGGGCAGTTATGTATGTGGCCCGAATATTTGGATACGATGGATATATTGAAGTTAACGCTTTTTTAACAGGAGCTTTTTCCATAGGTATAATATCAGGAGCATATTCTACAGAAGTATTTAGAGGTGCGGTTCAGTCAATTAACAAAGGTCAGTTTGAAGCTTCAGAAGTTTTAGGTTTTAAAAAAAAAATATACTATTACAAAGTAATAATTCCTCAAATGTTAAGATTAGCACTGCCAAATATAAGTAATGTTTGGCAAATAACATTAAAAGATACTTCGCTAATTTCAGTTACAGGACTTGTAGAAATTATGAGACAATCTTATATCGCTGCCGGCTCAACAAGAGATCCATTATTTTTTTATTCATTCGCTGCAGTCTTGTATCTCTTTTTAACTTACTTAAGCATGAAAATGTTTAATAAATTAGAAAAAAATTACAGCAAAGGATATTAAATGGATTTAATGATTGAAAGTTTGCCGAGACTACTAAAAGCAACTAAATTAACAATAGAACTAACATTGTTATCCCTCTTATTTGGAATTTTTGTAGGTGTTTTTTTTGCTTTGCTAAGAACGAGTAAAAATAAAATTCTCTACTATTTTTCATATTATTATTCATACATTTTTAGAGGCACGCCATTATTGGTCCAAATTTTCATAATATATTTTGGATTAGGTCAAGTAGAATGGATAAGAGAATCGTTTCTATGGATAATATTAAAGGAACCTTACACTTGTGCAATTCTTGCTTTTACATTAAATACAGGAGCATATTCTTCAGAAATATTTAGATCAGCTTTTGAAACAATTAACAGGGGTGTTGTGGAAGCAGCAAAAAGTTTAGGTTTAAACAAAAAAGATACTTTTTTAAAAATTAAGCTTCCTATAGCAATAAGGCAATCGTTGCCAGCTTATGGGAACGAAATGATTTTAATGTTAAAAGGTACTTCTTTAGCAAGCACAGTAACGTTGTTGGATCTTACAGGTGTAGCGAAACATATCATTTCAACTACATTTAGACCAGTTGAGGTATTTATTGTTGCAGGAAGTATATATTTATTAATGACTTTTATAATTCATAATTTTATAAAATTTTTAGAAAAAAGATACAATTACAATTAATAGTTAACGTATTGCTTAACTTCTTTAATATTAGAATTTAGAAAAGTATTTATTTCATTTTTAATTTTAGAACGTTTATCATTATTTAAATATACGTTTCTAGCTAGTTCAACAAATTTTTCTCCAAAGTCTTTATTTTTTTCACAAACTCTTAGTTTATCTTCAATTTCCCACAGAACTAGATTGATTTTTTTGATTTTCTCAAACAGATTTTCAATTTTTTTGTCTGATTCGATATTTTCATCTTTAATTTTTTTTAATATCTTGTATTCTTTTTTAACTTCAGCAAGACTGTTACTATTAGTAATTTTATTAATTTTTATTTCCAAAATGCTGATTTTATCTAGCAGTTCTCCTGGTGAAATTTCAGATTGTATTTTTTTAGATTTGTGTACCATTTGTATGTTAAATTGATTTACTAAATTTAAATAACTTATGTCAAATACTTTGATAATAAAACATGGATCATTAGGAGATATTGTTCAAATAAGCGGTGTTCTTAAGGATATAAGAGAATCAAGTTTTGAGGAAAAAATTTTTATCTTAACAACATCACCCTACGCAGAAATATTAAGCAGATGCCCTTATATTGATGGAGTTTTAATCGATAAAAGATTACCTAGATGGAATATTATTTATCTAGCTAAATTAAAAAAGATGATAAAAAAATATAATTTTACAAAAGTAGTTGATTTACAAAATTCTTCTAGAACTTCATTTTATAGAAAGTTTTTATTTAATATATCGGAATGGAGTAGTTCGGAAACAGTTTTAAATAATAAGGATATAAAAAGAGAAGCTTATGATCAAGAATCTGTTTTAGAAAGATTTAAAATTCAACTAGATAATTCTAATATAGATTCTAGATATACAATGAAACCTGATTTTTCCTGGGCATGTACAAATGTTGAAAGCATATTAAATAAATATACTGGCAAAAATTTTATTTTGATTTTTCCTTTTTCTTCACCAAAACTAACTCATAAACAGTGGCCTTATTTTAATGAATTAATAAAAATAATAAAATCTAAACATAATAATTTTGAAATTTTGATTGCTCCCGGTCCCAATGAATTAGATCTCTCTAAAGAAATAGATGCCATTGTTGTCATGAATCAAAAACGAGCTTTAAATATTTCTGAGTTAGCAGGATTAATAAAAAAGTCTAGTTTTGTTGTATCAAATGATACCGGGCCAGCACATATGGCAGCTCACTTAAACTCGAAGGGTTTGGTTTTATTTGGACATCATACAACTCCTAAAAAAGTTTCAATAGAAACAAAAAATTTTAAAGCGTTGCAGGTAGATAATTTAGATAAACTTGCGGCAGATTTTGTTTATTCAAAAATTAAAGAAGATTTGCTTTTAATTAATTAATTTTAAATAATTTTTAATAATTTTATTCCAATAGAAGTTTTTTGAAAATTCTTTTGCATTTTTGCCATATTTTATAAAATTTTCATTATTTAAAAAATTAACTACTGATTCATATATAGAATTTAGATCATCTCCATCACATATTAACCCCGTTTTATTATGTGATATTGCATCAGAAGCTCCACCTTCTTTTCCACCAATAGATCCAACTCCATATGATGCCGCTTCTATAAAGGATATTCCAAAGCCTTCTACTGATTTTTTAACTTTTATAGAAGGCATTAAAAACAGATTTGATTCTGATATTAGAGATACTTTTAAATCTTCGTTAATATTTTTTAAAAAAGTCACTTCATTTTCGATTGAAAGTTCTTTAGATAGGGCTAAAAGATTTTTTTCTTCTTCACCATATCCAATGCAAATGTATTTAATTTTAGGAAATTTAACTTTTAAGTTTTTTATTAACATTAATATTTTGTCATGTCCTTTACGTTTATCTAATCTAGCTACAGTAATGATTTTAGGAAAGGCGTTGTTATAAATTTCTTTAGCCTTTTCTAAAGCATCATCATGTATTTTTTTTGGCTCATATATTCCTGGAAAAATAATATGTATTTTTGATTTATTTATTCCTACTTTAATCGCCAATTCTTTAGTAAAGCTTGAATTAGCTATGATAAAATTAGCTTTGTTAGTGCTTTTAATTAATCTTTTATTGTTAGAGGAGCCTAATTCGTGGTTTATTTCTTTTGAGTGAATTAAACAAAAAGTTTTTGATTTTTTTAAATAATTATCTTTCAATAGCTCTAAACTTTTCCAATGATCAGTAATGATAGCTCTTATATTAGCATTATCTTTTATAAAATTATTTACTAAACTTGCTTTTCTATATTTTCTGAGAAGTTTTATTCCGCCAACTCTCACAATGCTAGTTAGTGATTTTTTGTCATATTTATTTGAATCTTCATATTCATTTGCAAAAACTTTAACCGGTCCATGATTTACTAGATTTTCAGACAAACCACCCATTAAATTTTGTATACCTCCTACGTCAGGAGGAAAGTTTCTGGTAACAATTAGAAACATTATTTAAACCACTTAATATTACAACCCATGCTCGGAACTTGATTTTTGGGACCATTCCCTGTTTCAGCTATTAATTTCATGGCTATTTTCAAGTCACTGTCACCTTTTCTAACAGGTTTTAAGTCTTTCAATTCTCTAATTCTACCTCGATATTGAAGTTCTAAATTTTTATTATATCCAAAGAAATCTGGTGTACAAACTGCACCATACTTTTTTGCTATATCCTGTGTTTCATCAATGAGGTAAGGAAAAGAAAAATTATTTAATTTTGCAAAAGATATCATGTTATCAAATGAATCATCAGGATAATTTTTCACATCATTTGACATAATCCCTACTGATTTTATTCCCAGATCTTCTAAAAATTTTATATCATCGACAAGATCTTTAATTATAGCTTTTACATAAGGACAATGATTGCAAATAAACATAACCAAAGTACCATTTTCACCTCTGATGTCACTTAATGATATTTGTTTATTTTCTATAGACTTTAAGTTGAAATCTTTTGCTTTTTCTCCAAAATTACAAATCGGTGTTTTTGTGAGTGCCATATTAATATCTATTACTTAAGGAATTAACCATTTTTTTTCAAGCGAATTATTTTTAAAAGTAAACAACGCGCGTCTATGACCCTTTGCAGCTAAATATAACCATTCTATGGATTCAATAAAAGTCTCGATTACACAAAAATTTTTATAACCAATTTCACTTTCTCCAATTGAATATTTTAAATTATCGACCTTTTCAGTCAAACCGGAAGTTGCAGTAGCAGAATTAGAACCTGGTGGATTTTCACCTAAATAACATTGTCTACTCATTAAAGTAGTTTTTTTCCAAGAGTTTTTAGTTGTTTCGTTTTGATAATTAATCTTTGTATTTACACTTATTCTTAATTGGATTTTTTCAATTTTATCATAAAATAATAAAGTTCCTCTTGAATTTGATTTTAAGATTTTTACTTTATTCGATCTTATATCACTATGAAACCAAATTTTTCTTTCTTTTGCGTTAACACCTCTTAACACAACTATTCTGCCGGCAAATTTATTTTCTTTTCCACAAATAAATACTGGTATATGAAATGGAGCATTTCTATTTTTTAAACCTAAATCTAGAAGATCCCAAATTTTTAAATAAACTTTATCTAAATCGTTATAATAATTTGGTTTATCTTTTTGCACTTATTTTTTTCTAAATCTTCTTATAAGGCTCGAGGTGTCCCATCTATTCCCACCCATTTTTTGGATTTCTTCGTAATATCCATCTACTATTTTAGTGACCGGTAAAGGTGAATTATTTTTTTTAGCTTCATCCATTGCTATTTTCAAATCTTTTCTCATCCAATCAACGGCAAACCCGAAATCAAATTTATCTTCAATCATAGTTTTATATCTATTTTCCATTTGCCAAGATTGGGCAGCTCCTTTTGATATTACATCTATAACGTCTTCCATTTTTAATCCTGCGTTTAAACCAAAGTTAATAGCTTCAGATAATCCTTGCACCAGACCAGCAATGCATATCTGATTAACCATCTTAGCCAACTGTCCACTTCCTGAAGGTCCTAATAATTGTATTTTTTTACTATAGCAACCAATAACATTTTTTGCTTTTTCAAAATCTTCTTTGTCTCCACCTACCATCACTGTAAGAGCTCCTTTTTCTGCTCCGGCCTGACCACCAGATACTGGAGCATCTAAAAAACCAAAACCATGCGCTTTGGCATTTTTGTAAAGTTCCTTAGCTACTTTTGCAGAAGCTGTAGTGTTATCAATGTATATAGCTTCTTTTTTAATACTATTAAAAATTCCTTTTTTACCAATCGATACTTCTTTTAAGTCATCATCATTCCCCACGCATGTAAAAACAAAATCAGAATTTTTTGCAGCTTCTTCGGGAGAATTTGCAATTTTACCTTTATATTCATTAATCCATTTTTCAGCTTTAGATTTAGTTCTATTAAAAACTGTTACATTATGACCTCCTTTTGATATATAACCAGCCATAGGATAGCCCATTACACCGAGACCAATGAAAGCAACATTACAAGACATAAATAAAATATGTTAAATAATTTAAGTTTAAAAATAATTATATTTGGATTCATATTTACATTTTTTTCAAGTTTTGGACAGAGTTTTTTTTTAGGAATTTTTAATTCAAGCATAAGGAATGAACTTTCGATTAGTCATGGACAATTTGGCACAATTTATGCTTTAGCAACTCTTACCAGTAGTCTATTGTTAATTTGGTTTGGTAAAAAAATTGATGAAATAAATATTTCAAGATTTGCATTTTATGTCATTTTGCTATTAGCTTTTTCGTGCTTCTTTTTTTCCAAAATATCTTCCTTAACACTTTTATTTATTTCAATTTTTTTAATGAGATTTTCTGGTCAAGGAATGATGTCCCATACAGCCACAACTACAATTTCTAGATATTTTACGAAATCCAGAGGAAAAGCTCTTAGCACCGGTTGGTTTGGTCTATCTGCTGCTGAGTTTATTTTGCCAATTTTGATGATTTATTTGTTAACCATTACCGATTGGCGAAATATATGGATAATAATTTCAGTTATTGTAATTATTTTTTTACCTTTGGCTTCTTATTTTTTAGTTAAAAACATTAATTTTGACTCAAGAGAAATGACACAAGATGAAAGTTTTGATGAACAAAAAATAAAACAATGGAAAAGAATAGAAGTTATAAGAGATTTTAGGTTTTATATAATATGCGCAAATATGCTAGCTATGCCTTGGATTGCCACCGGTACTTTTGTTTATCAATCTTTTATACTTTCTTCAAAAAATTGGGGCCCTTATGTTATTGCACAATCTTTTATGTCGTATTCTGTTTTATCTGTAATAACATTGTTTGTTTCTGGATTTTTAATAGATAAATTTACAAGCAGAAAACTTTTAATTTATATGAATATTCCTTTGTTGTTATCAGTATTTGTAATTTTTTATTTTGACGATCCAATCTCATCATTTGTTTTTCTTGGCTTAATAGGTATTTCTAACGGATTTGCCAATGTTCTTGGATCGTCAACTTGGGCAGAAATTTATGGGGTAAAACACATAGGGTCAATCAAAGCACTAACGACAGCTTTAATGGTGTTTTCTACAGCTTTTGGCACAGCATTATTTGGAATTCTCATAGATATTGGTTTTTCAATAGAGCAAATATCTGTAGTTTCTGGAATATATATTACAATTTCCTTAATTTTTCTATTTTTTATAAGAAATAAGCTAAATCCACTTATTATAAAAACTTCTTGATTTTATTTGTAGTATTGACTATTTATTGCACATCTTATTATGGCAAGAATTACAGTAGAAGATTGTTTAGAAAAAATTGACAGTCAGTATGATTTAGTATTACTCGCAAAAGAAAGAACTTCCCAACTTAATGCTGGTGATTTAAGTTTAGTTCCTAAAGAGGATGACAAAAACACTGTTATTTCGTTAAGAGAGATAGGTGAAGGAAAAATTTCAATTAAAACATTAGAAGACTCAGCAATTAATAGATTGAGAAAACAACAAGAAGAAACATCCGATGTAGATGAACTAGAAGAAGAGCAAGAAGACGACTTTGATAAAATTTATAAAGGAGAGGTTTCTAAAAGCGGTACTGCCATTCTACCATCAAAAAGACTAAGAAGAATACCCGAAAAAGTTAATATAGCCTCCAAAAGTTCAGATTCTGAAGAAGTAAAAAAAGAAGAAAATAAAGCTGAATAAATAAATAATTCATTTATTATAACCCAATTTGGGAATTTGTTTATGAACAGAAGAATTTCTGTAGCTCCAATGATGGATTGCACAGATAGACATGATCGTTTTTTCTTAAGATTAATAAGTAAAAACGTAATGTTGTACACAGAGATGATAGCAACAAAGTCTGCTTTGTACGGAGATAGAAAAAAAATTCTTGGTTATAGTCCAGAGGAAAAACCGTTAGCACTGCAAGTTGGAGGATCAGATAAAAAGGAATTAGCAGAAGTGGCAAAAATAGCTGAAGACATGGGCTATGACGAAATTAATATAAACCTTGGCTGTCCTAGCAAAAAAGTCCAGAAAAATAAATTTGGAGCATGCTTGATGAAAGAACCAGATTTAGTGTCCGAATGCGTCAACGAAATGATGAATTCTTGCAATATTCCAGTTACAGCAAAAACCAGAATTGGTTTTGATAATACAGAGGATTTTAATTATTTAAATAAGTTTATAATAAAAATAAAAGAAGCTGGATGTAAAACTTTTATAATACATGCACGTAAAGCTATTCTTAAGGGATTAACGCCAAAGCAAAATTTAAATATACCAAAGCTTAATTACGATATGGTTTATGAAATAAAAAGAGAAAATCCAGATTTAGAAATTATTATAAATGGTGGAATTTCTAAAATTGAAGAAATAAATAAACATTTAAAAATTTGTAATGGTGTTATGATAGGTAGAGCCATTTATCAGAATCCTTATTTTTTAGCTGATATAGAAAGAAATATATTTAATGTAATAAATAATCCAACAAGAGAAGAGGTTGCAAAGGAATTGTTAAAATATTTAGAGAAAGAAGTAAAACTTGGTACTAAAGTAAATCATATAATGAGACACACTGTTGGTTTATATCATGGTCAAGTTGGTTCAAAAAATTGGAAGAGATATTTAAGTGATAACATGATGGCAAGAGATTCGGATTTCCAAAAAGCAAAACATATAATGACTATTGTTCAAAATAATGAGAAAGTTAATCAAATTACCGCATGATAGAAAATCTAGATCAAAATCAAATTATTCTTATTGTTTTGTGTATGGCAATTTCTGCTGTTCCAGTTGGATTTATGGCTGGATTATTTGGAATAGGAGGTGGGTTAATTACAGTACCCGTTCTTTTCTATATTTTTAATTTAATTGGCTTAGATAAATCATTCATTATGCATTTAGCTATAGGAACATCATTTGCCATAATAATTCCTACCTCAATTTCATCAGTAGTTACTCATATGAAATATAAAGCTGTTGATTTTGATGTTGTAAAAACTTTTGGAGTATTTGTTATCTTAGGAGTTGTTTTTGGGACTGTTTTTGCCACCAACTTAAAAACCGGAGGTTTGATCCTATTTTTTTCTATTATGACTATGATTTTTTCTTTATTTTTCTTAATAGCAAAGGAAAAACCTAATCCAATCAAAAAAAAAATAAATTTGATAATTAAAATTCTATCTGGTTTTACTTCTGGATTTTTGTCTGCACCAATGGGCATTGGCGGTGGAATAATTAACACGCCAATATTAAAAATGTTTGGTTATCCTATAAATATAGCTATAGGCTGTTCTGCAGCATTTGGTTTTTTGATTTCTTTTATGGGAGCTATTGGTTTTATTATTTCAGGTCAATATCTTGATATAGATGCACCTTTAAGCTTAGGATTTGTTAACATACCAGCATTTTTAATATTTGTTCCTATTACAACATTTATGGCTAAAATTGGAGCAAGAACAGTTCACAAAGTAAACAAAAATATTATTGGAAAATTATTCGGAGCTTTTCTTTTTTTGGTCTCTTTAAGATTATTTTTTGAATATTATACTTTTTAGATTTTTTGGTCGTAATCACCAACTTTTCCTGTTTTTTTTAAGAGTTCGTTAATAAAATCAAATATTTTTTTTTTTCTATTATCTGAGATAGGGCTTTCAGTAACGACAACCAAAGATGGTTTATTAGAAGAAGCGCGTATTAAACCCCAAGAACCATCTTCTAAAGAAAAACGTATTCCATTTACGGTTAATATGTTATTAATTTTTTGACCATCTATTAATATGTTTTTTAGTTTGAGCTTCTCGATTTTTTTTAATAACAATTTTACCACATTATATTTTTCATCGTCTTTACAATAAGGAGCCATCGTTGGAGTTTGATATGTTTTAGGCAATTCACTTAATAGGCTAGAAATTTTTTTATTTTGATTATCAATTAGAAAACATACTTGTATAGCAGAGCTAATCCCGTCATCATAACCTAATCCAAGAGGTTTATTAAAAAAGAAATGCCCACTTTTTTCGAATCCAGCTAAAGCTTTTATTTCATTAACTTTTCTTTTTATATGAGAGTGACCTGTTTTCCAATAAATGGTACTACAATTATTTTTTGATAAAACTTCATCATTTTTAAATAGACCTGTGGATTTTACATCCACTATAAATTTTTGATTTTTGTGTTTTGAAGCTAAATTCCTTGCAATTAACAAACCAACTTTATCAGAAAAAATTTCTTTTCCATTATTATCAATTACTCCAACTCTATCACCATCACCATCGAATCCAAAACCCACATCGGCTTTATTTTCTTTTACTGATTTACTTATAGCGTTAAGCATTTTTAAATCTTCTGGATTAGGGTTATATTTAGGAAATGAGTAGTCAAGATTGCAATCTAATTCTACAACCTCACACCCAATATCTCTAAGTACTTTTGGAGCAAAAATTCCAGCCGTTCCATTACCGCAAGCAACTACAGCTTTGATTTTTTTCTTTATTTTTTTTTTGGTTAAATTCTTGATATATACTTTTTTAAAATTATCAATTTTTTGGTATTTCCCATTACCTTTTATGAATTTTTTTCTTAAAACAATCTCTTTCAATTCGTTCATTTCTACTGGTGAATGAGTAAGTCCTTTTTCTATACCCATTTTTATACCCGTCCAACCATTCTCATTATGGCTTGCGGTTACCATTGCTACGGCATCAGCATTAAGATTAAATTGGGCATAATATACAGTTGGTGATAAAGACAAACCTATATCCTCAACTTTACACCCTGTACTTATTAATCCTTCTATCAGTTTTTCTTTTACTTCTTCACTATAGGATCGATAATCGTGCCCCACAATTACTCTTGGATTTTTTTTAGTTTTTTTTATTATTTGAGTTCCAAAACCGCATCCTACAAGTTTTATTCCTTCTAAATTTATATCATCGGGATAAAGCCAACGAGCATCATACTCTCTAAAACCTAATAAGCTTATATGTGGGATTTTTTTATCTGACATTATTTCTTAATCTCTTATCTAATATTTTTTTAATTTTTATACTAATGAAATGTAAATCTGTTTAAATTTTATCCTTGATATTATAAACATGTTCATATAATGTTCTATTGATTTGTATAAACATGTGGTATATCAATCTTTTGTGTACACAACATCTAGTTGTTTTTACACAAAACTTTAATAAAATAAGAAATTTATGAATAAAAACCTGTCATCAGTAATAGAGAAAGTTGTCGAAAAAATCCAGCCAAGGGATAATTTTTCATCAAAACAAAGCGTTACTGATAAAAAACCTGATTTATTTTCACTAACTTCCCAAACAGAACTTTTTCAAAATGACAAGGGAATTACAATTAAACTTGATAGATCAAAGGATAACAAGTTAACTGATTTTGGAAAAGCAACTTTAAACGATAGATATTTAGGACAAAACGAATCCTACCAAGATTTGTTCGCTAGGGTATCTAGTATATATGCTGATAACAATTTACATGCGCAAAGAATTTATAATTATATAAGTGATTTGTGGTTTATGCCAGCAACTCCAATTTTATCAAATGGAGGAACCGAAAGAGGTTTGCCGATTTCATGTTTCTTAAATGAAGCTGGAGATAGTTTAAGTGGTATATTAGATTTATGGAGTGAAAATGTATGGCTTGCTGCAAAGGGTGGAGGTATAGGTAGTTACTGGGGAAATCTTAGATCAATAGGAGAAAAAATAGGTAGAGTTGGTAAAACTTCAGGGATAATTCCTTTTATAAAGGTAATGGATTCTTTGACCATGGCAATTAGCCAAGGATCTTTACGAAGAGGATCTGCAGCATGCTATCTTCCAATTGATCATCCCGAAATTGAAGAATTTATAGAAATGCGTAGACCAACAGGTGGTGACCCAAATAGAAGATCTTTAAATTTACACCATGGCGTCTTAGTCAGTGATGCATTTATGCGAGCTGTAGAAACAAATTCAGAATGGCCTTTAAAAAGTCCAAAAGATAATGTGATACAATCAACAGTTTCAGCAAGGAATTTATGGATAAGATTATTGACAGCTAGAGTAGAAACAGGTGAGCCGTATATAATTTTTGTTGATACGGTTAATAGATTGATTCCACAACATCATAAATTAGCTGGTCTTAATGTAAAAACATCAAATCTTTGCAGCGAGATAACATTACCTACCGGTATAGACAAAGATGGAAACGATCGAACAGCAGTATGTTGTTTATCATCGTTAAATTTAGAAAAATATGATGAATGGAAAGAACAACCCAATTTCATAGAAGATGTAATGAGGTTTTTAGATAATGTTTTAACCGACTTTATCAATCGAGCACCAGAATCGTTTAAAGATGCAAAATATTCTGCAATGAGGGAAAGAAGCGTAGGTCTAGGAGTGATGGGGTTTCATTCTTTTTTACAAAAAAATTCTATACCATTAGAATCTGTGATGAGCAATGTTTGGAATGATAAAATTTTTAAACATATACAAATGAATGTAGATCAGGCATCTAAAAAATTAGCTGAAGAAAGAGGATCTTGTCCAGATGCTGAGGAATATGGATTTAAAGAAAGATTTTCTAATAAAACAGCTATTGCTCCAACAGCTTCTATTTCTATAATTTGTGGTGGAGCATCTCCTGGTGTGGAGCCAGTAGCTGCAAACAGCTATACTCATAAGACTCTTTCGGGATCGTATAATGTTAGAAATAGATATTTAAAAGAAATTTTGAACAAGCATGGAAAAAATGATGATGAAACTTGGTCGACAATAACAACGAACCAAGGATCAGTATCTCATTTAAATTTTTTAACTAAACACGAAAAAGATGTTTTTAAAACTGCTTTTGAACTTGATCAAAAATGGATTGTAGAACTTGGTGCTGGAAGAACCCCTTATGTGTCCCAAGCGCAGTCTATTAATATTTTTCTACCAGCAGATGTTCACAAAAAAGAATTGCACCAGATACATTTTCAGGCATGGAAAAAAGGCTTGAAAAGTTTGTATTATTGCAGATCGAAATCAATTCAAAGAGCAGAAAATATAAATAATGAATTATCAACATCCGTGACAAAAAACGTGTCGAAAGAAGATGAAAATTACGAAGAATGTTTGTCATGCCAGTAGTTAAATTAGAAAAAACAGAGGAGAACAAGAAAAAATCAGGATTATTAGTTGGTAATCCTGTATACAAACCCTTCAGATATCCTTGGTGTTATGATGCATGGCTAACACAACAAAGAATACATTGGCTACCTGAAGAAGTTCCTTTAGGCGACGATGTTAGAGATTGGCAGAAAAATTTAAGTTTTCCTGAAAAAAATTTACTTACTCAAATATTTAGATTTTTTACACAAGCAGATGTTGAAGTAAGCAATTGCTACATTAGACATTACATGAATGTTTTTAAACCTACCGAGGTATTAATGATGATGTCTTCATTTGCTTCGATGGAGACTGTTCATATTGCTGCATATTCACATTTATTAGATACTATTGGAATGCCAGAGACAGAATATTCAGCTTTTATGAAGTATAAACAAATGAAAGATAAATACGATTACATGCAAGGTTTCGATGTTAAGTCAAATCATGATATAGCAAAAACAATTGCTGTGTTTAGTGCATTCACTGAAGGATTACAATTATTTGCAAGTTTTGCAATATTGTTAAATTTTCCTAGACAAAACAAAATGAAGGGAATGGGACAAATTGTGACTTGGTCGGTAAGGGATGAAACTTTGCATTGCAATTCAATGATTAGATTATTTAAAACTTTTATAGAAGAAAACCCTGATATATGGACAGAGAAATTAAAAAAAGAAATTTATGAAGCATGCAGAACTATAGTTTCTCATGAAGATGCTTTTATAGATTTAGCGTTTGAGATGGGTTCGATCGAAGGATTAACTTCTGATGAAGTTAAACAATACATTCGTTGGATAGGAAACAGAAGACTAATCCAGTTAGGGTTGGAACCAATATATCAAGTTAATAAAAATCCTCTAGTCTGGTTAGATACTATGCTGAATGCAGTAGAACATATGAATTTTTTCGAGGGCCGTGCTACTGAATATTCAAAAGCTTCAACCAGAGGTACTTGGGCTGAAGCGTTTAGTGGAAAATAAAATCAAATACAAAAAATATTGGAGAAAAACAAGTTTAAAACAAAAAGGAGCGGGAGACTTCTTCTTGCAGCATGTCTTGAGCAAAAAACCCAAAAATTTTTTGGAAATAGGTATTTTTCATGGAGTTACATCTAGAAATATATGTAATTTATTAAGTAATATTCATGGAAAAGATTTTAAATTTATTGGAATAGACATTTTCTATGATAAAAAAGAAGTTAACAAAGAAGAATATATACCTGAAGTTAAATTTTCTAATCCTTTTAAAAATATATACTACAATTATATACTCAGAATTAATCCTTATAGCATTGAAGCAGTACAAAAATTATTAAAAAAATATAAAGATAATATTAATATAATTAAAGGAGATTCTAATAAGATTCTTAAGGAAATTAATTTAGACAATATAGATTATGCCTTTTTAGATGGCGGTCATAAATATGAAACAGTAAAAAATGATTTAATAAATTTGACAAAAATTGTTAAGAATAATGGTACTATACTTTGTGATGACTACGATTTGACATATGCTCCAGGTGTAAAAAAAGCTATAGACGAATACGTAATATTAAATAATTTTAATCTTCAAATTTTAAATTCAAGATTTGCAGAGATTACTAAAAAAACTTAAAATGAAAAAATTTGTTATATTATTGGCAGTAATTACACTTTCTTTACTATTAGGAGCGATATGGGGTTATAGCAATCCAGAAAAAATAGAAATATTTAAAAGTTTTTTTAAACAAAAAACGAAGCCTGTAATTACTTCTGTGTCAGATAATATTAAAACCGTTCGAGCAAATTCTTTTTCAGTATCTATTTCAGAAATAGTTACTATATCTCAAAAAACAGCTTTTGTTATATACGATGAAAATCATTCGATATTTGATAAGAAAAAATTGAAAATTTATACCCAGAACGGGTATTTAATTGAAAATTTTGAGTCTACTAAAATCAATTTACCTAAATCTTTTACAATGCAAAGAAACGGTGGGGTTAAAACTGTTTTTACACAAAATAATAAACAGTTTGCTTTGATTTCGTCGACAAAAACAAACTGCTTTTATGCATCTATAGTATATTTAGAAAATGGAAAAGAATTATTTAGGACCAAATGCTTGCCTGATAGTAAAAAAAATGCTGATTTTAATGGCCTGGGTAGTAGCAGTATTCACTATAAAGATAAAATATTTATAACCCTTGGTGCGCCTGAGCAAAGTTCATCAAAAATTGCAATGCTAGCTCAGGACAAGAATTCAAATTTTGGAAAGATTTTAGAAGTTAACAAAGATGATTTAAACAATATTATTTTAAACAATGAAACTAATTTAAAAGTAAAAATACATAGCATGGGACACAGGAATCCCCAAGGTATTACCAAAATTAATGATAATATTTTTAGTGTTGAGCATGGACCATTAGGTGGAGACGAACTAAATAAAATAATTAAGGGAAAAAATTATGGTTGGCCTATTGTTTCTTATGGAACTAAATATTTATATGACAATGAAGGAATCTCTTACAATATTAACCATGAATCAAAAAATTTCTCGGAACCTCTTTTTGCATTAGTTCCATCTGTTGGTATTTCAGCATTAAATGTATGCCCTTCGGTTTTAAAAAAATTTTATAAAAAATCATGTCTTATTGCTTTATCTTTGAGTGGAAACAATTTAAGACCAGGCAAATCTTTAATTATTTATTTATTAAGCGAAAATATGGAAAAAGTTCATTCTGTTGAACAAATTTACTTAGGTAATGATTATAGATTTAGACATTTTGTTACAAATAATGAAAACGTTATTTATGAGGATAATGTGGGAAGCATTTATGTTTCTGCTGATAAAACAGGCATATATAAAATTAGTTTTGCAAATTTTAGGTAAAAACCTTCAACCTAAGGTCGAGTAGGCAAAAATTAAATTAATTTAATTTTTTTTTAACTTTCTTAGACATAATTCTATTAGTAAACTAATCTCTTGAAAGGAGATCTTATGGCAACATTTTATGCACTGGGTAATTATACTACTCAAGGATTTCAGGGTTTTATCAAAGATCCAAAATCAGATAGAGCAAAGGCAGCACAAACTGCTGCACAGGCAGTCGGAGCTAAATTAGTTTCTTATACAGGCTTAAGAGGACCTTATGATTTTTTAGCAGTATTCGAAGGTACTTTTGCACAAGGCGCGGGAATTAAGATGGCAACAGAAGCAAGCGGTGCCTTATGTAATATTGCGGTCTGTGAAGCAATTGACATCAATGAAATCGCAGCTAATGCTGCAAAAATAGCAGGGGCTTATAAAGGTCCAGGAAAATAATTTTATCTTTGGTTGAGAAGCATTACTTTACGGTGCTTCTCTCCACTGTATTTAGATAACGGTCTAATTAATTTATTAGCCGCATGTTGTTCCATAATATGCGCTGACCAGCCTGTTATTCGTGATAATACAAATATTGGAGTAAAGAAATCTGTATCAAATCCCATCAAGTGATATGTTGGTCCAGTTGGAAAATCAACATTTGGATGGATATCCTTTCTTTTAATCATTACATTCTTAACTGTTTCGTAAATTTTAAGAAATTTTTTATCATTTTTTATTTTAGAAACCTTTTTAAAGTATTTTTCCATAGTAGGTACTCTTGAATCACCTTTTTTGTAAACTCTATGACCAAAACCCATTACTACTTCTTTTTTATCTAGAGCATTATTTATCCATTTCAAGGCATTTTCAGGTTTTTTAATTTTATTCATCATATGCATTACAGCTTCGTTAGCCCCACCATGAAGAGGACCTTTTAAGCTTCCTATTGCGCCAGTTATAGCACTGTGAATGTCCGACAAACTACTTGTAATTGTTCTTGCGGTAAAAGTTGAAACATTAAAGCTGTGTTCAGCATACAAAATTAAAGAAACATCAAAAGCCTTAATAATTTCTTTAGTAGGCATTTTCCCAAAACACATATAAAAGAAGTTTTCTGAAAACCCCAAACCCTTTTTTGGAGGTATTACATTCTTACCTTTTCTAGCTCTAAAGAATGCAGCCATCGCTGTTGGTGTTTTTGCAAATATTCTTATTGCTTTTCTCATGTTAGAAATTGGAGAGTTATTACTTGTGTCTTTATCTTCAAGTCCCATAACGCTAACAACTGTTCTAGCAACATCCATAGGATGAGATTTTTTTGGCATATGCTTAACAATTTCTCTAAGATTTATTGTGATATTTCTATTTTCATCTAATTCTTTTTTAAATTTTTTAAGTTTGCTTTTATCTGGCAGCTCTTTATTCAGTATTAAATAAGCTACTTCTTCGAAACTACATTTTTCACAAAGATCTTGTACAGCATATCCTCTATAAGTCAGCGAATTTATATCAGGCATTACTTGAGAGATAGTTGTTTCATCAACAACTATTCCTAATAATCCTTTTTTTATGTCATCGTTCATAAATTATTCGTGTCCATCTGTTTTAAAATCTGTAATTTTTTTGCCTGGAGTATTATATTTTTCATAATCAACCAATTCATAAAGTCTTTTTCGAGTTTGCATTCTATCGATAATATTATTTTGATGTCCATCATTAAAAATGACCCTTAAGCCATCTTCTACATTTTTCATTGCTAGACGCTGAGTTGTAACTGGATATATAACAATATTATAACCTAAATTTTCTAGTTTTTTAGTTGAAAGAAGCTTTGATTTACCAAATTCTGTCATATTAGCTAATAAACTTACTTTTGAATTTTTTCTAATTTTTTCAAACTCTTTTTCATCCTTCATAGCTTCTGGAAAAATTACATCAGCTCCAGCATCCTCATATGCTTTAACTCTATCAATTGTTTTATCTAATCCTTCGACTGTATTTGCATCAGTTCTAGCTATTATTAAAAAATTTTTATCTTTTCTTGCAATAACGCAGGACTTAATTTTTTTTTCCATTTCTTTAGATGAAATAATTTCCTTATTATCTAAATGACCGCATCTTTTTTCATCAACTTGATCTTCTATATGACAACCCGAGAGACCTAGACTTTCAAAAGTTTCCAAGGTTTTCTTGCAGTTTTTAAATCCTGTATCTGCATCAACAATTGAAGGTAAATCGGAAACTCTTGATATTTGATTTGCTCTATAACTTACTTCTTTCAATGTAGTTAAACCTATATCAGGCAATCCTAAATCATTGGACATAACCGCTCCAGAAATATAAATACCATCAAAACCAATTTCATTTATTAGCTTTGCTGTAAGAGGATTGTAAGCGCCAGGAAATCTTAAAATTTTTTGTTTTTTTAATTTTTTTTTAAGGTCAATCCTTTTTTCAGATGGATTTTTTTTTGTAAAGTGCATAACACAAAAATATTAATCGAGAACTATTATAACAGCAGTGACAACTAATAATACAGCTAATAAATATTCTATAATTTTTTTAACTTTCGGATTTTTGATTATTAATTTAATAGAAGATCCAAAAACTGCCCAAATGCAAATAGCAGGAATACAAACAAACGGAGCAGTTCCAGCAACAAATAAAGTGGCAATAGCAAAATTTTCCTGGTTTGGAAAAAATGCAGTTGCGGCAGTTAATGCTACAACCCATGCTTTAGGATTTATAAATTGAAAAAGTGCAGCTTCGTAAAATCTTAATGGTCTTCCGCTTTCCTTATCACTATCAGATAATGATCCTAAAATTTTCCAACCAAGATAAAGAAGGTAAAAAAAGCAAAGCCATTTAAGATAAAATTGTATGTAAGGATATTTTTGAAATAAAGCACCCAAACCAAAACAAACTAAAGTTATTTGAATTACATGGCCAAAAGGAATTCCGAACATATGAGGTAAAGTTCTTTTAAAACCAAATTTAATGCCTGAAGCTGTTAACATCGCATTATTAGGACCTGGAGTTGCAAACATGACAAAATAGTAACTTACTAGTGCAAAAAAAAGCTTAAATTCAATCATAAATATTTTTTAACAATTTTTTCAAGGTCAATAAAATCTTTTACAAGATGATCATGGTATATTTCGTTGGTTTTTTTCTCAGTGTATCCATCTTCAATTAATATAAATGGAATATTAGCTGCTTTAGAAGCATTCGAGTCAGTTTCGCTATCACCAACCATTAAAGTTTTATTTACGCTTCCACCAATTATTTCTATTGTATCAGTTAAATGTTTTGGATTTGGTTTATTATGAACAAAAGTATTACCACCAGCTACGTAATCAAAAAAATGATAAATTTTAATTTTTTTTAATAAATCAACTGATAAATGTTCCTGTTTATTTGTACAGACTCCCATCATGATTTCATTTTGTTGACACCATTCAAGAAAATTTAAAACCCCATTTTTGAGTGTGCTTTCTTTAACAATATTTTTACTATAATAATCAATAAACTCATGTGTCATTTTTTCTACCACATCATCAGTTTTTTTTACTTTACCAGTAAGTTCAGCTATTTCATGCATTGATTTTGTCAACATTACTTTTGATCCTCTACCAGCAAGTTTTTTAATGTCAGACAGTTTTCTTTCTTCAAAACCGTACTTTTTCATCACATAATTATGGGCAAGCATTAAATCAGGTGCTGTATTTATTAAAGTTCCATCTAAATCAAACAGTATTGTAAATTTTTGACTCATTTTATTAAGTATTATTAAGAAATATTTTGTGAGTTATTACAATGTTTATATTAATGTAAAGAGAAATCTTTATGACATCAAAGAATAAAAAGAAAATAGCTATAATTGAAAAATACAATCAAGAAAAGTTAAGAAATAATGCTATGAAAATGGGTGTTACTTTAATATCACCCGAAACAGTTTTTTTGTCCAGCGATACAAAATATGGAAAAAAAGTTGTAATTAGTCCTTATGTTGTAATAGGAAAAAAAACGAACATTGGAAACAATGTTAAAATTTTACCTTTTACGCACATTGAAAATGCAATCTTAAAAAACAATGTAATAGTCGGTCCTTTCTCCAGAATAAGGCCTGGCGCTTTTTTATTAGACGGATCAAGAGTAGGAAATTTTGTAGAAATTAAAAAGAGCAAAGTTGGAAAAAATACTAAAATTAATCACTTGTCATATATTGGAGATGCGTCCATAGGTAAAAATGTAAATATTGGAGCCGGAACTATTACATGTAACTATGATGGAAAAAATAAAAATAAAACAAAAATTTTAGATGGAGCTTTTATAGGATCTAACACTGCACTAGTAGCTCCAATAAAAATTGGAAAAAATGCGGTAGTTGGAGCAGGTTCTGCATTAACAAAAAATGTAAAAAACAAGTCACTTTCTTTAACAAGATCAAATCAAGTAGAAATTAAAAATTATAAAAAAAAATAATGTGTGGAATAGTTGGAATTGCTAGCAGCAAATTGGTCTCTTCAAATATAATCCAATCGTTAAAAAAATTGGAATACAGAGGATATGATTCAGCAGGCATAGCTACATTAGTAAAAGGAGAAATTAATGAACAAAAATGTGCTGGTAGAGTCGATAATTTAGAAAAAATGTTATTAAAAAATCCAACTAATGGAACTTATGGAATAGGTCACGTAAGATGGGCTACGCATGGAATACCGAGCCAAGTTAATGCACATCCCCATTCATCAGATGAAGTTTCTATAGTTCATAATGGAATAATAGAAAATTCTAACATAATAAAAAAAGATTTAGAAAAAAAAGGTTATAAATTCAAATCACAAACAGATACGGAAGTTATTACATTTCTTCTTACAGATTTTTTAAAGAATTATGATCTAGTTGAAGCTATTAATAAAACTTTAAAAAGTCTGAATGGTAGCTTTGCTTTGGGCATGCTTTTTAAAAAATACAATAATATTGTAGTAGGAGCTAGACGTGGAAGCCCTTTAGCGGTTGGATATGGCCCTAATGAAAATTATCTAGGATCAGATTCTTATGCTCTTAAATCAATGACGAACAAAATTACATATTTAAATGATGGAGACGTGTGTGTTTTAACTAATAACAAAATAGAGTTTTATAATTCCAAAAATAAAAAAATAAATAAAGAAATCCTAACTCTTTCTGATGATAAATATACAGCTGAAAAAGGTGACTATAAAGATTTTATGTCTAAAGAAATTAATGAACAAGATAACACAGCAAAAACTTGTATAAAGGAATATGTTGATCAATTAAGAAAAGATATAAATCTTTATAATTTTCCAATTAACCCTAAAGAGATTCAAAAGATTGTGTTAATTGGTTGTGGAACAGCTTACCATTCCTGTATTACATCAAAATATTGGCTTGAAGAACTAACAAAAATTCCAGTTGAAGTAGATATTGCTTCAGAATTTAGATATAGGAAAATAAATTTTAATAAGAAAAATTTTTATATTTTTGTATCACAATCTGGTGAAACAGCAGACACTTTTGCTGCGCTAGATATTTGTAAAAAAAATAAAGTAAAAACTTGTTCAATTGTAAATGTTGTAGAGAGTTCAATAGCAAGATCCTCTGATTTTGTTTTGCCCATTCATGCTGGACCAGAAGTAGGTGTTGCTTCTACCAAAGCATTTTTAGGTCAGATGCTAGTACTATATATTTTAACTATTAAAATCTCTGAAGTTAGAAATGAAATATCAAAAAAAGATTATGAAAAAAAAATAGACGATCTTAAAAAACTACCAGGTTTAATTAAGAATACTTTAAATTATTGTCTTGATAATGTTCCCGTTATTGCAAAAGATTTTCTAAAGGCTAAAGGTGCAATGTTTTTAGGAAGAGGTTTATCTTTTCCAATAGCCCTAGAAGGAGCTTTAAAACTTAAAGAATTGTCTTATTTACATGCTGAAGGATACCCAGCCGGAGAAATGAAACATGGACCTTTAGCTTTAATAGAGGAAGGTTTACCTGTGGTAATTTTAGCTCCAAGAGATAGATATTTTGAAAAAACAATTTCTAATATGCAAGAAGTAATTGCTAGAGGAGGAAAAGTAATATTAGTAACAAATGAAGATAAAAAAATTATAAGTGAAAATGTAAGATTTACATTAGAAATTCCCAAAACTGATGATCATCTAACACCATTTCTTATGACGATACCACTTCAACTTTTGTCTTATCATGTAGCTTCTCTTAAAAACCGAGATATTGATAAACCAAGAAATTTAGCAAAATCAGTTACTGTAGAATAAAATATTATTTTTTTTTTTTAAAAACGATGCAGGATATTCAAATTTTTTATCCATAAGTATTTTTTTTATTATATTTAACTTAGTTTTACCAGGAGACCACACAAAAATAGATTTACTATTATTTAAACATTTTAAAGAGAGAGAAATTCTTTTAAAATCATTTTTTTTAATAAAGATAACATTTTTATTAGTTTTTTTGTTAATATTTTTTTTAAATAAAGAAGCTATATGACCGTCTTTACCAATGCCTAACAAAGTTAAATCAAAGCAAATTTTATTTTTAGAAAAATATTTACGTATCTTTTTTTCATAATCCATAGCACTTTTTTGTATTGAATTTTTGTTAGTTAAAACTTTATATATTTGATTATTTGAAATATTTATTTTGTTTAATAAATATTTTTTGCACATTCTAATATTAGAATATTTAGATTTTTCGTTTACATATCTTTCATCGCTAATAAAAAAATCAATATTTTTCCAATCTATATTTTTATTTTTTGCTAAATATTTATAAAGTTTTATCGGGCTTTTCCCTCCTGTTAAAACTAATGAAAATCTCTTATTTTTTTTGTTTTTGATTTTTGCTATTAGCAAACTTGTAAGTTTTTTAATTAAATGAATTTCTGTATTTTTGCGAATTATTTTTGTGAATTTAGCCATTTTATTACTTACTTATAACTTCTACTTGGTTTTTTTAACTGTATACCTTATATAGACCTAAGGTTGAACATGAAAAAATGGACATTAAATAGCTGGAGAAATTATCCGGCAAAACACATCCCTAAATATGAGGATGAAAAGAAACTTAATATGGTTTTAAAAAAACTTAATTCTTTTCCTCCCCTTGTCTTTGCAGGAGAAACTAGATCTTTAAAAAAATCGCTTGCAAATGTTGCTGATGGGAAAGCATTTTTATTACAAGGAGGAGACTGCGCGGAAAGTTTTGCTGAGTTTCATCCCGACAATATTAGGGATACTTTTAAAGTAATTTTACAAATGGCCTTAGTTTTAACTTTCTCGGCTTCTTTGCCAGTAGTTAAAATAGGAAGAATAGCTGGTCAATTTTCTAAGCCAAGAAGTTCGCCTGTTGAAGTAAAAAATGGAAAGGAACTTCCTACATATTTGGGGGACAATATTAATGGAATTGAATTTTCAGAAAAAGCGAGGAAGCCAGACCCTATGAGATTATTTAAAGCCTACTCTCAATCGGCATCTACTTTGAATTTGTTAAGAGCATTTTCCCAAGGTGGTTTTGCAGATTTACGAAAAGTTCACTTGTGGAATTTAGGATTTGTAAATAAAAGCCCGCAAGGAAAAAAATTTAAAGAGATAGAAGATAAAATTAGTGACTCACTAGCTTTTATGGAGGCTTGTGGTGTTAATCCTGAAAATCATAGAAGATTAAGAATGGTGAATTTTTATACTTCTCATGAGGCATTGCTTCTACCTTTCGAGCAAGCAATGACCAGAATAGATTCAACGTCTGGAAAATATCATGATACTTCAGCCCACTTTGTTTGGATTGGTGATAGAACAAGACAGCCTGATGGTGGTCATGTAGAATTTTGTAGAGGAATTGAAAATCCTATTGGTATTAAATGTGGACCTACATTAAAAGATTCCGAATTAATTAAACTTTGTAATATTTTAAATCCCGATAATGAAGCCGGAAGAATTACTCTTATATCAAGATTTGGAGCTGACAATGTTGAAAAACATCTGCCAAAGTTAATAAGATCAATTAAAAAAGAAGGTTTAAAAGTAATTTGGTCTTGTGATCCTATGCACGGAAATACTATTAAATCTGCAAATGGTTTTAAAACGAGACCATTTAATAATGTAGTTAAAGAAGTTAAAAGGGTATTTTCAATTCATAACTCTGAAAATAGCTATGCGGGAGGTCTTCATATAGAGATGACTGGACAAAATGTGACAGAATGTACTGGCGGAGCTCAAAAAATATCTGAAAAAGATTTGTCCCACAGATATCATACACATTGTGACCCGAGGCTTAACGCCAATCAAGCGTTAGAGCTTGCTTTTTTAATCTCGGATGAAATTAAGAAAAATTCTCAATATTCAAAGAATATTATTCAAGCGGCATCTTAATAATTGAATTTTAATTATTAAGATCTATTTTAGGAATAGGATATTAATATTTATGAAAACTTCTGAAAGAATAGATTATATAAAGAATTGGATAATAGATTATTGTAAGTCAATGCCAAAAGAAGCAGATTCATTAGTTATTGGAATATCCGGAGGTATAGATTCTTCTGTTACTAGCGCCATTTGTGCACTTACAGGAAAAAAAACAATAGTTCTTTCTATGCCTATAAAGCAAATAAAAGAACAGCAGGATCTAAGTTTGAAACATCAAGAATGGCTGAAGAAGAAATTTAAAAATGTAGAAAGCCATTTAATCATATTAGATAATTTATTTAAGTCGTTTAAGGTTTCTCTAAGTGAGTTTGATAATGAACATGGCTTGGCTAATTCTAGAGCTAGGTTAAGAATGGCAACCCTTTATCAGGTAGCAGCTTCAAATAATGGCATTGTTGTAGGAACTGGCAACAAAATAGAAGATTTTGGCGTTGGTTTTTATACAAAATATGGTGATGGAGGTGTAGACATTTCTCCAATCGCTGACTGTAATAAATCTCAAGTTTGGGAAATGGGTAAAAACTTAGGTATATTGAATGAAATTATCGAATCTCAACCTACAGATGGTTTGTGGGATGACGGAAGGACTGATGTTAATCAATTAGGCATGTCATACAAAGAATTAGAAGAAGCTATGAGATCAACTTCTAACAAAAATCACAAAAAATATTTAGAAATAAGAAGAAGGAATTTACATAAAATGAATCCTATACCTGTATGTAAAATGAAAGATGAATAAAAATTTGAACTTTTTTAATACATTAAATAATAAAAAAGAAAAATTCGTTCCAATAGATAATAATAAAATTGGTATGTATGTATGTGGACCTACCGTTTACGATTTTCCACATATTGGGAACGCTAGACCGTTAGTAGTTTTTGATGTTTTGTTTAGACTTTTACAAAGTATTTATGGAAAAGATAAAGTTAAGTACGTAAGAAATATAACGGATATAGATGATAAAATAATTGAATCATCAAAAAAAAAGAAGAAAAGTATTAAAGAATTAACAGAATCTATTACTAGAAGTTTTCATGATGATTGTAGATATTTAAATTGTTTAAACCCAACATTTGAACCTAAAGCTACAGATCATATTAAGGGAATGATAGATATGATTTCAAATTTATTAAAAAATAATCATGCTTATGAAAACAAACAACATGTATATTTTTCAGTTTCCTCATTTAAGGAATATGGAAAACTATCGAACAAAAATTCTGAACAACTTATTTCTGGCTCAAGAGTTGAAGTTTCTAAATACAAAAAAGATCCACTTGATTTTGTTTTATGGAAACCTTCTAACAATGAAGACCCAGGTTGGGTTTCACCGTGGGGCAGAGGAAGACCTGGTTGGCATTTGGAATGTTCAGTTATGAGTGAAAAATATTTAGGTAAACAATTTGATATACATGGTGGAGGTCTTGATCTTGTTTTTCCACATCATGAAAATGAAATTGCTCAATCATGTTGCGCTAATAAAAACAAAAATCTTGCAAATTATTGGCTGCACAATGGATTTGTTACATTTGAAAAGGAAAAAATGTCAAAATCTATAGGTAATATAGTAACTATTAATAAACTTAAGGAGAAAGTAAATGGACAAGTAGTAAGACTTGCTCTTTTAAGTTCTCATTATAAGCAGCCGTTAGATTGGAATGAAAAATTAATTAATGAAAGCAAAAATACTTTAAATAAGTGGTATAGCCAGTTTGAAAAAATTAATACTGAAGAATTAGAGGACGATGTAATCAAACCTTTAAAAGAAGATTTGAATACACCCGAATATATAGCTAAGTTGCATTCACTATTTGAAGATTCGTCTAAAGGAAACAAGTCATCAAAAATTAAATTTCTATCGGCGTGTAAACTAATTGGTTTACTTGAAGATAAGGAATCTTGGGAATATTTTAAAAAATCAAAAGTAAAAGTTGATGAAAACTTTATAAATCGAAAAATTAAAGATAGAAATGTAGCAAGAAACAAAGGTAATTATAAATTGGCTGACTCTTTAAGAAAAGAATTAGAAGATAATGGTGTTATTATTGAGGATAAACAAAACAAAACTACATGGAAGTATAAATGAGTAAAGAAAAAATATTTATTTTTGACACAACGCTTAGAGACGGCGCTCAAACTGAAGGGGTCAATTTTTCTATTGATGATAAAAACAAGATAGCAAAAGCTTTATCAAATCTTGGCGTTGATTATTTAGAAGGAGGATGGCCAGGTGCCAATACATTGGATACTACTTTTTTTAATAAACCTCCAAATTTAGCAAATACAATTTTAACTGCATTTGGTATGACAAAAAAAGCTGGAAGAAGTGCAGAAAATGATCCAGGTCTTTCTGCATTAATGAATACAAATGCACCGGCAATATGTTTGGTGGGTAAATCTTGGGATTTTCACGTTGATGTAGCTTTAGGTATTACTAAAGACGAAAATTTAGAAAACATCAAGGAGTCTGCAAAATTATTTATTAAAAACAAAAGAGAATTTATGTTTGATGCCGAACACTTTTTTGATGGCTATAAAAAAAATCCAGAGTATGCAATGTCATGTATTAAAACAGCTTTTGATGAAGGGGCTCGATGGATTGTTCTTTGCGATACAAATGGAGGAACTTTACCTAATGAAGTAGGGGAAATTGTATATCAAGTGAGTAAAAAAATTCCTGGCAAAAATTTAGGTATTCATGCACATAATGATACAGAAAATGCAGTAGCAAATTCTTTAACCGCTATTTTGGCGGGTGTTCGTCAAGTTCAAGGTACTATTAATGGTCTTGGTGAAAGATGTGGTAACGCAAATTTAATATCTGTGATTCCATCTTTAGTTCTTAAAAAATCTTTTTCAGATAAATTTGAAATCAAGATAGACAAAAGCAAGGTCAAAACATTAACTGATTGTTCTAGATTGTTAGATGAAATTTTAAATAAAAAATCGAATAGACGAGCGGCTTACGTTGGACCATCTGCCTTTGCACACAAAGGTGGATTACATGTATCAGCAGTTTCAAAGGATCCAAAAACTTATGAGCATATAGATCCAAGTTTAGTTGGTAATGTAAGAAATATTATTGTTTCTGACCAAGCTGGCAAATCAAATATTATGTCAAGACTAAATAAATATGGAATTAAAATTGATAAAAATGATCCTAAAGTTCAAACCTTATTGAATGAAGTTAAGGATAGAGAGTTTATTGGTTATTCATACGATGGAGCTGATGCTTCGTTTGAATTATTAGCTAGAAGACTTTTAGGAGAAATACCAAAATATCTAACAATATCAAAATATGATGTTTCTGTAAAAAAAGACTCAAATAATAAAATTAATTCTTTTGCCAAGGCGCATATTTTAGTTGATGGTAAAGAAATTGTTTGCGAAGGTTTAGGTAATGGACCAGTAAATGCTTTAGATAATGCTATAAGATCAAACGTAGATAAAGTCGGCAAATATTCAAAATATTTAAAAGATTTGAAATTAGTAGATTATAAAGTTAGAATTTTAAATACGGGCACAAATGCTACAACCAGAGTTTCTATAGAGAGCACAGACAGAGAAGGCAAAAGTTGGTTTACAATCGGAGTGTCTCCAAATATTATTGAGGCATCATTTAAAGCATTAATTGATAGTTTAGATTATAAACTCTATAAGGAAAAAGCTCCCGCAAATAATTAATGAGTTTTAATAATATTTATTTTGTTTTAGTAAAACCACAATTGCCCGAAAATATAGGTTTTGTTGCTAGAGCTCTTAAAAATTTTAATATCAAAAACTTAAGAATTGTAAATCCAAGTTGTCCATGGCCAAATCAAAAAGCTTTAGTAACGTCAGTTGGTGCAAAAGATGTTTTAAAATTATCGAAAATTTATGATTCATTAGAAAAATCAATTGAAGATTTAGACATAATTTTTGCAAGTAGTTCTAGAATAAGAAAAGTTAACAAAAAAATCATTTCAGTATCTAATTTAAAGACAAAGATTAGAAAAAATAAAAAAATAGGATTTATTTTTGGCCCAGAAGCTTCAGGTTTATCTAATGATGAAATTAGTTGCGCGGATTATTTAGTTAAAATTCCAAGCAATAAAAAATTTAGCTCACTTAACTTATCACACAGTACAATAATTTTTGCATTTGAAATTTTTCGTCATTTTTCAAATAAAAAAATTAGATATAAATCTGGTTATAAAAGTTCATTAGCAAAAAAATCAGAAATAAATAGATTTTTGAATTTTATAATTAAAAATTTGGACAAAAAAGGATTTTTACAACCTGATCATAAAAGGAAAAGCATGATAAGAAATATCAATAATATATTTCATCGAATAAATTTATCCGACCAGGAAATACGTATTTTGCTTGGAATTTTCTCAACTTTAAACGATTTAAATAACAAATCCAGAATTGACAAAAGTTGATCATTGTTTATAAATCACGTTGTATAAAATATGACAAAAAGAATAGCATCTAAACATAAAGTTGATAGAAGACTAAAATCTAACTTATGGGGCAGGCCAAAAAGTCCATTTAATTCGAGAAATTACCCGCCAGGTCAACATGGCAAATCAAAAAAAGGAAAACCTTCTGATTATGGAACTCAACTCGAGGCAAAGCAAAAAATGAAATTTTATTATGGCAACATGAATGAAAGACAGTTTAGAAATGTTTATCGTAAAGCTATAAAGAAAAAAGGAAATACTACAGAAAACTTGGTTGGATTTTTAGAAAGAAGATTAGATACCATTATTTACAGAGCAAAATTTGCTATTACAGTATTTGCTGCTAGGCAGCTAATTAATCATGGACATGTAAAGGTAAACGGTAAAAAAGTTAATATACCAAGTTTTTTAGTTAAAGCAGAGGATTCAATTGAAATTAAAGATAAATCAAAGAGCATGACTACTATATCCGGATCATTAGTTAGCAAAGAGAGAGATGTTCCAGACTATATTCAAATGGATGATAAAAACAAAAAAGCTAAGTTAATTAGAGTTCCTAAATTTTCTGAGATTCCTTATCCGACTATTATGGAACCCAACTTAGTAATTGAGTATTACTCTAGGTAGTTAAATTAATTGTTAAGAAGAACTTCTATAAATATTGTTAACAAAACTCTCAAAAATAATAATTGGAAAATTCTCGATATAGGTTGTGGGTACAGAGCAAATCAGTACGCTACTGTCATTGCGGATATTTTAGATTTAAAAAATTTTTATAAAAATAAAAAATTTGTCAAATTAGAAAAAAATAAAAGTTTACCATTTAAAGATAATGAATTCGATTTTGTAGTAGCAAGTCACGTGATAGAACATGTTGACGATTTTGAATTTTTTATAAAAGAGTTGGAACGAATTTCAAATAAAGGTTATATCGAATTGCCATCTAGACTAGCTGACAATATAGTTTTTGAAAATAAAACTGATCATGTATGGTGGTTCATTTTTGATGATATTAATAATCAACTTCTAGTTTCAAAAAAAAATCAGATCCTTGATCCATTTATTACTGTATCTACTGGAAAAAAATTGGAGGAAATTTTTAGAGAAAGTTTAATTCTGGAATTATTATGGGAAAAAGAAATTAATTACAAAATTGATAATTCAATTAAAAGCGAAAATTTTGAAAAAATTAAGTTTTTAAATATTATTAAGAAATTTTTTAGCAAGAAAATTAGAAGTTTATTTAAAGGTTAAATTTAGTTTTTTTTATAAGGTATTTTTTTTTCTTCTAATTTACTTTGAAGCTGACCTTTTTCAAACATCTCTTTAACAATATCGCATCCACCTATAAACTCTTCTTTAATATAAAGCTGAGGTATAGTTGGCCAATCACTAAATTCTTTAATTCCCTGTCTTAATTCTGGGTTTTCTAGCACGTTTATACCTTTAAATTTTACATCTAAATGTTTAAGTACATTTGAAACTGCAAGAGAAAAACCACATTGTGGAACTTCTGGAGTTCCTTTCATAAAAAGACATACATCGTTATTTTTTAATTCATCTTTTATCTTTTTATTTGCATTCTCATCCATATTTAACTTTCAATTGTGTTAAGAGCCAAAGCGTGAAGCTCATTACCCATTTTACCTTTTAAGGCTTTATAAACAAGCTTATGTTGTTCAATTTTGCTTTTTCCATTAAATATTTTTGACTTAATTGTCGCAGAATAGTGATTTTCATCTCCGGCCAAGTCGTTAATAGTAATTTCAGCATCAGGAATTGCTTCAATAATTAAACTTTTTATTTCTTCTATCTTAAGTCCCATTTTTATTTTTCATAATTTATTTAAAAACTCTTTTATAAATTAAATCAATTCTTTTTAAATGATAATTAATATCAAACATGTTAGCTAAATCTTTATTAGAAATTTTTTTCTTAATCAACGGGTCTTTAGATAAACTTTTAAAAAAGGATATATTTTTATTCCATGAATTATGTGCATTTTTTTGAACTAATCTATAGGCCTTTTCTCTTGAAAAACCATGTTTTGTTAATTCGATCATTACTCTTTGTGAAAATATCAGTCCTCTTGTTAAATTAAGATTTTTTAACATTTTCTGTGGATAAACATTTAAGTTTTTTAAAATATTTTTTAATCTGCTTAAAGAAAAATCTAACGCAATAGTAGAATCAGGCCCTATGTTTCGTTCAACACTAGAATGAGATATATCTCTTTCGTGCCAGAGAGAAATGTTTTCTAATGCTGGCATAACATAACTACGAACCATTCTGGCTAAACCTGTAAGATTTTCACTTAATATAGGATTTTTTTTATGTGGCATTGCGGAAGAACCCTTTTGTTTTTTTTCAAAGAATTCTTCAACTTCTTGTAATTCAGTTTTTTGCAAATTTCTAATTTCAGTAGCAACTCTTTCAACGGAGCTTGCTATGATAGCTAAAATTGAAAAATAGTAAGCATGTCTATCTCTAGGTATGATCTGAGTGGATATCGGTTCCACTCTTAAATCGAATTTTTTAGCAACATGAGCTTCAATTTTAGGATCTATATTTGCAAATGTGCCTACCGCTCCCGAGATGGCGCAAGTTGAAATTTCATGAACAGCATTTTCAAGTCTTTTTTTGTTTCTTTTAAATTCTTCATAAAAACTTGCAAGCTTAAGGCCAAAAGTAGTTGGTTCAGCATGCATACCATGACTTCTGCCAATACATATTGTTTTTTTATATTTAAGAGATTTATTTTTTAATACTTTTAACAAATCATCAATGTCCTTGATAATAATTTTTCCAGATTGTAGCAATTGAATATTAAAACAAGTATCCACAACATCAGATGAGGTCATGCCTTTATGTAGAAATCTTCCCTCAGGGCCAACTTTTTCAGTAATTGAACTTAGAAAGGCAATTACATCGTGATGCACTTTGTTCTCAATTTTATGAATTCTACCAACATTGATTTTAGCTTTTTTCTTAATTTTTTTAGTTACACCATGGGGTATGATTTTAAGTTTCTCCATGGCTTCAGCAGCAGCTATTTCTATATTTAACCAAATTTGGTATTTGTTTTTTTCATCCCATATATTTTTTATTTCTTGTCTAGAATATCTTTCAATCATGTTTAATAAGGAGGTTTTTCATATTTTTTTTTAGATTTTGTAAAAATTTCATATCCATCATTAGTTACTCCAATAGTATGTTCAAATTGTGCAGATAAAGTTTTATCTCGAGTAACTGCTGTCCAACCATCGTTAAGTAATTTTGTATCGTATACTCCTTCATTAATCATAGGTTCAACAGTAAATATCATTCCTTCTTCTAATTTAATACCTTCTCCTTTTCTTCCATAATGAAGAATATTAGGTGGCATATGAAAAATCTTACCTATTCCATGTCCGCAAAAATCTCTTACAACAGAAAAGCCTTTTTCTTCCACATGTTTTTGTATTGTTTCTCCTATATCACCTAAATTTATCCCGCTTCTAATTATAGAAATAGCTTTCATCATAGAATCATATGCAGCAAAAACTAAATTTTTACTTTTTACTGAAACATCACCAACAAAAAACATTCTACTTGTATCTCCATGCCAGCCGTTAACTATAGAAGTTACATCAATGTTTATTATATCTCCTTCTTTTAAAATTTTATTAGCGGGTATTCCGTGGCAAATTACATGATTCACTGAGGTGCAACTTGACTTTGGAAAACCTCTATAAAAGAGTGGAGCAGAATATCCTCCATTGTCTCTTATAAATTCATAGCAAATTTTATCTAATTTATTTGTAGTAACGCCGGGTTTAACATATGAAGTAACCTCATCAAGGGTATCAGCAGCCAAGTTTCCTGCTATTTTAATTTGTTCAAAAGATTCTTTATAATTATTTTTCATAACCAACTTGCTTATTAATTATTATATCTTCATTACTCAATTTACAATCGTAGCAAAGTACTTTAACTCCATTTTCTAAAGCTTCATTAAAAATTCTTTTATACTCTTCATCAATATCTTTAGCAATTTTAAAGTAACTGCAATCTTCTCTTTGAATTAAGTATAAAATATAACTTTCAAATCCCTTCTTTTTAGCAGAAATTAATTCCTTTAAATGTTTTGCTCCCCGAGAAGTAACAGCATCTGGAAACTCTGCTATTTTATTTTTTCTTGATAGAGTTACATTTTTAACTTCAAGGAAACATTTTTTATTATTATTAGAAATTAAAAAGTCAAATCTTGTATTATCAGAAAATTTAGTTTCTGGTTTGATATTATCAAATAGAGCTAAATCCTTTATTTTTTTTTTATTTAGTGCTTCAAATACAATTTTATTGGTTAAATGCGTGTTAATTCCTACTAATTTATTATTAACTTTTATTATTTGGGCTGTGTATTTTAATTTTCTCTTTAGATTTGTTGATTCAGAAAAAAAAACTTTATTTCCATTGTCAGTTAATCCCATCATTGACCCTGAATTTGGGCAATGCGCTACGATTGTCTTGCCTTTATATTCAATATCTATAAAAAATCTTTTGTATCTTTTTATTAAAGTACCTTGTAATAATTTCTCTTTAAAGATCATTTGATATAAATATTATTAGAATATGAAAAAAGCAAATGCAGCAATTATTATTATTGGAAATGAGATTCTATCAGGAAGAACACAAGATATAAATGTTGTATCTATATCAAAATGGCTTAACGATCTAGGTGTACAGCTTCATGAAGTTAGGATAATTCCAGATATAGAGGAATCTATAGTCAAAACGGTAAATGAATTAAGGAAAAAATTTAAATACGTGTTTACTACTGGTGGGATTGGCCCCACGCATGATGATATTACCTCAAAATCAATTTCTAAAGCTTTTAATTTGAAGTACGGGTATCACAAACAAGCTTATAAAATATTAAAAGAATATTACAAAACAGGAGAATTTAATGCAGGAAGAAAAAAAATGGCAATGCTACCAGATAAAGCGACATTAATTTTTAATCCTGCTAGCGCAGCGCCAGGATTCATAGTGAAAAACGTTTTTTGTTTACCAGGGGTTCCATCAATTCTCCAATCAATGTTAGGTGGTTTAAAAAATAAGATCGCTGGTGGAAAGAAAATTTTAAGCAAAACACTTAATTTAAGTACAGTAGAAAGCGATATTGCTAAATCGTTAACAAAAGTACAAAATAAATATAAAAAAGTAGAAATTGGAAGTTACCCATTTTTTAAGCAGGGAAAAATAGGAGTTTCTATAGTAATACGATCAACAGAAGAGGACTTGATAAAACTTTGTTATCAAGATATTAAAAATTTCGTAAAAAAGAAAAAAATTGAATTAATTACAAAAAATAAAATATGATACATTATTTTGCCTACGGTAGTAATTTACATCACAATCAGATGAAAAGAAGATGTCCAAAATGTAGATATATTAAAAAATATATACTTTATGATTATCAACTAACATTTAGAAGTAAGTACGGTGCATGTGATATTGAAAAAAAAGTAGGTAAAAAAGTCCATGGAGCTCTTTATATGATTTCAAAATGTGCAGAGAGAAGATTGGATGTTTATGAGGAATATCCAACATTGTACAAAAAAATTTATTTTAATTATAAAGGCAATAAAGTAATGACTTATACTATGGTGAAAAAAACTAAATTAGTTCCTCCAACTACTAGATATTTAAATATAGTTAAAAAAGGATACAAAGATTGTAAGCTAAATCTTAAATATTTAAAAATTGCTTTGAAGCCAGTAGCACATCTTCAACGTTGATAGAAGAGACATTTTTCGAATTATAATTTTTTTTACTATCTATGATTATAGAATTTTTATAATTAGGTGCGAACTTTTCAGAATCAGTTGGACCAAACAAAGTGATCATAGGGACTTTGCTCAAAGCAAGCATGTGCATAATTCCATTATCTATAGTAATAGCAAAATCTAATCTTTTTCCTATGCATGTAACTAAAGCTGGTGAACTAAGATTTGAATCATGTTCAGGGAATAAAGCTGATGGGATAAAATTTTTAATTTGATCTTTTAATTCCTGGTATTTCTTTTCTATTAAAAAAACAGGTGTTTTGTTTTTTTTAACAATTTCTTGTGATAAATGAATTATTTTTTCTATAGGCCATTCTTTTTTTCTATAAATATTACCTTGAGTAATAGACATTCCTATATAACCTTTTTTAGGTAATAATCTTTCAGATTCAATAACAAATTTTTTATCTATTTTATTTATATCATAATCAATTAATCTACAATTTTTTTTAAATATAATGTTTATGGAATTTACTATTGTCTCATTTATTTTTTTTTCTTTTTGTATATTTAATTTTGGGTTTGAAAATCTAAAATTAAAGCACGATGAAATAAAATAATCATGTGGGAGCTTTTTTAATATTATTGAATTTCTTATTTTAGATTGTAAATCTATTATCAAATCAAAAGGTTTTATTTTAAGTGTCTTGATTCTATTCCCGAGTATTAATGTATGCCACCATCTAAACCCAAAATATTTTATATTAAGATCTAGTGTATCTATAGGACAATTATAATCTTTTAAAGCGGAGTTAAAATGATTTGTGTGTGCTCCAAGATAATAAAATTTAGCTTCATTAAATTCTTTTTTAATGGTGTCAATCAAAGGTAAAATTTGTATAGCATCACCCAAACCACCACCAGAATTATAGAAAAGTACTCGATTAATCATTTTAATAAATATAAAAACAATTGATTTACACAATTATTATTAATGTTATAAATTAAAATATAACTTTTTTAAAGAAATGCCCTCGTGGTGAAATTGGTAGACACAAAGGACTTAAAATCCTTGCCCTTTTGGGAGTGCCAGTTCGAGTCTGGCCGAGGGCACCAAATTAGTCAGTAAATTTATGAAATTTAGACATTTACATTTTGCTATTGATAAAACAAAAAAAGCCCAGTCCATCAAAAAAAAAATTTTAAAAACATATAAAAATAGCAGCCCAAGAAAAGCAGATGTTATCGTAGTAATAGGCGGAGACGGATTTATGCTTGAAACTTTAAAAAAGTATAAAAAGTTTAAAAAAGCTTTTTATGGAATGAATAAGGGCACATTTGGTTTTCTTATGAATAAATTCAATATGAGGAACATTTATCGCAGTATAAATAGATCAAAACTAACCTCAATATCGCCTTTAGAAATTATAGCTCTTAACAAAAAAAAAAATAAAAAAAAATTTATAGCTATAAATGAAATTTCACTTTTAAGACAAAGCAAACAAACGGCATCACTAAAGATAAGCAATCATAAAAAAATTTTTATTAAGAAATTAATTTGTGATGGTGTGTTGGTTTCTACACCAGCGGGCAGTACGGCGTATAATTTATCAGTACATGGACCTATTTTATCTTTAGATTCAAAAAAAATTGCAATTACTCCTATAAGCGCATTTAGACCAAGAAGATGGAAAGGAAGAATTGTCTCTGAAAATTCAGTTATTAAAATCGAAAATTTAAATATAAAAAAAAGACCAGTGAGTCTTGTTGCGGATAATGTAGAATTTAGAAATATTAAGATAGTTTCTATAAAGATTGATAAAAATAATAAATTTCATTTACTATATGACAGAAACAATAGTTTAAATAAAAAAATAAAACTTGAACAACTAAGAAAACAAACAAATTAATACTATTAAATGTCTTTAAAGAATATTTTAATAAAAAACTTTTTAACTTATAAATTATATCTTTATTACAATCTCTATATTAGAAACAAAGGTTATAGAAAAAGAGAGAAATATTCTCAATGGGGCGAAGATACATTCATAAAAAATTTTTTTAAAAATAAAAATAAAGGTTTTTATGTGGATATAGGATGTTTTCATCCAATTATGTATAGCAACACTTGTCTTTTGCATAATAATGGTTGGTCAGGTGTAAATATAGATTTAAATCAAACTTCAATTGACTTATTTAAAATTGCTAGACCAAATGATTATAATATATGTTCAGCTATATCTAATCAGGTAGAAGAATGTGATTTATATTTTGACCATAATTTTAGTCCTGTAAACACATTAGAAAAAAAATTCTATGAGTCTTCTGATAAAAAAAAGGCTTTTAAAAAATTAGTAAAAAGAAGAATTACCACTCAAACCTTTGATTTAATAATAAAAAATATTTCAGATTTACCCAAAATAAATTTTTTGAACATTGATTGTGAAGGATATGATTTTACTGCCTTAGAGTCATTTAACATAAAAAAATATATGCCAGATTTAGTTTGTATGGAAACTCATGACGCCAAAGGTGTAGCTGTAAGTGAATACGAAAAAATATTAAATTTATTTAAAATTAATAATTATGTTTTAATTGAGCGTTTTGGAGCTAGTTCCTTTTTTAAAAGTAACATTCAACAGGGACATGATCAGAAGGTTTAGTTTGGCTTCGAATTTTTTTTTTTATCTCTATTTTTTTAATCATATCAACTAAATTGTTTGAAGCGAGTATATGATCAATTCTTAGACCATTATTTTTATTCCAAGAATTTTTTTGATAATCCCAAAATGTATAATTTCCATCTTTTTTATCAAATTTTCTAAACATATCTTGAAAACCTAAATTTAATAAAGTCCTGTATTTTTTACGTACTTCAATTTTAAAAAGAGCGTCATCTAAATATTTCTCTGGAGCATAAACATCATTTTCTTCAGGTATAATGTTAAAATCGCCAGCAATTATTAAAGAACTATTTTTTTTAATTTTATTCTCAATATCCTTAATAAAAATCTCCAACCAATTAAGTTTATAGTCATATTTGTCTGTATCTACAGGATTACCGTTGGGAACATAAATATTAATAATTTCTATGTTTTTATCTTTATATTTTAATTCTCCCGAGATGTATCGAGCCTGTTTTATTTTATCACCAGGAAGAATTTTATTAATAGATTTAAGTTTGAGCTTTGAAAGTATTGAAACTCCATTATAACTTTTTTGACCACTCACATAGGATGTATATCCTAATGCATCAATTTCTTTAAATGGATAATTTATTTCCTCAGTTTTTATTTCTTGAAGCAAAAGTATATCTGGAGAACTTAATTTTAAATACTTTTTTATATTATCTATTCTTGCTCTTATAGAATTTACATTCCAAGTCGCTATTTTCATTAAACTGAAAAAGATATTCCACAGCCACAAGAAGATTTATTATTAGGGTTTGTTATTTTGAAAGATTTACCAATCAATTCTTCTTTATAATCTATCAATGATCCTTTCAAAATTTTTAATGAAGACTTGTCTACTACAACATTTTCCTGTTTTAAATCATTTTCTTCAATTTTATTATCAAAAGAGAAGTCATATTTAAAACCTGAACAACCGCCTCCTTTTACTGCTATTCTGAAAAAAGTGCCTTCAGGTTTGCTTGATATCAGTTGGTTAATTCTTTCCACAGCTTTTTTGCTAAAATTAATTTCTTTAATCATTTTTGTATACTTTATTGTAATATAATCCTCTTAGCTAAATTATGCAAAAACAATATAAAGAAAATTCTTTAAAATCCTATGCTGTTAATTCAATTAACAGCAAGGGAAGAATGCACATTGAATCTGAAAACTCAATTAGAACTCCTTATCAAAGAGATAGAGATCGAATTATTCACTCAACATCATTTAGAAGATTGAAACATAAAACACAGGTATTCGTAAACACCGAAGGAGATCACTATAGAACCAGGTTAACTCATTCAATGGAAGTTTCTCAAATAGCAAGAACTTTGGCTAGATATCTAAATTTGAATGAAGATTTGAGTGAAACGCTCAGCTTGTCACATGATCTTGGCCATACACCATTTGGTCATGCAGGTGAAGAAGTTCTAAATGAATGCATGAACAATTATGGCGGCTTTGATCATAATATTCAAACATTAAGAATAGTTACTATTATTGAAAATAAATATTATAAATTCCTAGGTTTAAATTTAACCATAGAAACATTAGATGGACTAGTTAAACACAATGGTCCAATTAAAAATTTAACACCCTATAAACAAATTTTAGGAAAAAATTTTTTTAGAAATAAAATAAATTTTAATAACCAACCTTCAATGGAGGCTCAAATCGCTGCTATTTCTGATGATATAGCTTATAATAACCACGACCTTGAGGATGGTCTTAGAGCGGGATTATTTACTGTACAAGATTTTGTTTCATTACCTTTCATTTCTGAACTTGTTAAAAAACATATTAAAAATATTAAAAAATTTAAAAAGGAAGTAATTGTTAGTCAAATAGTAAGAGAATTAATCAATTTAATGGTAATAGATGTAATAAATACAACTAATAAAAATTTAAAAAAAATTAAACCCAAAAATATAAATGATATATACAAAGAAGATCACTTGATAGTTGATTTCTCAGAAAAAATGAAAAAATTAGATTATCAAATAAAAGATTTTTTAAAATTAAATATGTATAATAACAAAAAAGTGATTGTGAACACAAATAGAGGAAAAAAAATAATATATGATTTATATAAATATCTATCGAAAAACCCAAAGAAATATATTAATAAGACACTGTTTAAGTTTGAAACTAAAGAACGTGTAGTTTCAGATTTTATTTCTGGAATGACCGACAGATATGCAATAAATCTGCACAAAAGTGTAAAATGAATTTATTTACAGATTATCAAAGAAAAATATTTGCAAGCCTTAAAAGCATGGAAAAAAAAGGAATAATAATTATTCCTAAAAATTTTAAAAGTTTTTCTGTAGAATTACCGCCCAAAGATCAAAGAGCTGACATGTCTTGCAACGCTCCTATGATGTTAGCTAAATCAAATAAAAGTGCCCCTATAAAAATAGCTGAAATAATTAAAAAAAACTTGCTTTTAAATTTTAAAGAATTTAAGTCAATTGAAATTGCTGGTCCTGGATTTATAAATATTTATTTTAATGACCATTTTTGGAATGAGTATTTAGATAAAATAGTTAAGCTAGATATAAAATATGGCTCTAACGTCACTTTAAAAAAGAAGTATAATATTGAATTTGTTTCTGCTAATCCAACTGGACCTTTGCACGTGGGACATTGCAGAGGAGCTGTTATTGGTGATGCACTATCTAATATACTTGCATTTAACGGCAATAAGGTTGTCAGAGAATATTATGTTAATGATCACGGAGGTCAAATAAAAAATTTTGTAGAATCTGTTTATCATAGAATTGTCGAACTTACTCAGAAGAAATCATTTCCTTATGAGAAAGATTTGTATCCAGGTGAATATATAATCAAAATTGCAAAAAAAATAATCTCAAGTAAAAAAATAAAAAATTTTAGTGACCGTGAAAAAATTTATAAAAAATTATCAACAGCCTCATTAAAATATTCTATGGATATGATTAAAGAAAATCTTAATCTATTAAATATAAAACATAATAATTTTGTTTATGAATCTGATTTAATTAAAGATAAAATTGTTGATAAGACTATTAAATTATTACAGAAAAAAAATTATATTTTTAAAGGCAAGATTAATGCTCCTAAAGGTGAAGAAAACAAAGATTGGAAAAGTAGAGTTCAATTGTTGTTTAAATCCTCACTATTCGGAGATGATATTGACAGACCATTACAAAAAGAAGATGGCAGTTGGACTTATTTTGCAGGAGACATGGCTTACCATTCATTCAAAATTTCGAGAAAATTTGATGTATTAATTAATATTCTAGGCGCTGATCACGCCGGTTATACGAAAAGAATTATTTCTGCAACAAAAGCTCTTTCAAATGATAAAGTTGAATTAATATGCAAGGTATCGCAATTGGTAAAACTATTTAAAAATGGTGTACCTTTTAAAATGTCAAAAAGAAAAGGTGATTACATTACCGTCCAAGACTTGGTGAATGAAGTAGGAAAAGATTCAGTAAGATTTATGATGTTAAACAGAAGTAATGATGTGGAGTTGGATTTTGACTTTGAAAAAGTAACTGAAAAGTCTAAAGACAATCCAGTTTTCTATGTTCAATATGCTTATGCTAGAATAAATTCTATTTTTCGTACAGTTAATATAAATATAGAAAAAAAAATTAAATCAAAAAATAGAAACTTTGTTTTTAATATTTATGAAAAAGATATTCTGAAAAAAATTTCTGAATGGCCAAAATGTATTGAAATTTCACAAAAAAAACTTGAACCTCACAGAATTACTTACTACTTGTACGATCTTGCAACTTTATTTCATTCTTATTGGAATTTAGGTATTAAAAATGAAGATTATAGATTTATTATTAACAATAAAGTTTCAGAAGAATCAAGATTAGTATTACTTAAATCTCTAGCTATTGTTATAAGAAACGGAATGTCAATTATAGGGGTTAATACTCCTAAAATTATGTAATGTTTAAAAAAATTATAAATATATTCTTCTTTATAAGTTTTTCTATATTTATTATTTTATCTATGTTTTATTATTTTTCAGACAAAAACATCAATAGTATAAATAAGTCCAGAGCAACATATTCGCCAGAGACTAGTAATTTTTACAACAATTTGCCTATACTAGAAAATGATACTAAAAATATTATTGTTTATACAGATGATGTTGAAATTTTTAGAAACAAAAAAAAAAAATATAAATTTTGGGAGTTAATTGAAAAAAAAAATGATGGATCGTAAGGCTTTAATTTTAGGTATAAAAGGTACTAAATTACTAAAAAGCGAGACTAATTTAATAAGAAGAGAAAAACCTTGGGGTATAATTCTTTTTTCTAGAAATATTAAAAGCATTTACCAATTAAAAAAACTAATAAGGAGTATAAGAAGTGTTTTTAATGATGAGAATTACCCAATTTTGATAGATGAAGAAGGCGGCAAGGTCTCAAGACTTTCTAACATTGTTGATTTTAGTGTTTTTTCACAAGAATATTTCGGAAAAACTTTTACTTCTAATAAAAAAAATTTTACGGTTAGGTATAAAATTTATATTAACAAAGTCTGTGAAATATTAAATGAAACCGGTATTAATATTGTAACGTCTCCAGTATTAGATGTAAGAAGAAAAATAAGCAACAATATTGTTGGAAGCAGATCATTCTCACGAGATCCAAATGTAATAATATACTTGGGCAAATTATGCATAAATCTTTTTAATCAAAATAAGATAGGTACAGTTATGAAACATATACCAGGTCATGGTTTATCTAATTTTGATAGTCACTACAAACTGCCAGTTATTTCAGGTAACAAAAAAAATTTAATAAGTAAAGATTTTAGAACTTTTAAAAATTGTAATTCTATTTTTGCAATGACCGCACATATAGTCTATCAAGTATTTGATAGAATAAATGCTGCAACTCATTCAAAAAAAATTATCAGTAAAATAATTAGAAAATATATGGGTTTTAAAGGTATTTTGATATCAGATGATATTTCGATGAAGGCATTAAAATATGGATTAGAGAAAAATGCTTTAAAAGCACTAAAAGCAGGTTGTAATATAGTCTTGCATTGCAATGGTAATATAATTGAAATGAAAAGATTGGCAAAAATTATACCCACAATAGATAAATTTACGTTAAAAAAAACATCACAATTTTACAAATTTTTAGGATAGAATCTTTAGTATGGAATTGCAAAAAACTGAAACACTAAAAGTTGACATTGAGAATTATAATGGCCCGCTTGATGTTTTACTTGATTTAGCTAAAGCTCAAAAAGTGGACTTGGCAAAGATATCTATCACGCAATTAGCTGATCAATTTATAGAATTTATTAATAAGGCTCAAAAAATAAATCTGGATTTAGCTTCGGAGTACTTGCTTATGGCTACTTGGCTGGCTTATTTGAAATCAAAACTTTTATTACCACAAGAAGATGATGAAGATTTTAAAGCATTGGAGGTAGCTGAGAAATTAAAATTACAATTAAAAAAATTAGAACTAATTAGATTGTTATCGGATCAATTACAAAAAAAGAACCGACTAGGTAACGAAGTTCGGTTAAGAGGAATGACTGGCGGTATAAGACTATCATCAAATTCTGAATATGTTGTTACTTTATACGATCTTTTAAAAGCCTATTCTGAATACGTTATGAAAAAAAATTTTTTATCAATTTCAATCCCAAAATTACCAGTTTGTACCACGGAGATGGCAATTAAAATTATTAAAAAAAATATCTCTAATCTTAATGAATGGACAGAAATATTTAGCTTTATTCCAAAAAATTATAAAGGTTCCAAAACATTAAAAAAATCTGGTTTGGCAGGATTTTTTGCAGCTTCATTAGAATTAACAAAAGAGGGATTAATAAATATCATGCAAACGAAGGAATTTAATAAAATTTTAATTAAACAAAGAAAATGAAAAAAAAAAATGATTTAAAAATTTTAAAGTTTCCTAATAATTCTTTGAATCAGGAAAGACAAATTGAGGCAATTTTATTTGCTGCTGAAGAACCCTTGGATATTGAAACTATACAATCTAGAATTAACAAAAAAGTTGATGTCTTAAAAATTTTGGAATCTTTAAAAAAGCAATATAGCACTAGAGGAATTAATTTAATTTGTATTGCTAATAAATGGTCCTTTAGAACTGCAACAGATTTATCAAATTTGATGAATTTACAAACCAATTCTAAAAAAAAACTTTCTAAAGCAGCCATAGAAACACTGTCTATAATTGTTTATCATCAACCTGTTACAAGATCTGAAATTGAAGAAATTAGAGGAGTTGCTTTCGCTTCTGGCACCTTAGAGATTTTATTAGAACTAGATTGGGTTAGACCCGCAGGAAGGAAAAATGTACCAGGTAAACCGATCCAGTATGTAACTACCGATAACTTCTTAAGTCATTTTAATATTCAAAAATTATCGGATTTACCAAATATTGAAGAATTAACATCAGCAGGTTTAATAGATAGCTCTAATGTTGATAAGGCAATTTTTGGTACTGGTAAATTTTTTAAGGAACAAGAAGAAAAAAAAGAGAATATATATTCTAATATCGATGATTTATTAAATCAGTCTATTAAGCCTGAAGATGAATAAAAGATAGCTTTAATAAACTAAAAAAATTGTATATAAAAGAAACATGAGTATAGGATTTTGGCAGATAGCAATAGTTGTTGTACTAGTTGTACTTTTGTTTGGAAGAGGTAAAATCTCCGATCTAATGGGAGATGTAGCTAAAGGTATTAAGAGCTTTAAAAAAGGAATGAAAGATCCCGAGCAAGATCAAACTAAATCTGTTTCATCTGAAGATAATTCAAGCGAAAATTCAAATTCCGAAAAAAAATAATTTACAATGCCACAAATCGGATGGTTTGAAATACTAATTGTAGTAGTTTTAGCAATTTTAATTGTTGGACCAAAAGATTTCCCAATAATGTTAAAAAAAATGGGGTCATGGATTGGTTCAATGAAAAATTACTTTAACGATATACAGAAAGACGTATCAGATATTGGAAACGATACAGATGATGAAGTTTCAATACAAAAAGAATTAAACGAGGTCTTTGAAGATAAAAAAAAAGATGAGTGAAGATAAAGATAAAAAAAATAATTTTATTTCTCATTTTACTGAACTCAGATCGAGATTAATTAAATCTTTTATTTGGTTATTTGTTTTTTTTATTCTTTCTTATATCTTTGCGGAAAAAATTTATGCTTTTTTAGTAGAACCATATGCCAATGCTGTTAAAGACGATGATATAAATAGAAGATTAATTTTTACGGCTTTACATGAGACATTTATTACTTATTTAAAAGTAGCTTTTTTTACTTCTATTTTTATTACGAGTCCCATAATTCTTATACAAACTTGGAAATTTATAGCACCAGGATTGTATAAAAATGAGAAACTTGCTTTGTTACCCTATTTAGTTGCTACACCTATATTATTTTTATTAGGAGGTATGTTGGTCTATTATTTAATAATGCCATTGGCTATTAAGTTTTTTTTAACATTTGAAAGCACAGGCCAGATTGGAAGTTTACCTATTCAATTGGAGGCAAAAGTTAATGAATACTTATCCTTGATAATGAGATTAATTTTTGCTTTTGGCATAAGTTTTCAATTACCAGTTTTATTAAGCTTATTAGCACGTGTCGGTTTTATAGATTCTGTATATCTAATGAAAAGAAGAAAATATGTAGTTGTAATAATTTTTATAGTTGCAGCAATATTAACACCCCCAGATCCCATAACACAAATTGGTTTAGGAATACCTTTGTTAATACTTTATGAATTATCTATATTGTCGGTTAAAATTGTAGAAAGAAAAAATAAAAATGCATAATATTAAAACAATCAGATCAGATAGCGAAATCTTTAAAAAAAAAATTTCTGAAAGAAATGTTAATGCTGATGTAGAAAAATTAATCAGTTTAGATAAAAAAAATAGAGAGTTATTACAAAAAAAAGAAAAACTCGAACAAGAAAAAAAAATAATTTCACAAAAAAAAGATGAAAAATTGTTTGTTAAATCCAAAAATTTATCTATAGAAATAGACGAAATAACAAAATCGCAGCAAGACTTTAAAAAAGAAATTGAAACAATTTTAGCATCTATACCCAATATTGCTTTAAACGAAGTTCCGATTGGCAGGGATGATACAGCAAATAAAGAAATTGATAAAATTGGAGAAATTCCAAAGTTTGATTTTAAACCAGCTTCTCATTATGAAATAGGTAGTAAACTTAAATTAATGGATTTTGAATCCGCGGTAAAAACTTCAGGAGCAAGATTTGTTTTTTTAAAAAGTAAATTGGCCCAGCTAGAAAGAGCAATATCTAATTTAATGTTAGACATTCATACCAAAGAATTTGGTTATGAAGAAATTTCACCTCCTTTAATAGTCAATGAGAGTACTATGTTTGGTACCGGACAACTTCCAAAATTTGAGGATGATCAGTTTCAGCTTAAAATTGAGGAGAAGTCAAAAAAATACTTAATACCTACAGCTGAAGTTGTGTTAACAAATATAGTTCGTGAAAAATTTATAGACAAAAAAGATTTGCCACTTAGATTCGTAGCTTCTACCGCTTGTTTTAGAAAAGAAGCAGGCAGTTACGGAAAAGACACTAAAGGAATGATTAGACAACATCAATTTTATAAAGTTGAACTTGTTAGCATTGTTACCCCTAATGAGTGTATTAAAGAATTAGATAGAATGACTAATTGTGCCCAAGAAATTTTGAAAAGATTAAAATTACCATTTAGAAAAGTATTACTATCTACAGGGGATATGGGCTTTAGTGCAGAAAAAACTTTTGATTTAGAAGTATGGATTCCGTCCGAAAATAAATATAGAGAAATATCCAGTTGTTCCTCATGTGGACAATTTCAAGCTAGGAGAATGAAAGCAAAGTATAAAAACGAAAAAAATGAATCTGATTTTGTTGGTACCCTTAATGGTTCAGGCCTTGCCGTAGGAAGAACTTTAATAGCTATAATGGAAAATTATCAACAAAAAGATGGAAGCATCATAATTCCAGAAGTTTTAAGAAACTATATGAATGGTGATAAAAAAATAGAATAATTTTCATTGTTTATTTTTTTTATTTAGTATAATCATAATACAAATTTAGGAGAAATATGTCTGGTTCAGGTTTTGCACAATTTATACCACTTATTTTAATTTTTATTATTTTCTACTTTTTTTTGATTAGACCGCAGCAAAAAAAGATTAAAGATCACAAAGCTATGGTTGCCGCATTAAAAAGAGGAGATGATATAATTACATCAGGTGGAATTGTTGGAAAAATTGAAAAAGTATATGACAATGACAAAGTTGATGTGATAATAGCGGAGAATGTTACGATACAAGTAATAAAATCTACTATACAAAGTTTACTAAACAGGCCTGAAAATAAAAAATAATTATATTTTGTGTTATATTTCTCTAAACTTAAAATAGTCGCAGTATATTTTATAATAATCTTCTTATCTTTATTTACATTTTCAAATTTCATCGAATCAAAAAATTTTAATTTATTATCAAAAAAAGTTAATTTAGGTTTAGATTTACAAGGTGGTTCATATTTATTGCTCGAGATTGATTCTGATCCTATATTAAATAGAAAATTACAAAATAAGATAATTTCACTAAGAAAGATTTTGAAAGAAAATGAAATTAAATATAAAAATTTAAAGTTAGAGAACAAAACTATTTATTTTCAAGCTTCAGATGATGATATTGAAAAGTTTGAAAATTTTTTTAATAATAAAAAAAATTCAATAAATGCTTTTTATAACAAGTATAATTCATATGAGATGGTTTATTTTCGCGAAAGTGATTTTGTAAAATTAAGTTATACAAAATATGGAATTATAGAAATTAAAAATTCTGCACAGAATCAGTCTCTAGAAATTGTAAGAAGAAGAATTGATGAAGTTGGCACTAAAGAACCAACAATTATAAAAAGAGGTAATAATAGAATTTTAATTGAACTACCTGGTTTGGATGATCCAAATAGAATTAAAAATTTACTTGGCAAAACAGCAAATTTAACTTTTAGACTAGTTTCTGATCAAGAAGATGATTTTGGATCTGAAAAATTATTTTTTGAAGATGGTAGCAGCGAGTTAAATGTTAATAAGAGAATTGTTGTCAGTGGAGAAAATTTAATCAATGCTCAACCTAGTTTTAATAACGAAAATAATGAAGCAATTGTTAGTTTTACCTTAGACAGGGTAGGAGCTAAAAAATTTGGTAGAGTTACAACAAAAAATATAGGAAAAAGATTAGCAATAATTTTAGATAATAAAATCATAAGCGCTCCAGAAATTAGGGAGGCAATCCTCGGAGGCAATGGTCAGATTTCTGGAAACTTTACTTTTCAATCAGCGACGGATTTAGCCTTGCTTTTAAGATCAGGGGCCTTGCCTGCACCACTGATTATTGTAGAGGAAAGAACCGTTGGCCCTGATTTGGGAGAGGACTCTATTAAAGCTGGGACCATTTCATTAATTATAGGATTCATTTTAGTAATTGCATACATGCTATTTAAATATAGATTTTTTGGATTAATTGCTGACGCATCACTAATTGTTAATTTATTACTTTTAATAGGAGTATTAACAATTTTAGAGGCAACTTTAACTTTACCAGGTATTGCTGGAATTATTTTAACAGTCGGCATGGCTGTCGATGCTAATGTTTTAATATTTGAAAGAATTAAAGAAGAAATGAGGACCGAAAAGTCAAATATACATGCTTTTGATATTGGTTATAAAAAATCACAGACAGCAGTATTGGATGCTAACATTACGACATTAATATCGGCAATAATACTTTTCTTTTTAGGATCCGGTCCAGTTAAAGGTTTTGCTATTACAATAGGAATTGGAATTTTGACAACCCTGTTCACAGCATATTTTTTTGCTCGTCATTTAACTTCATCTTATGTAATGAAAAACAAAGACAAGGAAATAAAAATATAGTTGAATTATGATTAGAGAAATAAAATTTACAAATTATTATAAAAAAACAAATTTTTTATCTTTAATTTTAATAGCGCTATCAATTTTGGTATTTATGTTTAAAGGATTAAATTTAGGAGTTGATTTTAAAGGTGGTACTTTAATTGAACTTCGTGTTGAAAGTACAAGCATTAATATTTCTGAGATTAGACAATCATTTTTAAAGATGAATTTAGGCGATGTAACAGTAAAAAAGTTTGGAAATGAGAACGATTATTTAATCAAAATTGAAAAGACTGAAAATACTAACTCAAACATGATTGAATCTATAAATAAAAAATTGAGTAAAGATCTAGGTCAAGAAATAAATTTTAGACGTGTCGAGAATGTAGGCCCAAAAGTTAGTGGAGAATTGATTAAAGCAGGATTATTAGCCATAAGTTTATCGCTAGCAGCTATGCTTATATATATTTGGATAAGGTTTGAGTGGCAATTTAGTTTAGCTGCTATAATAGCATTAATTCACGATGTAATAATTACTGTTGGAATTTTTTCTTTATTGTCGTTTGAAGTAAATTTATCAATTGTTGCTGCGGTTTTAACAATAGTAGGTTATTCTATGAACGATACTGTGGTAATTTTTGATCGCATAAGAGAGAATTTAAAAAAATATTCAAAAATATTGATAGGAGATATTTCTAATATTTCTACAAACGAAACACTATCACGTACTCTTATAACTTCCGTCACTACTTTATTAGCTCTTTTGTCAATATATATATTTGGTGGAGAAATATTAAAAGGATTTTCATTTGCTATGATTGTAGGTGTTATTGTTGGAACATATTCTTCTATATTTGTAGCTACACCTATTCTTAATTACACAAAAGTAAATCAAAAAACAGTTTTAAAAGATAATATAGAGGGACCCTAGTATAAGTTTTGTGCCATTACCATTGATAATAACATTGGTAATGATAATAAAGTATTTATTCTAGAAGTTAGCATAGCGGTTTTAGCAGCTTTTGGTTTTTCTTCTACGGAACATTCTACAATGCCAAGCGCTTTTTTCTGATTGGGCCAAATAATGAACCAAACATTAAAAGCCATAATTAAACCAAGCCACATTCCAATACCAATTGCTGTATTTTTTCCGCCACCACTACCTATACCTAATGCTAAAGCTTGATGAACATAACCATTTAAATAAGCAACAATTAATCCAGTAACAATAGTAGCAAACGCCGCCCACCTGAACCAAAAAAGAACAGCAGGAGCTATTACTTTACCTATTGCTGGTTTTTGCTCGTCAGGAATTTTTGGCATGCTTGGTATTTGAACGAAGTTTAGGTACCAAAGAAGCCCTATCCACATAACACCAGCAAGAACATGAAAATATCTAAATAACCAACTCCAAAAAAGTTGATCAAAAGCCCAATCTCCGCCGCCAAAAAATAGGCCTATAAATAATAAAATAGCAAGAACTATTGAAAGATGTATAGTTTTTGACAAAGATTGTAATATTGAAACCATAGTTAATTATATCATTTTTCAGCTAAAAACTAAGCTGTTTTTTTAAGCTTATTGTTAATAATATTTTTAAGGAAATTTCCAGTATAACTACCATTTATTTCAGTTATTTTTTCGGGATTTCCCTCTGCGATAATTTTTCCACCGTTTACACCACCATCCGGTCCCATATCTATTATCCAATCTGCAGTTTTTATAACATCTAAGTTATGTTCAATTACAACAACTGTATTTCCTTGTGATACAAACGTTTGAAGTATCTCTAATAATTTTTTTATGTCATGTGCGTGCAACCCTGTAGTTGGTTCGTCAAGAATATACATAGTTCGACCCGTCGATCTTTTTGATAATTCCTTTGCTAATTTTATTCTTTGAGCTTCGCCACCAGACAAGGTTGTAGCTTGCTGACCTATTTTAATATATCCAAGACCAACCTTTTTTAAAGTAAGAAGCTTAGATCTTATAGACGGGATATTTTCAAAAAAGTTACATCCCTCGTCAACAGTCATGTTTAATACATCAGCAATATTTTTATTTTTATATTTAATTTCAAGAGTTTCGCGATTATATCTGCTTCCTTTACATACATCACATGCAATATATACATCGGGCAGAAAGTGCATTTCATAAGTAATTACTCCATCTCCTTCACAAGATTCACATCTTCCACCTTTAACATTAAATGAAAATCTACCAACTTTATAACCTCTAGACTTTGATTCAGGTAAATTTGTGAACCAATCTCTTATTGGTCCAAAAGCTCCAGTATAAGTTGCAGGATTGGAACGAGGCGTTCTTCCAATTGGAGATTGATCTATATCAATAATTTTATCTATTTGTTCAATTCCTTTATAGTTTTTGAAAGGCATAGGTATTTTTCGAGATTTATTATTATTTAGCATTAAATTTAAAGCATTGTATAAAGTATGAAGTATTAATGTTGATTTTCCGCTACCAGAAACACCAGTAACGCAAGAAAAAGTACCTAAAGGTATTTTAAGGTTAACATTTTTTAAATTATTACCAGTAGCTCCAGAAATTTCTAGATATCTTCCATTTTTAGCTAATCTTCTTTTGTTAGGTATAGAAATACTTTTTTTTCTGGATAAATAATTACCAGTAATACTTTTTTCATTTTTCATTATATTATTGATGTCTCCCTGAGCAACAATGCTGCCTCCGTTGATTCCAGCCTCAGGTCCTAAATCAATTATATGATCAGCATTCTCCATAGTTTCCGTATCGTGTTCAACTACTATTACTGTATTTCCCAAGTCTCGAAGTCTTTTCAAAGCATTAATTAATTTAACATTATCTTTTTGATGTAGTCCAATTGATGGCTCATCTAATACATATAAAACTCCAGTTAATCCTGATCCAATTTGTGAAGCCAATCTTATTCTTTGAGATTCACCACCTGATAATGTTCCTGATTCCCGTGACAAAGTTAGATAATCCAATCCTACATTTAATAAAAAATCTAATCTCTCATTAATTTCTTTTAATATATGTTGAGCTATTTTTTTTTCTTTCTCATTTAATTTTTCGTTTAAGCTAGAAAACCATATTTTTGCATCAGTGATTGATTTTTTTGTAACCTCACTAATATTTTGATTATCAATTTTAACGCACAGAGCTTCATCTTTAAGTCTCATGCCTTTACATTTTTCACAATTGGATTCGCTTTGGTATTGAGATATTTCTTCCCTTTTCCATTCACTTTCTGTTTCTAGATATCTTCGTTCTAAGTTATTAACCACACCTTCAAAGGTCTTTTTGGTTGAATATTTTTCGTAACCGTCATCATATGAAAATTTAATAATTTCCTCATCTGAACCAAATAAAATAATATCTTTTATTTCTTTTTTTAAATTTTTCCACGGCACGTCTAATTGGAATTTGTAATGTTTTGCTAAAGAACTTAAAGTTTGAGCATAATATAAAGTAGTTGACTTTGCCCATGGTTCAATAGCACCATCTGCTAGTGTTTTTTTAGAATTAGGAACTACTAAATTTGGATCTACATTTAAATTTACTCCTATTCCTTCGCATTCTTCACAAGCACCATAAGGACTATTAAAAGAAAATAATCTTGGTTCAATTTCTTCTATCGTAAAGCCACTTTCTGGACATGCAAATTTTGACGAAAAAACAATTTTTTCAGTTTTTCTATATTTTTTTGGAAGTGTTTCGTTTTCATATTCAACAAACAACAAACCGTCAGCTAAGTTTAAAGATGTTTCAACACCCTCAGCCAATCTATTTCCCAAGTCATTATTTAATATTATTCTATCTACTATTATCGAAATATCATGTTTAACTTTTTTGTTAAGACTAGGAAATTCATTAATGTCTAAATATTCACCATCAACTTTTATTTTTTGAAAACCTCTTCTTTTATAACTAAGTATTTCCTTTTTATATTCTCCTTTTCTTCCTCTAACTATAGGAGCTAATAAATATATAGTACTTTTTTTTGGTAAATCTTTTATTTTATCTACTATCTCAGCGACGCTTTGAGATTTAATTGGTTTTCCTGTAAAAGGTGAAAATGGAGTTCCTGCTCTTGCAAACAAAACTCTCATATAATCATAAATTTCAGTAACCGTAGCAACAGTAGATCTAGGATTTTTTGATGTATTTTTTTGTTCAATTGATATTGCTGGACTTAAGCCTTCAATCAAATCAACTTTTGGTTTTTTCATTTTGTCTAGAAATTGTCTAGCATATGCAGACAAACTTTCGACATACCTTCTTTGGCCTTCGGCATAAATAGTGTCAAAAGCCAGTGATGATTTTCCTGAACCTGAAAGCCCTGTAATGACAATAAATTTGTCTTTCGGTATTTCTAAAGAAATATTTTTTAAGTTGTGTTCTTTAGCGCCTTTTATAACGATTTTTTTAAGCATATTTTTTATCCACTATATCTAACCTATTAATAAAAAGATGGAAATGTGTTATATTTGTATATATTAACAATTAATCATTAAACAAATCTATAAATAATATGGCTGGAAGTCTAAATAAAGTTCTTTTAATTGGAAGATTGGGTGCAGACCCAGAAGTTAAGCAAATGGTAAATGGCAAAAGCGTTGCTAGATTAAGTCTTGCAACTAGTAATACATGGAAAGACAAAAATACAGGTGAAAAGAAAGAAAAAACTGAGTGGCATAGAATTGTAATATTTAACGAAGGTCTTGTTAAGGTAGTTCAACAGTACGTTAAAAAAGGAACTCAAGTTTATATAGAGGGTCAATTAACTACTAGAAAATGGAGAGATGAAAAATCTGGTACTGATAGATATTCTACCGAAATTGTTCTCCAAGGTTTTAATTCATCGTTTAAAATATTAAGCAGCAAAAGCAACCAAATTGAAAATATACAAGATAATAATGATAAAAGTTCATTGCCTAATGACGAAAGCATAACTCAAAATGATTTAGACGACGAAATCCCTTTTTAAATAAAATGGAAAATACAGAAATTAATTTATCAAAAAAAGATCATAAGCCAATATTTGTTTATGATGAAATGAGCTCATCATATTTATCTTACGCAATGAGTGTTATTGTAAGTAGAGCTCTACCTGATGTTAGAGATGGATTAAAACCAGTTCATAGAAGAATAATTTACGCAATGTACAAAGGTGGTTTTGACTGGTCAAAACAATTTAGAAAATCAGCAAGAGTAGTAGGTGATGTTATTGGTAAATACCATCCACACGGAGATCAAGCAGTCTACGATGCTTTAGTACGACTTACACAAGATTTTTCAATGAGCTTACCATTAATAGATGGACAAGGAAATTTTGGATCAATTGACGGAGATCCTCCGGCAGCAATGCGATATACTGAAACTAAACTTGCTAAAATTTCTCAATTTTTAATAGATGATATAGAAAAAAATACTATTGATTTTAGAAGCAATTATGATGAAACAGAAAAAGAACCATCAGTTTTGCCATCTCAATTTCCTAATTTACTTGTTAATGGTGCGGGAGGTATTGCGGTCGGGATGGCTACAAGTATACCCCCTCACAATCTTGGTGAAATTATTGATGCAACAATAGCATTCATAAACAATAAGGAAATTACAATTTCCCAATTAATGAAAAAAGTTCCAGGACCAGATTTTCCAACAGGTGGGATTATTATAGGAAGAGAAAACTTAAAACAAGGTTACAACAAAGGAAGAGGGTCTATAAAAATTAGAGGAGAAATCGAGGAAGAAACTTTGAAAAACGGCAAAGAACGTTTGGTAATAAAATCTATACCTTATCAAGTAAACAAATCTGTACTAAATGAAAAAATAGCTGAATTAGCTAGAGATAAAAAAATTGAAGGCATAAGCGATATAAGAGACGAATCAAACAGCAAAGGAGTGAGAGTAGTTATTGACTTAAGAAGAAATGTAGAGCCAGAAACAATTAAAAGACAGCTTTATAAATATACTTCAGTAGAGAGTTCTTTTGGCTTCAATACATTAGCTATCGTAAGTGGCAAACCAAAAATATTAAATTTAAAAGAATTTATTAGTGAATTTGTTAATTTTAGAGAAAAAACTTTAATTAAAAGAGTAAAATTTGATTTAAATAAAGCTCAAGAGAAAGCACATATTTTATTAGGTATATCTGCCGCAGTAGAGAATATTGATTCTGTTATAAAAATTATAAAAAATTCTTCCACAGTAGAAATTGCGAAAAAAACTCTATTAAATAAAAAATGGAAAATTAACAAAACATCTAAATTGATTAAACTTATCAATTCAGAAAAAGCCAAAGGCAATTATCAGCTTACAGAGCAACAAGTTATTTCTATTTTAGAATTGAGATTACAAAAATTAACTGCTTTTGGCATAAATGAAATAGAAATTGAGATTAAAAAGTTAGCTTCTTTAATTAATGAATATGAAAAAATATTAAAATCTAAAAAAGAATTATTCAACTTAATAATTGGCGAATTAAGCAAAATTAAAGAAAAATATTCTGTAAAGAGAAGAACTAAAATTATTGATGCTGTTTTGAATTATAATATTGAAGAAACCATTCAAAAAGAAGCTGTTGTAATTACAATTACCCACAAAGGTTATATTAAAAGAGGATCTCTATCTTCGGTTAAAATACAAAAAAGAGGAGGTAAAGGCAAAACCGGAATCACAACAAGAGATGAAGATTACGTTGTGCAAATTTTTAATGCAAACTCTCACGATTCTATTTTATTTTTTTCAACGCAAGGTTTAGTCTATAAACTTAAAGCATGGAAAATTCCACAAGGAACCGCTGCATCTAGAGGAAAACCAATTCGCAATTTACTTCCTTCATTACAAAGTCATCATTCAATAAGCAAAAATATGAGAGTTCCTGCTGATGAAAAAGAATGGAAAAATTTATATATCGTATTTGCCACTTCAAAAGGAAAAGTAAGAAAAAATAGTTTGGAAGATTTTATTAACGTACAATCTACTGGAAAAATAGCAATGAAACTTGATCCCGATGATAAAATAATAGGTGTTGAAATTTGCAAAGAAGATCAAGATATTATTCTTAGTACAATGCTAGGTAAGTGTATAAGATTTATGTCTAAGAAGCTTAGGATATTTAAAGGAAGGTCATCCAAAGGCATTAAAGGCATCGAACTAGCCAGCGACGATAGAGTAATCGATTTATCTTTAGTCAATAGCACTAATATTAATTCTAAAACTGCCAAAAAGTTACTTAAAAATGGATCTAGCAACAAAGATAAAACGTCAGAAGTGATTGCCAAACAAAAATTTATATTATCAATAACGGAAAATGGATTTGGTAAAAGAACTTCTTTTTACGAATATAGAGTTACTAATAGAGGTGGAAAAGGCATAATTGGAATTATAAATTCATCTAGAAATGGTAATGTTGCGGCGTCATTTCCTGTAAATGAGGGAGACGAAATTATTTTATCAACAGACAAAGGTAGAGTAATAAGATGTGCTGTGAAAGAAATAAGAAGTGCTGGCAGAAACACCCAAGGTGTAAGAATTTTTAAATTATCAGGTGAAGAAAAAGTTGTTTCTGCTATTAAAGTTGAAGAAAATTTTATTTAATAAAATAAATAATAACATGTCTAAAGTAGGTATATATCCTGGAACGTTTGACCCAATAACCTTCGGTCATATAGATGTAATTAAAAGATCTCTCAAAATAGTTGATAAACTAGTAATTGCTGTTTCTAATGACTTTTCAAAAGATTACTTATTCTCAGTAGAAGAAAGAGTTTCTATTATTAAAAAATCACTGTTTAAAGATTTAAAAATTAAAAATAAAAAAGTAAAAGTTTTATCTTTTAATACTTTAACAACTTCTCTTTGTTTAAAATACAATTCTACTATTATCTTTAGAGGCCTTAGGGCAGTTTCCGATTTTGAATATGAATTTCAATTAGCTGGAATGAATAGACAGTTAAACAAAAGGATAGAAACAGTTTTTCTTATGTCAGATCCTGATAACCAAGTTATTTCATCAAAATTTGTTAAAGAAATTGCAAAACTAAATGGTAAAATTGATAATTTTGTTACAAAAAGTACTAAAAAGGCAATAAAAGATAAATATGATTAAAAAAATATCTTTTTTTTTATTACTTTTTTTATTTATTAATAATAATACTACTGCAGAGGAAAATTTTATGATTTTAAAGTTAAAAGATGGCGATGTAGAAATAGAGTTATTTGATGATATTGCTCCAAATCATGTAGCAAGATTCAAAAAACTTTCGAAAGAAAAAAAGTATGACGGAGTTGTTTTCCATAGAGTTATAAATGGTTTCATGGCCCAAACTGGAGATATACAATTTGGTAATAGCAATTCTGAAAATTATGATTTAAGTAGAGCTGGCACAGGAGGATCTAGTTACCCAGATTTAAAAGCTGAATTTAGCGATGTGCCTCACGAAAGGGGAACTTTGTCGATGGCAAGATCCAACAATCCTAATAGTGCTAACAGTCAATTTTTTATTTGCTTCGAGTCAGCACCTCATTTGGATAGACAATACTCAGTTTTTGGAAAAGTTATAAAGGGAATGGAGTTTGTCGATTTAATTAAAAGAGGAGATGGATCAAACGGAGAAGTATCAAATCCTGACAAAATTATAAGTTTATCTGTTAAATAAATATTTTTATGAATAAAGAAAAGTTTTCTTTCAAAATATTGAAAGAGAATGGTCTTTCTAGATTAGGTAAAATAAGTACTCATCGTGGAATAATCGATACACCTACCTTTATGACTGTGGGCACTCAAGGAACAATTAAATCTGCCTTTATTGATGATGTAATTTTATCTGGCGCTCAAATAATATTATCTAATACATATCATTTAATGATTAGACCAGGAACAGAAAGAATAAATAGAGTAGGTGGTTTACATAAATTTATGAATTGTAAACTACCTATACTTACTGATTCTGGTGGATTTCAAATTATGTCATTATCTAAATTAGTAAAAATTGATAAAAAAAAAGGTGCAATTTTTAATTCACATGTTGATGGAAAAAAATTCGTACTTAGTCCAGAAAAAAGTATTAAAATACAAAAGGAACTGAACTCAGATATTGTGATGGTTTTGGACGAATGTCCAAAATTATCTTTTAGTAAAAATGAAATACACGAATCTCTTAAACTTTCGCAACACTGGGCTGAAAGATCTAAGATAGAATTTGGAAATAATTCAAAAAAAGCTTTATTTGGTATAATTCAAGGTGGAATTTATAAAGATTTAAGAATTGAAAGTTTAGAAGGTCTAAAATCGATTGGTTTTGATGGATATGCAATGGGAGGTCTAGCTGTAGGTGAAACTCAAGATCAAATGTTTAAAATTCTTGATGATATTTCTCCACATTTGCCAAAAAATAAACCTCGATATTTAATGGGAGTAGGAACTCCGTCGGACATTTTAGGAGCAGTAAAAAAAGGAATCGATATGTTTGATTGTGTAATTCCAACTAGATCAGGCAGAACGGGCTTGGCATTTACTTGGAAAGGAAGGCTTAACCTAAGAAACTCTAAATATAAAAAAGATGATAGCCCAATTGATGAAAATATGAACATAAAGAACTTAAATTCATACTCTAAGAGCTATATTAACCATTTAATTAACTCTAACGAAATTTTAGCATCAATGATTTTAACTATGAATAATATAGTTTTTTACCAGCAATTAATGAAAAAAATTAGAGAAGCTATTAAAAATAATAATTTTAATGTCTTTTATAATAAATATATCAATATAATTTAATATTGGATGCTATATCTACTTGAAAAAAATTAAAAAGAATATAGAAATATCTCTTTAGGGCCGTTAGCTCAGTTGGTAGAGCACTTCCCTTTTAAGGAAGGTGTCGTTGGTTCGAATCCAACACGGCTCACCAAAAAACTTCCGTTTTTTGCGTGTAATTAACCATTTTAAAATTCCAAAATTTTCTAATGAAAAAGTGTACGGTAAGTGTAGATATTGCTTAAATGAAAAAACCAGCAAACTATTGGAAAAGTTTTTCTAATGTAAAGAAAGAATTAGCTCCATTTATAAAGAAATATAAAAGACTCCCTTCTAGTAGAGAACTAAAAAAAACTAAACTAGAGTCTTTATATAAATACGGTATAATTAAACACGGTGGTGTAAATAAAGTAGCGAAATTACTTAACACCGTTACTTATGATCAATCGATTGGTAGATCAAGTAAGAATTTTTGGACTTTTGAAAAAACTACAGAAGAAGTCATAAATGTTATAAACCAAAATCATTTAGAATATTTTCCAACAAAAAATCAGTTAAATTCTTTGAATCGACAGGACCTTTTGGGGGCTATAAGAAAGTTTAAAAAAAAAGATTTTGTTAATTGTCAATTAATAAAAGTAAAAAGAATTGAGAAAAAGGGTAAAACTGTATTTGAAAAACCACCAAAAGATAAAAAATGGAATAATCGGAAAATCAAAAAAGAACTAAAGACATTAAATGAAAGGCTAGGTTATTGGCCAAGTGGCAGTGAATTGGATGAATTAGGAATGTCCGATTTAAGAGGAGCAATACAAAGAAATGGAGGGCAAATATTTTTTTGGAGACTTTTAGGAAGACCAAAACATAAAGACAGATTAATAGCTGACCCTGACAAATACAATTCTAAGAGAAAAGTATTAGCAGGTTATAGAAAAATAAAATCTAAAATTGGACGATTTCCGTCATATAGTGATTTAGTTTTACTAGACGAAAGAGCCCTAGCGATACAGAAAAACAAATTTTTTTCAACAAATGAAAAACTTTATAGTGCTTTAGGTCAAAATTTAGAGATAAAGAATATATTTGTTACAGGTTCTGGCAAATATGTGAAAAGTCAATACGAATTACTTTTCGATAATATCTTAAACTTTTACAATATAGATTATGATTATGAGGCCTTGATATCAAATAAGTCCTTAAAGAAATATAAGTATGATTTTAAAGTTAAAAATTTGAATGGAGAAGATATTTACATTGAAATTTGGGGATATAACGAAAAACATACAACTGAAAGAGGTTATTTATATAATAAGAAAAGATTAGATAAGGTTAAATTTTACAAAAAATCAAATTTAAAATTAATAGAAATAGACGGACATAAATTTTTAAATGGTTCATTAAGCTATGTTTATAAAAGCATTTCAAAAATCCTTCTAAAAAACAAAATTATTAAAAAAATAAAATCTATTTCCAAAGTAGATAGTATTAATCTACTTAATGCGAAACTTTATGATGAAAGAACTTTAAAAGAAGATTTAGATAAAGTTGTAAAATATTATGGACATCTGCCCTCATACGGAAAATTAACTTATTACAAATTTGGAGGGCTAAGAGATAGATTTATGAAAATAGGTGGTTTTCCGTATATACGGAAAAAATATAAAATAGAAGAACCAGAAATAGAGCTAAAATGGACAAAAGAAAAAGTAAAAAAACAAATAATAGCTCTTTCAAAAAAATATAAGAAAATGCCTACACACGCAGAATTTCAAAAAGAAGGCAAAATGGGTTTATTCGCAGCTATGTATATCCACTACGGAGGTTCACGTAAGTGTGCCTTAAAATTAAATTTAAAACATGGAAATCTTACATCAACTAAAGACTTTAACACTTTTGATAAAATTGTGGAGGCGGTAAAACCTTTATTAGAAAAAGACAAAATACCATCAATTAAAGTTTTAGGCAACAATGGTCCTAATGGTTTAAGAACCGTAATAAATAAAATGGGACTCCATAATTTGGCAATTAAGATGGATAAAGAATTAGTTTTCCATCATTTTAAACATACAAATTATCTTCTTTGGTATTTAAAAAAGAAATCTTTAAAACTTGGTTTTTTGCCATCATCTAAAAACATTAGATCTGAAAAGTATGATGGCTTTCCCCAACATTTGCGGTCCTATATTAAGAAATTGGGAGGTCACAAAAAAGTTGCAAATATGTTAAAAGTTATTGAACAAAAGTAACTAGGGTGGGGTGATTAGGAACTACTCACCGAATAATTCCTTTATTAGGAATTACACACTGCGCAGATTCCCTGCACGGAACTACACAACAAAAAACGTACACTCAAAACCGTACACTTTTTCGAAATTTTTAAAAAACCGAGTGTACGGAAAGTGTACGATTTTATATTTAAAATTTTACGTATTTATTAGTTTTTAAAGCACTCATAAGCACGTTAAACAATTGTTTTTGCTTTATAGAATGTTATATATGTTGTTGAGTGAGTTCCTTTTAAGGAAGGTGTCGTTGGTTCGAATCCAACACGGCTCACCAAAAATTTTATACTATCCTATAGGTGGATATTTAATAATTATTTCTTGAATCCATTTATTCAAATTTGCTATTCTTTTATCACTGGAAGGGTGTGTACTCATCCATTCAGGAGGTTCTTGACCTTTATATGCAGCTTTCATTCTCTCCCAAACTTTTACTGATTCACGAATATCAAAACCTGCAAGTGAAGAAAATATTAATCCTAAAAAATCTGCTTCTGTTTCTTGCTTTCTTCCAAAAGGATTATCAATACCGAAAGTTCTTAACATTCCAGCTACATCGACCCCAGTAGTTCTTTGAGTATTTGAAATTGCTCCACCTGTAAAAATATCTACTGCAGCTGTTCCTACATTTAAAACCAAAGCACGACTTGCCCTTTCAACAGAATGTTTTGCTACAGCGTGGGCGATTTCGTGTCCCATTACAGCAGCTAATCCATGTTTATTTTTTGTAATTTCTAAGATCCCTGTATAAACAGCTATTTTTCCACCTGGCATACACCATGCATTTTTGACTTTGTTATTATCAACTAAAATATAATCCCATTGAAAATTGTATGTTGGATCTTTTTTATTAACCGAATCAAAATAAGCGGCAACTGCATTTTCTATTTTCAAGCCTATTTCTTTAATTTCATCTAGTTGTTTTTTATCGTCACTTAATTTAGCTTTACTTTTAAATCTTTCATACAATTGAGCAGCTTGCCTATTAAGTGTACTTTCCGGCAAAAGTTTTAATTGCCTTCTATCAGTGATAGGTGCGTTAGCGCAAGAAGGAATTATTACGCCACAGGCGCAACATCCAAAATAACCAAGAAATTTTCTTCTATTTATGTTATTAATTCTATTCATAATTTAATTGTTATAATAAATGGCTACAAAAGGAAAAAAAAGAAGTTTTTTTGCAAAATTAAGAAATTACTTTATTGCAGGAGTAGTTGTATTAATTCCTATAGGTATTACTGTTTATTTGACCTTATTTTTAATTTCTATATCTTCAAAAATACTACCAAAAGAAATAAATCCTAATTACTATTTGCCATATAACATTCCAGGTCTCGAAATATTAATTTCAGTGATTTTGATTACTTTAACTGGATGGCTATCAGTATCTTTCTTGGGAAAAAAATTACTAGAGTTATTTAATAATATACTTAAAAGAATTCCAATCTTAAGAACTATATATTCTGCTTTTGGACAAATGCTCGAACTGTTTAAAAAATCAGATGATTCAAAAAAAAATGTTGTATTGGTTGAGTATCCAAGAAAAGATACTTGGGCCGTAGGATTTGCAACTAAAAAAAATTCTGGAACAATTAAAGACAAAACTAAAAAAAATTTAATAAATGTTTTTGTTCCAACTACTCCAAATCCTACCAGCGGCTTTCTACTGATGTTCCCCGAGGAGGATGTAATTTATTTAGATCTAACATTTGAGGAAGCTTCAAAATTTATTGTTTCAGCAGGAACTTCTAACCCTGATTAATATTATCTAAATTAACTTTGTTGATAATATCAGCTCTATCAAAAAGCTTTAATAAAAAATCATAACTTTTGAATTTTTTATCATCTTTTTCTATCAATTTAATATTTTCTTCTGCAATTAAAAAAAGATCTTCATGATGTATTGGATCTGCTAATTTGAAATCCTTGATTCCGCTTTGCTGATAACCTAATATGTCTCCAAATCCTCTTAATTTCATATCTTCTTCAGCTATAAAAAAACCATCGTTAGACGATTTTAATATCTTAATTCGTTTTTTCGCATTTTCGCTTAAATTTTTTTTGTATAATAAAATGCAGGAGGCCTGAATCGTGCCACGACCCACGCGCCCTCTTAACTGATGAAGTTGAGCTAAGCCAAATTTATTAGAATTTTCTATAACAATAACGTTAGCGTTTGGAAAATCTATACCAACTTCAATGATTGTTGTGGAAACTAAAATATCAATATTTTTATTTAAAAATTTTGTTAAAATTTTGTTTTTCTCTTCTTTATTCATGCCACCATGAATTAATCCAACTTTATTTTTGAATTTTTTAGATAAAAAATTAAATTTTTTTACTGCGGCCGAGTAATCAAGTTTTTTGGATTCTTCAATTAACGGACATACCCAGAATATTTGATTTCCATTATTAATTTCTTTCCTTATAAAAATTAATACTTCATCTATTTTTTCCTCAGGTTTACTCAATGTAAATACATCTTTTCTATATTTTGGTTTTTCTAATAGTTTTGAAACATCCATATCACCATACACAGTCAATACTAAAGTTCTTGGAATAGGCGTAGCTGACATTAAAAGAATATCGCAATCTTTACCTCCTTTATTTGAAAGCTCAATTCTTTGCCTTACACCAAATTTATGCTGTTCATCTATAACAATTAAACCAAGTTTTTTGAATTGCACATCTTTTTGAAAAAGAGCATGAGTGCCTATAATTAAATTTGTTTTTCCTGAGTATAAATTTTTTATAATTAATTTTCTATCTTTAGGTTTCGTTTTTCCTGATAAAAAATCTATATTTACTTTAGTTTTTTTAAATATTTCCTTAGAAAGTTTATAATGTTGTTTAGCAAGTATTTCAGTAGGGGCCATAAACGCAACTTGCCAACCTGATTTTATAACATTAGCACAAGCTATAAATGAGACTATTGTTTTTCCGCTACCTACATCACCCTGTAATAGACGAAACATTTTATATTTCGATTGTAAGTCTTGATTTATTTCATCAATTACTTTTTTTTGGTCTATCGTTAAATCAAAACTAAAGCTTGTTATAATTTTTTTTGATAAATCTTCATCAAAAACTTTTTCTTTTTTTTTTAGTTTCTTTATTTTTTTTCTTACCTGTGATAAAGCAAGTTGATTTGCTAAAATTTCATCATAAGCCAATCTTCTAAGAAAATTAGAATTGGGTTCCAATTTTTTTTTTTCATGCAAATTTTTAACTGAATTATTCCAACTAGAGTTTCCTATTTTTTTAAGTATTTTCTCATCATGCCATTCAGCTAAATCAGATACTTTTTCCAATACTTGATCAATTATTTTTCTATATATTTTTTCTGTAAGTCCTTCAGTCAATGAATATTTGGGAATTATTTTAGCTATATAATTTTCCTTATTAATAGGTAAGACATATGCAGGATTAGTAATTTGATAATTATTTTTGTAATAATTTACTTTTCCGCTTATTACTACATATTTATTAAGAGGTAATATTTTTCTTATGTATCCTTCTCTACTATTAAAAAATATTATTTCAATATTACCCTCATCATCATTACATATTACTTTATTTGGAAGATTTCTTATTCTTGGAAAATTATATTTTATTACTTTAACTTTAATAGTTGTAATTTTACCTATCTCAAGTTTGCCCAAGGTGCTTACGTTAGTTCTATCGGTAAAACTTAAAGGTAAATTCCATAATAAATCAGAAACTTTCTCTATTTTCTTTTTTTTTAGTAGTTTCAATGTTTTTGATCCAACACCTTTAAGTTCAGAAACTTTCTTTAATAAAAAATTCTGTATATCTAGTTGATTCATTATTTATAATATATAGTAATTTTTTGAGTAAAATGAAAAATAATATAACTATTAAAAAACAAATTATTTATAGATCTACGCACAGGGGCACAAAAGAGATGGATTTATTATTAGGTAATTTTGTTAAAAAAAATATAAATTTTCTAAATGATGCTGAGCTTGATGATTTAGACAAGCTTTTAAAAATGGAAGATAAAATTTTGGAAGAATGGTATTTCGATAAAATAAATTTCAACACTTTGCCAAACAACAAAGTCACTAAATTGCTTAAAAAGTTTAAAATTTGAGTTATGGCGGAGAGGGTGGGATTCGAACCCACGAATGAGTTGCCCCATTGCTAGTTTTCAAGACTAGTGCTTTCAACCGCTCAGCCACCTCTCCTAAAGTGCTTATATTTGCACTTTAATATATTTTTTATATATTAAACACAACTTCAATCTTTTACCTCATTTTAGTTAGATAAAAAAAATGCTACAACTCAAAATAAAATTAGAATGATAATTTCAAAAACACCCTACAGAATATCATTTTTTGGAGGAGGATCAGATTATCCAACTTGGTATAAAGCTAATGGTGGTGCCGTTATTTCAAGCACTATAGATAAATATATTTATATTTCTTGCAGGGAACTACCACCATTTTTTAAACATAAGTATCGTATTGTATGGTCACTTTTAGAATCTGTAAAAAAAATTGATCACATTAAACATAGCGCTGTAAGAGAAATGTTAAAATATTATAAAATTAAAAATGGAATGGAAATCCATTATGATGGAGATCTTCCAGCTAGAAGTGGAATGGGATCAAGTTCAGTTTTTGTTGTAGGCTTAATGAATGCATTAAACAGTTTTAAAAATAAAACAATTAATAAAAAAAAATTGGCAATTAACAGCATTAACTTTGAACAAAAAATTTTAAGAGAAGTAGTTGGTTCTCAAGATCAAATCGCAGCTTCTTATGGCGGGTTCAATAAAATAATTTTTAAACCTGATGGCTCTTTCATTGTAAATCCTATTAAAGTTAATAAAAAAACTATTGTAAATTTAAACAAAAATTTATTATTAATTTATACAGGATTACCTAGGACTGCGCACAATATAGCAAAAACGTATGTTGAAAAATTAAAAAATAATAAAAAAAAAAATATTTTAAAAATATTAAACTTGGTTGATCTTGCAGAAAAAGCACTAAAAAATGATGATTTAAATTTATTTGCTGAATTATTGCACGAATCTTGGTTGGAGAAAAAAAGTTTAGGAACTCTTATAAGCAATAGTAAAATTAATGATATATATAATCATGCCATAAAAAAAGGAGCTTTGGGCGGAAAGTTATTAGGAGCTGGCGGTGGAGGTTTTTTTATTTTTTTTGTACCTCAGGAAAAGCAGAAAAATTTTATTAATAGTTTTAAAAATTTAATACATATACCTTTTAATTTTTCTTACGAAGGAAGTAAATTAATTCTAAAATAAATTTAACATTATGAAATTTTCACATCCTTTAATGCAAGATAATTTTTCTAAAGCTGACATGATGTCTGTAGTAAAACTTTTGAAAAAAAAGAAAAGAATTTTAACCCAATCAAAATTTGTAAGTATCTTTGAAAAAAAATGGTCTAGATGGTTGGGAGCAAAGTACAGTGTTTTTGTAAACTCTGGATCATCAGCCAATTTGTTAACAATGACTGCTATAAAGATGATTTATGGCACAGGAGAAGTAATATTACCAAGTCTTACTTGGGTATCAGATGTAAACTCTGTATTACAAAATAATTTGAAGCCAGTATTTGTTGATATAAATCCTAAAAATTTGTGCATGTCAGAAAATGATGTAATTAAAAAAGTTAATAAAAAAACATTAGCTGTATTTATTACCCACGCTCAAGGCTTTAATGGTTTGACTAATAATTTATTGTCTTTTTTAAAGAAAAAGAAAATTCTACTAATAGAAGATGTATGTGAATCACACGGAGCTACATTTAATAAAAAAAAATTAGGTACATTCGGTAAAATTTCCAATTTTTCATTTTACTACGCCCATCACATGTCAACTATTGAAGGCGGAATGGTTTGTACTAATGATAAAAAAATTTACCATTTAATAAAAATGCTTAGATCTCATGGTATGGCTAGAGAAATTGGAGATGCAAGATTAGAAAAAAAAATCATTAAAAAATATCCTGATTTGTCTCCAAAATTTATTTTTCTTCATCCGGCTTATAATTTTAGAAACAATGAAATTGGAGCTCTTATAGGAATAAATCAGTTAAAAAGATTGGATGTAAATAATAAAAGAAGGAAAGAAAATTTTAAGCTATTTTTAAAGCTTTTAGATAAAAATAAGTATAGAATTGATTTTGATCAAAAAGGCAACAGTAATTATGCTTTTCCACTAATATTAAAAAAACCTAGTATAAAAAACAGGGGTAAGTTAGAAAAAATTTTAAAAGATAATAAAATTGAGTTTAGAAGAGGTAATGCTGGAGGAGGAAACCAACTAAGACAACCTTACTTGAAAAAATATTTAAATAAAATTAATTTTAAAAAATTCAAGGAAGTCGAACATGTACATTTTTTTGGTTACTATATTGGTAATTACCCTTCTTTAAAAAGTAAAAAGATTTCTAAAATTTGTTCTATATTGAATTCAATAAAATATGCCTATTAATTTAAAAACAAAGTTAAATAATAAACATAAAGATAAAAGAGGTTACTACTGGACTTCATGGAAAAAAGGAACATTTAAAAAGATTTCTTTTAGACATGATAAATTTTCTTTATCTAGAAAAAATGTCCTTAGAGGTCTTCACGGCGACAACAAAACATGGAAACTTGTAAGTTGCCCTTATGGAAAATTTTTATTAGTAGTTGTTAATTATAATAAAAGTTCCAAAAATTATTTAAAATCAAAATCATGGATATTAAGCCAAAAAAATGGTTTGCAAATATTAATTCCACCTAATTACGCTAATGGCCATTTGTGTTTAAGTAAAGAATGTTTATTTCATTATAAATTGTCTTACAAAGGGTCATATGTTGATGCTAAAAAACAATTTTCTCTTAGATGGAATGATCCAAAAATAAATATTAAGTGGCCCATAAAAAATCCAATACTTAGCAAAAGAGATAAAACTTCAAGGCTATTATAAATGAAGAAAATTTTAATTACAGGAGGAGCTGGATATATTGGTTCTAAATTGGTCACAAAATTAGTAAATTTAAACTTTAAAGTCACCGTAGTAGATATTCTTAAATATTCAAGCAAATCTTTAAATCATCTACATGATAAAAAAAATTTTATTTTAATAAAAGGTGATGTAAGAAATAAAAAATTAATGAATAAGTTAATTTTAAAAAATGAATTTATTATTCCGTTAGCAGCTCTTGTTGGAGCCCCATTATGTGAAAAAAATAAAAAAGAAGCCAAAGACGTAAATTTAAAATCAATTATAAATTTAGTTAAATCTTTAAGAAAAAAAAATAAATTAATATACTTAACTACAAACTCAGGTTATGGAATAGGAGAAAAAAGTAAATACTGTACTGAAACAACACCATTAAATCCAATTTCATTATATGGAAAAACTAAAGTTGAAGCTGAAAAAGTTGTATTAAAATTAAAAAATTCCATTGCATTCAGATTGGCTACAGTCTTTGGATATTCTTATAGAATGAGAACTGATCTTTTAGTTAATAACTTTGTTTTTAATTCTCTAAAAGATAAAAAATTGACGCTTTACGAGCCTCATTTTAGAAGAAATTATATTCATATAAATGATGTTGTAGATGCAATAGTTTTTTCAATAAAAAATTTTTCTCACCTAAAATCAAATGTTTATAATTTAGGTTTGTCATCGGCAAATTTGACAAAATATATGTTGGCTAAAAAGATTAAAAAGAGATTGAAATCTCTTAAAATAAAAATTGTTAAAAATAAAAAAGATCCTGATCAAAGAGATTATTTTGTAAGTAATAAAAAAATTGAAAAAAAAGGATTTAAAGCCAAGACATCCCTCGACGATGGAATCAAAGAACTAATTGAAATATTTATTAACAGCAAAGAGAAAATAATTAATAATTATTAGAAAGCTTGTTTTCAATTTTTCTGATTTGTTTGTAAAAGTTATTTTTAACATATTCAAAATATAACTTGCTTTTTAATGCAGCTTTTTTATCAGTCAATTTATCACCAATCATAAAACTTTTGCTTTTGTCTATATTCCAATTTTTAAATATTTTTTTAATCATTAAATTACCAGGCTTTCTATAACCGGAAACTTTTCTATAAATTTTAATTTTGCCTTCAGGATGATAGGGACAGTATTCAATTTTGTTAATTATAATATTTTTTTTTCTTAAATAAGTTAACAATTTTTTATTTAATTTTATTAAATCTTTAAGTTTAAATTTGCCCCTGGCTATTCCAGCTTGATTTGTGACTATAAAAATTAAGTATTGTTTTTTACTTAAATATTTGAGCCCTTTAATTACATGGGGTCTAAATTTAAATTCAGAAAATTTGTACGTATAACCCTTATCAAAATTTATAGTGCCATCTCTGTCTAAAAATACGGCCTTACTTTTATTATTTTTTCTCATTTTAGTTTATATATATTTAAACTTTAATTTATTGTATGTATATAATCACCTTGCAAGATGTATTCAAAAATAAATAAAATCACAAAAATATTAATATTTTTTATACTAATAACTAATACAGGTATTTTATCAGCTTCAACGCCAGAATTTAATAATTGGTTAACGTCGTTTAAAAATTTAGCGTTAAAAAAGGGAATATCTCCTGAAACAATAAATATAGTCTTCAAGGATGTCAGATTTTTAGAGAAAGTTATTCAATATGATCGTAAGCAACCAGAATTTATAGAAGATACTAATACATACGTTAATAAGAGAGCTAATAAAAATAGAGCAAAAAAAGCCAAACAACTATTAAGAAAAAACAATTTTTTATTTAATGATGTAGAAAAAAATTTTTCTGTAGAAAAGGAAATTTTGCTAGCATTGTGGGGTATAGAAACTAATTTTGGGAAATATGTGGGCAAGATGGATATAGTTTCTTCTTTAGCAACATTAAGTTTTGATAAACGAAGAAGTAAATTTTTTTCATCTCAACTGCTTACTTTGTTAAAATTAGTTGATCGAAAATTGATTGATCCGCAAACATTATATGGTTCCTGGGCTGGTGCTTACGGAAATTTTCAGTTTATGCCATCCACCATTGATAATTATGCTATTGATTATGATAAAAATAACAAAATTGAGTTGAAAAAATCATTAGAAGATTCCGTAGCTTCTGCAGCAAACTATATAAATAAAATTGGTTGGAAAAAAGGCCAACCCTGCTTCTATAAAGTCGAAATAACTAAAAAATTGAAAAAAAAATTAATTAATACCTCGGCAAGAAATATATCTAATAGATTAACGCTATCTCAATGGGAGAAAAAAGGTATAGTTTACAAAAATTATGATACAAAAAAAAATTATAAAGCAGCATTAATTTTGCCAGATAACAAACCTGATTCTCCTGCTTTTTTAGTTTTCAGCAATTATGAGAAAATTTTAAAATGGAATAGATCTTTAAGGTTTGGCATTACTGTTTGTACATTAGCAAGTATGATAAAATCATGATTTTTATAAAAAGAACTTTTTTTTTATTTTTAATATTTTTTCTTGGTAATTGTGCACCTCAAATTACAAAAAAAGCTGATGTTTTAAAAAAAGAAAGACTTTACTATTCCTCTAAAGGCTTCGCTTTAATTTATACTAAAGATATTTATAAAGATGGCGTTGTAAATAAAAAAATAAATAATGAAAAATTTTCTGTAATGCATTCATCTTTAAAGAGAAATACACCTATACAAATTACTAACCTTAATAACTCAAAAACAATCCAAACAAAAGTTACTAAAAAAGCCAACTATCCTAAAATATTTAACATAGTATTAAGTGAGAAAATTGCTCAAACTTTATCTTTAGATATAAATAATCCCTATGTAGAAATACTGGAAATTAAGCAAAATAAAAAATTTGTTGCTAAAAAAGCTAATACCTACGAGGAAGAGAAAAAAGTTGCGGAAAAAGCACCGGTCGATGAAATAAAAATGGATGATTTGTCAAACTCAAAATCTTCCACTGACGCTATTCAAATTGTTGATAATAAAAAATACATATTGTTAATATCAGACTTTTATTATCTAGAATCTGCTAATAATTTAAAAAAAGTTCTTATAAATAAAACTAAATTTGACATTTTTTCAGTAAAAAAACTCAAAAAAAACAAATATAGACTTACAGCGGGACCATTTAAAGATTTTAAGTCTTTAAAATCTGTCTATATTAGTTTAAATAAATTAGGTTTCGAGGATTTAATTGTTAATAAACAATAAAAATGAAATTTTATAAATATCTACTTATTTTTCTATTTTTTTTTAGCTTGTCTCAAAAAGCTTATTCTAAATTTGATGTAAGCGCTCCATATGTAATATTGCAGGATCATCAATCAGGTAAAATACTATTCGAAAGAGAGGCTGATTCAAGGATTTATCCAGCTTCAATGACAAAAATAATGACAACTTTGGTTGTTTTTGACTTACTTAAAAAAGGAGAAACTTCATTAGATGAAATGATAACTATTTCAGAAAAAGCCTGGAGAATGTCTCAAAGCGGATATTCATCAATGTTCATTATGTTGAATGATCAAGTTTCAGTAGAAGATTTGTTAAAAGGAATAATTATAGTTTCTGGCAACGATGCTTGTGTTGCTTTAGCAGAAGGGCTAGCAGGAACCGAAGAAGATTTTGTTTTAATGATGAATGAAAAGGTTGAGGAACTTGGTTTAGAAAATACAAATTTTAGTAATTCTTCAGGTATCAATGATGTTGATAATTATTCAACTGTAAGAGATATTTTAATAATTTCTGAGCACTTAATAAAAAATTATCCGGAGTATTATAGTTATTTTAAGGATACAACTTTTACTTGGGATCGTACAGGAGGAGATCCAATTACCCAGGGAAATCGAAATCCATTACTTTATAAAAATGTTGGCGCAGATGGAATTAAAACAGGCTACTTAGCAGTTGAGAAATATTCATTAGCAGCTTCGATTAAAGTAGGAGATAGAAGAATAACTAGTGTAGCAAGTGGGTTTAAAACAAAAAATAGTCGATCAAGAGAGTCTTTAAAAATGTTAAATTGGGGAATCAGAACTTTTGATACAATTAAAATAACAAATAAAAATGAATCTTTTGAGAAATTAGATGTCTGGTTAGGAAAAAAAGATACAGTTGATGTTTATGCAGAAGATGACATTTATATAACAGTTCCAAAGAGAAAAAAGAAAACAGTAAAAGCTGTAATCGAGTACAACGGTCCGATTAAAGCGCCAATTGAAAAGGGTAGTAAAGTAGGAAGCTTAAATGTTTATGTTTCTGATAATTTAGTTAAAAAATTTGATATTTTCTCTTCAGAAGAAATAAAAAGAGCAAACATTTTTTCTAGGTTGTATAAATCTTTTAGTTTCCTGGTTTGGGGTGATGTATAAAAAAAAATCTTTTTTTGTTACTTTTGAAGGCATTGAAGGTTCTGGCAAATCATATCAAAGTATTAAACTCTATAAAAATCTAAAAAAACTAAAGATTTTTCCCATTTTAACAAGAGAACCAGGTGGAACAAAAGGTGCTGAAAAAATCAGAAATCTAATTCTTCAAGATTATTTTAATTTTTCACCCAAGGATAAGTTTGATAAGTACACAGATACACTCTTGTATCTTGCCGCTAGAAATGAACATGTGCGCAATAAGCTAAAACCTTCTCTCTTGAAAAAAAAAGTAGTTTTATGTGATAGATTTGTAGATTCTACAATAGCATATCAGATATATGGAAAAGGCGTAGATAATAACTTTGTAAATTCCATTCATAAATATATTCTTAAAAGTTTAAGACCTGATTTAACTTTTGTTCTTAAAGTGAATTTATCTAAGGCTATGCAACGCCTAAGAAAAAGAAAAATAAAGAATAGATATGATAAATTTTCAGTAAAATTTTATAGAAAAGCACAAAATTCATTTTTAAAACTTGCTAAAAAAAACAAAAAAAGATATTTCGTTGTAGATAACTCTAATGATTCCCCAAAAATAGAAAAAATTATAATAAAAAAATTCATGAGCGCTTATAGAAAAAAATGACGGATATAGAGAAAAAAGAGATATTAAACCCAATAAATCAAAGTGTATTATATGGATATACTAAGCATTTTAGTTATATAGCTAAACTTTTTGAAATACACAGAAAACCAAATTGTCTTTTGGTTGCAGGGCAAAAAGGAATTGGCAAATCAACATTTGTTTACCACTTAGTAAATTATTTATTATCAAGAAATGAAAACAACGAATATTCCATAAGTAAAAATACAATCAATTTGGAGAATAAAAATTACCAACTTATCTCAAACAATACTCACCCAAACTTTTATTTAATTTCTAACGATAAGGACAATGATGAAATTAAAATAGATCAAATTAGATCTATAATTAAATTTATAAACAAAACAGCGTTTTTTAAAAAAATTAAAATAGTATTTATTGATAATGCTGAATACTTAAATAAGAATTCTGCTAATTCACTTTTAAAAGCTATAGAAGAACCTCCTGAAAATACTTTTTTTATACTTTCACATAATTCTTCTTATGATTTAATGGACACGATAAAATCAAGAAGTTTCACGTATAGAATTTTTTTTACGATAGAAGAAAAAAAATTAATCTTAAAAAACCTTATCAAGCAGTATGATATTAATATTGATGTTGATAAAATTTTAAACATTTCTAATGTTGATACACCTGGCAATTTACTAAAA